>Ga0315905_10005736_pt1 | contig 12636 bp, 11 predicted proteins | sample LakEriMetagenome_5_FD_203522 | JGI IMG/M metagenome (GOLD analysis project Ga0315905, IMG submission 203522) | Freshwater fungal communities from buoy surface, Lake Erie, Ohio, United States - Buoy 4 MA121 | ecosystem: Environmental > Aquatic > Freshwater > Lake | place: USA: Lake Erie, Ohio... | reverse complement strand
GCGTGGTACGTGGAGCAGGTCGATCAGCTGCGTGCAGCGATGGGCATCGAGCGGATGGATCTTGGCGGAACAAGCATGGGTGGAGCCTTGGCAACGGCCTACGCGATTGCGCACCCTGAGCGTGTGGAGCGGCTTGTGCTACTGGCCCCTGCAGGCGTGAACCCGCCGGTTCGCAACGACTTCATGAAACTCGCCGACTCGGGCGCGAACCCGCTCGACATCCAGTCGCGCGATGATCTGGTGCGCATCATGGGCCTGGTCTTCAAGCGACCGCCACCGGTGCCCGAGCCCCTCATCGAAGCGATGGTCGAGCGCGCACAGCGCCTGCGCCCGTCGACGCTGCGCATTGTGGCGGCGCTCCGGCCGTTCTTGGAGGGTGGACTCGATGGCCAGCTCGGTGGCGTGCTGGCGCCGACGCTTGTCCTCTACGGCAACGAGGATCGCGTGACCGACCCGAGCATGGCCCGGGTCTTTGGCGAAGGGATCCGGCTGAGCAACGTGGTGCTGGTGCCCGATGCGGGCCATGTCCCCTTCTCCGATGCGCCTGATGTGGTGCGGGGTGCGATGCAGTCGTTCCTCGATGCGCCGCGCGAGCGGTGATGCCGTTCGTGCCCTGACGCTTGTCTTGGGCGCGGAGGGATCGATGGCGTGGATGATCCCGCGCGACGCCCCCACTTCGATCTTGATCGAATCGTGTCGAGCCGAGCCTTCACGCTTGGCGGCCACCGACCACGGGCTACCATTCAACCGTGCTGGTTTCGCTTGCCATGGTCCTGTGCTGCGCTGGAGCGGACGGACCGTTGCCGCTGGCCGAAAGTGCCCGCCGACTGATCGCCGAGCGTTGTCTGAAGTGCCACGGTGGCGTTCGCGAACGCGGGAAACTGAACCTCCACGGAACGGAGCGCGCCAGTCGCCCCGCCGCCAGCGGCCTTCGTGCCATCGTTCCCGGTGATCCTGCGTCGAGCGAGCTCCTGCGGCGCATCGCTGCGAGCGATCCGGACGAGCGCATGCCACCCGATGGCCCGGCGCTGACCCAAGCCGAGCGCGACCTGCTGCATGCGTGGATCGCTGCTGGCGCACCCGAGTCGCCCCATTGGTCCTTCGTGGCTCCTGTGGTCCCGGATCGCCCCATCGAAGCACAGGACCCGTGGTGCCGACAGCCGATCGACGGGTTCATCCTGCAAGGGCTGCATGAGGCCGGGCTCGAGCCATCGCCGGAAGCCGACCGGGCGACGCTTCTGCGCCGAGCATCGCTCGATCTGATCGGGCTGCCACCGACCGAGGCCGAGCTTGCGGCGTTCCTCGCTGATGAGGCCACCGATGCCTTCGAGCGCGTGGTGGATCGGCTGCTCGCGAGCCCCCACTATGGCGAACGCTGGGCGGCGCCGTGGCTCGACATCGCTCGCTACGCCGATACGCAGGGCTACGAAAAGGATGGTCACCGCACGATCTGGGCCTGGCGGGACTGGGTCATCGAGGCCCTGAACGCGAACATGCCGTTCGATCGGTTCACGCGCGAACAGCTCGCCGGCGACCTGCTCCCCGATGCCAACGAGCCCACGCGCGTGGCCACAGCGTTCCATCGCAACACGCTCAACAACACCGAAGGCGGCACCGACAACGAGGAGTTCCGCATGGCGGCGGTCATGGACCGCGTCGCCACGACGTGGAATGCCTGGATGGGCCTGTCGATGCAGTGCGTGCAGTGCCACGCGCATCCCTATGACGATCTGGCCCACGCCGACTACTACCGGTTCATGGACTTCCTGAACCAGCAGGCCGATGCTGACACTGATGACGAGGCACCCACGATGTCGATCGCGACGGCGCACGGCGCGACGCAGGTGCCGGTGCTCCAGGAGCTGCCGGCCGATCGGCGGCGCATCACGCATCGGCTCGATCGCGGCGCGTTGACCTCGCCCGCCGAGGTCGTGAACGCAGGCACTCCTGCAGCGCTGCATGCCTTCCACGAAGCCTGGCCCCGCGATCGTCGCGGCATGGCCGAGTGGCTCGTTGCCCCATCGAACCCGCTCACCGCGCGCGTGATCGTGAACCGCGCGTGGGAGTCGATCTTCGGGACCGGCCTGGTGGCCACGAGCGACGACTTCGGCGTCATGGGCGATGCGCCGTCTGATCCAGAGTTGCTCGATGACCTGGCCATTCGGTTTCGCGACGGTGGATGGGACATGAAGCGCTTGCTGCGCGAACTTGTGCTGAGCAGCACGTATCGACAGTCGGCGGTCCGGGTCGGTGTCGGCATCGAACGCGATCCATCCAACCGGCTGCTCTGGCATGCACCGCGGCGAAGGCTCGATGCCGAGGCGATTCGCGACAGCGCCCTGCTCGTGTCGGGATTGCTGTCGCGCATGATGGGTGGGCCGCCAGTGATGCCGCCGCAGCCGGATGGGATCTGGAACATCGTCTACAACGGCTCGCAGTGGACGACCAGCGAAGGGGCGCAGCGCCACCGGCGGGCGATCTACACCTTCTGGCGGCGATCGGCGCCGTACCCGAGCCTGATGACCCTCGACGCGGTGGACCGCGCCACCTGCACGGTGCGTCGTGTGCGCACGAACACGCCCTTGGCTGCGCTCGTCACGCTGAACGACCCTGCCTTCGTCGAATGCGCGGTGGCCCTCGCACAATCCGTCGATGGGCTCCAACCAGAGGCGGCGATCGATGCGATGTGGCATCGTGCGCTCCTGCGCGCACCGCTCGATGCCGAGCGCGGCGTGCTGCGATCCTTGTACGCGGCCGAGCGGGTCCGCTACGAGGCCGCGCCAGCCGACGCCGCCACGATGGCCGGCGATGGTGATCAAGCCGTGCACCGTGCAGCCTTGACCAGCGTGGCCAGCGCCATCCTGAACACCGACGAGTTCCTGAGCCGACCATGATGCGCCGTGACCTGCCGAGTCTGCATGCGATCACGCGACGCCAGTTCCTGGGTGCCGGGAGCCTCGGGCTCGGCGCGCTGGCGCTGGGTGAGTTGGGCGTGGCGGCACCGCTGCTCGATGGCCAGGTCGACCCGGTCGCGGCACGCAGCCCTCACTTCGCCGGACGCGCCAAGTCCGTGATCTACGTGCACCTGGCCGGCAGTCCATCGCAACTCGAGCTCTATGACCACAAGCCCGAGTTGGCGCGACTGCACGGCACACCCTGCCCCGATGAGTACCTGAAGGGCGAGCGGTTCGCCTTCATCAAGGGGCATCCGGAGCTGCTGCGTCCGCTGCATGGCTTCGGCAAGCGCGGACAGAGCGGCATGGAACTGGGCGACCTGCTCCCGCAGCTGGGTGGGGTCGCCGATGAACTGTGCCTGATCCGCTCGATGCACACCTCGCAGTTCAACCATGCACCCGCGCAGCTCCTGCTGCATACCGGCGAACCGCGATTCGGCTCGCCGAGCATGGGCGCCTGGGTGACCTATGGGCTCGGCTGCGAGAACCGCAACCTGCCGTCGTTCGTGGTGCTCGTGTCGGGGCAGACCCCCGACGCGGGCAAGGGCATTTGGGGCAGCGGCTACCTGCCGGGCGTGTTCCAAGGAGTGCAGTGCCGCACGAGCGGCGACCCCGTGCTCTTCCTGAACGATCCAAAGGGTGTCGATCGGGCCGGGCGATCGGCCGTGATCGGGTCGATCAACGACCTCAATCGGATCGCAGCCGAGCGCTCGGGCGATCCTGAGACGGCCACGCGCATTGCGCAGTACGAGCTCGCGCACCGCATGCAACTGGCCGCGCCGGAAGCGATGGAACTGGCGCGCGAGGATGCTGCCACGCGCGAGCTGTACGGCGCGGAGCCGGGCGCGACGAGCTTCGCGAACAACTGCCTGCTGGCCCGTCGGCTCGTCGAGCGCGGCGTGCGCTACGTGCAGCTCTTCGACTGGGGCTGGGATGGCCACGGCACCAATCCGAGTGATGACCTCGTACACCAGCTGCCAGCGAAGTGCGGCCAGGTCGATCGGCCACTCGCAGCGCTGATCACGGATCTGCGTCGCCGAGGACTGCTCGACCAAACGCTGATTGTGTGCGGCGGCGAGTTCGGTCGCACACCCGTGGCGGAGTTCCGCGACGGCAAGCGCGACTTCCTCGGGCGTGACCACCACCCCCATGCCTTCTCGATGTGGATGGCCGGTGGCGGCGTGCGCGGCGGCCACGTGCATGGCGAGACCGATGACCTCGGCTACCGGATCGCACGCGACCCCGTCTCGGTGCGCGACCTGCAGGCCACCATCCTGCACCTCTTGGGCTTCGATCATGAACGGCTCACCTACCGCCACAACGGCCTCGACCACCGCCTGACCGGGGTGCAGGAACCCGCGCGGGTGGTCAAGGATCTGTTGGCCTAGCGGGGATTCGGCATCCAGCACCCCGAGCGGCGCGAACCCCTCGGGCCATGACTCTGCCCACCTGCTCGCGTCTGCTCCTGCTCGCTGCCCTGCTCGCCGGCTCGCCCGCCGACGCCGTCGCGGACTCGAACCTTGAGTTCGACGGCGGGATCCAGGGCTGGCAGACCGTCCTCGACGGCGTCATGGGTGGGCTGTCCACCGGTCGCATCGAGGCTGGTGACGGCGGCACGATGCGCTTCTCCGGTGAACTCTCGCTCGAGAACAACGGCGGCTTCTCGCAGGTCCGCACCTCGGTACCGCAGGGCACCTTTGAAGGCGCGACCGGGATTGTGCTTCGCGTCAAGGGCGACGGACGGAACTACCAGTGCGACATCCGCTCGTCGCGCCTGCGCCTGATGGCTGGCGGGTACCAGCGCGTGTTCGCGACCAAGGCCGGCGAGTGGACCGAGGTCGAGATCCCCTTCAGCGAATGCGTCGCCAACAGCTTCGGTCAGCGCGTGCGCAATGCGCCGTCGCTCGATCCGGCCTCGATTGAATCGGTGGGGATCACGCTCTCCGACAAGAAGGAAGGTCCGTTTGCGATCGAGGTCGACTGGATCCGCCCGGCCGGACAGGCGTCCACCTCACCTGCATCGGCCGGTTCACTGGCCGCGGTGGCCACCAAGGCCAACCTGACCACGCTGCTTGCCCTGGTCAAGGCTTCGGGCATCGAACTTCCTGCGAACGCGAAGGTCACCATCTTCGCACCGACCAACGAGGCGTTCGCGAAGCTGCCCAAGGACCAAGTCGAGTTCCTGACGAGCGCCAAGGGCAAGTCCACGCTGCAGGCGATCCTCAAGCACCATGTGGTGGCGCAGTCGGTCGGCAGCTCCGCGGTCCTCGACCGTCGTCGGCTCACCGCCCTGTCCGGCCAGTCACTGCCGATCGATCCCACGGCTCTGACGGTCGATGGTGCCCGCCTGGTGGCCACTGATGTCTCGTTCGATGGCGGACTGGTGCATGTGATCGACGCCGTGATGCTGCCTGAACTGCGCAGCATCGAGCAGATCGTCGCCGAGGACGAACGCTTCACCACGCTACGGGCCGCCATCGAGGCCGCCGGCATCGGCTCGCAGCTCGGCAGCCGGAACCCGGGGCCCTGGACCCTGCTGGCGCCGTCGAACCAGGCCTTCGGGGCGATCCCGGCGGATGCGCTCAAGGAGCTGCTCCAGGATCAACCTGCTCTCACCGCGGTGCTGGTGGCCCATGTCCTGCCCACGGCGATCCGCCGCGAAGACATGCTGGCTCAAGGTTCGGCGCGAACGCTGATGGGCGATGGCAGCGTGGCCTTCGCGCTCGACGCCGGTGTGATCACGGCCGGCGGTGCTCGCATCGAGGTCGCCGACATCGAGGCCGCCAACGGCATCATCCACATCATCGACCGCGTGCTTCCCGCGGCCAGTGCGACCACCGCGACGGAGGCTGCCATGATGCCATCGCGCATCCGGAGCGCTGCCGCCATCCTCGAGCTGGCGATCGAGCGCGGGGTGCCGCGCTTCAATGCGGGCGACCAAGCATCCTGCGCGGCGCTGTATGAGCTGGCGATCATGTCCGTGGTGCTGCTCGGGACCGATGCCATCGGTGAGCGGGCGTCGTCGTCGCTCTCGGCTGCCCTGAAGGACGGCGCCACGCACGAGGATGCGGCCCAACGGGCGTGGACCTACCGCCGCGGGATGGACAGTGCGCTGCAGAGCATGGCTGCCGCCATGCAGCCTCGGGAGTGATGCGGGTGAACCGCAGCGCCCGGAGTCGTCAGGTTGCGGCGGTTGCTGGGGTTTGCCCTAGTTGCTCGGGTTTCTCGGCTCGCTCACATCGTGCACATCGCGTGCATCCTTCACGTCGCGCACATCGCTCATGCGGAACCTTCGATTCATGATCAGGCTCGGTGACCTTCGGCTGGCAGGCGGCTAGGGTTGTCCGTCATGCCCGGCAGCCTTGCATCGCCTTGCCTCGTCTGGCACCGAACGGACCTGCGCGTGCATGACCATGCAGCACTCCAAGCAGCAGCCGCGGCCTCGAGTGGACGGGTGGTGGGCATCCTGTGCATCCCGGAAGATCCGTTCGGCTCAGTGGAGCTGCTGCGTGGCGTGACCTTGCCGCGCGCGAGCGAGCGCCGCGTGGGTCATTGGCTCCAGGCGATCGATGGCCTGCGGGCGGATTGGCGATCGATCGGGTCGGCGCTCGTCGTGCTGCGTGGTGAGCCGGAGCAGGTCATCCCGAAGCTCGTTGCCGATCTGGGCGCCATCGCGGTTCACACCGCGCCGTGCCCGGCGCACGATGAACTCCTGCAGAACCGACGGGTGGCCTGTGTCCTCGCGGACCGGGGTGCGCGCCTGGTCACGCACGACGAAACCACCATGATTCCGGCGGCGGACCTGCCGTTCAGCATCGAACACCTGCCCGAGGTGTTCTCGAACTACCGCAGGCTGGTGGAGCGGTCGTGCAGGACGCCGGATCCCGTCCCCGCGCCGACCGGTCTGGATGTGCCTGCGTCCACGCGCGACTGGAGCGAGGCCATTTCAGACGCCACGCTGTCGGGCGCGGACCTTCACCGGGCGCGGATCGCAGCGCTTCAGATCGACCCTCGCGCTCCATCGACCGTGCGCGGCGAGCGCGCGGCCGGGCTTGAGCGCATGCAGCAGTGGATCTGGCGGGATGATTGCCTGGCGCGCTACAAGGAGACCCGTGATGGCTTGATGGGTGCCGACTTCTCGTCGCGCCTGTCGACCTGGCTGGCCACGGGCACGATCTCGCCGCGTGAGGTCGCGGCCCAGATCCGCCAGTACGAGCGCGAGTGCGTGGCCAACGACTCGACCTACTGGCTCTGGTTCGAGCTGCTCTGGCGCGACTACTTCCATCTGTGGGTGCGGCGTTGGCAGTCACGCGCGTTCAAGGCCAGCGGCATGATGGGTCGCACGACGTGCGGCGCACCGGATGTGCAGACCTTTGATCGCTGGCGCACGGGCACGACCGGCGAGCCCTTCGTCGATGCCTGCATGCACGAGTTGGCCGCAACCGGCTGGCTCTCCAACCGAGGTCGGCAGAACGCCGCGAGCTGGCTGGCGAAGACGGCGGGCGTCGACTGGCGCTGGGGGGCTTGGTGGTTCGAGAGCCAACTGCTGGATCACGACGTCGGCCCCAACTGGGGGAACTGGCAATACGTCGCCGGCGTCGGCAACGATCCGCGCAACCGCACCTTCAACGTGCGCGCCCAGGCCGACCGCTACGACGCGGATGGCGCGTACCGGCGGGTGTGGGGATGAACCAGCCCCGGCCGCACGCTCGGAATCACCGATCGCCGCTGTGATGATTCCTGCATACTGCGCACATGCCAACCCTTCCGAGCGGTCGTGCCTTGGCCCTGTCGACCGACCACATTCTTCCTCCCGGAGCAGTGACCTTCACATGTCCCGAGGGGCACTTCTGGTTCCACCAACTCGACCGGAAGATCTGCCCGCCTCCGCTCAAGCCGGATCAGGAGTGGCTGTGCGACTTCGCGCACGCCCCTTGCCCGGCCACGCGCGAGGAAGCGCTGTCCCTGCTGTGGGTGCTTGACTGCTTCGGATCAGATGACTTCCAGTGGCGCGGCTACACGATGTCGGATCCCGAAGCGCTGGCCGACTTAACACCCGAGGATCGAGCAGCGTGGGATGCGTGGATCGCCGAACCACGGGTGGGTGCGTTCCTCGACGACGTGATCGCACGCTGCCGTGCGCAGGCGGAAGCGAACCGCAGCAACCCGGGCGTCATGGTGTTCGGAAGCACGCCGCCTGAGGAGCCGAACGACGACGCCAGCACGATCGTCATACCCTGATGCCATGGCACCGCACAGGGATGGCATCGAGCGAACGCAACTGACATCCGATGACGTGATCACCACGCTCGGGCTGCACCGGCATCCCGAGGGCGGTTTCTACCGCGAGACGTTCCGCGCGCCCGACGCGCCGCGCGGGGCCAGCACGTCGATCCTGTTCCTGCTTCCTGCTGGCGAGCAGAGCCGATGGCACCGCGTCGATGCCGACGAGCATTGGCTCTTCCACGACGGCGACCCGATGGAGCTACTGCTGGCCGACCCTGTGTCGGGTGCGCGCACGCGCATCGTGCTGGGCCGCGGCATTGGGCACGGCGATGCACCGCAGGCGGTCGTGCCGCGCGGCTGGTGGCAGGCAGCAAGGCCGCTTGGTGCTTGGACGCTGGTCGGTTGCGTCGTGGCGCCGGCGTTCGAGTTCGCCCGCTTCGAGATGGCACCCGAGGGCTGGGAGCCGGGTGGGGCGTGAGACGGTGCGGCGAGCCACGCCGTGCTCATCGTGCCGATCACTCCGGAGATGCGGCCCATCCTGCAGGCGCCTGTCGTGCTTGGATATGGCGAAGACGCGGCCGCTCGGCAGAGTTGGCATCCTGATGGGCCTGGGCGAGCGAGGCGCGAAAGGCGCTCCTGTCGACGTCGAGCGACTCAGTAAGAGGCATCGCGATCGGCGATGGATTGAACCTGCGCGACGAGTTCCTCAAGATGCTTGCGGCGATCCAGTGGTATGGAATCGATGTCCCACGGAACCGTGCACAGGCGGCGATCACGCTGCTTTGCTGCCAAGATGGGCAGACCAAGTGGCTGGCAGGTGGATTGGCGCTTTCGCAGCTCACCGAGGACGAGCGCGAGGCGTTCGACCGGATGATCGGATTCCTGGACGACATCCTGGATAGGTGATTGGTCGGACTGTTTGATCGTGTGCGTTCCTTCTGATCCTCACGGACTCCCAGTGCCACGGCAACACGAACCCACGGAAGGTCGACCCCGTGAAGCTAGGTCCCATCGGCGCCTTGGACACCAACTGCCGACCGGTCATGCACCGCGAGCTCAAGTCCGTCGTCTCCCGCGCGTACGCTCTCGGTGCAGCCCACCCCCCCCCTTTCGTCGCGCTCCACCCCCATGGATGCGCGCTCCGCCGCTGCCGAAGCACCTTGAGTGCGGGAGCGGCACCCGAGCTACCTACCCCACCCGAACCGCCTGGCGGTACACGCTCGCGTGGAGCTGCGCCGTGCGGTGCGGGCTCGACGCATAGCCGCCTGAGAGCGTGATCGTGACGGGCAGGCCCGCCCCGCGCAGCAGCGACAGGGCCAGGCGGTCGCGCTCGGCGAGCCCCGCCTCGGTCAGCGCAAGCCGCCCGAAGCGATCCCCTGCCACCACATCCACGCCCGCCAGGAGGAACGCCAGATCCGCGCGCGCGGCCTCGATCGCCCGCGGCAGGTGCTCAGCCAGCAGCCGCAGGTACTCCTCATCGCCCGTGCCATCCTCGAGCGGCACGTCGAGCGAGCCCGGGGGCTTGATGAGCGGGAAGTTGCGCGCGCCGTGCATGCTGAAGGTGAACACCCGCTCGTCGTCGGCGAAGAGGGCCGCGTTGGCGTTGCCATGATGCACGTCGAGGTCGACCACGAGCACGCGCATGGCCTCGCCGGTCGACTGCAGGTGCCGAACCGTCACACCCACGTCGTTGATGACGCAGTAGCCCTCGCCGCCATCCCATAGCGCATGGTGCGTGCCGCCGGCGAGGTTGCCGCCCACACCATCCTCGAGCGCGAATCGGGCCGCGTTCAGCGTGCCTTGCGTGGCCAGACGGCTGCGGCGCACGAGCGCCGGGCTCCAGGGAAGCCCCAGCCGACGGACCTGCTGGGGACTCAGCGTGCCGTCGCGCAAGGCGTCGAGGTACTCCCGCGCATGGGCGTGGGCCAGGAGCTCCCACCCGGCCTCGTGCGGGGCGACCACCTCGTGCGGCCGGACGACCCCCTGCGAGAGCAGGATCGCGTGCAGCTCGCTGAACTTGCGCATGGGGAACGCGTGCCCCGGCGGGAGCTCGACGACGTAGCCGGGGTGGTACGAAACGCGCATACGGCAACGGTAGGTGGTGAACGGATGCAGCGTGCGGGCCAACGAAAAACGCGAGGCCGCACTCATGGCCTCGCGCTCGGTTGGGCAATGCTTGCCGCCAGAGGCGCGGCGGACCGATCACTTCGCCGGGATCGTCAGGCTCTGGCCAGCCTTGAGCGAGCCATCGGAGCCGATCGAGTTGGCCTCGCGGATGCGATCGACGTTGGCCTTGGTGGCGGTGCCGTACTCGGCCTTGGCGATCTTCCAGAGCGTGTCGCCGTTCTTGACGGTGTAGCGGCGGCCGGTGGTGCCGGTCGACTTGCTTCCACCCTTCTTGGCCGGCGGCGTCGAAGCACGGGTGGCCCCGCGCGACTTGCCCGCCGCGGCGACTTGCTCGCCCGCGGGGAGCTGGTCGGCGGCCGGCAGCTGGAGCACCGTGCCGACCTTCAGGTTGTTGGGATTGACGCCCGGGTTGGCCGCCTGGATTGCGGTCCACGCGGTTTCCTTGCCATAGGTCTTCTTGGCGATCCCGCCGAGCGTGTCGCCCGAAGCCACGGTGTAGGTGGTTGACGACGCCTTGACGGGCTCCGGGTCAATCCGCGGCGAGACGCCGAGCGGAGGCGCGTCACCGGTCACCGCACCACCCGACGAACCCGTCGGGCTCGACGAACCGGGCGCGGTGGCACCCTTCGCGTCAGCCAGCGAGGGCTCGACGGCCGGCTCGTTGAAGATGTCGATCTCGCTGCCGGCGGGAGGATTGATGACCTCGATCGCCGAGCCCTCCGGGGTGGTCGGGCCGAGCACGATCGTCTCGGGGAACGCCGAGTCGGCCGGGCTCAAGGTGCCCACGCCGCCATCAGCGGTCAGGCCGCCGCTCGACAGATCCCCAGAGGGATTCGGCGAGGGCGCGGTGAGGGTGAAGTAAACGCCAGTTCCGACAAAGAGAACCAGCAGGAAAGCCAACGCAATCTTCGTACCACGGGCCATGACAATGCTCCTTCCGTGAAGCGGTGTGTCTGGGAATATCGGCAGCGTCCTGCTGCCGGCCTCACATATTATTGAACATTCTTCGGGCGCGCCACATAGCAGAGCGGCGCGGCAATCAGCACCGAGCTCGCCGTACCGGCAATCAGGCCCACCAGGAAGGTGTAGGCGAACGGCCGGATGCCGGTGCCGCCGAGCCAGAACAGGATCAGTGCCGTGGCCAGGGTCGCGCCGCCGGTGAGCACCGTACGGCTGAAGGTCTGGTTGATGGCATCGTTGACCATGTCGCGAGTGGCGAACTCGGCCTTGCCCTTGTTCTCGCGGATGCGGTCGAGGATGACGATCGTGTCGTTCAGCGAGTAGCCAATGATCGTGAGCAGGCCGGAGATGACGTTGAGGTCGATCCGGAACCCCTCGATCAGGGTCGACGCGCCGAAGCCCGTGCCTTCCGTGCGGATGCTGAACGCCAGCGCGCCCAAGCAGACGCAGACGTTGAACGCCACCGCCACGATCGTCGCCATGCTGTACCGCAGGCTGCCGAAGCGCAGCCAGATGTAGAGGAGCATGCCGATCATGCTGAGGACGACCGCCACCACGGCGCTTGCCGCCAGGTTCTCGGCGACCTTGGGCGAGAAGCTGCTCACCTGCTCCAGGCTGAGCTTCTGCGTGAGCGCAGCGTTGACGAGCTTCCATTCCGGCTGCGCCACCACACGATCCCACGTTGCGGCATCGACCTTGGAGAGCAGCGCCTTGGGATCGACCGTCAGCATGACGATCGACGTGTAGCCCGCATTCGGGTTGCCGGCCTGCGCCATGTCGAGGCCGATGAGCTCGGTCTCGCGGGAGGAAATCGGGCCGAAGTCAGGCTGCGAACGCATGCGGCCGAGGCGCGCCTGCGCATCGACCAGCGTGATCGGCGGAGCGATGCCCTCGATGAGCACCGCCACGCCACCCGCGTACTCACGCACGGACTCGCTGCGACCATCGCGACCGATCACGGCACCGAGCGTGTCGGCATTGACCGGCCGGGTCTGGAGCGCCGCGGCATCGGTGCCGGCACCCTTGAAGGTCAGGGGCAGCGTGACCTCGATGTCCTTGGCGAACGCGTTCGCCACGGCATCGACCACCGGCTCGGTGGCCGTGTCGTCACCACTGAAGTCAGCGGGGTTGGCGACCTTGATCTGGAAGGACGAGGCCTTGCCATCGGCGGTCGAGTCACCCACGGTCAGCACGCTGGCGTTGCGCAGCTGGGCCACCGCGGCCGAAGCACCCGCCGCCTCGCCGATCGCGCGGATGCGCTGTTCGACCTCGGCGCGGGTCATGGCCAGGCGGCCATCAGCGCTCGCCGTCTCGCCCGTCGCGGCAGGACGGGTGACGAGCGTCATCGTCATGCCGCCGCGGAACTCGG
>Ga0315905_10005732_pt1 | contig 12639 bp, 17 predicted proteins | sample LakEriMetagenome_5_FD_203522 | JGI IMG/M metagenome (GOLD analysis project Ga0315905, IMG submission 203522) | Freshwater fungal communities from buoy surface, Lake Erie, Ohio, United States - Buoy 4 MA121 | ecosystem: Environmental > Aquatic > Freshwater > Lake | place: USA: Lake Erie, Ohio... | reverse complement strand
GATTTTAGCTAGAGTCCTTAGAGTAGCGCTACTATCTTAGTATAGCGAGCCTAGCCGGCTTCCGAGTGTTTTTTGTTCCTGTAGGTGCCCGTGGCGTGTTCTCATTAATAAACGAAACCTTCTCTCTTTAGATCTGGTCGTTGGTCTGACTTACAGGGGTCGTCGTTGGGAAAGATTCAGACGGCGGCGAGAACACGGGAGGTGAAAAGTTATCGGGAACGGTGCGCAGTCGAGCGGAAGAGTTGATTATGCCCTTGCAGCGGATCGCTTTGGCATATGGTTGGGCTGACGAGCCGCACTGTTCCTTTTTCTGAGTGAGGGCACACGCACGCCGGCAATCCCCTGCGCCCCCTCCCTGAGATGGTTCATCGGCTCACCACTGGCGTGTCCTCTGCAGCGTGCTATGATGTGCTTATGGGTCAGTTTTCCGGCTTCTGGGGCAGCGCGTACACTCTTCTTTGAGCGTGCAGCTTCCAACTGGTCAGCATACGGTGGTATGCCCGGTCCTACCTTGCGCCGGCTTCAGCCGGTCGAACCCACATATTTTAGCCACGGCAATTTGATGGCAGCCGCCATCAAATTGCCGTGGCAACCAGCGCACCCCGGGGGGGGGGCTGGGATGCGCGGGCTAGCGCATCGCGCTCCACCATCGCGCTCCAACTCGTGGCCGTGTGGCGAGACGCAAACGCGTTGCTGTGTGGTTTTTTGAGAAATCCGGTTTTCGGCACGAAATATCGTGTTTGCAGATTCAATATATCGCTCTTGCAATATTTTCGTGAGTGTCACACATTTTCAAAATCAGAAATCATGATGCACATTTCTCCAGTATGTGTATGAGCTCTGCTTACATATATTGGAAGCCAGTGGCCCGGGGGACAGGCTGGCGTGCCAGTGCTGTTGAAGGGCTGCACCGCGGAACGTGACTGCGCACAGCATGAAATGGACACAGTATACCGTGCGGAATGCAAAATGCAACGAATCCCCCTTCCAACTCGCATTAGCTATCACGGCTGCGCCTTGCGAACTGCGCGACTGAGTGAATTTCCCCGCACTAGACCTCATCCGTGCGTGGTTGCAGCACACCACATTTTGCAAGCCCAGAGCGATGCACTGGGGGCCCCGCCGAGGGCGAAGAGCAGCGGCGCTGTGTCGGAGGCGTCAAGTGACACGTGGACAAGGAACCACAGGACAGCAAACGCCTCCTGCGCTCACTTCTTCCACAGCGACCCGCGCGCCGACCACAGACCCGGCCCAGCGCTCCATCAGAGTTTTTATTACTCACCAGACACATACACTCGGCGCAAGCCACGGCTGTTCGGTGCTGGGATTTTCAACCCCCCCGCCCCCTTTGAAGGCCTTGCACATCGCACAAGAAAGTGCAACGCAGATCACTATCCAACGCCTGGGCGCTGCTGCGGGCTACTGCTGCCCCACGAAGAATGAATAAACTTTAGCTGAAGATGGCGGCCATGTCTGCGGTTCAGATGCAGCGCGCGGCGCAGAGTCAGCACATGCAAAAAACATCCACTACCTGCCGTGTGCACCTGAAGCCCACCCGCGTCCGCCCGCGCACACGCTTCGCATTTCCATCCGTCTCTTTAACTACACTTCTCTGTTCGCTTAAGCTGTGTCCCTAGCGGAATGGCGGCTCACCGGCTTCGTGGCTGGAAACCACCTTCTTCTGGCCGGTGATGCGCGAGGGATCGTCGCGGTAGGCAGGGTCCGAGGCCTGGAGAATGTGTGCTCTTTAGGACTAGAATGTGTTCTCTGTAGGGACTGGAATGTTTTCTCGCTAGGGACAGTGACGCGCGAGGATCGTCGCGGTAGGCCGGGTCAGAGGCCTGGCGTGAACGAGTGCAAATATGGCTCAGCATACGGCATCGCCGCACCCACGCATTTCACTGCGGCGCACGGGGCGGGACGTGGCCGCAGCGGCAGCGGCCGACAAGGGCTGCGGGGAAGGGCGACGCACTGTGGTCATGCCCGCAAAGTAGTAGTTGGTTTCCGCTTTCTGGGCCGGCAGGGCCGCGTTCCACTGCATTTGGAACATGATGCTGCCCACCAAAAAAAACGCCCACGGCATTAGGGACCGCGCCCTTGGCTGAACACACACACATGCCTCCAGCGAGAGCTGCCACGCAAGAGCCAACGCCGCCCCATCCCCGGGCACAGGACACAGGCAAGCGAACCCCCATGACCGCCCTGGCGAATCTTCAAAACAAACAACCTCTTTTTTAAGAACCTAGGCCCTCAGCTGGTGCGTAGGCGGGCTGCCGTGCTCGCGACTGAAGCGGATGCCTCCAGAAGACCTACACGTCACACATTCCTGTCCCGGCACCGACCGGCAGCGTCCACGGCTCTCCGGCCAGGGCTAGACGCTGGCTTTTCGCGCGCACTATACAGCAGGGTTCACGCCCGATCGCACCCCACGCCGTGGAACGCCGCCGGCACTTCAAAAAGAGCACATACATGCGGCGAGGTGCGGCGGTGACCGTTCGTTTCTGGTACTAAATTTAGTACCAGAAACTTTTTCGTTTCTGGTACTAAATTTACCTTAGTAAGTATATACAGGAGGATCATGAGAGCGACCTGAAGGCAATAACTCCTGGCATCGCGGCAGCCAAGTCCGTCCGGGCCTTCGCCGGGCCGAATCGCCATGCCGGTATTTCCGAACCGCGACAACTGCCTCGTTCCCATTCCTCTCGCCTTCTCCAGCCCCTAGCGGATGCCAGTGAATGTCTATAAAAAACTTTGATCCTGACTCTCTGATGAGCATATTCTCAATAGCACTGAGGCACAGCGGCAATTCTGCAACGCACGGCGCTGCGCTGTGTGGCTGGGCTCGCGACTGAAGCATGCGGGATCTGTGGCAGGCGCGTCGACGGCTGCTGCTTTGCGCGGTGGGGATGGGCGACGTTACTTGGTCGCGTCTCTGTCTGACGCAACGACGATCGAGCCTGCGCAGCACCGAGCCTGCTGGGTGGGCAGCAGCGGTGCGCCGCTCGCCAACGCCACACGTATGCGCCGCGGACGGGCCCCGCGGCGGCGGGCGGCCAGCACGGAGCAGCGCCGGATGGGGCAAGGGTTGCGGCGGCAGCCACGGCGCCGCCTGACAAGGAAAGTTAAAGGCCTGAGTGCCCCCGGAGGCGATTCACCTTGAGTTGTCTTGTCAGGATGGTGGGGGCGTTGCGACATCTCGAGCTAAGGCTCAGGAACGAACAGATTGTGTGGCTGCTGTAGCCGTGTGTGTCTGTTGTCAGTAAAACCAGGTCAGTGCCACTAGTTTACCCGCCCACACTCATCCCGCCTCCGGGTTGCCTCCCCAGTGGCGTAGATCAGGGTCTTAATTGTCAACAGGTCGATGCCTGTCGCAATTTGCACCTTGCCCGCTACGCCATCGAGGCCACGATCACAGGACGCCTGGGAGGACGTCGCGCGCGGGCGTGCGGCAAAGCGATTGCACGCGCGCGTGCGGCAACCCAATTGCGCGTGCGCGGGGCAACCCAATTTCAAGTTCAATGAAAAGGATCAAGGAATCGAGGATCAAAGAATCGCTTCTGCAAATCTAGGAGCGGGCGTATGCACGCAGTGGTCAAAGTGCATTCTCCTGAGACGTGCAGGAAGTGGAGAGCAGTGGAGGCCGGCCGTAGGAGTCGCCCTCTTGCAGAGACTCCGGAAAACAACATCTCCCCGCGGCGGCTGGGGTCTTCCCCCTCTGCGGGGTTGATGCTGTCTCCTCCAATGCAAGGATGCCGCTGGACCCGATGCGGAAGCGACAGGTACTCGCTGGCGCCCATGGCGACATTACAAGATTGGCCTGCTCGCATCCCCGCACCCCATCGTCAGCTTTTCTGAGCTTGCGGGATCACGACACCATCACACAGCAGCCCCGTCGTGAGCGGGAGCAGATTCGCAAGCTGCGATCTGCGTGCACAGACAAGAATCGCTTTGATACCTGCCTCAGTCCAACTGGCTCCGCTCCTGCAGCCACATCACTCCTGCCCATAAGTGCTACTTGTTCCTGGCGTGCATCGTAAAATAGGCATCGTGGCCTGCAGCGCTGCAAGACCAGTCTCGTGTTGACCGCTTGCGCCCATGCTAGCCCCATGGCTGCAACCTTGCCCTCCTTCCGCCGCCCCTGCCCGACATTCTCGTTTTTGCTGCCGATTTCCCGTCGCTCGCCGCCCTGGCAGGACGCCTGATCGATTTTGGCGTGCTCGTCGGGCTCGATGACATCTGACACCTGATTTGCCACCACCACTGCGCAGTTGTTCCTGCGACCTCAGCACAGGTAAGGGCAGGGAAAGGCAAAAATTCACCACGAGAGGCTGCGCAGATCAGCGGCTGCACCTGCTGGCGTGCATCTTGAGCAAGGAGGCTAGTTTGATGAGAAGCGCCGCCCGCGATGCACTGTCTCCCACGGAGCTGTAGCTCTCGTCTCCACGCATGGGCGCCGCAATGGAATCAAGCACTGCTCAATGTCGCCGGCAAGAGTGCAACATTGATGGAATTCAGTTGTCATGAGACGCATGCCGGAAGGAAGCAGCGGAAACCCCTCGGCCTACAACGATCATCACCTCTCTGGTGGACAGAGCGTGCGAAGGAAGCCAAGATTTAGGCATGGGTCGGGCAGCTTGCGAGTGTGATGAGGGATCGAGCAGGCGCGATTGCACGCATGGAAGGATGGATGCGTGAACCGATGACGCCGACGGGCATGCGATCGAGAAACGCAGGCAGCCGTGTTTCGATCAGTTGCTCGAGCTCCGCAGGCGAGTGCACCTGCTCAAGCAGCAAGGTCATGCACATGTGACATTGGGCGTGCATTTCCGCTGCCGCGACTTCCAGGATGCGCCATCAGAACATACCTTCTCTATCATGATGTGATCCAGCGGGTGGCCACGCTCAAAGGCATCAGGATACGCAGCGACGTGCTCTTGTGCAATCTGAAAGAGCCGCGTGGTCGGCGGCTCGCCTTCCGTGCAGATGTAGACTGCCTTGCGGCCAAGCCCGCCATGCTGGGTGGACATCTGCGATCTCACGAGCAGCTGCATGCGACAAAAGGCACGCGTGGTGTGAGCACCCACGCCGACACGCATTCTCGACGCCGACCGGGAGCAGGCGGGGTGTAAGCACCTGGAGCAGAAGCTGTGTTTTGCCCGACCCAGCCTCGCCGCACACCTCGCTGCCAGCCGTCATCGCGACGTCATGTTTTTGCACAGCACGCACACACAGCATGCGGCTCACGAAGGAACAAGCATCCCGTCATGCCAGCGCGGCGGTACCTCAAGGAGCGGCAGGGAAACCCGCCGCGGAGGACTCGATCCAGGGCTGCGACGCCCGTGCGCAAGACGCTGCGCCCCGCTTCCAGGTTGCGTAGCGCCATGGTAGGCGTCGGGACAGTGTGGGTTCCCGCCGCGAGGCACTGCGCCAGAAGATTCTCCATTTCCCTCGCCTGGGGCTGGCACAGACGGCTCATCGCGGGAGAGGGTGCCGCGGCTGCCTGCCGACAGGGAGAGAGCCACAGAATCAGCAGCAGCCAGCTTGCGGCAGTCTCTGCTTCGTCCGCTTCCGCCCCTTTCCTAGAATTTAGCGGGCATTCGCTACTTGAAACTTCTACACCGGGAACTCAATGCCGCTCCTTTACCGAGTGCTGTACACGAAGCAGAAGACACAGAAGAACAAGCGCTGGCAGGACGGCTTCCTGCAGGTGACGGACTTTGGGCAGTGCCGGCTGCTCGACGAGAGCAAGCAGGAGCTCGACACAAACTTCAAAAGAGCAGGGGCTCTCCAGTCAGGGGACACACTCGACTTTGAGCGATACCTTGTCGAGGTCGACGAAGTCGACGAGGCAGGCGACAGCGCAGACGGCCCTGCGCGGGAGCCTGCTCGCTCTGCGCATTCGTTTCCTCCTCCTGGCTGCAGCAGCGCCCTGGCACAGAACAGCACCCGGGAGCTCCCGCCGGGACGTGCTCAAGCGCAGGGGCGGCGTGGCGGTTTGAGGGCGGGTGCGGGTCTCGCTCCGCTCCACCCCCGGTCTGAGCAGGGCCCGAGTGCGCCTCATCACCCTCAGGCGGGAAGGGGCAGCGGGTTTGCTCTCCATCCTTCGCGTCCGCCATCCAGAGCCCCCACAGCAGTTGGAGCCCATGCACAGCGCGCCCAGCACTTTCAAGAACGGCTCGATGCGGAGCATAACGCGTCTTACGATCAGTGTCATCCACGTACTGCACCGTCGCTTTGTTCCTTCGAGCAGGAACTGCATGGGCAAGGCGCGTACGCACGCATGCACACACCTTCCTCAGAGCATGGACTTTCGCCCCAGAGGTCGTGCGATGTAGCATCAGACAGGCATGAGCTAGCAGCGCCCAGCGTGGTGTCCAAGAATCCCGCCCTCGGAGGCCCTCGAAGGGCACCCGCTAGGAACAACGCCGCTATTCTTGCACTTCTCGGATTGCCAGCAGAGGCGCAACAGGTTGGACCCGTGCGCCAGCCCTCTGCCGAAGGAGCAGCGCTCACGCAGGGTTCTGGTTTGCGCGGTGTTGCTTGCTCCTACTCATCTGCTGCTGGACCAGGCGCAGGCGCGAGGCAAGATTGCAGCAGCAGCATGGCACTTGGTTGGGCGACACCCCGCTCTCACGCCTTCTCGTCCCTGCAGGAAGGAGCAGCTGATCCGCTTGTGCGACGGAAGAATCAGCTTCTGGACGATGACGACGATGCCATGGAGACAGAAGTGCAAGGGGGCAGAAGCGAGCCAAGTGACAGCATGCAGGGGCGATTGCATGGAGAACGAATTTTCTCCTCCTCCTTTTCTGTGCATGGATCCATGGACATCAATGATGAAAACAAGGATCCAGCCCCTGTTGAAGATGCTGGTGAATCGCGCAAAGGATTCCTCGTCCTCAGGGACCACGCGCCTCAGGGATGCCACCTCGGCCTGTCATCCAGCAAGCGGCAACGCACTGGCCCACCTCCCTTTGCTGCGCCCCGGCCCTTCAGCGACTCAGGGCACAGAGACGGACGGGTGGAGGACATGGGAGGGTTGAGCGAAGGCGGATGGGGCGGAGGAGGTCGCGGTGGCGGTGGAGGCAGGGGCAGTGAAGGCAGGGGTGGTGGCAGTGGTCAATTTCAGTCGCTACGAGAGGAAAACCGAGCTCACCTCGCCCACGACAGGTCAGTGGCTGCCTCGTACGCCCGCGCCGCGCCCTGGCTCAAGCGCTCGCTGCGCATGCCTGACTGACATGCAGCTCCTCTGCGCAAAAAAAAGGGATGTGCAAGCTCGAATCCAGGCTGTAGCTGCTGCCAAGCAGGCAGAAAGGGACAAAGGTGCTAAGCTCGGAGCGTCGGGAGGAATCACTCTGCGGCCTGCGTCAGGTGGAATCATCTTTCCGAACGCCTCCGCGGCGGATGGGAGCGTTTCTCTGGCGGAGAGACAGATTGCAGTACCGGACGTTCTCAGCTCGCCTGCGGCGTACAGGAGCACGTTTATTGGCGCATTGGAGGAGGAGATCAACTACAAGCTCAGAGATGCGGCTGCTGGACTCTACAGAATTTTACGGGAGACCTCGGGGGCGCAGAAGGGCACACTGATCCAGTGTAAGTGCCGCCCTCCGAAGACCCCAACCTGTGGGACTGTGAAGAAGGAAGGCGCCAACCATGGCCGGCCCTTCTTTTCCTGCAGAAGCTGCAACTTTTTCCATTGGGCTGACACGGTGATGGAGGGCGGCAAGAAGAACCAGTCGTTGGCGGAAGAGGCTCTGGTTATCGATACCTCTCAGCCACCGTGCTTGCCAATGCTTCGCCAGCGTCAGCAGCCAGTGTACGCCTGCCAACTCATCACTACCGACAGGAGAGATTTCGCCCAGATAGGCTATCGCAGGAAGGCGGGGCAGGCGGATGCGGGAACGAAACGCGAGGTACGAACTTGCATCAAGATGACGGAGGAGCAGGGCAAAAGCAAGGTGCCTGGCTGCTCCAAAGATGACCTCTGGGTCCTCAGCACGTCGCCATTCTTCTCAGAGGACAGCGGAGCCACGACGGTGATTGTCACGTCGGCATGGTTCGGCCCGGACAGTGACAACAACATTGAGATAAAGCCCCTGGTGGGATCGCTGGAATCCCTCAAAAGTCGTAATCAAATCTTTGCCTTTAAAGGGCCAAATATTACAAGTGAACTCGACATGCTGGAGGTGCTCAAGAACTTTAGCCCTCCAGAGATCCCGTTGATGCCGGCGCTGCTCACCGGCGGCTCCCGGGTGACGCACGCCGTGTCGCAGGCGCTGCCTCTGCGCAAGACATCCTACATGGCCTTCGACATCGACGGAGAGGCCTTGGACACGCTGGTACAAGAAACCACCGCCAAATACCAGCTCAACGAAGAGCAAACTCAGGTGCTGCAGGACATTGCGCGCACGATTTTGTCTCCTGAGGCATCGCCGCCCATCATCCTCGTGCAAGGCGTTTTCGGGTCGGGCAAGAGCACGCTGCTGGTGGCGGTCGTCCTCTTCCTGCTGGCTGTCTTTCAAAAGGCGGGCGTCGCGCCCGGGGCCCCTGAAGGCAGAATCCTCGTCTCGGCAGCCACCAACGTCGCGGTGGATAACATCCTGCTTGGCCTCCTCGACAAAGGCTACGAAGATTTCATCCGCATCGGCTGCCTCAGCCGGATCGCAAAGCCCATTCTCACCCGCACTCTGAAGGAGACAGTTGGCAATGAAGACAAGGTGGATGCCGAGTCTCTCAAAGACTTGAACGACATGCTCTCCAAGACGCGGGACAAGGTGGAGCTGGGACAAATCCGCGCGGCCATTGCTGAATGCAAAGCGGGCAAGATGCGCGAGAAAAAACGTGCCCTTGCTACGACCCAGGTGGTTGGTGTTACGTGCGCCAGCACTCGCCAGGAGACCCTACAAGGGCAGAAATTTTGTTTCTTGATCCTCGATGAGTGCTCGCAATTCATCGAGCCCTTGTCATTCCTGCCGATCGCGAGATTCTCGGCCCGGGTGCTCATCGGAGCCGGCGATCCTAAGCAGCTGCCGCCGACGCTGTCGGGAAAGGAGGCAAGTGGGCCAAGTAACGACCTGAGCAAGACTCTGTTCAGTAGGCTCGCGAATACAGGTGTTTTTATTTCAATGTTACCTTGCCTTGCACGCAAGCGTTTCGTTAGCAGAGGGTGGTGGAGGAGTGCAGCATGCTAGGTGTGGGTGAAGCCACAGCTGTAATGCTCAGCATTCTATGACGATCCATTGCTCAGGCTGATAGTAGTTGCCCCTAAATTCTGCACCCTACACCCTTATGTTGATGAGCAAAAGGGAACTTGAGAAAGACGGAGTGCAAGAGATATGTGAGAGTGAAGAGATGTGACAATGAAGACTGCATCGGTTCAGGTGTGGAGCCTGTGCTGCTCAAGCGACAGTATCGTTGCCATCCGATCCTCGGCACCCTGGCGTCAGATCTCTTTTACGAAGGCAGACTCGTCAATGGGGTCACGGTCGAGCAGCGTCGTCCCTTGGTCAAGGGTTGGCCTGCTCTCCTCTTCTTCGACAGCTCCGGGGCGCGTGAGGAGCAGCTCAGCTCGGGATCATTTGCCAATGAGCAGGAGTCGCGCTTTGTTGTGGTTAGTAGAGAGGGCGCGCGTGCGTCGATGCTTTGCATGTATGCGTGTGCACGGAGATGGTCGTGCCTCATAGTGGCCAGGTGAGTGTACTTACGTCTATCCGTCTGTCTGTCTGGACGCGCGCGTTCACGCGCGGGCGTGCAGGACCTGGTGTCACAGGTGCTCAACAACGGGCTCTCAGGCAGCGACATCGGTGTGATATGTCTGTACAAAGCGCAAGTCGATCTCATCCGCGAGGCGCTACAGACGAACTCCATCGATCCCGGCAGCGGCAGGTGTGTGTGTCTTCAAGAATAGCAACATGCCACTGAACTGACTATATTTAAAACTGCTGCTGAATAGAGCGTTTATGCATGTGCTAATATGTACGAGTTCAGCTTTGGGGTTGTTCTACGCCAGTTACAACTGTCAGCAACGCCAGTCGCAGCTCTAGATAATGCAGCAGCAAAATGCGGCCAACTAGCTAGATAAATTTCCCTATAATCAACTTTTGAGGCCTCCAGTCCTGTACATCTGGCAGCGTGCAGGTATCTACTGTGGACGCATTCCAAGGTGGCGAAAAGGAGATCATCTTCCTGTCTTGCTGTCGCTCGTCGGGCCTCGGCTTCACGGCGTCTCCCAACAGGATGAACGTTGCCATCACGCGTGCACGGCGGCATCTGGTGGTCGTCGGCAACGCCAAGATGCTGTCTGAGAACGAGCACTGGAAGCAAATTGTCGGCAGGGCTGGGTCGCTTCCGGGCGGGCGCCGTAACGCCCGACAATTCCAGGTGCTGCTGCTTCTCCTCTGTCCAACGGTCTGCCATTCGTGACATGCGTGACATACCATCTTTTTCACATCCTCTTGCAGGCATCTAGACCAACCCTCGTGGTGTGTCCGGTCTCCGAAGAGGAGCCGGAGAAGAGGCAAGACAAGGATGACGATGCAGACGAGACTCCCGAGCACGTGGCACAGTCCACGATGGGAATCGCGAAGTCGATCTGTGAGGAGGAGTCAGAGGATGAGGATATCTTCGCGTTTGACATCGCACACAAATCCAAAGCTCCCTCCCTCAATGAGCGGCGAGCTGGAGCCCAAAACAGGCAGAAGGTTGAAGGTGATGCAGGAGAGATCGAAGCAGGTCCAAAGGAGGAAGAGCCTGTCGAGACGCAAAACTCAGATCGGCTTCAGGAAGAGGAAGAAGAGGAAGCCTTTTTGAGGCATGTGACGCACACTGCGACAGCGCAGTCGCACGGGACGTCACAGGGCAATACGCATCTCCCACGCGGTGCTGTCCCGATTGGGGCTAGGCCACCGCCTCCAGACCTGACAATGCTCGGAGCTAGCGTGCGTGCTCCCGAAGGAAACAGCAAGTTCAAAGTGCAAGCGCTGGGCGCTGCTGATAATTTGCTGCTGATGCCAACTCATGGAAATTCATGCCGAAATACAACGCGGACCATACCGAGCTTTGATCTCCGAGGAAGCGACAGTGAGTGAAGCCAGGTAGGTATGTGAATCCTGCTTGCATGACGACGCAACAGAGTTAAGACCTTCAGTCTCTTCTTTTGCCAATACCTTCAGTCACTTCTTGCTTGTCAATAAAACTTCTCTCTCTCTCTCTCCTCTCTCTCTCTCTCTCACACACACACAGCTTCAAGGCCTCGTTAGCTTGAGTAAACGTTTCCCTCTCACCTCCTCCTGCACCACTGGGGCAGTCGATTTCCTACCAGACCTTTATATTAATATATATATATATATATATATATATATATGTGTGTGTCCTTTGTCTCGCCCCCCGCACACGCACCCGCCATTTTGTCTTTACCCTATGGGAAGCAATCGCTGGATTTTTCCCCGTCTGTCCCTAACAACACTATGGAATACGAAGATGTAGCGTGTGCGAAAAGCGAATGGGACATGATATCTGTCGCTCTGGCGATGTATAAACTGTATTGGATTGAGTCGCAACAGAAGGACGCTGACGCACACACTTCAAAACGCCGCAGGATTGAGGTGATGCCCCCCACCATCCGCCGCGAGAATACCTTCGTACGAATCGCCAACGCCGCAGGGGGTCTTGGAAGTGCGAAGATGAATTTTTTCACTCTCATCATCTCTCTTCTCCCTAATCTCGGCGTTCGCATTGTGAATATTTTCGCACTCGCCACCGCTGTACTCATCGCAATTTACATACTTCTAGTGCGTGGTTTTGGTGATTTCCTTGTGCGTTCAACGCAATCCGTTGTGATTGGTAGGTATTCTTTTCCCTAACGCCTCTGCGGTCGCGAAGGAGTTCTAATGGCGGACAATATTGTTCTCGCCCAAATTCTGTCTGGAATCGCCGCTCTTCGCCTTAAGAAGGACTTTGACACTGTGATAAAAGAGGCAAAGACTCGCAAGAAGGAGGTGTGTCCTCGCCACACTGTTGAGGAGAAGGTCGCTCTCGCACAGGGCAATACAGAGGCGATGATGCTCATGAACATGGAGGCGTTTGACTACAGTTTCGTTGCGAAAAACGACCTTGAGATGGCGAAAAAATGGTTCAACGTCCCAAGGGTTCACGCTACACATTCTGGCGAACTCGCCTCCACCTATTATTATTGGCGTACTTGGAACGACATCGCATATTCTCGCTACCAGGGAAACGCGATAGTGGAAAAGGCGACGGGGAAGTCACTTCTTCTTCATCCGCCAAAGATAAAGACGAGAAGGGGAGCGAGGAAGAGGAGAGCGAGGAAGAGGGGAGCGAGGAAGAGGAGATGGCGGCGGCGATGGCGGGGGTGCGGGTGGGGTAGAGGCGGAGTAGGGTTTAGGTTGAGCGTGGGGGGGACGCGAGGGTGTTGTTTGGAGACTTACTGAATGACGGATTTTTTTTCTTGACGATTAATGAACCTTAATTTACCCTTAACTCACGAAACCCCACTCACGAAACCCACTAACGAACTCACGCTACTCACGCTACTCACGCTACTCACGCTACTCACGCTACTCAACCGCCATACGCTATCAACCTACTCAACCTACTATATATATATATATGTATATATATATA
>Ga0315905_10005729_pt1 | contig 12642 bp, 6 predicted proteins | sample LakEriMetagenome_5_FD_203522 | JGI IMG/M metagenome (GOLD analysis project Ga0315905, IMG submission 203522) | Freshwater fungal communities from buoy surface, Lake Erie, Ohio, United States - Buoy 4 MA121 | ecosystem: Environmental > Aquatic > Freshwater > Lake | place: USA: Lake Erie, Ohio... | reverse complement strand
GACCCGGCGGGCGGCCCGCTCAGTCGTTGAAGGCTTGGCGCGAGTGGTTCGCGAGGTAGGCGGCGATCTCGGCGGTGAACAGCGCGCCGAACTCCGCGCGCTTCCGCTCGCCGATCCCAGGGATGCCCTCCAGCTGGGCATCCTCTGTCGGGTAATGCCGGGCCATCGCCCGCAGCGTGTTGTCCCCGAAGATGATGTAGGCGGGCACGCGCCTTTCGTCCGCTAGGCGCTTGCGCAGGGCCCGCAGGCGCGCGAACAGGATCTCGTCGCACTCGATCTCACCCGCCCGACGCGCCACGGACCGCCGCGCCTGCGGCAAGGCGAGGGGCTTGGTCAGGGTCACCGGAGTGCGTTGCCGCAGCGCCTCCGCGCCCGCTCCGGTCAGCTCCAGGGTGGCGAACTCGCCCGCCGCCACCTGCAGCAGGCCCAGGCGCAGCAGCTCGCGGCCAACCCCCGCCCACTGGGTCCGGTCCAGCTCGGTGCCGATGCCGTAAGTCGTCAGGCGGTCGTGGCCCCAGCGCCGGATCTTCTCCGTTCCGGCGCCGGTGAGGACCTCGATCACGTGGTTGAGGCCGACGCTGAAGCCGCTGTGGCGGACGATGCGGTAGACGCACGAGAGGAACTTCTGCGCCACGAGCGTGCCATCGTAAGTCTCGCGCGGCTCCAAGCAGTTATCGCAGGCGCCGCAGGCCGGCTCCGGGTAGGTCTCCCCGAAGTAGGCGAGCAGCTCGGCGCGTCGGCACCCCGCGCTCTCCGCGAAATGCACAATTTGGCGGAGCTGGGTGCGCGCCACCTGCTGCTCCTGCGCGTCCGTGATCTCGTCGAGAAAGTGCGTCTGTTTCGCGATGTCTCCCGGGCTGAACAGGAGCAGGCAGTCACCCGGCAAACCGTCCCGCCCGGCGCGGCCGGTCTCCTGGTAGTACCCCTCGATGTTCTTCGGCAGGTCGTGGTGGATCACCCAGCGGACGTTTGGTTTGTTGATCCCCATCCCGAAGGCGATGGTGGCACAGATGATCCGCGTCTCGTCGCGCAGGAATGCCTCCTGATGGCGGGCGCGGGTCTCCGCATCGAGGCCGGCGTGATACGGCCGCGCGGCGAACCCGCGGCCCGCTAGGGCCTCGGCCACGCGCTCGGTCGCGGCCCGGCTGGCGCAATAAATGATCCCGCTATCCCCCTCGCGCTGCCGCACGAACGCGATCACCTGCTTCAGCGGCTCGTCCTTGGGCAGCACCCGGTAGGTAAGGTTCGGCCGGTTGAAGCTGGCGACGAACACCTCCGGGTCACGCAGGCCGAGCTGGCGGACGATGTCCTCCCGCACCCGCCCCGTAGCCGTCGCGGTTAGCGCCATCATCGGTACCTCCGGCAGGGCGGCCCGGAGCCGGCTGAGCTGGCGGTACTCGGGCCGGAAGTCGTGGCCCCATTCGGAGACGCAATGGGCCTCGTCGATGGCGATCGCCGTAACGTTCCAACGGCGCAGGTTCTCCTCCCAGCCCTCCAGCAGCAGGCGCTCCGGGGCCGCGTACAGCAGGCGGAACTCGCCGCGGTGCAGGCCCCGCAGGCGCGAACGCGCATTCTCCGCGTCGAGCGTCGAGTTGAGGAAGGTCGCGGCGACGCCGCTCGCCTGCAGGGCGTCGACCTGGTCCTTCATCAGCGCGATCAGAGGGGAGACGACCACCGTCAGGCCGTCGCGCGCCAGCGCCGGCAGTTGGAAGCACAGCGACTTGCCACCCCCGGTGGGCAGCAGGGCGAACACATCCTTTCCGGCCAGCGCGGTCTCGCAGATCTCGCGCTGGAGCGGGCGGAAGGACGAGTAGCCGAAGGTGGTGCGGAGCAGCAGGTCGAGGTCGGACACAGGAAGGGGATTCAGCGGCCCACGGACTGGCGGGCCTCGGTCAACGCGGCGCGGACGTCCGCCCGTCCGGGTTCCTCGCGCGCCAGCCGCTCGAGGTGGGGGAGCGCCTCCGCCGCCCGCCCGGTGCGGAGCAGCACGAAGGCGAGGGCGCGACGCGATTCGCCAAAGGTCGCATCCGCGGCGAGGGCCTCGCGCCAAGCGGCCAAGGCCGCCTCGACGGCATCGAGCTCAAGCAGGACGTTGCCGAGGTTGTGCCGCGGCCGGGGATCTTGGGGGCGCAGCGCGGCGGCGGCCGTAAAATGCTCCCGGGCCTCCGCGGCGCGCCCGGTCGCGAGCGCCTGGCGGCCGAGTTCGCCGCGGACCTCGCCCAAGGCGAGAGCGGTCGGCTGGTGCGCTGGCGCGCGCCGGAGGTTCTCCTCCAGCATTGCCCGGGCCTCCTCGGCGCGGCCGAGGCGGAGGGCGCAGAGGGCGAGGTTATGGCGCGTGTCCGGGTCGCCGGGCCGCCGGCGCTCGGCCTGGCGGAAATGCTCCGCGGCGACCGCAAAGTTCCCGCGCGTGAACTCCGCCTGCCCCAAGTTGTGGTGCGCCCGCGGGTTGTCCGGGCGGCGCGCCACCGTCTCGGTCCACAGCGTCACCTCGTCCCGATAACTCCCGTGCCGTACGGCCGCCGCCGCCGTGAGCGCCAGCAACGCACCGCCCGCCACCATCCAGCCCTGCTTGGGCGCCCGTCGGACCAGCAGCGCCGCGAGCAACGCGAGCGGCGCCGCGAGGGCGACGTACATCCGGTGTTCCGCGATCGTCTGCGAGGCCACTGGTACGAGGCTGGAGGACGGCGCCAGGCACAGGAAGAATGCGCCGCCCGCGAAACCGAAGGGATGCCCGCGCCAGACGCCCCAGCCAGACGCCGCCAGCAGGACCAGTACCAGCAGTCCTGGCGCGAGCGCGCCGGGCAGGGTTGCGACGACCGGACCGTGATCAAACGTGAGCGGGTGGGGCCAGAGGACGTGCCCAAGGTAGCCGGCCACGGCCTCCCCTTGGGTAACGAGGTAGGCGCCGGTCCCAATGGTGCTGTCCCACCCCGCGGTGCCGCCACGTCCGGCCCCGGCGGCTACCAGCAGGCCCAGCGGGATCCAGCCTGCTGCCAGCGCCAGGTAGTAGCCGGCGCGGGCGCGCCAGGCACCGCGCCAAGACCCGGCCACAAAACACCGATCGTAAAGGGCTACCAGCAGGGGCAGCCCCGCCGCGCTTTCTTTCGCGAGTAAGGCAGCGAGGGAAGCCGCGGCGGAGAGGGCCAGCCAGGGACCGGGCCGCGGACCGTCCACTCCCCGGGCAAAAGCCGCCAGCGCGCCCAGCATCCCCAGCCCGGCGAGCACCTCCGCCCGTTGCACCACGTACACCACCGCCGTCAGGGCCAGGGGGTGCACGAGCCAGAGGAGGCCGGTCCAAGCGGCCGCTGTCGCCGCCGGCCCCGGCCCGAATCGCAGGCGCACTAGGGTCCGTTGCACTACGCCGGCCAAGAGCCAGGCCGCCGCCCCGTGCAGGAAGAGATTGCCTAGCCGGAGGGCGGCCGGTGACGAGAGGCCCGCCGCGACCTGCAGCGCGAAGGACCAGGCCGCGAGCGGGCGTCCACGCAGGGTCTCGCCCGGATCTGTCCCCGGCCGCCAGGCCTCCCCCCAGCCGGCTGGCCCGGCGACCTGGCGGACGAATTCCAGTGCCGGGAGGTCGTCCAGCACCAGCGGTCCCGGCAGGGCCGGCAGTACCGCCAGCGCCACCAGCAACGCCCCGGTGGCGCCCAGAACCAGCCGGCGCGCGGTTCCCCCCGTGGTCGGACAGGCCGACGGGCTGGGGGGAGGGGCGGAGGGCATGGGCAGGCGAAGCAAGGGGGCAGGGGGGCGCGAGGGAAACCTTTTCGCGGCGGGTTGGCGTCAAGTTACGGTTGGGTCAAAGCCGGCTTGCCCCGGAATCGCGCCGCCCGCCGCCTTGACTCCCCCGGGGTCGGAGGCTGACCTCACGGTTTGGGCCTACACCGAACCAAACCAAGCGTATGCAAACTCCGTTCCTCCGACCTCTGATCACGCTGCTGACCCTCTGGGTCGGCCTCCTCGTCCCGTCCGCGCGGGCGCAGCTCACCACCGCCGGCATCTCGGGCCTGGTCCGCGACACGACGGGTAAGCCGGTCGCCGGCGCCTCCGTCAGTGCGGTCTACGCCCCGACCAACGCGCGGTTCTCCGCCGTGACGTCTGAGGGCGGCCGTTACAATCTTCGTGGTCTCCCGGTCGGCGGGCCCTACTCCCTGACCGCCACCGCGGCCGGCTTTAGCGGCACCCCCTCCTCGGAGGTGTTCACGCAGCTGGGCACCGACATCGACGTCAATATCACCCTCAAGTCCGACGTCGTCGTGCTGGAGCGCTTTGTCGCCTCCGCCTCGAAGTCCGACCTCGACGGCTCTGCGACCGGCGCCGGCGTCACCCTGTCGTCCGAGCGCCTCGAGTCCCGCCCCACCTCCGAGCGTTCGTTGGCGGACATGATCAGCGCCTCCCCGCTGGTCACCCTGCGCGAGACCTTCGGCGACCGCGAGGAGTCCCAGATCACCGCGCTGGGCCAGAACAACCGCTACAACTCGATCCAGATCGACGGCTCCCGGATCAACGACCTCTTCGGTCTGAACGGCACCGGCCTGGCCTCGTTCTTCAATCCGCTCTCGCTCGACACCATCGAGCAGCTGGCGGTGCAGGTCTCGCCCTACGACGTCCGGCAGGCCGGCTTCACCGGTGCCTCCATCAACGCGGTCACCAAGTCCGGTACCAACCAGTTCCGCGGTTCGGTCTACACCTACTTCCGCGGCGACGAGTTGCTCGGCTTCAAGCTGCAGGGCTATAACCCCCGCGAGAACGCCCTCAACGGCAGCAAGTTCACGCCCCGCCTCGAGCGCCAGACCCTCGGCGCCACCCTCGGCGGCCCGATCCTCAAGGACCGTCTGTTCTTCTTTGTCTCCTACGAGGACTTCGAGAGCACCAGCGCCGGCCGCGACCCGCTGTTCCTCACCAGTCAGGAGGGCCAGATCCTGCAGCGCCTCGGCCAGATCTCCCAGGCCGCCGGCCGGACGATCGACTGGGGTAATGCCGTTACCGGCCAGACCGCGAACATCGCTTCCGACAAGAAGCTGAGCGCCAAGGTCGACTGGAACATCAACGCCGACCACCGCTTGAGCCTCCGCTACACCACCACCGAGGGCGAGGTGCCGCAGTTCGGCAATTTCGCGAGCTCCTCGCTGACGCTCAATGGCGTCTCCGCGGGTATCACCACCTCGTCCGACGGTCACTTCTACGCCCAGACCCGCGAGGAGAAGACCATCGCCGGCCAGCTCAACAGCCAGTGGACGCGCAACCTCTCCACCGAGCTGAAGTACTCGTCGACCAAGCAGGACCAGCAGACGCCCCTCAACACGGTGTCGCCGATGATCCTGATCGCCGGCTTGACGGGCGTGAACCAAGTCAACGGCTCCACCGCCACCAACGGCGGCTATGTCGCGGGCACCGAGCAGTTCCGCCACGGCAACGTGATCGCAGTGGATAGCCAGCAGATGAGCGCGATCGCGACCTACGCGTGGAACAACTTCGTCTTCTCCGGCGGCTTCGAGCAGGAGCAGACCGACTTCTACAATCTGTTCCGTCAGGGCTCCTACGGCCGCGTCGCCTACCGCACGTTCGCGGACTTCCTCGCGGACACCAACGCGGTCATCGAGCGCAATGCCTATGACCCGTCGGTCCGCCCGGTCGCCGACATCTCGGACCTCACCACGACCGGCCTCTTCGCCCAGGCGAAGTGGGACGTGAATGCGCGGCTGTCCCTCACCGGCGGCGTGCGCGTCGAGTTGGTCGACACGAGCATCCGCCCCGCGCTGAACCAGGCCTTCCTCGCGGCCACCGGCTTCCGCAACGATGCCACCCCCGACGGGTCCAACAGCTTCTCGCCGCGCCTCGGCTTCAACCTCGCGCTCGATGAGGAGCGCCGCCTGCAGGTCCGCGGTGGCGTGGGCCATTTCTTCGGCCGCGCCCCGTGGGTGATCTTCTCCAACTCCTTCGGCCAGACGGGCGTCGGCGGCTTCACCCTCGCCTCGGCGCAGGGTGAGCTCCCGAGCACGCTCACCGGCTACCTCCGGACCGCCTTCGATCCCGCCAACCCGATCGGCACGGGCCGCGACGTCCCGACGCTCCGCCGCGAGGTCAACTGGATCGACGAAGGCACCGAGCTGCCCCAGACTTGGCGCGCGAACCTCGCGATCGAGCGCAAGGTCCCCCTCTTCGACTCCGTGCTCGGCTTCGAGGTGGTGCACAGCGTCATCGACCAGGCGCTGTTCGTGACCAACGAAAACATCCGCGCCACGACCGTCGGCGCCGATGGCCGCCAGCGCTTCGCGGGCAATCCGTCGACGGCGGCCAACGCCCGCTTCGCCGGTTACACCACGCTGATCCGCGTGCGCAACGCCTCCGTCGGTGAGTCGACCTACTTCTCGCTCAACTGGTCCCGCCCGGTGAAGCAGAAGTGGGGCTTCGACCTCTCCTATACGCACGGCTCCGCGACCGAGGCCCAGGCGATCGGCCAGACCACCGCCGGTGGCCAGTGGAACCGCAATGTCGTGTTCAACCAGAACACGGTCACCAAGGGCACGGCGGACTTCGAGATCCGCCACCGCGTGCTGGCGGCGGTCACCCGCGACGTCGAGGTCATCAAAGGCCAGCGCACGCGTGTTTCGGTCTCCTACGAGGGCCGCACCGGCAACCCCTATAGCTGGGTCTTCGGCGGCGACCTCAACGGCGATAGCGTCTCCTTCAACGATACGGTCGCGGTGCCCAGCGGCGCCAGCGATCCCCGCTTCGACTTCTCCGGGATGACCCCGGCGCAGCGTGACGCCTTCCTCTCGTTCGTGCAGGGCAGCGAGCTCTCAGCTTACGCTGGTGGCATCGCCCCGAAGAACGCGTTCACCGAGCCGTGGGTCAACCGCCTCGATCTGAAGGTCGCGCACAACATCCCCCTCGCCGGCCGCGTGCGCCTCGATCTGTTCTTCGACTTCATCAACCTCGGGGCCTTCCTCAGTAAGGACTTCTTCGGCTACAATGAGGTCTCGCCCTTCCTAAGCAACGGCGTGTTCCGCACCCGCACCCTCACCAACGCGACTGCCTATGGTACGGACGGCCGCATCCGCCCGACCTACACCTCGGAGCCGGTCGGTTTCAACATCGAGAACGGGATGTCCCGCTGGCGTATCCAGCTGGGGGCGCGGCTCAGCTTCTGAGCCCCGGCTGAGACTAGCCACGCGAGGCGGGCTGCCCCCGGGCGGCCCGCCTTTTTTTGCGCCCTTCCGGGTCGCCGTGCCGGCGCTCACTACCCCCGCGGCCAGGGCTGTTTCCCGGCCTTGTCGCCGGATTCTGGCGACATCCGGAAGGCCTCCCCGACCCCCCTCCGGCCGGCCTCCGCCGGGGGCGGCGTAAAAGCTCGACGGATACACGCGGCGGCGCGCCGGAAAGGCGGAAAAGCAGGGTATTTTGCGGCAAGCAGATTTTTAGGGAAAAATTACGGTCTTTTTCGCGTCCGCGATTGACGGCTCCGGACTCGATTCCCATCGGTTGTGGCAGGCGCGAGGAATGACCACAGCCTATTGTGGTCAAGAGGGCGTCAATAACTTCCAACAACTTAGCATCGCCCCCCGCTCCCGCGTCCCTGAAAAGCCCTTCTTCTCGCCCGTTTCCGACCATTCCCGCACCATGCAGAAAACCTTCCAGATCGGCGCCAAGTCCTTCGTCCTCGACCATTCCAAGGCCGAGGCCGCCTTCTCCGCCAAGCAGGTGATTAACGGTCGGGAATCGATGACCTTCAACCTGCTGCCGCTCAAATACCAGTGGGCCTACGAACTCTACCGGACGATGAAGGCCAACCACTGGGAGCCGGAGGACATCCCGATGGGCAAGGACATCGAGCAGTGGCGGGATGAGAAGACCGTCTCGGAGGTGGAGCGCTGGATCATCCGGATGGGCATCGGCTACTTCTCCGCGGCGGAGGGGATCGTCGGGGACAACATCCAGCACGTGGTGCGGGAACTGGTGACGGCCCCGGAACTCAAGCTGGTCTTGGGCCGCCACGCCCACGAGGAGAACATCCACGCGGATTCCCTCCTGTATATGATCTCTTCGCTGCAGATCAACCCGCACGAGTGCGAGGCGATGTTCGAGGACATCCCGACGATCGTGCGCAAGAACGAGTTTGTCACCCGCACCTCCCGGGCGCTGCGCCGGGACCTCGATCTGACGCGGCCGGAGAACAAGCGCCTGCTCGCCCGCAACGTCTTCGTCTTCGGCCAGTGTATGGAGGGCACCCAGTTCTACGGGCTCTTCGGGATGGTGCTCTCCCTCTACCGCCAAAATAAGTTCCCGGGCATCGGCCAGATGTTCCGTTACACCCTGCGCGACGAGTCCAACCACATCGAGGTCTTTCGGAACCTCTTTATGGACCTGGTCGACGAGAACCGCGAGATCTGGACGCCCGAGTTCAAGGACGAGCTCCGCGGCCTGATGCACGAGGCGGTCGAGCTCGAGAAGGAGTTCATTCGCGACTGTCTGCCGGTGAACTCGATCGGCCTGTCCGCCGACGATTTCATCACCTACATCGATTACATCGCTGACCGCCGGCTCGAGAGCTGTGGGCTGGCGCCGCTTTCGCCCGGGGTGAAGAATCCCCTGCCTTGGCTGGCCGAGATGATGGACATCAAGAAGGAACAGAACTTCTTCGAGGGTCGCGTCACGGAGTACCAGAAGGCCTCCGCCCTCAACCCCGTGCGCGACGACGACCTCTGAGCCTCCGTCCTAGCCCCTCCGCCCCGTCCAGTCCCCGCCCGCCTCACCGTTTCCCGGCCCCTCCGCTTTGGAGGGGCTCACGTTTTTCGTCCCCCCTTTCCCGCCGTCTCGCCCCGCCGCTATGAGTCACCCTTCGCTCGCCCACGATCTCGCCCTCAAACGCACCGTCCACGCCCCGGTTGAGCAAAAGCCGCATTACGCGTGGCGCGACGTGATCGCGGGTCAGGGCATCACGGTGCCTGAGATCGTGCTCCTGTGCCCGCACGGGGAGGAGCGCTTCGCGCTGGCAGAGGTGGCCGACACCCTCGGGAAGGCGCTGACTAACGTCCATTTGGCGCGCGGCGAGAAAGAGATTTTCACCGAGCAAAACCGCCTTTGGGTGGCCAAGATTTGCCGTGAGGTCGCTGGTCACCTCGCCGAACTCGCCCGGCGGCAGGCGCCGGTGCGGCTCTCGCTCGATGCCCTTTACGAGCTGATCGAGAAGACCCTGGTCGACAACAACGCCTATTTCGTCGCCAAGAGCCTCCTCCTCAATCGCGCCCGCAAGATCGCGGTGGACCGCGAGGCGGCCGCCGTCTCGACCCTGCGGGTGATCCGGCGCAACAATCAGGTCGTTCCTTGGAGCGAGCACAAGGTCGAGATCGCGGTGCGAAAGACCTTTCTTTCGCTGCAGCGGGATTCCGCCCCCGCCGTCGCCATCACGCGGGCCGTCTCGCAGCGGGTACATTCCTCGAAGCAATCCTTCATCCATATCGAGGAGATCCAGGATATGGTGCAGGAGGAACTGATGAAGGCGGGCCATTTCAAGGTGGCCGAGGCCTACATTCTGTTCCGCGCCCAGCGCGCCGCCGCCCGAGACCTCGGGCTGGACGTGCCCGCCGTGGCCGCGACCCCCGAGGCCACCCCCGCCGCCGGCCAAGCCTCGATGATCGTGGTCAAGAAGGCCGACGGCAGCAACGTGTTCTGGGACGGCGCCGACCTCCGCCGCCGCATCGAGTTCGCCCGCATCGGCCTGGACCTCTGCCTCTCCAACGACGAGATCGAGTCCGAGCTGCGCCGCTCGGTCTATGACCAGATCAGCCAGAAGGACCTCGACGCCACCATTGTCCTCAATTCGAAGACCCTGATTGAGCGGGATGCCGACTTCGCCAAGTTCGCCGGACGCATTCAGCTGACCTACATCTATGAGGAGGTCCTCGGCTGGGACATTATGCGCGATGGCATCGGCGCGCTGAAGGCGGCCCACCAGCGCGGTTTCCGCAAGTACCTCGAGCACGGGGTCGCCATCAAGCGGCTGAATCCCCGCCTTCTCGATTACGACCTCTCCCGCCTGGCTGCGATCCTCGACCCCTCGTCCGATCTGGAATTCGACTTCCTCGGTATCCAGACCCTCTACGATCGCTACCTGATCATCGACAAGACCCGGAAGCCGTCCCGCCGCCTTGAGACGCCCCAGTATTTCTGGCTGCGCGTGTCGATGGGGCTGATGCTGGACGAACAGGGCGACCGCGAGGCCCGCGTCGCGGGGCTCTATGAGCTCTACAAGAGCCGCCGCTTCTGCAGCAGCACGCCGACGCTCTTCAACTCCGGCACGCTCCATTCCCAGCTCTCCTCCTGCTACCTCTACTACGTCGATGATTCCCTCGAGAGCATTATGCTCCGCGGCATCGCCGACAACGCGTTCCTCGCGAAGTGGGCGGGCGGCCTCGGCGGTTCTTGGACCGCGGTCCGCGGCACCGGGGCGCACATCTCCGGTACCAACGGCGAGTCGCAGGGCGTCATCCCCTTCCTGAAGCTCCACAACGACCAACTCGTCGCGGTGAACCAGGGCGGCAAGCGCAAGGGCTCCGGCTGCGCCTACCTCGAGACCTGGCACAACGACATCTTTGAGTTCCTCGAGCTCCGCAAGAACACGGGCGACGATCGCCGGCGGACGCACGATATGAACACGGCCAACTGGATCCCGGACCTGTTTATGAAGCGGATGGAGGCCCGCCAGCATTGGACCCTGTTCCGCTCCAATCAGGTGAAGGACCTGCACGAGCTCTACGGGGCCGCCTTCGAGCGCCGCTACCTCGAGTACGAGCGCCTCGCCGAGGAGGGCAGCATCCACGGCCAGAGGATCGAGGCGCTGGAGCTCTGGAAGAAGATGCTCTCGATGCTCTTCGAGACCGGCCACCCCTGGATCACCTTCAAGGACGCCTGCAACCTGCGCTCGCCGCAGGACCACGTTGGGGTGATCCACTCCTCCAATCTCTGCACGGAGATCACCCTTAACACGAGCAACGAGGAGACCGCCGTCTGCAACCTCGGCTCCGTGATCCTCGACAGCCACCTCAAGCCCGACGGCTCGCTGGACCACGAGAAGCTGCGCGAAACCGTCCGCACCGCGGTGCGCGCCCTCGACAACGTCATCGACATCAACTTCTACCCGACCGAGGCGGCCAAGGTTTCCAACCTGCGCCACCGTCCGATCGGGATGGGGGTGATGGGCCTGGCCCACGCCCTTTACCTCCGCGGCCACCCCTTCGCCTCCCCGGAGGCGGTGGAGTTCAACGACGAGGCGATGGAGGCGGTCGCCTTCTATGCCTACGAGGCGAGCTCCGACTTGGCCGCGGAACGGGGCACCTATTCCAGCTACAAGGGTTCGAAGTGGGACCGCGGGCTACTGCCCCAGGATACCCTCGACCTGCTGGAGAAGGAACGCGGCCTGCCCGTGGAGGTGCCGCGCGGCGGCCGGATGGACTGGACGCCCCTCCGCCAGAAGATCGCCCGGCAAGGGATGCGGAACTCCAACTGCCTCGCGATCGCGCCCACCGCGACCATCTCGAACATCACGGCCACTTCGCCCTGCATCGAGCCGACCTATAAGAACCTCTTCGTCAAATCGAACCTCTCGGGCGAGTTCATCGTTCTGAATCCCTTCCTCGTAAAGGACCTCAAGGCCCGCGGCCTGTGGGACCAGGATATGATCGACAACCTGAAGTACTTCGATGGCGAGCTGAAGGACATCGAGCGCATCCCCGCCGACCTCAAGGCCAAGTACCTCACCGCCTTCGATATCGACCATAAGTGGATCCTCGACGCCGCCGCCCGCCGCCAGAAGTGGATCGATCAGGCCCAGTCGGTAAACCTCTGGATCAAGACGCCCGACCTCAAGACCCTGAGCCATATGTACCGGCACGCGTGGCACGCGGGGCTCAAGACCACGTACTACCTCCGCAGCCTCGGGGCCTCCAATATCGAGAAGGCCACCGTCGCCGCCAAGAAGGAGGTCCGGGGTATCGCCGGTGAGGCCGAAGCCAAGCCCGCCGCCAAGCGGGAATTCTCCGAAGAGGAGAAGAAGGCCTGCAGCATCGAAGCGATGCGCCGCGGGGAAACCTGCGAAGCCTGCCAGTAGGCCTCCGGTCAGAGCAGCCCCGGGCGGCGTGGTCCACTCCGCCGTTCTCGGGGCCCTCGGTTGCGTAAAGTCGGGCGACACCGCCCGACTTTTTCTTTGGCCAGACACTACCTGGATCACCCGGGAATCCTGAACCAAGTGTACCATTACGTGGTACGGCCGGCACAGGCGAACGGGGATGAGCTTTGCCAATCCAACGCGGTCGCCGCCGAGCCCCTGCACCCGGCGCCGACGGTCGGTTGTGTCCCGACGGTCGTCTCCAATACTGCCCGATACTACTATACGCTGAAGGCCGCCAGCGAGTGTTTCGGGCGCAACCAACTGCAGGTGTATGTCGCCGATCTGGGCAGCGGTTTGGTGGCGGGTCCCTACGCGACCGAGTGGTTGGTCTATATCCGGACCGGGATGGCCAACCCGGGTTTACGGCCCGGGTCCGGTGCGGTCCGCGCCTACGTGATGACCAAGGGTCCGGCCCGGGTCTGGGCCGTCGATCCGATCGGTCAGGTCAGCGCCGACCTGATCATTCCCTGAGCGGTGTC
>Ga0315905_10005728_pt1 | contig 12647 bp, 11 predicted proteins | sample LakEriMetagenome_5_FD_203522 | JGI IMG/M metagenome (GOLD analysis project Ga0315905, IMG submission 203522) | Freshwater fungal communities from buoy surface, Lake Erie, Ohio, United States - Buoy 4 MA121 | ecosystem: Environmental > Aquatic > Freshwater > Lake | place: USA: Lake Erie, Ohio... | reverse complement strand
GCTGCTCCGATTGAAGCCGAGTACTACCTTTCAATTTTATTAGATCGATCAAATCGAACCTTTCTTGTCATGGCATCTGTTTCAGGTGGAATGGATATTGAAGAGGTTGCACACACTGCACCTGAAATGCTGGCAAAGATTCCGGTATCTGCAGTTGATGGAATCTCACTTGCAAAAGCCAAGGAGATTGTTGCCGCTGCCGCTTTTCCAGCGGATGTTGCAGATCAAGTTGTCAATGTCTTGCTTAAGTTATGGGATGTTTTCCAAGGCGAAGATGCAACTCTTGTAGAAGTTAATCCTTTAGTAAAGACCAAGGATGGAAAAGTTATTGCCCTAGATGGCAAGGTCACCTTGGATGAAAATGCAGATTTCCGTCAACCAGATCATCAACGCCTGGTTGATCAAGATGCAGAGAACCCACTGGAAGCTGCAGCCAAGGAAAAGGGCCTGAACTATGTAAAGCTTGATGGACAAGTTGGAATCATCGGAAACGGTGCAGGACTTGTAATGAGCACATTAGATGTTGTTGCTTACGCTGGCGAAAAACATGGAGGCGTTCGCCCCGCTAACTTCTTGGACATCGGTGGCGGTGCATCGGCCCAGATCATGGCTGATGGCCTTTCAATTATTTTGGGCGACGCCGATGTTAAAAGCGTGTTTGTCAATGTATTTGGTGGAATCACTGCCTGCGATGCGGTTGCTAACGGAATCGTCCAAGCGCTAGAGCTCCTCGGAGCTAAGGCAACAAAGCCAATCGTTGTTCGCCTTGATGGAAACAATGTTGTTGAAGGTCGTGCAATTTTGGCCAAGGCTGCTCATCCACTAGTTGAGCAGGCAGACACTATGGATGGAGCAGCAAATCGCGCTGCAGAATTGGCGGCGAAGTAATGTCTATCTTCATTAATGATGCAAGCAAAGTAATTGTTCAGGGAATGACCGGATCAGAAGGAACAAAGCACACCCGACGCATGCTGGCCTCTGGAACAACCATTGTCGGCGGCGTTACACCGGGTAAAGGTGGACAAGTAGTCGATATTGACGGACACCAACTTCCAGTCTTCAACACAGTCGCTGAAGCAATTGCTGCAACGGGTGCAAATGTTTCAGTTGTATTTGTTCCGCCTAAGTTTGCAAAAGCAGCGGTATTTGATGCGATTGATGCAAAAATTCCACTAGTGGTTGTCATTACTGAAGGAATTCCTGTTCATGATTCAGCAAGTTTCTACACCTATGCGCAATCAAAGGGAACAACACAAATTATTGGACCTAACTGCCCCGGATTAATTAGCCCTGGAAAATCAAATGTTGGAATTATCCCGGCCGACATCACAGGTGCCGGTCCGATTGGTTTGGTTTCAAAATCAGGAACTCTTACCTACCAAATGATGTATGAACTTCGAGATATTGGATTTAGCACCGCAGTTGGTATTGGTGGAGATCCAGTTGTAGGAACCACACACATTGATTGCCTCCGTGCATTCCAGGATGATCCTGAAACCACTGCGATCGTAATGATCGGTGAAATTGGCGGAGATGCAGAAGAGCGCGCAGCAGCTTTTATTGCAGAGTATGTAACAAAGCCTGTCGTGGGTTATGTTGCTGGCTTTACTGCTCCAGAAGGTAAAACAATGGGGCATGCTGGTGCGATCGTTTCTGGTTCTTCCGGAACTGCGCAAGCTAAAAAAGATGCATTAGAGGCAGCTGGCGTAAAGGTTGGCCAGACTCCTAGTGAAACTGCGCGTTTGTTACGCGCCATTATGGGTCGATAACAATGTTGACGCGGGTTCTTGGAGCAGCATTGCCCCAAGTCTTGCGTAGCGTTGCTTGGCTTTTACTTCCTACATCTTTTATTGCTCTCATCGCTTGGGCAACAGCTGGTAGTGCCACCGGAAATACCGGTGATCCATTACGCGCAGCGTTGTGGATTTGGATTGGCGCACATCAGATTCCATTTTCTTTATCACTGCCACCGTCAGGGTTAGAGGGCTATCTTTCATATTTACCACTGGGGGCATTGGTGTTTCCTGTGCTTGCGATCCGAAATGGCCTAGCTCGTACGATAGAGCGTTTGGACAATGACTCTTCCTTAATTGCATCAGCCAGAACAATCTTTGCCGTGGGCTACACACTGTTTGCCGTGTTGGCATCAGTGTTTTCAAAAACTGAATCTGTTAAGCCAGTTTGGTATTTTGCAATCATCTATGTCTTGCCATTTACACTTTTAGTTGCCGCAACTGTTGGCCGTAAGGTTGCCTTAGGCCAAGGCTTTTTATATGGCTCTCGTATCATCGCACTCTTGTTAGGTGTTGCTTCGATTATCTTTGGGTTAGCTTTACTGCTCAATCTTTCTTTGGTCACAGATTTAACAACCGTCCTGCAACCTGGAATTTTTGGTGGATTACTCCTTTTGATTCTCAATATTTTGTACATACCAAATGCCATTGTGGCAACACTTTCCTATTTTGCCGGCGTGGGGTTTGCAGTCGGTTCGGGCACCTTAGTTTCACCATTGTCTTTTAGGCTCAATAAGATCCCTGCGATGCCGTTGCTGGGGGCACTTCCTGATGGAAAATCCGCTATCGCCCTAGTCGGAATTGCATTTGTGATTTTCGCTGGCGCACTTCTTGCAAGCTGGACAGTTGCACTTAACTCGAAGGTTTTGTATCAAAGTTTGTCAGTAGCGATTTTGCTAGCTGCATTTGTTGGCTATTCAGCAAGTGGTGCATTGATAACTTCCGCGATGTCTGCAGTTGGTGTTTCAACCTGGAAATTCACCCTAGCAATCGGAGCACAATTAGCAACCGGTGCGGCTCTGGCTTTGTATCTGCCACGGTTGTTCAAGCGCACCTGAGAACACCATTTCTACGGCTACTTACGGTGTTTTTCACACGCATAAATCGATAAGGTTTGCACATGAGCGCTCAGATTTTAGATGGCAAGGCACTTGCCTCAGCAATTAAAAATGAGCTCTCCGTTCGAGTCGCTGCGCTGAAAGCAAAGGGCGTAACACCAGGGCTTGGAACTATATTGGTGGGCGATGACCCGGGTTCTCTTTTATATGTAGATGGTAAACATCGTGATTGCAAAGAGGTCGGAATTAACTCGATTCGATTTGATTTACCAAAAAGTGCAACAGAAAAAGATGTGCTTGCAGCAGTTGCCGATCTGAATTCATCCAAAGAGTGCACCGGATTTATCGTTCAGTTACCGCTACCTGATGGAATTAATACTCAAAGAGTTTTAGAAGCAATTGATCCAAGTAAGGATGCCGATGGATTGCATCCATTAAATCTTGGACGTCTCGTAGCAGGATATGAGGCACCATTGCCTTGTACTCCGCGCGGAATCGTTGCACTACTTGAGCACTACAAAATCCCTATCGATGGCGCAGAGATCACTGTCATCGGCCGTGGATTAACCGTTGGTCGTCCGCTTGGATTAGTACTATCTCGTAAGCACGAAAATGCAACTGTGACTTTGACTCATACTGGTACAAAAGATTTAATTAAACATACAAAAAGCGCTGACATAGTCGTTGTAGCAATGGGGCAGTCGCATTTCTTGAAAGCTGAAATGATTAAAGAAGGTGCAGTTGTCATCGATGTTGGCATCTCGCGCATGCCAGATGGTTTAGATGGAGATGTTTGTCCTGGCGTCTATGGGAAGGCTTCATATGTTTCACCAATGCCTGGCGGTGTCGGACCAATGACTCGTGCCATGTTGCTGACAAATGTGGTTGATGCATGCAGTTAAATCTTCGCCTGTTATCAATCATTAGCTATGCGGCAGTGATAATCGGGATCGCCCTTGGAGCCTCTGGGGTGGTGCGAGGTGGATCACTTTTTATAGCAGCCGGTACCGCAGGGATCGCACTGAAATCCCGCAATTTTCGCTCGATTGAGTTTTACTTACCGCTGGCAATAGCAATCGCCCTATTTGCGTTGGCGATAGCACTTCCTCGCGGGCGATAGGGTTTACCTATTCGCAAATACGCATGAATGGAGTCACTATGGGTGGCAAAGTCACAGTAGTCGGTGCAGGTTTCTACGGTTCAACGACAGCTCTTCGCTTAGCTGAGTATGACGTTTTCGATACCGTCGTTCTAACAGACATTGTTGAAGGAAAGCCTGAAGGCTTGGCTTTAGATATGAATCAATCTCGATCTATTGAAGGTTTTGAGACAAAAATAATTGGCGCAACTACAACAGCTGATGGCGCTGGATATGAAGCCACAGCAGACTCTGATGTTGTTGTGATTACCGCAGGACTTCCTCGCAAACCCGGCATGAGCCGGATGGATTTGATTGACGTAAATGCAGGAATCGTTCGTGGAGTAGCAGAAAACATTGCAAAGCATTCACCTAATGCTGTGATTATTGTGGTTTCTAACCCACTAGATGAAATGACAGCGCTAGCTCAGATCGCTACTAACTTTCCAAAGAACCGCGTAATGGGTCAAGCAGGAATGTTAGACACCGCGCGCTTTACAAATTTTGTTGCCGAAAAACTTGGCGTAAAGGTTGGATCTGTTAAGACTCTGACACTGGGTTCACACGGTGACACCATGGTTCCGGTCCCAAGCCGATGCACTGTCGATGGCAAACCACTATCTGATCTTCTTTCACAAGAGGAAATTGCAGATCTAGTAGATCGCACACGCAACGGTGGAGCAGAAGTTGTAGCCCTGCTAAAGACAGGCTCTGCTTACTACGCACCATCTGCAGCTGCGGCACGAATGGCAAAGGCTGTAATCGAAGATTCTGGCGCAGTGATGCCAGTGTGTGCATGGGTTGATGGTGAGTACGGAATTTCTGGTGTCTATCTTGGCGTTGAAGCCGAGATCGGTCGCACTGGCGTTAAGAAAGTTGTAGAAGGCACATTAACTGAATCTGAAGTTGCAGCTCTTAAAGAGGCAGCAGAAGCGGTTCGTGCAAAGCAAGCAGATGTTCAAACACTCTAAGTAATTTTCAAAAGGGCAATAAGGGGAAATAATGAGCAAGATTAAAGTCACGGGCACAGTAGTTGAATTAGATGGCGATGAAATGACCCGCATTATGTGGCAGTTCATCAAGGATTCATTGATTTTGCCTTACTTGGATGTCAATCTCGAGTACTACGACCTAGGTATGGAACATCGCGATGCCACCGATGATCAGGTAACTATTGATGCCGCACGTGCAATTCAAAAACACGGCGTAGGTATTAAGTGCGCAACAATTACTCCAGATGAGGCACGCGTTGTTGAGTTTGGCCTTAAGAAGATGTGGAAGTCTCCCAATGGAACGATCCGCAATATTCTCGGTGGCGTGATCTTCCGTGAACCAATCATCATCAGCAATGTTCCACGTTTAGTTCCGCACTGGACTAAGCCAATTGTTATTGGTCGCCACGCATTCGGAGATCAGTACCGCGCAACAGATTTCAAGGTTCCTGGTCCAGGAAAGCTAACAATCTCATTTGTTCCTGAAGATGGATCTGCGCCAATTAACACTGAGGTTTTCAACTTCGAATCTTCAGGTGTGGCAATGGCGATGTATAACGTCGATGACTCAATCCGCGATTTTGCTCGCGCATCATTGAATTACGGCCTACTACGCAAGTTCCCTGTCTACCTTTCAACAAAGAACACAATTCTTAAGGCATACGATGGTCGCTTCAAAGACATCTTCGAAGAGATCTACCAAGCAGAGTTTAAAACACAGTTTGAAGCTGCAGGTATTTGGTATGAGCATCGCCTCATTGATGACATGGTTGCCATGTCATTGCGCATGGAAGGTGGATATGTTTGGGCATGTAAGAACTATGACGGCGATGTTCAATCTGACACCGTGGCCCAAGGGTATGGCTCACTTGGTTTGATGACATCTGTATTGATGACACCAGATGGAAAGGTGTGCGAATCAGAGGCTGCTCATGGAACTGTGACCCGTCACTATCGCGATCACCAGGCCGGCAAAGCAACATCTACAAATCCAATTGCCTCTATCTTTGCCTGGACGCAGGGTCTTGCACACCGTGCCAAGTTAGATAACAACGCTGAACTTGCACAGTTCTGTGCAACATTAGAGCGCGTTTGTATCGAAACAGTTGAGCAAGGAAAGATGACCAAGGATTTAGCGCTTCTGATCTCAAAGGATGCTCCATACCAAAGCACACAAGAGTTCTTGGATTCAATTGATGCCAACCTCAAGGTCGCAATGGCGTAAGCCTTCAAAACTTTGGAGAAAAAGAAAGGCCCCGCTGATATCAGCGGGGCCTTTCTTATGTAAGAAATGAATTAAATACGCTCACCTGTTGTTGAGTTAAACAAGTGAACCGCACCCTTGATTGCTTCAACGGTGATTGTGTCTCCTGGCTTAGGTGGATTCTTTGGATCCCAGCGAACAATAACTTGTGCGCCTTCATCAGTCTCGTTTGCAAACTTCACTGATGCATCAGCTGGCTTGCCGTATACGAAAGCATCTGAACCTAGCTCTTCAACTACTTCCACTAGAACCTTGAATCCCTTTGAAGATGGTGTGAAGCCCTCTGGGCGTACACCAACTGTTACTGCACTACCTGCAGCGACTGGAACATCAATTGCTAGATCTCCAAGCATTGCCTTGCCACCGCTAATAGGTGCGTTGAGAAGGTTCATTGCAGGTGATCCAATGAAACCTGCAACAAACGCGTTTGCTGGGTTGTCATAAAGATTACGAGGAGTATCAACTTGCTGCAGCAAGCCATCCTTTAATACAGCAACACGATCGCCCATAGTCATAGCTTCAACCTGGTCGTGAGTTACATAAACAGTTGTAATTCCTAGACGGCGCTGCAATGCAGCGATCTGTGTACGTGTTGCTACGCGCAACTTCGCATCAAGGTTTGAAAGAGGTTCATCCATAAGGAATACCTGTGGTTCGCGCACAATTGCTCGTCCCATTGCAACGCGCTGACGCTGTCCACCTGAAAGTGCTTTTGGCTTGCGCTCTAGGTATGGCTCGAGGTCAAGCAACTTTGCTGCTTCGCGTACGCGACGATCACGTTCTTCTTTTGGAGTTCCTGCAATTTTTAATGCAAATCCCATGTTCTCTGCAACGGTCATGTGTGGATACAAAGCATATGACTGGAACACCATTGCGATGTCGCGATCTTTTGGTGCAACATTTGTTACGTCGCGATCGCCAATTAAAATACGGCCGCCATCGATCTCTTCAAGACCTGCCAACATACGAAGCGATGTTGACTTACCGCAACCGGATGGTCCAACAAGAACTAAAAACTCTCCATCGTTAACGGTGAGGTTTAACTTGTCGACTGCAGGTGTGGTTGTTCCTGGGTAGATGCGTGATGCGCCATCAAAAACTACTGATGCCATGAGATTGCTCTCCTTCTCCGGGCAGGTACGTGCCCGACGGTCCGAGGATGAAGGTGATGGCCGGTCGGCCAACGGCGAAAGATTACGTGCAAATCAGGCGTAAGGAAAGTTGAAAATGCAGGCCGAGGCGCCCTTGGAAAAAATCTGGAATATACTTCTCACATAATGGAACCTCCCTCGTTGGCCTCACTCTTTGCTGACTTAGCAACAATCGCTGGCCTGATTGTTTTAGCCTCCTTTTTCGTTGCCGCTGAGATAGCCCTGATTTCACTTCGAGATAGCCAGGTCCGCCAGATTGCCGGTCGTGGAAAACGTGGCGCTCGCGTTGCAGCCCTTGCCGAACACCCCAACCGTTTACTGGCAGCTGTTCAAATTGGCGTAACTGTCAGCGGTTTCCTTTCAGCAGCACTCGGTGCCGACCAACTGGGAGATTACGTAATTCCTTGGCTCGAATCCCTTGGTGTTTCAAATGGTTGGAGCACAACGATCTCCTTGATCGGTGTCACCTTGGTAATCGCTTACTTCTCATTGGTGTTCGGTGAGTTAGTTCCAAAGCGTGTTGCACTTTTTAAGGCTGAAGAAATTGCCATGAAAACCGCTGGAATCATCGATGTAGTTGCAAATGTGTTCCGCCCAATTATTTGGTTGCTTTCAAAATCAACAGATTTTGTGGTGCGTGCATTTGGGGTTGATCCAAAAGAACAACGCAGTCAGATGTCTGAAGAAGAGTTATTGGATCTAGTTACAGGTCACGCCGCCCTGAGCGATGAAGAGCGCGATATTGTTGAAGAAGTTTTCAACGCATCAGAGCGTCAAGTGCACGAAGTCATGGTTCCACGTACCGAAGTTGATTTCATGGATGCATCTTTAACTGTTGGTAAAGCGATTGAATTGGCCGTTGATAAAGCACACTCGCGCTACCCAGTTGTACGTGGCTCATCAGATGAAGTTGTTGGGTTTATTCATGTGCGTGATTTGCTGGATACATCACTTGCGAGCAAGGGAACAAAGATTGTTGAACTTGTTCGAAACATCATGTATTTGCCCGGAACAAAAGGCATCCTGCCCGCTCTTTCTGAAATGCGAACTCAAGGTCAGCACCTTGCAATTGTTCTCGATGAATACGGTGGCACTGACGGAATCGTGACCCTGGAAGACCTGGTTGAGGTCTTGATTGGCGATATTCGTGATGAGTATGATGAGCATGAAACTGAAGTATCGATAGAAGAGCACTCTGGCGATTTTGAAGTAGATGGCCTAATTTCTATTGAGGATCTCATAGAAGAGACCAAACTAAATATTCCCGAAGGTCCTTATGAAACAGCTAGCGGATTTGTCATGCACTTCTTGGGTCGGATTCCACGCGAAAATGATGTAGTCAGCATCAATGGAATCAGAATCACGGTGCTGACAATGGAAGGCAAACGCGCGGGACGGTTATTGATCTCGCAATCTGCCTAATTGTGAAACAATTGCAGCCATGACGCAGAAGCGAGTTCTTTCGGGCATTCAGCCAACAAGTGACTCCTTCCACCTTGGTAACTATCTCGGTGCACTCAAGCAGTGGGTAGAACTCCAAGATGGCAACGATGCTTTTTACTGCATCGTCGACCTTCATGCCCTTACCGGTGAGATTGAACCCGCACTCTTTAGAAAGCGCACACTTGCCTCTGCTGCACAATTGATTGCACTTGGAATTTCTCCGGAAAAGTCAACGCTCTTTGTTCAATCTCATGTTGCAGAGCACAATCAATTAGGTTGGGTGATGGAATGCATCGCGGGCTTTGGTGAAGCCAGCCGCATGACTCAGTTCAAAGATAAATCTGCAAAAGGTGGCGCAGACAGTGCTCGTGTTGGACTCTTTACATATCCAATGTTGCAAGCTGCCGATATTCTTTTGTATCAAGCACATTTTGTTCCGGTGGGCGAAGATCAGCGGCAACACATTGAACTAACCCGCGATTTAGCAACACGTTTTAATTCACGTTTTGGTGAGACATTCAGATTGCCTGAAGGGCACATCCTTAAGGCTGGTGCCAAGATTTATGATCTCCAAGAGCCAACCTCAAAAATGAGCAAATCATCTGGTTCTGTGGCCGGGGTCCTAGAGTTAATGGATACACCTGAAGCAAACACTAAAAAAATTAAGAGCGCAGCCACCGATGCGGGTCGTGAAGTAAAATTTGATGAAAAAGAAAAACCAGGCATTAGTAATTTGCTGACAATTCATTCTTCTCTTTCTGGCCAATCAATCCCTGCACTAGAGGCAGAGTTTGCAGGCAAGGGGTATGGGGATTTCAAGGCAGCCGTAGCTGAAGTAGTGGTCGAATTCTTGAGGCCGATTCGGGCCAGGGTGTTAGAGCTCCTAGATGATGAAGCCCACCTGGTAGAACTCCTGCACCAGGGCGCAGATAAGGCGCAGATTGTTGCCTCAGCCACCCTTCAGGATGCCTACAAAAACCTTGGCCTCGTCAAGTAAACGCTTTTTCCTCAACCCAACCTTTAGAGTTTTCCAAAACGTTACATCCCAATTTTCAAAATAAACCATGGCTTATTGAACAAACTCTCAGGCAAGTAATAGGCTCCCAATCACACAAAACTTCCGTATGTGCCGTAAATGGCAGCTACTGAGGTCCAATTGATTCCTTGGAGGAAAATTGTATGAAATTTTTCCGTAAAAGTGCATTAGCTGTTTTCGCAGTTGTTGCAGCTTTAACATTGTCTGCATGTGGAAGTGGTGCAGATGAAGCAGCACTAGGTGGCAAGGTTGGTCTTGCTTATGACATCGGCGGTCGTGGCGATAAGTCATTCAACGACTCAGCAGCAGAAGGTCTTGATCGTGCGATTGCAGAGTTCGGACTAGAAGCAAAGGAAGTAACTGTAACTACCGGTTCAGAATCTGAGCGCGAAGATAAGTTACGTTTGCTTGCAAAGGCTGGCTACAACCCAATTATTGCTGTTGGTTTCTTGTACGCAGGTCCAATCAAGACAGTTGCAACTGATTACCCAAATATCAGCTTTGCAATTATCGATGATGCATCTGTACAGATGCCAAACGTTTCATCTTTGATCTTTGCTGAAGAGCAGGGTTCATATCTTGTTGGTGTAGCTGCAGCTCTTGCTTCAAAGTCAGGCAAGGTTGGATACATCGGTGGAGTTCGTACTCCTCTACTCGAGAAGTTTGAAGCAGGATTTACAGCTGGCGTGAAGGCAACAAAGGCGTCTGCAACTGTTGATGTCAAGTACATCACAGAGCTACCTGACTTTAGCGGTTTCAACGATCCAGCCAAGGCAAAGGTTATTGCTAAGGGAATGATCGACAAGGGTGTAGATGTTGTTTACTCAGCAGCAGGTGGTTCAGGTGCGGGTAACTTCGCAGCTGCAACAGAGGCTGCAGCAGCAGGCAAGAAGGTATGGACTATCGGAGTTGACTCTGATCAGTACCTCAGTGCATCAGCTGATGAGCAGGCAAACATGCTTACATCAATGCTTAAGGGTGTCGGAACAGCTGTTTACGATGTCATTGCATCTGCAAAGGCAGGAACAACTGTAAGTGATGCAATTTCTGAAGGAGTTGTTGGCCGCGTTTACGATCTATCTCGTGATGGCGTTGGCGTTTCATACTCTGGCGGACACATCGACCAGTACAAGGCACAAATCGATGCAGCTATTGAGGGCATCAAGTCTGGTGCGATTGTGGTTCCAACAAAGCCATAAGCTTTGTGGAGCTAAATCACTACGTAAACTAGACGTAGTTCGAAAGTAGCATTTGGCCCAACAATGGAGTTAGATCTCCTTGTTGGGCCAAATGTTTTTCTCACACAGTCAGTCAAAGGAGACCACAAGTGTCTGTAGCAGTAGAACTGCGGCACATTAGTAAGCACTTTCCTGGAGTAATTGCCAATAAAGATGTCTCACTGAAAGTTGAATCTGGATCTGTCCACGCACTCGTTGGTGAAAACGGCGCGGGTAAATCAACTGTCATGAAGATTCTTTATGGAATGCAGCGCCCAGATGGTGGCGAAATTTTGGTCAACGGACAACAGGTTCAATTTAAAACCCCTAATGATGCAATCGAGGCTGGCATCGGCATGGTCCACCAACATTTTATGTTGGCCGATAATTTTACGGTTTTAGAAAATATTATTCTGGGATCTGAACCCAAGCACGGAGCAACCATAGATTTTGTAACAGCACGCAAAAAGATAGTCGAAATGGCCGAGCAATACGGGTTGGATATTGATCCAGATGTTTTGGTGGAAGAACTCGGCGTTGGACAACGCCAGCGCATAGAAATTTTAAAAGTTTTGTTTCGCGGCGCACGTATTTTGATCTTTGATGAACCCACAGCAGTTTTAGTTCCGCAAGAAGTCGATGAACTTTTTGCGGCCTTACAAGGCCTGCGCGCACAAGGAATGGCGCTGATCTTTATTTCACACAAGCTTGATGAGGTTTTACGCGTTGCAGATGAAGTCACTGTTGTGCGCCAAGGTTCAACGGTTGCTCAGGTTAAATCAAAGGATGTGACCGCTCGACAGTTAGCCGAGCTCATGGTGGGTAGCGAGCTGCCAAAGCCTTCAACAGTCGGTCACACACGCCGAGAAGAAATTACATTGGCTTTGAAGGATGTGAGCCTGGTATCAACTGGCAGTCGAGATTTGTTAACTAATATCTCATTTGATCTACACGCGGGAGAAGTAATCGGAATTGCCGGAGTTGAAGGAAATGGACAGGCCGAACTTGTAGAAGTGATTATGGGTCTGCGTGATTACACAGGAGTTATCCAGTTCCAGGGCTCATCTATTGACGCCTTAAGTGTTGCCGACAGACATGATCTAGGCATTGGTTTAATTCCCGAAGATCGTCAGCGTCAAGCGTTAATGATGGATTCACCACTGTGGGAAAACAGAATTCTTGGTCATCAACGTGGCAAGCCTGTTATGCGCGGCTTTGTAATCGATAAAAAAGCGACCATGGATAGCACTCGCACAATCATGCAAGAGTTTGATGTGAGAGCGCCGGGCCCAGATACTTTGGCGGCTGCATTATCTGGTGGCAATCAGCAAAAATTTATCGTTGGACGAGAAATGAGCAAAGCACCAGCGCTCTTGATTGCATCTCATCCAACCCGCGGCGTCGATGTTGGTGCACAAGGTGCCATCTGGGATGTTCTGCGAGCTGCACGAGATAAAGGAATGGCAATTGTGCTGATTTCAGCAGACCTGGAAGAGTTAATTGGAATGTCAGATAGGTTATTGGTTATGTTGCGTGGAAAGCTAACTGCAGAGTT
>Ga0315905_10005727_pt1 | contig 12648 bp, 14 predicted proteins | sample LakEriMetagenome_5_FD_203522 | JGI IMG/M metagenome (GOLD analysis project Ga0315905, IMG submission 203522) | Freshwater fungal communities from buoy surface, Lake Erie, Ohio, United States - Buoy 4 MA121 | ecosystem: Environmental > Aquatic > Freshwater > Lake | place: USA: Lake Erie, Ohio... | reverse complement strand
ATGCGTTTACTAATCCGATATAATCTGACGGAACTGAACTGATTTCTTTAGCACCTAATTTTCTAAAAGATTCTCCGTGTGCTTCAAATAAGCTGTTACCTATTGCAAAGATAGTCTTGTCGCCCTCGATTAATATCGGAGAATAAATTCTACCTACCTTTGATTCACCCTGTACATTAACAGGAATTTCTAATTTTCCCGTATCTGTTGCTTCATTAACATTTAGGTAATTAATTAAATTTCTAACAACCGGATTAAAAGACCATTTAGTAATTTCTTTAGATAATAATCCAGAAGATTTACTTTCAGAAATTAACCAGTTGCTTAACGATTCACTAAGCTCAGAATAGAAATTATTATTTCCACTTTGTTTAATTGATTCTAGAACTTTAGAAACTTCAATTTCTCTAGAAAATTTAGAAGATTTATTCTTCAATGACTCGATCAAAGGTGAAACTGTAACGTCCCATTTGAATGATTCTAATTCAGAAATAAAGTTATTGATTACTGCAAATTCAGGTACATTCTTGTTTACAATAATGTTTGCATATTGTTCACAAACTATTTTAACCTTAGGGTATTCATAGATAGAAAGATTTCTTATCTTATTGATTGATTCTAAAACTCCTAGATTTTTTAATCCCTGTGCATCAACGAAAGATTTAGCGCTATCGTCATTAGTATCTAAATTATTTAAACTTTCTAATAATGAATTGCTAGTATCCTTCTTTTCTTCTTTATCCAAATAAGAACCAGAATTATTTAAAGATGCATTAGTTTTTAATCCTTTCCAGGATTCCATTAAAGATGATGCTACTTTTTTAGAAGCCTCCATCTGTTCGCTCTTTATTGATTCCCAATGGTTTTTTAATTCTGGGGTTGCTTCTATATTTGAAGCTTGCTCATTAAGAGCGGCAAGAACTTGGGTTTCACTCATTTCGGTAGATCCGCTAAGATAGCTCTCGCAGATTTGTCTAACCTCTGGTGATTTTGTTAGTTCTTTCAATTTTTTAACTTGGTTTATAAAATCCATGGTTTTTTGTTTTTTTAATCTTTTTATATATCCGTGTTATGGACGAAAACTTTCTACTATATATTTAAACTACGTTGCATTTTATTACTTACACACTAAGATTTCTAATTTAATATCTATATTTGTATGAGGATTGGTAAAAACTATACCCCCAAGATCTGAATATACGCCAGGCTTAGAAAGAAGCCATCCCTCATATATCGAATCGGTAGCTGAGATTCTTTTACCTGAAAGCACCATTAATTCACCCATGTAATATGTGTTTCCCAAATAGGTCCACTCTAGATATTTTCTTGATTCTACGGTGCTGGAAGGAAATACAGCTTTAATTGCAATGAAAGAAACATACCCCAAGTCATCTCCTATATTAGTTTGCTCTAATAGAAATGATCTTTCAGATCTCAGAGTAACCCTACTTTTACTAAAAGATACAGTCTCTTCTAAAAGATCTCTCATTTCAAGATATATCGGAAGCTTCATTGTATTTCCTTCATCTAAAACAAGGTTACCCCGATAGAATTTGAATCCCGTTCCTTCGTCATATGGACATGTTATTGGTTTAGTTGCCATTTTATTAATTAGCTGTTATTATAGTCAATTTAACCGTCTTAGATGTAGGGTTAGTGAACGAAAGTCCACCGTTACTAATATTTGCCGGTCCGGTGTGTCCATAGGTAGAGAATGGGTCTAAATCCCATCCTTTCCAATGAAGGTCTTTTTTAATGGCACCAGTTAGAATCATGATTTTTCCCATTAAGTTTCTAGTGCTCCCCTTATAGTCCCAGAATAATATTCTTTCATCCTTAGTTGATTCTGGTAAATAATAAGCTCTTGCTATTACCATAGAAGCTTCGCCTAAAGTTCCCTCGAATGATCCAGGATCTATATTAACTGAATTTAAAGGACCTATCGTAAATGTTTGTTTTTGAAAATCTGAGAAATCTTGTAGCGGATGGAAAAAATATGCAACATCAAGATAATCTAGAGTATCGGCTTTCTGCGTGACTACAAAGGATTCTTTTACAAATTTAAGTTCAGGTTTTTCGTTGAATTCTCTAAACGTAGCCTCTATTCTAGGAAGATTATCCCTAGTGTTAGCTATGTTTGTGTAAATCGTATCAAATCCTCCTGTTGTTCCCTCCATGGGATTTAGCGGATATCCTGCTGATGCACCGGTTAAAAAATCACCACCTTCGGTAAGTGCCGAACCTCCGTCGAAATTATATGATGTTATGTCTTGATCTGCCACTTATTCTTTAATTTATTTTCATTGGATCTATTTCAACAGAGGAGCTGTATCTTCCGCTATTTAATGATTCCAAGAATTCACCAACAGGTTCATATATAATTCCCGCAGTTGGTTCTGATTTTTTTTGATTTTCTTCGTCGATAGATGTCTCTGTGATTTCTTCTAGTTCGTCAATTTTTTCTTCCTGTACATCTTCTATTTTTTCTTCAAGCTCAGTTTGGACTGGTTCTTCAGAAGGCTTTATATAGTCAACAAGGGATTTAATAAATCCTAGAGCAACTATAGGTAAAATAGCTCCGCTGACTATCGAAAGAACTCTTTTTTGATATATCAGATCTTCTTCAGTAAGACCAAAAAGTTCTATCCAGCCTTGAAAATTTTCGAGATGTGTGTATGCGTAATATACATTACCCATAGCTTGCATAAGCGTTAATATTATAAAAAGACCCCAAACTATTCCTTTGTTCATTTTTTCTAATGTAATAATAGAAGCAAGAGAAGCTGCAGCTCCAATCTCGAAGGCAACAGCCAAACTTATGGCCAACAAGTCTGAATTAGATAACTTAAAAAAGTCTATTACATGTATAGTAGAAATCGCAGAAACAAGTAGATAGAGTGTAACAAATGTACCTATTACGAAATAGCTCGTTGTTTTCTTTCCCATTATTTACTATTTTCTAGTTTTTTAATTTCAATATCAATTTTGGATTGGCGATTAACGTCCATGATCTTTCTATCTGTAGATTGTATCATTCTTTTTTCCGCTTTCAGTCCTTCAATCTCAATGATTCTATTTAACTCGTTTTTAGTGCAAAGAGAATCTATATAAGAGCTTTGAATTTTAGCATTCTTATATAGCTTATTTATATCTCTATTAGATCCGCACTGTTTCAATAAGATAATAAGGGTTAAGAATAGCGTAATAGCCCAAGAATAACTTTTAATTTTTTCTACCATTTCCATATATCTGTTTTATTTCTCTATATATATCAATACTAAAACACAACAAAAAACCGATTCCTAAAAAGAATCGGTTTTTATATTGATGTGTTTATTAGATTACCCTAAAGAAACTCCCTGCATAGCAGCTCCCAATTGTTTTTCTAGATCTTTTATTTCAGATACGTCTTTTTTAGCATCACTTAAAGCCTGATCGAATGGCTTATATAGTTCAATAAAGATTTCAGCGCTTTTAAGTCCTTTGCCTTTACCTTTAGAAATAAAGTAATGGCTCGCTTCTAGCGGTAAAGCAGGCATATAAATAACCTGGTTTTTCACCCCCTCACTTTTAATTTTTTGAATTTGCTTACTCACTTCTTTAATGCCTAAAGCTTCAGTAGAATTCCATTCAGCCTCATTGTTAATAAAATCTTCATATTTAGCTAAAAGTTCTTGACTAAATGTTATCGCATAAACTTTAGTTCTGATCTCTTCTTTTCTAGCTTGGATTTGAGATTCTAAGGATTCAACAAGATCCTTGTCAATAGAAAGCCCGCTTTCTTGATTTAAAGTATCAAAATCGATAGATGAAGATGCTCCAGGTCCGCCCTGAATTTCTAATACAGTTTCTTTTTTCTTTGCCATATTGTTTTTGTATTTATTTATTTTAGTTTTTTTTATGTAATTGTTTCCTAATCAACAGAAAAAATATCTGAATTTACTCTATTGTCGTTAAGATATGCTCTAAGAGGATCTCTTAAATCTTTCGTTCTGTATAACCTTGCAGGTCCTTCTGGACCAATATGACAGAGAAATCCATCCTGAGTCTCTATATTTGCTTCCTCCTCTAGTATCAGTCTATAAAGACTTATCTGGATCGAGTACTCGTTATGATTGTTTTCATATAGATGATTGAAAGGTCTCAATAGCTTCTTATATCTTCCCTTAGGATGTTCATCATGTTTAAAATCACCGTTAGTCTTCCAATCTCCTATTAAGAGAAAAGGTTTATTGTGATCATCAGCCCAAAAAAGAAATGGCTGGTCTATTGTTCCTGCCAATCTCCACCTTCTTGAAAATATTTTTAATTCAGATTTAAGGGGTAAAAGAACACTCAGTCTTTTATCGTGGATCTCCATGAACTTATCAATTCTTTCTCTTAATATCTCATCATCCTCAGGAATTGTCGGTGCTTTACCGCTCCAGAAATCCTCTATCCATTTATGTACTCTAGTACCAAGACTATTAGCAACATTGGCCTTTCCCTGCCACTCGTTAAGGACTACTGAAACATCAACTCCTCTTTCCTCAGCCTTTCTCTTTGACCAGTATTCACGATCAAAAGGAACCTTAAATGTTTTAAGGAATGTAGTTACTGAATCAAACTTTGAGGAGTTATATCGATATACATGAGAAGGTTCATCGAACGTAAAGTTCCTGTCATTAAATATCTCCAGCTTTTTTTCTATCTCGTTTTTAGCACTTATTAGTCTAGTATCCATTAAAACAAATTAATTATGTGACTTCTATTTAATATAACAAATATTATTAGAGAAATTTCTGCAACAAATCTCAATATCCATATCCAGCTTAATTCTCTAAAAATATATTGATAAACTACCAGATAAGATTCCTCATTGGTGCCTTTAACTGGATCAATCCATAGAGTTATTAATTCTACTATGTTTATAGACTTGAAATATTCGTTTATAGGTTTTATCTCGTTAACGACAAAAGAAGGTCTTGCTTCTCTTGGTAGATCAGCAGAAAATAGAACCTCTGGCGGTAAATTTACCACAGTATAGATTCGCCCAAACCAATCTATTCTTAGACCTTTTCTAGTCCAGATTGGTGAATTATTAAATTCTTTTTTTATAATTTTAAGATAATCTCGATATACCTTGACATCCTTATAAACCTTAAAAAATTTTAATATAGCTAACCACATATTTTTTCTTTATTTTTTATACATGAATTACCCCTTAATGTTTCCCTCCATCTTTTTTTTTATCTTTCCCCTTGCTCTTCTTATTCTAGTAGCGATAGATCTTTTCTTAATACCATATTTTTCTGAGATGTCCTTATATTTCATACCATTAATTTCTCTATCGATCATTATATCTCTATAGGTATCAGGTAAAGATCTGATTTCATCCAAAACTGATTCGTAAATAGAGTCAATAGTATTTTCCTCGCTAAAAAATCCATATGCTGGATCGTCCTCGATAGTATAGAATCCTCCTATATCTCCTATCGTGTTTCTAGAAGAAAGATACTCTAAATCTCCATCCTCATGAGCTATTAATCTCTTCCTAGATTTCATAAGTAATAGAGATTCATTTCTTGCTATATTATAACACCAGGTGGAAAAATTACCTCTCTCCATATCATACTGATCTATCTTTAGCCATATCTTAGACATCGTATTAATAAAAGCATCATCTGCTAATTCAACATCCTTTAGGATCAAAAAGCAATGGTTAGATACACCAGGCTTAAGTCTGCTAAATAAATCGCTGAATGACTTGTCTGTTTTCTTTAAAATAAAACATTCTGCCAATGCTTGGATGTTTGTCTCTTTAATTTCTTTTGTTACTATGGATTCTTTTTGCATACTTATATTTGGTCAAATCGGTTAATTTTATATAATTCTATTCCAGCATCTATTAGAAATGGGAGAGAGTCAGGGTTTCGGTAAACTTCGGAGAAAACTACTCTCTTTATTCCTGATTGTATTATCAGCTTGGAACACTCAAAACAGGGTGAAAGTGTTACGTATATCGTAGATCCATCAGAACTCTGTGTACTCTTTGCAAGTTTGGTTATAGCATTTGCTTCAGCATGTAGGACGTAGGGTAGGGTAATATTATTATCGTCTTCGCATATATTGGGAAATCCAGTAGGAGATCCATTGTACCCGTCGGAGATTATAGATTTATCCTTAACCATTAAACATCCGACCTGCATTCTTTTACAATGTGAATTTTTTGCCCATGTTTTGGCCATTTGCAAATAGATGAGATCGTTTTTCATTGCCTTTATATTGTCTCCGTTTTCGTCTCTGTACAAAGGGCTTTTTTGAATAAAGTCTGAATGATCCCACGAGATGTCAAAAGTTTTTCCAATTTTTTTGACACTCCAATTGTTTATATTAAGAAAATCAGGATTGGAAAAATCAAAATCTGCTGAAACTATTTCTCGTCCTGAATAATGCGATAGTGTAGTTAACTCCATTAGTTTGTAATTTCTACAAACATAAGAAATTTATACGATAAAAAAAAATATTTTATGATATTTTTTTAAAAATTTCTAGAATCTGGTCTAAATGGTTGATCTAAAAGGGAAACCGTTAATGTACCTTCCAGAAGTCCAGCCATTCTAGTAAGTGCATTTTTTATATCCTGTATATCCTTATCACTACCTAATCCGCTTTTATTTGGTTCAGATGCTTCTGATTTTTTATCATTATCTTTTTTAGTATCAGAAGTAGGTGCTGACGTTGGAGTTGCTTTGGATTCTTCTGATCTAATTTCCTTTGATGCTTCTTGAGTTTTAGCAGCTTCCTTCTTTGCCACTGGTGTAAGCTTTTTAACATCATTAACTAATGCTGGATTGGCATTTGGAGGAATGGTAGATTTTTTTTCCAATTCTGTTTTGAATTCAGATTTTTTAGAAAAAAGATTTACAAGTCCGCCTTTTTTATCAATAGCACCTTTTAGTGCATTGAGTCCTTTTTTAGCTAAAGGACTAGCTATACCTAGGCTTTCTGCTGCATTCCCTGCTGCTGAAAATAGAGCATTCTCTGCTCCTGCACCTACTTTCGAAAGAAGAGCAGATTCATTCTTCTCTCTCCTAGCATTTTCTTCATTATCCTTATTCTTTTTGAATTTAGAAAAAAGCCCGCCCTTTTCTTTCTTGTCATCTTTAGCACCTACGACAGATTGGCTTTTTTTAAGATCTGCAGCTTCTTTCTTTAGATCTGCTTCGCTTTCTTTTACTAGATTATCTGGTAGTCCAGATAAAGATTCCTCTGCTTTAGCACCAGTACCTTTTTCTCCTTCTTTTTCTTTATCTAAAATTGTCTTTGTTGCCAAAAGTGCAGCTTTAGAAATTGCCAAAGTATTGTAATAGTCTCCATTTTTGTCAACCTCTCTTAAGATATCATCTACCAGTTGGTCCCTCTTTTCGTAATTAAGCTTAGATTTAGTAGCAAGATCCATTGTCTCGCCATCAATCTTATTAACCTCATTAGTTATATTATTTCTTCCTAAGTCTATTAATGAATCAACTATACCTTGAGCATTGCTCATTCTATTTGCAGTTTCACTATCTTTAGCATTGTCACCTTTATTTTCGTAATCAGCAGAAAGTCTATTCAAACTGATTACTTTTCCCTTGCTATCGATTACGGAGCTATTGCTTATGCTACCGTAAAAATCTACACTATCCTTATCCTTTATGATATTTGCTAATTCGGGGACTGTTTTTAAACCCTCAATTAAATCCTTTACGTTGATCGGAATGACACCAGCTCCTTTAGGTAACTTGACAACTTCCGGACCGTTTTCTCCAACCAAATATTTACCATCCTTCTTAGCAACCCCTCCCTCTTGGAATGCTTTAATTATGCCCTTTAATCCTCCAGCAATATTACTAAAATCCTTAGGTTGTTCAATTAGTTGTTTAACTGGACCTGAAGCGGGTAATATTTTACTCTTAGCCATTTCTGCTATTTTTCCCATCAAAGGTCCCTTCTCTCCTAAAAGACCAGAAAGAATCTTGGTAAGATCCTTTATCGCTTCACCTCCTTTATTAGTATCAGTAACATTAGTCGTAGAAGCCTTATTAGAGGCCGTAGCGGACTCCTTTTCACTTTTCACAGATTTATCTGTTGCAGAGACAAGAGACTCAGTAGCGGACGTATTTTTCTTAATAGACTCAGCTAGAGAGTTTATGTTCCTGCCTAGATCGGCTATTTGGGAAAACAATTTTTGATTAGGATCTGCCATTTAATTTGGATATTATATCTATATATTTCAATAAAATTACTTACCGAAACTAAACAACTCTTTGAATCCGCTTTGTGCTTTGGCCTCTGCGTTCTCGACCTCTATGGCATCATTGAGTTTATCTATCCATATCTGGTATTCATAGAAAGGTATACTTTCTACCCAATTTGGGTCTAGACTATGTTCCTTCCATAGTCTGAATTTAATATCAAAGAAGTTCTCTAAAGATATCTGAAATAACGAAAAGAGATCTGAGCCCGTAGGGAAAGGTTATTTTAGCGGCGATCTCCATATCACCGCATAACGGGCACTTTTGTTTTACCTCTAGCTTTGTTCCCATTTTAATTCTTTCTGCAAGTTCAAAATATAAGCTAAATTCTTCTTTAGTCCAATAATCACTTTCTCTCATTTTAGAAAGTATTCTCTGAAAATTTAGATCCCTCCATTCATTAAACATGAAAGGAGCTATGTTTAAAAATCCCTCATCGATATCAATACCTTTCTTAGCACACTCACTTATAAAGGACGTTATCTCCTGGGTAACTCCTATACTAGGAATATACAGTTCTACTGTTTTATCAATTCTTTTAACATTAAAAACAAAACTTCTTGTATCTCTATTATAGTACTTAGCTACTTGTTCATCCAAATCATAGGAACTTAGTACACCTGTTCTAAGTTCTATTCCATCATTGAATGGACAATCAGGAGTTTGGTTACACGTTTTATGTGGCTTAAGTATTATCGAATTCTCACCTTTTACGAAAGTAAGATCCCGAATAGCCATTATAATAAAGAATCTATCTTCTTGTTTAAGGTCTTTATAAGAAACTACTCCCTCACCAGGAAAATCCATTCTCGAGCATCTATCTATAATATGGGTTAATTTTTCCTCGATATCCAGTTTATCATCCTCATCTATAGTAGAAAAATGTCTGATCTCTCTTACCTCTGCTGCTCTAATAGCAATTTTAGTTCCCTCAGGATAATACATTCCTTCTGAAGGTAAAATTTCAACAGGAATATTTTTCCATCCCATCTCTAATGATATTGGCCTATTTACGCTTTGAGCTTTGCCCAAAGACGATAAAGACTGATCATTCTGTAGTTGCTGCGCTGGCTGCTGAATTGGCTGCTGAATTGGCTGCTGTATCTGTTCTTGTCTAGCTGATAATTCTTGAACCTGCGATATCACCTTAGGTTCATCTGTAACCTGTTGGTGATCATCATATTCTATACCTCCAGCAATTTCCTTTCTCCTAAGTATTTCTTCCGGCGAAATGTTATTGTCCATTATTAACTTATTTTTTTCTTATTATATAACAAAAAACAAAAAAGGAGACAAATTAATTTGTCTCCTTTCGTATTTAATAAATAATATAATTCTATACGAATAAATCTTCCCAGTAATCACATATCCACGATGTAGATACTGTGTAGATAGCAGGATTTTCATAATCTAACTGCATATCATTAATAGCAGTACTTATGAAGCAAGACGGTATTCTAATTCTTCTGAAAACGTCACCTCTTTTATTAAAGATAGAGATTACCATAGATCCAACATAATCACTCTTAATACCCATTGCTCCTGTTAAAGGATTATATATTAAATCGCTCCATTGTCTAAGTATCTTGTAAACGCTCATTGAATTTACGTCATTTAAGTTAACCTCAAATTCCATACTTAATGTCATATCACTAGTAGTAGGCTCGCCTGCAGCATATCTTCTTTGAGCAAACTTATACGTTTGTTCAACGTTTCCATTTGCTAAAATATCTACGGCCAAACCAGTTATAGATTTAACTTGTTGTGCTAAAATTGATTCCCCCTTGAAAGTCGTGCTAGCATCTACTATTCCAGAAGGAGGTGTAATCAAAACCTCAAATTGGTTAAGATATACCGGTTCGTAGTTGTTTATCGCGGCTTTAGAGTTTGTAAAATGTGGTAAACCTGCCATTTATTTTTGTATTTTTTTTATAAGAATAGATCATCCCAGTAATCAACGGCCCAAGTCATATCATCAACTTTGAATATATCGGTTGATGTATAATTAAGATTCATTTCACTTATCGCCTTAGTCGGATAGCAGTCTTTACATGTTATTCTTCTGAAAACGTCTCCTTGTTTATTAAATATAGAAACTACGATAGTACCTGTATAGTCATTTTTAAGACCCATTGCACCAGTTAATGGATTATAGATCAAATCACTCCACTGTCTTAAAGTTTTAAAAACATACATTGAGTTATCATCATTTAAGTTGACAGTGAAGCTTAAGCTTAAATCCAGATAGGTATTGTCTGGTTTAGCTCCAGCATAGTTCCTTTTGGCAAACTTATATTTTTGAGTAACTAAACCCGGGTTTTTATCTAGGGTAAGCCCGCCGACCTTTGACACATGTTGAAGAAGTATATCTCCACCAGCTACAGCAGAAGGAGGTATAACTGTAACCTCAAACTGGTTCAGATAAACAGGTTCGTATTTGTTTATTGCTGATAATGAATTTTGATAATGGGATAGTCCTGCCATATAGGATTACTGTTATTTTCTATACTATATATCATCAACATATAATAAAACTAAAAACTTTGAAACAACAACCAGGTTACTGATATATAATATCAAACCAACAAGAGGGATATATGAAAACAGTTGCTGAGATATTATTAGAAAAATACCAATTAATAAAAAAAGGACAGATACATGCCAATTCATTCCATAAATGGTGTAAAAATAGGGAAGACATAATAGAATTTATTAATATAGAAGGTGCATCTATTTTTGAAAATTACCCCCGTCCAACATATCCGCAGATAGCAAAGTACATTTTTGACGATAAAAAAATACATCTATGCGAATGTGGGAAACCAAGAACATGGAGAAATTTAAAGAAAGGCTACAATAAAACATGTAGTTCTAAAGAATGTAAAGGCGAAAAAAATGTAGAATCGCTCAAAAAACATTATATGGAAAAATACGGGGTAGACCATTTGTTTAAAACCGATGAATTCAAACAAAGGTTTAAAAAAACATCAATAGAAAGATATGGTGTAGACAATCCAGGAAAAAATAAGGAAATAATAGAAAGGATAAAACAAACTAATATAGATAGATTTGGTGAAACCAGTTGGTTAAAAGTAAAGGGTAATTCAGATAAAATAGCTAAGCAACTAGAGGAAATAAACTCAGCTAAAAGAGATGATCTGATATTAAAATTTCGAATGCGTATAAAGGTATTAATGTATGATAAAAAAAAGGAAGCTGTTAAAATATTATGTGATAAATGTAATATTGAATCTGAATTCTCTACATCATTCTTTAGGAAAAGACTAAGTGCAGGAATAGACCCATGTTTAACATGTAATCCACCCTTATATGCTTGCTCAGTACCTGAAAATGAGATGTGTGATTTTATAGAATCCATATACAATAATAGGATAGTAAAAAATTACAAAATACCTAAATTAAATAAAGAGATAGATGTATATCTCCCTGATTTAAACATAGGATTTGAGTTCGATGGCATATATTGGCATAGCGAAATATTCAAGGGTAAATTCGGTAACATAAATAAGAAAAAGGCAATTAGAAAAGAAGGAATTCATCTTTATAATATTTGGGAAGACGATTGGCTATTAAAAAAGGATCTTATGAAATCAAGGATATCAGCATTACTTAAAACACCAACAAGGATACATGCTAGGAAATGCATCATAAAAAATATTACACCTAAGGAGGAGAGAGATTTTCTAATGAGTAATCATCTGCAAGGGTATTCTCCATCAAAAATTAAACTAGGTCTTTTTCATAATTACGAATTAATCTCTCTTATGACATTTGGTGAAAGAAGAAAATCATTAGGATCTAGTAAAAAACAAGGAGAATATGAATTAATAAGGTTTTGTTCTAAAAAGAATCACATAGTTATTGGCGGTGCATCTAAGCTTTTTTCTAATTTTATAAAAAAATACGATTTTAATAAGATAATATCATATCAAGATAATTCATGGGGAACTGGTAATTTATACGAAAAACTAGGATTTACTTTAATTAACGACGAGCAACCAAATTACTGGTGGTGTAAGGGAAATCTTAGATTTGGTAGGTTTAATTACAGAAAGGATAAGCTAATAAGCGAAGGTTACGATCCAAATAAAACAGGCGACGAAATAATGACAGAACGTGGATATTATAAATTGTGGGATTACGGAAGCTTAAAATGGGAATACATAAAAAAATCCTAGAATAAATTAATATTCTAGGATTTTTTTATATACTTAATTTTTTATACGAATTGAATAAAACCTCCAGCTGCTATACCACCTGTTCTTGTAACAGTGATCCTATTTATAAATTTCTGTATGCCTCTAGCAGGTTCAATGATAACGTCTATAACTCCCATATTCATATCAAT
>Ga0315905_10005726_pt1 | contig 12649 bp, 17 predicted proteins | sample LakEriMetagenome_5_FD_203522 | JGI IMG/M metagenome (GOLD analysis project Ga0315905, IMG submission 203522) | Freshwater fungal communities from buoy surface, Lake Erie, Ohio, United States - Buoy 4 MA121 | ecosystem: Environmental > Aquatic > Freshwater > Lake | place: USA: Lake Erie, Ohio... | reverse complement strand
ACCCTAAACCCTAAGCAGGGGCGTGAGTTGCTCCTGCATGCCGCGTCCGGTGCTCCTGCTGCTTTGTTTCCTGATACCCAGGTGTATATCTCATGAGAGAGAGAGAGAGAGAGAGAGAGAGAGAGAGACTCCGGGTGGCACTAAGTGTCCTCAACGGGTGCTGAATGGGGTTGATGGCGCACAATGCCTCCCCTCGCCTGCAACACGCTTTCACAGATCTGTGCAACACGCCTTGCCTCTTTGCAACACACCTGCCTTACCTCTTTGCAATGCGCCAACCGCCTTCCCGTCGTGTCTCTCCCTCCCTCCCTCCCTCCCTCTCTGGTTGGCAGCGGGACGTGGTGAGGATACCTAAACCCTAAACCCTAAACCCTAAACCCTAAACCCTAAACCCTCTCTGGGTGGCAGGGGGACATGGTGAGGATAGGGGGCCTGCTGTTTGGGATATTGCCTGCGGCTGGTGGCGTGAAGCAAGCCCTTGCTGCTGCTGGTAGCTGTCTGCCCCGGGTAGCACGGAGGGGAGCTAGGAGGGAGGTGGGGGTCCTCTTGTGCGTGTGGGGGGGCTGATGTGTGCGTGCGGTGGGTGTGTGGGTGGGCGATGTGTGCTTGCATGTCAACCACGCTGCTGTGCCAAGAACACCGGAAGAGCACGCGCCCAGAGGCACTAAATCGGGAGCAAGTAGGAGCAAGTAGAGGAGCAGTGGCACCGAGCGCCTGCCGGTGCCTCTCCGTGGTGTCTATCAAGGAGAAGTTTTTTTCCTTGTTTGAGCTTGTTGTTCAAGTTGTTTTCCTTCTCTTTTTTGAAACGCAGGTGCAGTGCCACGGAGGGCCTTTAGGTGGCTGACGACGGTGGTGTCTATCAAGACCTTGCCCACGGGCTCGTGTGTCGGCTACGAATGCGCTGCCAGGTCCTCTCGCACCAGCCTGGCATTTCTCCCCTTTTGTCCTCATGTTTGCTGTGTCCCCCGTATGTGCTCCTGTGTGCAGCGTGCACGCAGCTTGCACTCGAGTGCAGAGCTTGCTGCTCAGCACTTCTCCTGCTTCAGACAGCTCCCCTTCTCCACTTCTCCTGCTTGTGACTCCTCGTCATTGCTCCATCATCCTTTGCCCTCCGCACGCCCACACACACCCTAAACCCTAAACCTAAACCCTAAACCCTAAACCGAAACCGTAAATCCCTAAACCCCTAAACCCCTAAACCCAAACCCTAAACCGGTGGGCGCGCTCTCTCTCTTTCAGGAGTGGGAATGGGGCAGTGGGAATGCTGCCGTTGGGGTCGCACGACGGCTTCCTGGAACCCAGGTGCCGGCCCCCGCATGCGCGCGCGCGCCTCGTTGCTGTCGCTGCCTTGCCTTCCGCGCTGCTCCCTCTCTGCACTGGCCTTGTTGCCCGCATCACTGCCCGCACACGTGCTTCCTACGTTTCGGGTTTAGGCTTTGGGAACACGTTTAGGCTTTGGGAACTCGTCTAGGGTTCAGGCTTTGGGCCCACGTGGCTGTCGTGTGCCCAAACGTGGCTGTCAGCACACGCAATAGGCATGGAGGTGGCCAGCAAGGTGACAGTGCTTGAAACAGCGTGCTTGAAACGCCTTGAAGCAAGGCCACTCTCCTTGACCTTGCTGCTTGAAGCACGCCTTGAAGCACTGTCACAGTGCTCGAAGCAGTGCTTCAAGCAGAGTGCTCGAAGCAAGGTCGCAGTGCCCTTATGCCATGACCACACTTGCGCCTTGTGCCATGACCGCACTTGCGCTCGCGCGCGCGCGCCCACGCTCCCGCCCGCTCTCTCGGTATCCAACACCACCAGCGCGGGGTTCCGGCAAGTGGTGATTCGCGGGGCCCTCCACGCAGTGCTTGCGGTAGACAGCAACGTCGTCATGGTCCAAGTCACGCAGGACGTGCAGGTCCGTGTGTGTGTGTTTATGTGTGTGAAGCAGGACCTGGAGGTGCGTCTTTTCTCCTCTTCCTTCCACCGCACAGCATCTCGTGTGCTCTGCTCCACCGCATAGCATCCTCCTCCATGGTCCTTGACCGCATAGCATCTCTGCTCCACTGCATAGCATCTCTTGCGCTGCCTCTCGCTGCCCTCCTCGCAGGATGTGGCACGCGACTGTGAGCCAGCACGCTCTCACAGCCCGCTCTCACAGCAGCGGCCCGGGTTGCTCGAGGCGGGGCGCTCACAGGAGCTCTGACGCACGCGTGCCTACCTCCATCCCTTTGCATGCCCTCCGCCCGTCCCCCGCCGCCTCGATCCCTCCCGCTCGCCCGAATGCACGCACACGCGGTCACGGTACGGTCTTGCTCCGGGCAGGTAGGGGACGAAGTGGTGATTGTGGGCTGCGACGCCAGGGCGACAGACGTCTGCAGCATGCCCACCCTCTCGACCCGCGTGCCCCCGCACCTCCCAAGGTTCTACCTGTAGGTGTTAGAGTACATAAAAAATCACCGAGGTTTCTTATTTATGCACGGGGCTCGTCTACTCGCGGCATGTCGTCCCAAAGTGCGCCCTGTTGCAATCGACCTGGCGTGGCTCGGAGGCGCAATTGGCTTTTGCCTGGCATCCTCCTACAATGCTCCATTGAGAGATAGTGCTGAGCCCAGGCTATCGTTTGCTCTCTCTCTCTCTCTCTCTCTCTCTGTCGAGCTCTCAAGATCAGCACCACCCTGCATGGACACGTGCTCTCTCTCGCGCGCGCGCGCTCTCTCTCTCTCTCGCTGGTGCGGCACAGGGCCGCGCCCGCACTCATGTCACCGGGTTGCCCGCACAACCCGCACGCTCGCATCGCCAGGGCGTCCATCATCATTTACTTCTAATTCCAATTACTTTTTTATTTTCTCCATCATATAATCCGCTTTCTTTTGAATATTCACTCATATCATAATGTTCTTTCATTCCTTTCATATCTTAATAGAAATCTTCAGTTTTAATTTGATGTACAAAACTATCTGTATCAGTCATTAATAATTCGAGCAGGGGGGTGAGAATACTAAAAAGAGGAGCAAGAAGGCGAGTGAGAGGATAAGAAGGCAGGGGGCAAATGGGCAAGGAATCATCCTGACAGAGGGAGAAGCAGGGGGGAGTGAAGGGGGACACGAGGGAGTGGAGAAAGAAACTGAGGGAGGAGAAGAGGGGAGGGAGGGGGGTGGGGGGGTGAGTCGGAGGACGGGAATCGTTGATAGTCGCTGGGAAGAAAGTCGCTGGGTGACGAAGCCTCAAAACAATGCACCACGAAGTGGTCAATGTAGCACGAACTGTCATGAACTACATAGCGCGTGAGACTCACGACTGATAGAATCTGTTCTCCGGAGAAGACATTCTACGTTTCATCAAGAATAGTTTAGGCGGATTTAGAACAGAGAGTTTATTAGAGAGAGAAAAGTTCTCCTCATAGAAGGCCTTTCATGTACAATAAGACTGTCGGTCAGGAATCAACCATAAATTCATGAAGTAAAAAGGCACGTTTGGGATGGGTGGGCTGTTCAGGTGGAAGGGTGGGTTTTGAGTTCGCGCACGGAATGGGCGGATGGGTGGGTGAAGGAATGGGTGCGAGAGGTGGTTTCATTAACATATTTGTAATGTACAATAAGAACTGTCGGTAAGGGGGAGTGTAGGCTTATGAAGGCCATGAAGTAAAATAAAGGCTGGCGCTCGTTGGAGTGCCTTTTTGCCTCATAAATTTATGGTTGATTCATTACAGTACTACTCCTCATCTTTTACCAACTCTCCCACTTAGGTGTGACACGTCAATAAAGACATCATTACTCGACCAATCGGGATCTCACGGTCCTCGGGCCATCCCATCGCGAACTTTTACTGGGAAGCGGCGAGCAATGCCCGCACGGCGGGTCAGACATTCTCGGTGTTTCAGTGTAATGGACTCTGTCACGTCACACGGTATCAGGGGGTTGTGATCGCACCAAGGTGCATATGTGTGTTCTGTATTCGTGTCATTTGTGCTGCATATTGTTGTGTATTGCATGCCAATGGGGGGTTGGTGCGCGAAGAGTCCCCAGTTTTCTTGTCGCCTGAAACGGTTCTCGAAGGTTGATGGTTTGACCGAAGAGGATAAGTGTCCGGATGTCCGCAGTATCCGGAGTCGCCCTCCTAAAGTCCTCGGGAATGGAAGCCGACAACCGCCGTCTCCAAAACCTCTCTCACAGCTCGTGCGTGCGCCTTCACACCTCTTGCACGCCCCACCGTCTTCACACTGTCGACTCCAATGGCCATCGGCGTCCTGCGCTTGCACCAGCGCGATGCACTCGCTCAATGAAGCGCCTGCGAAAGAGTAGCGCCCAATCAGACTGCGCGCTCCGTCGCCACTGGCCGTTGCTTGGAGTAGCGCCCAATCAGACTGCTCGCTCCGTCGCCACGCTGGGGGAGGAGATGCATGCTCCAACTTCAGGAAGCAGAAAACTGGCATAAACCAGCTGCCACAACTTGGGCAGCCGAGTTCCTGTTACGAGAAGGTGAAAGCAGAGAATGCCTAGGGTCTTGGATTAACTCGATCACAGGGCACGAAGCTAAGAAAAGACGAGCCAAGCAGGTAATCACATGCTCATTCCCATGCGGGAAATGGCTGCACAGGATCGGCGTGCGTAAGAGTCCAGGATGTGAACTTTGCAAAAGAGAAAGGTAAAAGGACATTGGATCGGATGATGCCCTCCCATTGGAAACAGTGGCGCATCTTCAAAGCGCAGGATGTAAAGCGCAGAAGAAAAGTGTCATTGGCGCCCATAATAGGTTCTGGGGGTATCTAAGGGGCGCCATCCTAACGCATGGCGAGAAATTCACAGGACACGGTCCTGTGTTCATATTTTGCACAAAGAGCGGGTACGAAAAATGATGGTTGCTGTCAAAAGAGTAAGGTGGAAGAAATCTTCCAAGTCCAAAGTCCAAAGGACTGGAGAGATTTGAATGAGAACTGGTGGAAAGCAGTGGAAAGGAACATGGACAGGAGGATTACGGGTGGACAGTGCAGGTGAGCAAGTTGACGTGAGAAGGTTGAAGCAGGATGGGAAGGCTAGGGTTTGGCAACCCGAGTCTTCAATGAAGGGGAGCAGGTGGTGCAGGGCACTAATAGCTGTTCTGCAGAATTGACTTAAAAGGGCTTAGAGTCTGTCAAACTCTAGGAGTGTGGTGGAAGGCAAAAGATTAGAGTTGGGCAAACTTTAAAATGGGGGTAGGGCCTAGAGTCTGGCAAACTCTAGGACGTGACGGTGGATAGATGGGAGGAAAATCTCAGAGCCAATTTTTTGTCAAGGTCCAGATGGCTCTGAGAAAACTTAGGTAAGGGTGAGAGGACTGATGATCCTCAAGCCATGAGGGGAGGGCGTACTAGCTGCCACGCACTCACACCTGCCCAGGGTCAGGGATGGAGGGGAGGTAAAGGCAGGCGACACCGGCAGGCATCTGGGGGACCCTCTGACACACTTTCAGCCCACTCCCATCCACGCACTCCCATCCACGCATAGCGGTACAAAGGCCAATACAAATTTAGAAACCCGGTTTCCGGGGTGCCGCACCCTATGCATTCAAACAACGAAACCACGGTTTCGGGGGTGTGAATCGTAGGTCTATACCCAGAGTGTTGGCCGCATCGGCCATGCCGATCCTAAAATTTGATTGCACAGCCTCGGTGAAAGCCTCACGGTTGTAGGGTAACACCCGGTGACGTCGAGCACGACGCTTGTCTGCCTTGAACTGACAATAATGTCAGTGCACCCATCCCGAGACACACTGCCTGCCTCACTCGTCTTCCCCGTCTGACAAGCTGTGCATGCGACGGTCCCCGGTCTTTCTGCAAAGGGACCGGGGTCACACTTCTGGCAGGTTGCCGAACCCAATGCCGAAGATACTGTTCCAGGCTCACACTTGGTACATCCTGAAGCTCAGCGGACGAGCGTCCAGACGCATTCTCACGGTGGCGGTGACGCTCTCTACGACGACGGTGGAGACCAACGAAGACATGAAAGAAAGCAAACTGAATCTATTTCCAATACAATTAACAGTTCGTGACCCATTTCGTGAACCGTGACCTCCCCCGTCCATGTCACCTCGTTACTGACAACGAGCAGGTAACTGCAAAGCAGTCGGAGCACGTTGCGACGGAAGTTACGTCTTCAACCGTGTCAGAAGATGTTCCTCCTGCACAGACAGTCTTATCGTTTGCCCCTCCTTCGACTGACTTTGTTTCAGGAGGACAGTACCATCCCGCACTGACGGCACACATCTGCTTGTCTCGGGCATTGCCAACACAGAAATGCCAAAGTGAGCGCACCCGAGCTCCCATACCGTGGAACCCCAGCCATGCCCCGAAATCAAATCGGAAATACAAGAACCGCTCAACTCTGTCTCCGGAGTTGCCTCAGGCGATGCGCAGTAATATCCCGGGGCAGCGGTACAGTTCGTACACTCTGGGGTCCCTGTAATTGAGCTGCATCCCTCTCCTTCGCAGCCTCGACCACACGTCACGCAGTGGAACAGACGACCTACACCCGCGAGGTTGAACTCGGTCTCCCCTCGTCAAAGGACGTAGCGATTTGTACGTTAGGGTGCGAGAACGGGGGGGGGTGACAAAAAAGTCCCATGTTTAGAGAGGAAACAAAATTAAAAAAAATCCCAATTGCTGGACTGGGAATCCGATTCCGGGAATCGGAAATGGACTTTGGTTTGTACAGCTCGTTTCCGCAGACATGGGGGAAAGTTAGTAGTTAGTAGTATATTTATGCTTTAGTTTTATTACTTGAAAATTTACATGCGACTCGCAATTGGCTCTCTGCAACGACGACCGGGCCATTACCTTTACAGAATACCACAATGGCGCACATCAGTCCCGGGCCATGCGCTGGTACTAGTCCAGGAGCGTCCGCCGCCATTCGGATGATCGGGATTTTGGATGCGCGGGCATCCAAAATGCCTTTACAGAATACCACAATGGCGGCGCACATCAGTCCCAGGCCGAGGGAGCTCGATGCGCTGCAGTCCGCGCTCACACCCCAGACGGCGGCTGCGAGCGCGACGGCCGGGGCCGTGGGCGACGAGGGCCAGATGTACTTGCAGAGCTCCCACATCAGCGTAAGGGCCCAGAGGAGCAGGCGGCAACCCAGGACTGCCGCGGCGCAGAGGACCCACCCCTGCAAGGACCAGGCACAAAATGCCCGCCCCCGCGCTGTTTCTCAAGCCCGTGATCGCGGTCGTCGCGAGCTTCTCCACAGTCCACTTGATCACGCCCGGAGACTTCTGGAGAGAGAGGCAGTGGGCCTCGGTCTCACGCTCCCGACCATCAACGCGAATGGCAAATGACGGCGGCCGGATGCTGCGATCAATGGCCACGTCGGGCCACAGAGAAGACTTGTGGAGAGATAGGCGGTGGGCCTCCGTCTCACGCTCTCGCCCATCAATGCGAATGGTAAACGACGGCGGCTTGACGGTGCGATCAATGGCCGGCCCTCCGGGGGCATCCGAGGGGCATTTTTGGCAGTCGGCATTTTTGGCAGTCGGCCTGCACCTGCACCTGCTTTTCGACCCCATCTCTTCCATCTATGATGATTCCATCTATGATGATACGGATCCAGCTCCCCGCCGATGCGGGGGGGCGTCTCAGCGCGCGATGCCGCCGACGATGTCGTCGACGGCGTTCGGGGCGTGACGCTCCAGCTTCCATCTCTATACCAATCGCCCTTCTGAATGGTCTTGATGTGGGCCTCGAATTCGGAGCCGCAGTGCGCGTGTGTCGTGTTCGCCATGTCTGCAAACTGTGCACGGGCTGAGCCTTCCTCTCGTGTATCCATTCCTCTTTCTTGTAGACATGCTTCCTGCTTGGCTCGGACTGGTTTTGATCTCTCTGTTCGTGGAAATTTCCATCCAATTTTTCCCGAGACCGTCTATTTTGAGCAACAAATGTAAGAGGGCGGGCATCCCCAGGCCCTTGATGTGACGCTCTGCGTGATTATGTACTGACACGAGGTCTGGTGCAGATGTTCAACATCCTCGAGCGCATGCAGCCCAAGCCGGTGGACACGACCCCCCTGGCGGTGCGAGAACTTGGCTGCATGCTCAGCGCCCTCGTACGCCTTGGCGAGCTGCACGCGCACATCGCAAGTCCACGCGCGTCCGTCTGTGTGGCGCCCGTGCTGCTTGCTGCCCCCCACCCGCGCCCCCCCTGCTGCCATTTCAGCAGACGCAGACCGCGTCTGCTGGTCTGCGTCTGCTGAAACGCCTCTTGCGCTTGTTTTCTCGCCCCGTCTGTGGCAGCGGGCCAGCTTGTGCTGCGTCGCGCTGAGTCAGCTTCGAGTGCTTATGACACGATCCCACGGCGGGAATCGTGACTGCACTGTGCAGTGAGGTGGTGTTTCAAGTTGGTGCCGCTGACGGCGTTCTCATGTCGCGATTGCTTGGCATGCCATTGTGTATACAGATCCGCAACTGCGAGTACAATATGGAGGTGGGTGGCGTCCCCCGCGCCAACATCATCTCTCTGTGCGGGGACTCCGACAGCTCCTACATGTCCCCCGTTCAGAGTGAGTAGCTTGCTCCATCGTGACGTGTTTAATTTTATGTCGGCTGCAGCGTGCACCCTGCACCCGACGGTCATGCCATCGTTATTTTCGTGCCGTCATCGGCGCCAGCCCGGCTATCTTGTCCTGTCTCAACACGTGTACTCTGCACCCGGTGATTGACCATGTGCACGAAACAGCCAACAACTCGCCGATGCTGCGTGGCTACGGCGAGGAGTAAAGCTGTGGGGCATATTTCGGCGAGCCGTTTTGACCAGTCTCGCCGCCGTGCCTTGGTTCTCGCTTCACCTTGTTCCACATATCTCACTTTGGAGGGTGCTTGGGGACGTGGGCGGCAGGGGATTGATCTGCTCTCGCCCTGGGGGGGGGGGGGTGTCGTCATCTGTTATCAGGAAGATGCCCACAAGAGACCTAGACCTAGGCCGTGTGAGCAGCGGACCTAGGCCGTGTGAGCCCGCTGCTCACATTGGACCTTCATTTTTTAATGTCACATACATATCGATTTATGATAAATTTCGTTTGGGAGCTCGTCCGAGCACGGTACGACAAGAACTGTTGGTAGCTGGCAGGGATCAATAGCCATCTCCCTCTTTCCTCACGCGCCTGCTCCTGCCCCAGGCGAGAGTGCGCCGGGTTCTAAAGCTCTCACGGGGTTCGTGAGCTCGGCGCCGGCCGAAACACAACCTGCAGCTGCTTTACATTATTCAAGCGTTAGGTTTTTTAATGACATGGGTCGAATTTCTTTTTGGCGAGCGTTGCGGTAATACGTCTTGTGGACATGCGCTTCAAACCCTGAACTGGTACTAATCATGTTTGCAAAAACAGAAAATATCATAGACAACCTCACCACCGTCAAAGCTCCGAGGCTCGTGAGAAAGCCGTGCCCTATGATGGCAGGGGATGCGCCCGGGAGCGGGGGGACCCTGTGCGTGGGGCGGATGAGCGCGTGCCACTGGGCTCCAAGTCGTGCTCAAGCTGTTGTTGATGCCCGGTGAGCGGCGCGGCGATGAACACAACTCGTGGCAACGCGCTCTTGCACACGGGGCCCTGTCCCTCGCTCTCGGGGTTCCCCGGGCGCCTTTCCCGCCCATGGCGAGCTCGACTGGAGGATTGACGCAGGGGATGGGGTCTGCGATATTTTGTGATTTTGCAAAATTCAAGCCCATGTCCAAACGACGTAATACCGCAACGCTTCAAAAAAGGAAAGTCGATCCACGTTGGAGATACAGTGGTAAAATGAAAGAAAATTGGCGGCTATATTAAATTTGAGCACACTGAAATCTGGTACCATTCCTGAACCCTGAGTACTAACTTGGCGAGGAAGCAAAAAGAGGGAGTCTGATCTCGCTAAGCCTGCCTTTAGTTTGACCTGTGGGCAAACTCAACCCCAGATTTTTCATACACTTGGTCGACCTGCTGGGCGCCGGTCTGGAGTACGCACGACTAAGACCCCTTTTCGGAGGGGCCGGAAGGGGCCCCTACGCAAGACATGACGGTGCTCGCCACTGCTTTTCCTTGGTATTGCAGGTGTTGCTCTTAGTGACGCGCCCACTGTGCTACGCCGAGACCTACTACAGTGTCAAAAGAGACCTACTATAGGGGCAAAAGAGACCTACTATAGGGGCAAAAGAGACGCGCCCACTGTGCTACGCCGCCGCCGCCGCTAGGCCACAACTTGAATAAGCAGTGAATACAACTCTGCTTCTTTCCACTTGAATACAACTTTGCTTCTTTGCCGTACGCGGTTGCGCCCATGATTGATTCTCATCATGACACTACACATGATGAGCGCAGACGGACGCATAGATTCGCCCTAGAATTTTTAATAATTTACAAACAAGGGGGGTTTGCTTATGTTAAAAAGACTCTGAGGCGGGTTGTGAATAAATGCAGGCAGACAGGGGTTGTAAATAAATGCAGGCAGCCAGACACAGGATCAGCAACGCGAGCAGCAACGCGTGTGCCAAAGCGTCGGGCAGCGTCATCCGCGTCCACAGCCAGCCGCGTCCACCGCCGCTAGCCGCGTCCGAGATTCTCCCAGTGTGCAGAAATGGCATCCGAGACGCTATTTGCCTCCTCCGCCCCGCCTCTTCCCTCGCTCTCCGCCTGCCAAAGTCCCCCATGCAACACACTCAAGTCACGCTCTCATAGAGAGTGAGTAAAAGTGGCGGCGGCAAGTCACGCAGGATGATGACAAGGCACAATTCAATGATGACAAGGGACAATTCAACGCATGTCTCCGCTGCCCCGCGCTCAAAAATAGGCGCGCGCGCGCGCTCAAAGACACGGGAGAGAGTGAGTGAGTGAGTGAGAGAGAGAGACAGAGAGAGAGAGAGAGAGAGAGAGAGAGAGACCGCGCGCGCGCGCGGGGGGGGGGGGCGACACCTGGTACACAGCCACAAGCTGCAAATGGAGGCGGCGCTCATATTCGCTCGATTTGAGGTCCTCTTGCAGTCCGCTTTCATACCCGCACACCTGTGTGTGTGATTCGTCATCAACCACCACCGCACCCTCACGCCACTCGCTCACAGGCGAACCTTTGAAGACGACATCACAACCTCAGATTCCCAGCCTCCCCTTGCAAGTCCTCAAAGAAAAAATTTCTTAGCGTGGTTGACGGTAGCTTTTGAACATTAACCGTAACAAAAAATTGAACACTATCACAAGGTGGGCAGAGGAGCAAGGAGGCGAGGAGATATGAGCAGGTGCACCTTGGCGTGTTTGGCCCGCGTTCTCGTCAAGAGAGTGTTGGCCAGAGAGCGGAGATGCAAGAGGTCGCGGTTGCGCCGAGTCTCTTCCGAATAGACGGCCTCGGCCTGGCGCATGAGGCCTTCTACCGTGTCCTCCGCCTGCTGGAAGCGAGCGCGGGCGCTCGACGCCTCGGCCGCAGCCTGCGAGACTAACCGGTGCAGCGAGTCGTGAACCTCCTCAACCTTGTCTGCATGCTCTTTCTGGAGCTGCAAGACCTTGAGAGTCAAGGCCAGTTTCTTTCCCATCTCCCGTTGCCATTGCAGCTGCTCGCGCTCTTTCCTAGCTCCAACCTCCTCGAGGTAGAGCGTTCGCTTTCTGAGGGAGTCCACCACGTCTGCAGCGGGGGCCCCGACACGCCGCGCCCTTTCGAGCCTGTTCTGCAACTGGACCGCGGTGTCCTGCAGTTCCTGCAGCCTGCCGGCGTCGCGTTCGTGCAACTCGCCGGTGCGTTGGTCCAGGTCTCGCAGCTTCTCGACGGCGGCCAGCTGGGCTTTCTGCGCAGCGTGCCTCTCCTCCCTCTCCAAGTCGAGCATGCGCTGAAGCTTCACAGACTGCGCGCTCAGTATGTCGCGGTCCTCCTCGAGTATTCTCATCCGGTTCTGCGCGTCTGCCACGCGATCCGCCAGCGGGGCAAGCGGCTCCGGCCGGTCCACACCCACCTGCTTGATCACGTCGCCCATGCCCTTCTCCCACGCCCCGAGGTCAAAGTGCAGGCCGCCGCCACTGGCGGGCGGGGATTTGGCAGCCAGGACCTCCCTGCAAGCAGGACCCCGCGACGCCGCGCGGTCCCCTCCCTGCGGGGCGAAGGGTCTCGCTGCCGCCGCCAATGGCAGATCGTCCCAGCCGAGGTCGCCGCCAGACTCGACGCCCGCCCACATGGCGTCGGTCGGGGATTCCCGTTGCTCTTCCAGGTCCGCTGATCCCGCGTGCGGCAATCCCGGAACGGTGTCGTGCGACATCACCCTCGCGTAGTGGTGCAAACCCGCGAGCTCAAATGCCAAACCCGACGATCTGGTCGATGAGCATTTGCCCGACAACCGTCTCGGTTTTACCGCTGCCCGCTTCCTTGGGCGCGGTCTTTTGTGGAGTTCCCATTATTGTGCGTGTTGATCGCCCTGCAGCTGCCCAGTGCCCACTTGCTTTGCAACGGTTTTTGCCCGTGACTCGTGCGATTCAGACCATGACGTGAGAAATTAGGATTTCCCCCCCCCGCGAACAGCTTTGTAATAGGTCCTGCAGTAATAAACACACACACACATTTTTGTAGGATCTTTGGCGCCACCTATGACACCCTGCCTGCGAATATCTTGTCATGGTGCCGCACGATTGTCGAATTGCCGCATCATGAGGGAGGCCTCGGCATTACTCCTTTGCCCGCTTCTGGC
>Ga0315905_10005725_pt1 | contig 12650 bp, 10 predicted proteins | sample LakEriMetagenome_5_FD_203522 | JGI IMG/M metagenome (GOLD analysis project Ga0315905, IMG submission 203522) | Freshwater fungal communities from buoy surface, Lake Erie, Ohio, United States - Buoy 4 MA121 | ecosystem: Environmental > Aquatic > Freshwater > Lake | place: USA: Lake Erie, Ohio... | reverse complement strand
TTAATGTTGGTGTGAAGTTCTTCTGAAAGTTCTTTCAATCGCATTGAGTTTTCCATAGTACAATTTGTACTTCAAAAATAAACTCCCAATGCTCTCCTTTTCAGGAAGTATTGGGAGTTATTAAAAGCGGAAAGTGAACACTTAAGGCTTCACCTAGTCGGAATTAGTTTCCTTCGGTTTCTTCCTTTGGAATTTCAGGATATACAACCAACTGACAATCGCCAGGTGCTGCAACCAATTCGGGGTCTAATGTCTCTGGTGTAACCAAGAGTTGGTTCGCAAATTTATTGGTTGGATCCAATTGAAGAACCTGGTTCCATGCAGACTTAGAGCAGTTGATGTCGCCCATGTTTCCGTAGTACAAACCAAGGTATTGGTATGCCTCGGCTAAGTTCTTCTTGTTCTTTTCAATGATCGCAGGATCTTGTCCAACTAAAATAATTCCTTTCTCGTAGAATGGTTTTGCCAATCCTTGTGCAGGGTTTGTTTCAGTTACCGCCGCAAGATCTATTTTGTTTTGAGATTTTGCAACCCAGAACCACGCCTCTGGATAACGCACAGAGCTTCTGCGAAATGTCGTGTCTGCCAATACATATTGTTGCGAGAAATAGTACATCTGCCCTTGAATGAATTGATCCTTCGGGTCGGCTCCCAATTTCACCATTTTCTTTTCGTACCAATTGGCGGCTTGGCTGTATAGTTTAATACGAAGAGCTTCGTTTTCTTTTCCTTTAGAAGCAATGGCTTTGTTGGTGTAGATCGTAGCAATTTCGTTATAACCCTCGGTGTATTCTGGGAAGAGCTCAATGGCTTTTTCCAAGTATACAATTCCTAAACTGTCTTGACCCAATCCCAAGCAAATTTTGCTGTAGTTAGCATAGTCAGAAGCATCGTGGATTTTCACGTCTTGTCGCGCAAAATAGATATCCATGTATTTTTTAGCTTCTTCGAAGTTTTTCGTTTCCAAATATGAATACCCCAGTACGCGATTTAAAGTATGGTTATCAGGATTACAAGGCATAGTTGCGGTAACTTCATAAATCGCACGCTCATAGTTTTTCGTTAAGTAGAAGAACGAAGCGTAACGTTGTTGAACACGACAAGAATTGTTTAACTCTAAATATTTTGCGTAAGCCGAAATAGCCTCGTCGAAACGTGCGTAATCTTTTAAAAGTTCAGCCTTTTCGCGGTAAGAAGGCGCGAAGGTTGGATCAGTTGCAATTGCTTCGTTGAAGAATTTCAACGCTTCGTCATTGTTTTTCGCACCGCGATATAATTTCGCTTTGCGGTACAAAGCCGGAACATATTTCGGGTCAATTTCCAAGCACTTATTGTATTGCGTAATGGCTTTCGATTGGTCGTTGATTTCTTTAAAACTGTTGTAGTCTCCAAGCGTTAATCCGAGTTGCAATGCGATGTTTTGATTTGTGATTTCAATCTCAGCTAAAGCATCTAAAACGGTTTTTGCAGCATTGAGATTTTTTGATTTTTCAGCAATGTTTGCTGCAGCAATAGCAATGTAGGTGGTGTACTTTAAATCTTTTGACGCTTTGAATTTCTTGTTGTCAACAATGCTGCGCGCTTTCGCGAAGTAGGTATCTGCCTTTCCTCCGTTTCCTTCACGCAATTCAATTTGCCCCAACCCAACGTAGTTCAAAGGGAAAAGGGAGTCTGCCAGCAAACCTGCATAGAAGGCTTCTTTGGCTTCAGCAGTTTTAAGTGGATCAATTAATTTTCCGTCTACTGCCCATTCTAAATAATTATATCCGTCTACTGCGAATTTTTCAGCACTATTCGACATTCCAGCCAAATCACGAAGTGCTTTTTCATAGCGCTCATTCAATGTTGAAGTACGAATCGGGTCGAATGCTGGATTGAGTTCCAGTGGAGCGTTTTTTTGTGCTGTGCACGAAAGAAGTAGCAAGTTGGCTACTAGAATTGTGAATAGGTTCTTCATATTCATGTTTACTTATTTCAGGTTTAATCTTTAATTCTTATTACTCTTGTTGGCGACGTAGCAGCAACCATGCCCATTTTGTGAATGATCAATTGCCCCTTCTCTCCGTTCAGGAAAGAAATGAATCCCGTTCCCACCGTTCCCTTCAATCCCGTCCGAATAGCATAGACATCGCGCGTGAACGGATAGCTCTTGTCGAAAACATAGGCTTGGAACGGATATCGCACACGCTCAGGATGATCGGTAAGCGTGTTATTCAATATACCCACAACGTCAATTTTATCTCTGAACGCCTTGGTAACCTTGTCTTCCGGATCGGTAATCCAGCTCACCGAAATAATTCCAATGGCTCCTGGATTGTCGTGCACGAAGTTAATTACAGCGGCTGTGCTGTCCATGGCAAAGAAGTTAGCAGGCATTCCACCACCATTCAAAAAACTCTCCTGCACGAAACGGGCATTGCACGATCCGTTGTGATCGAAGATGATTTGAATGTCTCCGTTTTTGTTGGAAGGGTTAATCTGATTCCAATTGGTGATTTGTCCGCTAAGAACTTGTTTCGCTTGATCAAGTGTTAAAACAGAATCTTGATTTTCTTGATGAATAATAAGTGCAATGGCATCTGTAGCAATTTTCACAGATTCAGGAATGCGTTGCTTCGAAGCAAAGAAGTCTAATTCAGCTTGTGAAAGTGGGCGGTTAATTATTGCAGCTTGAATGCTATCTGCCAACAATAAGCGAATGATTTCTTCTTCAGTAGAATAAGTAGGATTAATTTTCGCCTTGTCGTAAATCTGCTGATAAACCGGAATCTGCGATTGAATCATGAGGCTGTAACTCTCGTCGACTCCAATTTTCAATTCACCCGATGAAATGCCTTCTGCTGTTGTGTCGTAGTTGCCGCAGCTAACAAGCAAAGCACCGACGAGGAATAGAAAGAATAATTTTTTCATAATGTGGTTTCCCCTGATTTAAGTTCTTTCCACGCTTTGACAATTCTTCTTGCGCGCAATGCAGCATAGAGCAGAAGTACCAACGCGAACCAGTACTTGCGTTGGCCCGGCAAGGTGTTGTCTAACGCACTGGAGGCCACACAAAAGATGGCCATTCCAATGAATACTCCTACCATAATAATCTGACTAATGAGCAACGGCTTTTTCAGCATAGGGTGCAAATTTAATCGTTTACGAGTGAAAATTGAATAGGAATAGTTTGTTTTACAGCAACGGACGTGTTTCCGCTACGACCGGGGATCCAATTCGGCATTTTTTGAATGGCTTTTATGGCTATTTTGTTCAACTCTTCGCCATTCTCAATGCCGCGCTCAATGCCCACTCTAGAGATGCTTCCGTCTTCTTCAATAACAAAGGAAACGTAGACAGTGCCTTCTATACCGAGGTTTTTCATGCGCTCTGGATAATAGATGTTTTCTTGAAGAAATGCATAAAGTTCAGAGATGCCGCCAGGATATTCGGGCATGAATTGAGCGAATGTTTTGAAATTGTTATTTTTTTTCTTTTTCACCGTTGTGGTGTCCACAGTGAAATTGGGTTCTTCAGGAAATCCGAAGAAATCATCGTCGTCGCCACCGAGACCAATTCCACCGAATCGCGAAAAGACATTCGTTTTTTTGGAGGTGTTATCTACAATTGTCACCGTCCGGTTTTCTGCGCCGCCTCCCTGTGATTTCTGTACGAGAGATTGTTTCTTCGGTTCTTTTTTAGGTTGAATTTTTATCTCGTCCAACCGAACAGTCGCCAATTGTGTCATCTGTACTTCTGGTGCTTTTTTCTCAATGGCTTTGTTGGAAAGGGTTAGCGCGAAGAGAAATCCGGAGACTAAGCATATTCCCATGGCAGTGGAGAGCAACGTTCTGCGTCCGTAATTCTTGCGAAGCGTATAAGCTCCATACATTTTGTTTCGTGTTTCAAAAACCACTTCATCGAGTGTTTTGAAAAGGGTGCGAGTCGTTTTCATAACTGTTGTTTTCTTTTTCAAACGAAAGGCGAAGTGATGTTGGTCTGTGAGCGTGCTATCTTTGAGCATCATATCCGAACAAAAATTTCATTCCTATGAGAGGTTTTTTTCTAGTTGTATGCTTGCTTATTCTTGCTGAAACCCAAGCGCAGCAGGCGAAATTTCTTGTTTCAAATGGAAAGAAATTACCTTTTCAAGAGTTTGTTGTAGGCGGAGACTACGAAGCGCGATTGCCTTTTATCCTGTTTTTACACGGCGCGGGAGAGCGCGGAAGCGACAATGTTGCGCAGACGAAAGTGGGATTTCCAGTGCTCATGCAAACGCTAAAGTCTGCGGGATTGGAACATTATGTTTTGTGGGCGCCTCAATGTCCGAGCGACCAGCGTTGGACCGATGTCGATTGGAAAGCTGTCGTTCACACCATGAAAAAAAATCCGACATGGCCTATGGAGGTTCTTATGCATGGCATTGATTCATTGGTAGCGAATTCGACAATGATTGATACCACGCGTATGTACATTGTGGGACTGAGCATGGGCGGATATGGCACGTGGGAATACATTGCGCGGCAGCCGTATCGCTTTGCTTCAGCAATGCCGGTTTGCGGGGGTGGAGATATTGTGCAAGCGATGAACAATACGCAAACCGCGGTGTGGGCCTTTCACGGTGAAGCCGATAACGTAGTGCCTTTTGAGAATTCAGTTCGAATGGTAAAGGCAACAAAAAAGGTGAACACGAATGTTCACCTCATTTCGTATCCAGATGTCAAACACGACAGTTGGAACAGAGCTTTCGCTGAAAAGAAAATCGTTCGCGATTTCATTTCAACACAAAAAAAATAATTTCTATTATCCGAGCTGTTCTTTAATCGCGGCGATCTTGCTCATCGCGTCTGATTGCTTTTTTCTTTCTCCGTCCAAAACAGCAGCCGGTGCGTTGTTTACGAATCGTTCATTCGAAAGCTTCGACTCAACAGACTTCAAGAATCCTTCGAGGTAAGCAAGCTCTTCTTTCATCTTCGCTTGCTCTGCTTCAACGTCTACAGATGCTGTATATGGAATGAAATATTCAACGCCATTCACCATGAAGTTGAAGGAAGGATTCATCTTTTCAGACACTTCATTCAATTCAGAGATGTTGCACAAATGTGCGAATGCTGCATCGAAAGAGCTATTTCTATTTGCTGTTTTCATGAATGAAACAACCAAGGCTTCTTTGTTAGGAAGGTTTTGTTTTTTGCGGACGTTGCGAACTTCGGTAACCAACTGCTCAAACTCTTCAAATTCTTTTTGAATGTTCGTGTCGAAGCTCTTCGCTGCTGGCCAATTCGCAATACAAATCATTTCCGATTCGGTCTGCCACGATTCCATGTGCTGCCACATTTCTTCCGTTAGGAAAGGCATAAACGGATGCAACACTTTCAATAAATTTTGGAAAATATCAAGCGTGTCGTTGTATGTTTTCGAATCGATTCCTTTTCCGTAAGATGGCTTAGCCATTTCCAAATACCAAGCGCAGAAGTCGTCCCAAATTAATTTGTACGTCTGCATCAACACTTCGCTAATACGGAACTTATCATATCCGTCTTCCATGTCTGCAAGCACTTGCTCGAAGCGATTGTTCATCCACTTCACTGCAATGGCAGAAGATTCAGGTTGCTCAAGTGAAGCATCAATCTTCTCTTCCCAGCTCTTCACCAAACGGAAAGCGTTCCAAATTTTATTTGCGAAATTTCTTCCTTGCTCGCATAACGACTCATCGAATGGAAGATCGTTTCCAGCAGGAGAAGAAAGCAACATTCCCACGCGAACACCGTCTGCTCCGAACTGTTGCATGAGTTCAATCGGATCGGGTGAGTTACCCAACGACTTGCTCATCTTTCTTCCTTGCTTATCGCGAACGATACCGGTATAGTAAACGTTTTTGAAAGGGAAATCTCCCACGTACTCATATCCTGCCACGATCATTCTAGCTACCCAGAAGAACATAATCTCTGGAGCGGTTACTAAATCGGCAGTAGGGTAGTAGTAGTCTAATTCTTCTTTCGAATAGAATCCGTCGAACACACTAATTGGCCACAACCAAGAGCTGAACCAAGTGTCCAATACGTCTTCGTCTTGCTTCAAATCTGAAGCACTCCATGAAGCGCCTTTGGTTTGAAACTGCGCAACTGCGTCTTCAATATTTTTAGCAACTTCAAAACTTCCGTCAGGCGCATAGAATGCGGGAATGCGATGTCCCCACCACAATTGACGAGAGATACACCAGTCTTTGATGTTCTCCATCCAGTTGCGATACGAATTCTTGAATTTCGGGGGGAAGAAACGAATGGTGTCGTTCATCACATTTTCCAAAGCAGGCTTGCTCAGGTCTTTCATGTCAACGAACCACTGCAAAGACAAACGCGGTTCAATAACCACATCGGTGCGTTCTGAATATCCAACTTTATTCAAGTGCTCTTCCGTCTTGGCTAGCAATCCGGCAGCGTCTAAATCTTTCGCAATTTGATCACGAACAGCAAAGCGCTCTTGACCAATATACATGCCTCCTGCTTCGGAAATGGTTCCATCGGCATTCATCATATTTATCACTTCCAGTTGGAATTTTTCACCCAACATAAAGTCGTTTTGATCGTGCGCTGGAGTCACTTTCAAGCAACCTGTTCCGAATTCGATTTCAACATATTCATCGGCAATTACAGGAACAGAGCGGTTCACCAATGGAACAATTACGCGCTTTCCATGAAGGTGCGTGTAGCGATCGTCTCTTGGATTCACGCAAACAGCGGTGTCTCCTAGAATGGTTTCCGGACGCGTAGTGGCTACGGTTAGAAATTCATTCGTTCCTTCAATCTGATATTTCAAGAAATACAATTTCGATTGTATTTCCTTGTGTATTACTTCTTCGTCTGATAAGGCAGTAAGCGCAGCAGGATCCCAATTGATCATGCGTTCACCTCGGTAGATTTTTCCTTTTTTATGTAGGTCAATGAAGCAATCGATTACGCTTTCGTAATATTTCGGATCCATGGTGAAGCGTGTGCGATCCCAATCGCAGCTTGCGCCTAACTTCTTCAATTGATCAAGAATAATTCCGCCGTGCTTGTGTGTCCATTCCCAGGCGTGCTCCAAGAATGCATCGCGAGAAAGATCAGATTTCTTGATTCCTTCTTTGCGCAGTTTCTGAACCACTTTCGCTTCAGTAGCAATAGAGGCGTGGTCTGTACCCGGCACCCAGCATGCGTTGAAGCCGCGCATCCGTGCACGACGAATAAGTAAATCTTGAATGGTGTTATTCAACATGTGTCCCATGTGCAAGACTCCTGTAACATTCGGCGGAGGAATAACAATCGTGTACGCGGGCTTGTCGTTAGGAAGAGATTTAAAAACCTTCTTCTCTAGCCACATTGCGTAAATGCGGTCTTCCGTCTCGTTTGGAGAGTATTTGCTTGGAATTTCCATGGGTGTTGAATGAAGATGCAAATCTACACAATCAACGAGAGGAATTTCTTTTTTACGGGGTCTTTCTCAGCAGTGAATTCAAGTTTTTGAGCCAAACAAAGGGCTTTGTCAACAATATCGGTTGAGTTGTCTTGGTAATCCATCTTAACAGGCATAACGCGAGCTAGCCAAAAATCGATGTCGGCAGAATGTTTCAGGTTAAACGCGGGAAGGATGTAGACTCCTAAATTTTTAAGTGCAGCCCCGTTGCATTCCTGTTCGAAATGTTTCTTAATGGGAATTGCACAAATCTTTTTGCCTAGATACAGCGCCTCGCTGGTTAAGCCGAAACCAGCAGCGCTGATGATGGCTGAGCAAGTGGCTAGACTCTTTTGAAATTCTTCTCGCGAAAGCGGATGAAAAGCAACGCGTTTAGAGAATTGCATTTTGTGTTTTACGAAAGGAGTGAAAATGCGCCATTCGTATTGTTGATTGCGCAACGAGTTTGCAACCAATGCAATATAGTTGGGGTCGTGTGCTGGTAAGTAAACAAGGATAAATCCTTGCTCATCGGTTTTCATGTTTTTGATTTCCCGTGAAATAATGGGGGTTTCAATTTGGGAATTGTAAGCTTCGTAATGAATTCCAATACTGTCGGTCACCGGCACCATATTCTCAGTAATAAATCGAGCGAATTTCCGGTCTTCAGGAGGCATAGGAACATTTGGGTGCATCATGGAAAACTGATTTCCAATTCCGACGCACTCTTTGTTTTTCATGAGTGCAGACCACGCGGTGATGGGCTCGAAATCGCTGATGACAACATCATATTTTTCAATATTGAGTTGTCTGATTTCATGAATGAAAGGACGCAGATGATTCTGGGCAAAAGTGCGAGAGAAGCTCAGCCTCCCTCTTTCATTCATTCCAATGGTTAGACCTTTGAAACGATATTTAACATCGAAGGGCAGAGGCAATAGATTTTTTTCACCGCTGATTAAAACATCTACTGTCCCGTGCTTCTGAAATTCTGGCAATAGCTCTATAGCACGAGACATATGCCCATTCCCAGTTCCTTGCACTCCGTATAGTATTTTCATGACTGTTGAAGTTCTAGACTGAAGGCGGCAAATAATTCTTTGTAGGAAGCTTCAACTTCAAAGTCGAGTTGTTCTTCTTCGAGCGACAATTTTATTTTATCGTGATCGAAATGAATAAGCGACCATTCTTTGTTGTTGTATTCAAGAGAAGTTAAATTCTCAATCCAGTCACCGCTGTTCAAATAGATAATTGATTTATTGTTTCTATTGACTTGACGAATGGTAGGTTGATGAATGTGACCACAGATAACGTAGTCAAAATCTTTATCCATTGCAAGGTTAATAGCGATATCTTCAAAATCTGCAATGTGTTTTACTGCGGCTTTAACACTCTCTTTTATCTTTTTCGAAAGCGATATTTTTCCACGTCCCATTTTCTCGCTGATTTTATTCACCCAGCGATTCACAAGAATGAGAATGTCGTATCCCTTGCCTCCCAATTTCGCAGCCCACTTGGAATATTTCATACTTACATCGAAAACATCGCCATGGAAAATCCACGTTTTTTTGCCGTCGAGGTGAAGAACTAGTTTATTGTCAATGGTTAAATTCCCGAAGTTTAGTCCGGCGAACTTTCTAAGCATTTCGTCGTGATTTCCTGTAATGTAATAGACCACAGCGCCGTGAGATAGCATGCGCAGAATTTCCTTTAAAACCGCCATGTGAGAAGCAGGGAAATAGTTCTTAGAGAACTGCCACATGTCTATGATATCGCCGTTCAAGACAAGAGTCTTAGGTCGAACTGATTTTAAGTAACGGACCAATTCGACTGCATGACATCCATATGTACCGAGGTGAATATCGGACAATACAAGCAGTTCTACCTCGCGGCGGTTTTCATATTTCATAGCTTTAAATTTTTGAGGTTGAAAGGTCGACCGAACGATTGTTCGGGTGGAAAGAAGAAATGTCGATGTTGACGAATGCTTACCAAACCCTTTTGTTTGGAACACAAATAACGAGTACTTAAAAAGCCTGAAGAATAAGGGGCTTTAAAGTTTCTATTAATTCAGAGGTGTAAAAACAACCACTTTAATTAACTAAGTATATCCAAATCGAAAACTGAATATTAAGCCTTAGCAATAGATTCGATTACTTGTCTAATAATATCAAGGGATACAAGGTTGTCGAAAGAGCATTTTCCTATTTCGGAAATTAAACTAATGTTAATTCCTTGGGTTGTATTCTTTTTGTCATTTAAGATGAATTCCAAAATCTGCTGAACTTCTTGCTCTGAAAATTGTGGCACCTGACCGAAAATGGGTAATAATTTTTTTTCTATGATCTCTGTGCTTTCGTCACTGAGTAAGCCCAATTTATTGGCGATTCGATTTTCTATAATAATCCCCCATCCTACGGCATTGCCATGTGTAATCAAGTCAGATTTTGATAGGAAGAATGATTCAATGGCATGTCCAACAGTGTGTCCGTAATTCAACTTCTTCCGAACCGAGCGTTCATGCGGGTCCTCTCTTGTAATTTCAGATTTTATTTCATTGGAGCGTTTGACGAAAACAGCAATTTGCGCGGCATCTTTGGGATCTACATGTGACAAAGCTTCCCAATATTCAGCATCGGCAATAAGCGCATGTTTGAGCATTTCTGCGAACCCCGATTTCAATTCTTTCTCAGGAAGCGTATTCAGGAACCCTGTGAAAACGAGAACGCTTTTCGGCCAGCTAAATAGTCCAACGGCGTTTTTCACAGACATTAGATCTATTCCGCACTTTCCGCCCATAGCAGCATCTACTTGCGCCATAACCGTGGTTGGAATGTTAATGAAGTCTATTCCACGTTTGAAAGTAGAGGCTACGAACCCCCCGATATCAGAGATTACTCCTCCGCCTACATTAAGAAGAAGCGATTGTCTGTCTGCATTGTGATGAAGTAATTCTTCATACAACTGAGCAACGATCTCGAGAGATTTACTTTCTTCCCCTTCCGGAATTTCAATGATAGGAACATTGTTCAGCGCTGGTATTGTTTCAAGCAGAAAGCTCACGCAGTGCTCGTTCGTATTGCTGTCGCACAAAATGAATGTAGCAGAATGTGATGCCACTTCTTGTGTAAGAATGGACTGTATTTCGTCGAAGGAATGAATGGTTTTAACGTTCATGGGTGGGTGAAATTATGAATTATTCTTCAGAGCTGTTCTTCCATTGCCTCTTTCATTACAATCTTCAGGCAGAATTTGAAATTTTGATTATTATCAGGCCCCGATTGAAGAAGCTTGAGGCAACTTAAAATAGATTGTCACGTCTTTCAAGTACCTAACTTATATTATCATGAACTTAACTATCGCTTTGCAAGAGATCTGGGCGAAACAGCCCCATCTCATTCTAATCGCAGGATTTATTATCCTTGTCGGATTTGTTTCAAAAATGAAACTATTTGCTAAGGCCAATCAGCCCATTGAAGCAGCCTTTGTTCCAGGTTGGGACTTGATAATTATCATGAGAATCATTGGAAGACCAGCCAAGCATGCCTGGTATTTCGCTATTCCTGTGTTGAATGTTTTCTTCGGATTTAAAGTGTTGGTTCAATTGGCACAATCATTCGGAAAACGCACGAACACTGACGCCCTTTTGGTTTGCTTGTTCAACGTTTTTTATATGTTGAATATCGCACTTGCTTACGACGAAGAATATGTAGGTCCTGTATATCAGGATACCATTGAACCGGCTGTTCCTGTTGTGAAAGGAGTAGCCTAGTGAAAGAAAGAGTCCAATGAAATTTTCACTTCTTGTGGAAGGGTAACCTTCAACAGTGGCTCTTGCTCCATAGCACGCTCAATAGCGAATACCGCCTCTTTGTTGCGCGCCCAACTTCTGCGTGCTATCCCATTATTCACGTCCCAATGCAACATGCTGCGTAGCTTCTTATCGCACGCTTCACTGCCGTCGAGGAACATTCCGAATCCACCGTTTATTACTTCGCCCCAACCAACTCCGCCGCCGTTGTGTATGCTCACCCATGTAGCTCCGCGGAAAGCGTCGCCCACAAAGTTCTGCACCGCCATATCTGCTGTGAATCGAGAACCGTCATAAATGTTACTGGTTTCGCGATAAGGCGAATCGGTTCCACTTACGTCGTGGTGATCTCTTCCGAGAACAACAGGTCCAATCGTTCCTTCACCAATAGCCTTATTGAAAGCAGCAGCTATTTCCATGCGTCCTTGCGCATCTGCGTATAAAATTCTTGCTTGAGAGCCTACAACTAGCTTGTTGCTCTTCGCCTCGCGAATCCATTGAATGTTGTCAGCTAATTGTTGTTGAATTTCCAGCGGTGCCGTTTCTTTCAACTTCAACATAACTTCTAACGCTATGTTATCCGTAGCGTCTAAGTCCTCCGCTTTTCCACTTGCACATACCCATCTGAATGGCCCGAATCCGTAGTCGAAGCAAAGGGGACCTAGAATATCTTGAACATAAGATGGATATTTAAACTCGCGCTCAAGTGTCGGCACATCGGCCATAACATTCGCTCCTGCACGCGAAGCTTCCAACAAAAATGCATTTCCATAATCAAAGAAATACATGCCTTGTTCGCTGTGCTTTTGCACGGCAGCGGCATGACGAATAAGAGACTCTTCAACTTTTTCTTTGAATAGGTTTGGGTTTTCTGCCATGAGCGCATTGCTCTCTTCGTAAGATAATCCAACCGGATAATATCCACCCGCCCAAGGATTGTGCAACGAAGTTTGATCGCTACCTAAGTCAATGTGAATGCCGCGTTCCGCGAATACTTCCCAAACTTCAACAATGTTTCCAATAAACGCGAAGCTGTGTGCTTTTCCTATTTTAAGTTCTTCTTGAACACGCGTGCAAAGTGTATCAATATTATCAATAAGCTCATCTACCCATCCTTGCTCGAAACGTTTCGTAGCAGCTTTCGGATTCACCTCTGCTGTAATGGATACACATCCTGCAATGTTACCTGCCTTGGGCTGTGCGCCGCTCATACCGCCTAATCCAGCAGTAACGAATAACAATCCTTCAGCTGCGCGATCATAGACCGTTTTATCTCCGCGCTTAGTACGAAGCATGCGCGCTGCATTCATAACCGTAATGGTTGTTCCATGAACGATTCCTTGCGGGCCTATGTACATGTAAGATCCCGCAGTCATCTGTCCGTATTGCGTCACACCCAACGCATTGAATTTTTCCCAATCGTCTG
>Ga0315905_10005723_pt1 | contig 12651 bp, 9 predicted proteins | sample LakEriMetagenome_5_FD_203522 | JGI IMG/M metagenome (GOLD analysis project Ga0315905, IMG submission 203522) | Freshwater fungal communities from buoy surface, Lake Erie, Ohio, United States - Buoy 4 MA121 | ecosystem: Environmental > Aquatic > Freshwater > Lake | place: USA: Lake Erie, Ohio... | reverse complement strand
CAGCTACTACAAAACATCTGACTCTGGTGTTCCAAAGTACGGTGAGGCAGGTTCAGCTGGTTATGGCACGGTGCGCTCAGGCGCAACAGAACGTGCCAACGTGGACTTGACCCAAGAATTGGTGGACTTGATTACTGAGCAGCGTAACTTCCAAGCCAACGCCAAGGCGATGGAAACATCGACATCGTTGACGTCCACCATCATTCAGATTCGTAACTAATTACGCCATTTGATTGGATAAACCATGGACCGCTTAGCCTTTAACGCGATGTCGACGATCAACGAAGAGCGATTGATTCGCCAACAGTTAACCAACGACCTCGCCAACGTGTCCACGGTGGGTTTCAAGCGTACCTTCGAGGCCAATATCCAGCCTGAATTGGCCGTGGGTTTTGGTTTTGACACCCGTATGCAGCCGCGCTTGATCACGACCGACCGTGTCAACCTCGAGCCTGGGCCTTTGATGGTGACGGGCCGCGATTTAGACGTGGCCATGAACCACAAAACCGTTTTAGGCGTCACAGGCAGTGACGGAAAACTGGCATTTACGCGCCGCGGTGACCTCAAAGTTAACTCCAACGGCGTTTTAGAGACTGGTTCAGGACATATCGTGCAGTCTGACGGTGGCGGTCCTATCACCGTGCCACAAGGTTTCAAAATTTCTTTTAGCCCCTCCGGCACCTTGTATGCCTATGACCCAGCCCAGCAGGGCGTTCCGGTGCAGCAAGCGATTGCCCAGTTGATGATGCGCGACGCCAGCAAAACCGACTTGATTAAGCGCAACGATGGCTTGTTTGCGGTTGACGCCAGCCCGCCTGGCACAAACATTGCAAATGGTACTGAGCCAGTTTCTTTGACACCCCAAGCCCTAGAGGGTAGCAGTGTCAATCCAATGGCAATGATGGTCAAGCTGATTGAACAGAGTCGCAATTTTGAACACCAAGTGCGTCTGATCAAAGAAAGCAAGTCCAACGACGAGTCAGGCGCTTCGATGATGAAGATTGCCTAATTGAAGCATTAACCGGAGCGAACCACCATGGACGCATCTTTATGGGTAGCCAAAACAGGTCTTGACGCGCAGCAAACGCGCATGAACGTCATTTCCAACAACTTGGCCAACGTGAACACCACGGGGTTTAAGCGCGACCGCGCCGTCTTTGAAGACTTGCTATACCAAAACATCAAACAACCTGGTGGTCAAACATCACAAAACACCTTGTCACCTACCGGCTTGATGCTCGGTACCGGTGTGAAGATCAACTCCACTGAGAAGCTGCACTTACAAGGCAACATCATCAACACCCAGTCCCCTTTGGACGTAGCGGTGACGGGCGATGGTTACTTCCAAATTCAAATGCCGGATGGCACGACCTCGTATTCACGCGACGGTAACTTCAAGATTTCCAACACCGGACAAATCGTCACGGCGTTAGGTTTTCCTCTGATACCTGCCATCACGATTCCTAACAACGCAGCCTCTGTGACTATTGGTCAAGATGGCACCACCTCGGTCGAGCTGATCGCTGGCCAAGGCGCGCAGGTGTTGGGACAAATTCAAATCGCACGATTCGTTAATCCAAGTGGCTTGAAGCCTGTGGGTAATAACTTGTACGAAGCATCGCCCTCGAGCGGTGTTGCACAAATTTTGCAACCGGGTTTGAACGGTGCTGGCACCTTGAAGCAAGGTTCGTTAGAAGCTTCTAACGTCAACGTAGTGGAAGAAATGGTCAACATGATCGAAACCCAGCGTGCGTATGAAATCAACTCGAAGGCTATCTCTGCGGTTGACGGCATGTTGAAGTTCTTGAACCAAAACGTTTAACTGAGGTTCATTATGAAATCTGCACAACTTCTTTTGCCAGCTGTCTTGCTGGTCTTGTTGCAAGGCTGTGCCACAGAGCCAGTCGATATGGTGTTAAAGCCTTCGCCAGACTTTCAGCCTGTCTATCCATTAGCTAAAGATGTTGTCAAAGTCACCACTGGCGGCATTTACAGCAACCGCCAAAGCGATGCATGGTTTGGCCGTGGTCGCAACTACCAAGTGGGCGACATCATCACCGTGTTGTTGAATGAGTCAACGCAAGCTGCGCGCACCCAAAACACCGATGTCAGCCGCGAAGCTAAAAATACTTTTCCCACAGGCGCAAGTACAGCTATCGGTGGAGTGCACCCATTGCTAAAAGGCCTTGACCTCAACAACAACAAAACCTCAAGTACCGGCAAAGGCACGGCTGACCAGCTCGCCACTTTGTCTGGTTCTGTAGCTGTCACAGTCGTTGAAATCTTGGCCAACGGTAACCTGATGGTGCGTGGCGAGAAAAAACTCGGCCTGGCAGAAGGCACCGAAGTCATTCAAGTCTCAGGCGTCATTCGTCCTGAAGACGTGGGCCCCAACAGCACCGTGCAATCACGCCGCTTGGCCAATGCACAAATTGCTTACCGTGGTTCTGGCGATTTAGCCAATGCCACAAAAGCTGGGTGGGGAACTACCTTGATGCATAAGTTCTGGCCTTTTTAATCACGGAAAGTGTTGGCTCCTATGTTGTGCTGTTCTTCTTATTTACGTGCTTGTGTTGCAAGCGTTTTGGTTTTGGCTGCCGGCAGTGCCTGCGCAGACCGCATCAAAGACTTGGCCACCTTGGCCTCACAACGCCCTAACCAATTGATCGGATATGGCTTGGTAGTGGGCTTGCAAGGTACAGGCGACGACGCCTCGGTGCCTTTCACCACACAAAGCATGAAAGCCATGTTGGCGCAAATGGGCGTTCGTATCGACGGCCCTTTAACCGACTTTGAAACCGCTGCTACGGCAGCACGTATCGATATTAAAAACACAGCCGCTGTGTTAGTCACCGCAGACCTGCCTGGTTTTGCAAAACCAGGACAACGCATTGACATCAACGTATCTGCTATCGGCAAAGCCACCAGCTTGCGCGGTGGTAGTTTGATCATGACCGCCATGCGCGGTGTAGACGGCGAAATTTACGCCCTTGCCCAAGGCGCATTAACGACGACAGGGATTGATGCGAACGCCGCAGGATCCAAAGTGTCTATTGGCGTTCCTACATCTTCACGCATCCCCGGTGGCGCGATTGTGGAGCGCATTGTCGATACACCGTTCGAAACGTCAGAGAATGTGATCTTCAATATCCGCGAAAACGATTTTTCAACGACAACTGCTATCGTCAACGCGATCAATAAAAAATTTGGCGGTGATGTTGCACAAGCTTTGGATGGCGTATCGGTATCGGTACGAGCCCCTAAAAACTTGAACCAACGTGTTTCATTTATGAGCATGATCGAAGCGCTGGAAGTCACACCAGGTGAGCCACCAGCACGCGTCGTTATCAACTCGCGTACAGGAACAGTTGTTATCAACCGCTCTGTGCGTGTCACAGCAGCTGCTGTGTCACATGGCACGATATCGGTGGCGATTACTGCCACCAACGAAGTGTCGCAACCCAATGCATTTGCGGGTGGACAAACCACTGAAGTACAAAACGCTGCGATTGATGTGGGCGAGCCTAACAAGCCTATGTTCTTATTCCAGCCTGGTGTGGAGCTTCGTTCAATTGTCGATGCAGTCAATCAAATTGGTGCCACACCGTCTGCTTTGATCGCTATTTTGGAAGCTTTGAAGAGCTCTGGAAGCCTGCGCGCCGAATTGGTCATCATCTAAGCGAGCGCACCATGAGTAGCTCCATCGACAACAACTCCACCGCAAAGTCCTATCTGGACTTTTCGGGCTTGGGCGAGTTGCGTGGACAAGCCCAACAAAACCAAGACAAAGCGCTGAAAGAATCTGCGCAACAGTTTGAAGGCCTCTTCATCCAAATGATGATGAAGTCCATGCGCGAAGCCAGCATGAAAGACGAAGAGAACCAGTCCAGCGGCATGGATACCTTCATGAACATGTTTGACAAAGAAATCTCAGTACAAATGGCCAAGCGCGGCGCCATGGGCGTTGCAGACTTCATGACCAAAGCCGTGAAACAACAAATTGCTACTACGCCCAGCGCTTTGGAAGTGCTTAATGCTCGTCAAACACAACAGGGTATGCCATTGCGTCCTGAATTAACCCCCATGGCGATCCAACGCAATATGGGCAAAGCTATTCCTTTGACAGTCGACAAGCTCAAACCCTTGTCGATGGAGCCTAAGCCCTTCAAGCTCAATGGAGGCGGCTCATGAGCAACCTCATTGGTATTGCCAGTAACGCGGTAAGCGCCTACCAACGTGCTTTGGGCACGGTGAGTAATAACATTGCCAACGTCAACACCGAAGGTTATTCACGCCAAGACGTGGTGTTGAAAGACACGTCCCCGAGCAAAGCCGCCAATATGTTCTTTGGAACAGGTGTTGCACTACAAGCTGTCAAGCGTCAGTTCGATGCGTTTGCAGAATCCAATTTACGCAACAGCACCAGCGACTTGGCTACACAAAAGCCTATGGTCGATTACACCAAGCGCGTGATGGACATCATGGGCGACAAGAGTGTGGGCTTGAGTTCTGCGCTGGATGACTTCTTTGGTGCCGCTAATGCCTTGTCTGCTGATCCCGCTTCATCGGTCTTGCGTAGTTCTTTCTTAAGAAGTTCAGAAGGCGTGAGTTCACGCTTTGCTGAGTTGTCTGGCCAATTAGGCTTGGTAGGCACTGAAACCAACCAAGCGCTGGAAAGTACTACTAAGCAAGTTAACACCTTGACTACCCAATTGGCCTTGGTCAACCAAAACATGGCCAGTTCTTCTACCGAAGACGGCCAGTCCGCTGAAATTTTGGACCGCCGCGATTTGATCTTGCGCCAACTCTCTGATTTGGTGCGAATCAAAGCTAGCTTTGATACCAACGGCTCGGTCACCGTTGCGTTGGGTAGCACCGCCACTCAAGGTATCGTGGTGAGTGGCATGAAGTCTCGCTCAATAGGTATCGATACATCGGTAGTTGGCAAGATGGAATTGTTGTTAGACCCTTATGGCAACAGCGAATCATTGGCCTCTGCTAGTGGCGGCCAGTTAGGCGGGTTACAAACCTTTATCAACCAAGTGCTGGAGCCTGCGCAAAAGAGCTTGAACTTTCTTGCTAAAACCTTGGTAAATGAAACCAACAAAATTCAAACTAATGGGATTGATGGGTATGGTCAAACGGGTAATCCGTTGTTTGCGTTGGACCCTAAAGCTACTAATGAAGCGGAAGGCATCAGCGTTGCATTGAACGACGCCATGCGTGTGGCTACTGCTGCGCAGTTTCGCGTCACTGAGGACCAAACTAACTCTAGTAATACGCGTGCCAGTGTGCTTTTTACCCCCTCTCCTGTGCCTACAGCGATTAGCAATACAGGACTGGTGAACAACCCCAATCCAACGGCGGGCGTGATGATCAAGGTAGAGGGTGCCCGTGTGATGGCACCTGTCACTACATTGGCTGCTGGTGTCAAAGCCACTTTCTATTTAGATGATGCCAAGCCTGGTCAGCAATTGCAGGTGTTGACTCGTGATGGACGTCAGCTCTTGGGTCAAACGCTGAGTGAAACAGAAAAAGCGCAAATCCTTAAACCTGAAAACGGGTTTGTGCCAGATTCCAACTACAGCGACGCATACCTCAATAAATCTAACAAAGACGGTTATCGCGGCATGGACGTTTTTTACGGTGCCATGGCCAAAGTACGGTACGAACAGGTGTTTGACCGTAATGGTGTGGCTGCAGCACCCATAGCCAAAACCTCTCAGCTTGTTACATCTCGTATTACAGACAGTCAACCCGGCATTCAAATTGCGGCTGGCGCCACAGTACTCAACGGAGTGACTATGTCGGCTCTAGAAACAAAGAGCAATACGCCTTTGTCGCCCAGCGACGTCGCTGCATGGGTCAATGGCAACTCACTAATCAAAATTTCTCAACCTGCATTTAACGAGTTTTCTGTCAAAGTCGGTGGCGTCCCCATGAGCATCGGCGCTTTGGACGATACCCACGGCCTGAGCGCACTGGCCCTAGACTTACAAACCAAATTACGACTGGCAGATTTAACCAACAACCTCTCTGTCAACGTTGCTAGCAATGGCATAGATTTAGAAGTTCATGATGCTTTAAATCGATCCTTAAGCGATGTGGTGCTAACACCCAGCACACGTGCTGGCGAGTTTTCTGTCAACGTGGGTGGAGTTCCAATAAACCTCACCCCATTGAACGATACGCATGGCTTGATCGCACTCGCCCAAGACATACAAACTAAATTGCGTTTAGCTGACGCTTCGTCCACGAACCTCACTGTCAATATTGCCACCAATGGCGTAGATTTAGAAGTCCAAGATGTCTTAAATCGCCCCATTAGCAATCAGGTGCTACTGACCAGCATGCGCTATCAATCAGGCGGAGACATCACAGTCAGTAATAGCCTGACTTCGCAAACGGGTGTAAAAGCCACCGTTTTCAACGACATTCGTGTTCCAGCGCAGCAAATTGATTTCAAGCGTCCATTAAAAATTAACGACCGCACCGTTGCGCCCGGTTTTAAAGACGTGACATCGTTGGTTTCAGCTATCAACAGTACTGCCAATATTGGCGTTATCGCCAGCGTGCAACAGGGCGATTTGGTGATCAGCGCTATCCCAACCGGCCAGTCCATCAATATCAACCCCACGCCTACCGTGCAAGGAGATGGCAACGCCTTAGGCATCACGCCCACCACCTATAACGGCCAAGTGCGTATGGTCCAGGTGGTGCGCGATTTACATATCTACAGCACCAACATCGACTACAACAAAAAACTTGAAATCAATGGCTCAGCCATTGACATGTCTGGTAAACCTCAGAGAACCGTCAGTACAGCCTACGCCTCTACTTCGGAGACCTTAAATGCGGGGGATCCTTTTAGCTTGTCTTTGTCTGTTAACGGTGGACTTGCAACGTCTATTCCCATTTCAGCAGACAAAGCTACTCCATTTGGAGTGGTTAGCGCGATTAACGCTTCTAAATTACCAGTTAAGGCGCAACTTGTAAAAACTATCGTTGCAGCTGTCCCTTCGACAGCATCTCTTGCGAGCCCATCTTTTGGTGCGACCCCCTCTGTTACAGATTTCACTGATTTCGCGATCAATTTTGACGAAAGTACTTTTAATTTAAGTAATTTAAATCTGCAATCGGCGGATATGAATGGTCTTGCCTTCGCGCTTCAAACAAAGCTCAGGGCAGCAGACGGTAATACACAAAATCTGACTGTCGCAGTTGTCAACGGATCAGAATTAAAAATCTCTGATGCTTTAGGCAGAACAATCACCAATCCTGAATTGACTCCTAATGCAACAAATGGAGCAAGCGCTGGTTCAACGCCCGTTGTCACTGACGGCTCGCCATCAACCAACGCCTACGAAATAGTTTTGACTGGGGCCTCTGGAATTGCTAACGCATTTACTATGACAAGCCCCATTGATGGTCTAAGTTTTAGTACAAACACGCAGGTTGCTTCAGATGCGCCCCAAGTCCCTACCCTTGAAGGATTAGTTGACCAAATCAATAGCACCCGTAAAACCATCATTGATCCACAAGACCCAGATTGCACGATAGACGTTAGCATTGGAGTGAAAGCGTCTATTGGCTTATATGGCGACTTGGTGCTAAGCACCATCGACCCCAACGGTACGGACCCTATTTCCATAGGCCCATCTAACAAAGCAAACGGCGTCATCGAACAAAATGCCTTGGGCCTCGACCCTATCGACTACACCTTGGAAGAGCGTTTGAAGTTGCAGTTAGCAGCAGACCCTGTTAAATCGTCGATCCGCTTTTCATTTGGCACCTATGGAGACCCTGTGCGTACGGGGGCTCCTGCAGACCTTGCCAAAGCTGGTTTACGAACAGGCGCCTATATTGAAGGTGGCTCAGTGGATGACTTGCTAGTCTTCGTGACAGGACAAGGTAAAACCTCTGTCGCAGCAAGCTACGCAGGCGAGCCATTGAATGTGCGTGACAACTTACGTAACCAGTCTTTGGTGGTCAAGTTCACTGCGGTTGACCGCTACACCATCAACGATGCCAAAACAGGCACCCAACTAGCAGACCGCCATTACGATCCCGATGTTCTTGAACCATTGATCGATTTTGAGGGTTTGCAAATCAAACTCAGCCATGCACCTAATGTGGGTGACAGCTTTCAAGTCGACGGCAACCAAGACGGTTTGGGAAACAACATCAACATGCTAGATATGGTCGACTTGGCTAAAAAGCCAGTGATCGCTGGCAAATCGTTGGCCAATACCTATATTGATCAAATTAACAATGTGGGTAACTTGGCTCAACAAGCCACCATCACTCAGCAGGCATTGACTGTGGTGTATGACCAATCTGTGTCTGCACGTGACAAGGTCTCAGGTGTCAACTTAGACGAAGAGGCTGCTGCATTAATTCGTTACCAACAGGCCTATCAAGCCTCCGCCAAAGCATTGCAAATATCTGGCACTTTATTTGATGCCATCGTACAAATTCGTTGATAGAGGAAAAACAATATGAAAATCTCGACCACCCTCTACTTTGACCGCGCCAACCAACAGCTAGGCGATGTGCAAGGCGAACTCGCCAAAACACAAGAACAGCTCTCAACAGGCAAGCAAATTGTCAAACCCAGTGATTCGCCTGATAAAGCCTCTTTGGTTACAAGGCTGGAGTCTGAGCTTGCTCGCCAAGCCAGCTACCAAAGCACATTAAAAACTGTTAACACTCGCTTACAAGCATCCGAAACAGTCTTGAAAAACACCAGTGATGTGTTGGTGCGTATCAAAGAAATCTCTATCCAAGCGGCAAGTGACACCTTGTCGCCCGCAGACCGCCAGTCGATTGCTTTAGAAATTAGCTCCCTCAAAGACCAAATGCTGAGTTTGGCCAATACCCAAGACACCAATGGCAATTATTTGTTCTCTGGTAGCCGTGTGGGCTCGCCCGCATTTGCCAAAGACGCCAAAGGAATCGTGGTCTACCAAGGTGACCAATCGCGTATGAAGGTAGCAGTGGGTGACAACCGCCGAATGAACCTCAACATGCCTGGAGCTGATGCCTTTGTAAAGGTCATTCGTGATGACGGTAAAGGCCATAAAGTCGGCTTAGGATTTTTTCAAGCCATTGATGACTTGGCCAATGCCGTCAAAAACTCAAACCACACTAATATGCAACGCGGAATAGCTGAGATAGACAGCTTGCAGCAAGGCGTAAGCGACGCCACTGCGCAAATAGGAACGGACATGAACGTGATCGACATGCAAAACAGTGTTTTGGATGAAATTACCTTGCGTCTAAAAACCACGAAATCTGACGCAGAAGACTTGGACTACACCTCAGCGATCACCAAAATGAACAAAGACCAACTGGCTTTGGAGGCTGCGCAGAGCAGTTTTGCGAAGATTTCGCAGTTGAGTTTGTTCAAATATATGAATTGATGGGCTCAAGTTTTTCAAACTCAATTCGAATATAGATTTGAGAAAAAATTATGACAACAGTTGATACCAATTTTGTAAATTCATTAGGTGCAGGGTCTGGAATAGACAGCAAGGCCTTGGCTAAAAACTTGGCCGAAGCTGAAATAAAGCCCAAGCAAGATCTAATAAGTAAGAAAATAACAAGTTCTGAAAACAAAGTTTCTGGCTTTGGAGTTGTCAAAGCAGGATTGACTAATATTCAGGATAGTTTTAAGGCTTTAGAAAACCCGTCTGGCGTGCTTGTTAACAAGGTGGATAACACACAGTCTTCTGCTTTGACTGTGACCGCGGGCCCCAACTCAAGCGCGGGTGGGCACTCAATTGAAGTTTTAAAAATAGCGCAGGCACAAAGAACTTTTTCAGCAGCAGGGTTTGCAGCTGCCGACACGCAGCTAAATGGTGGTGCTGGATTTTCATTACAACTGTCTGTCAATGCTGGTGCAGCAAAGACTATTCGTATACCTTCTATTGCCTCAAATCCTTCGGGCATGGTTGCTGCCATCAACTCTTCTGGTTTGGGACTTCGCGCTTCTTTGGTAAATACTGGAGATGGTTCTGCCAATCCATTCAAGATAATCATTTCAGGCTCAACAGGCTTGGCGAACTCCTTCACTTTAACCAGTGATAACGGAGCAGGAACTGGGGAGAGCCAAACGATTGGCTTTGGCCCGGCTACCGCTGCAGGAGCTATCAAAGTAGCTGGAGTCATCATTAATGTCGCCGCAGGTGATACTTCAACAATAGTTGCCCAAAAAGTCCATGCCGCACTAGCTGCAGACTCCTTGATTACAGGGGTCCCTGGAAGATCGGTACAAGACCTAGGAAATGGGCAGGTCAGGGTAAATTATGTTGGTTCAGACGGGGATGTTCAAGATATCGCTTTTCTTGATTCTGGAACAACCGGCGTTACTAAATCCATAGTATCCAATACCCCCTTTACTGCTGGTGCAGCAGTGAGTGGAGTTAGCTTTGTAAATGATGCCACTCAGCAAGCCGATGATGCACAGGTCAAAATTAATGGACTCTTAATTACAAGGCCAACCAATCAAATTAAGGATGCAATCACTGGAGTGTCCCTTGATTTGAAGGGACAAACCATTGGCGCTGCAAATATCCAAATTACGAACGACACCTCAGCCATTAAAGATAAATTAACTGCTTTAGTTAAATCATTTAACGACTTTATTGCAGATATCAAAATCTTAACGGGCCCAACAAATACAAAGGATAAAACCGATATTTTTAGCGGAAGCTTGCAAAGAGACCCAAACATTAGTCGCATTCAATTTTCATTGAGATCTGTGTTTTTAGCAGACTCCACCTCTGCAGGAACTAGTGTCAAAGCGTTAAGAGATCTCGGCATAACTATGCAAAGGGATGGCACGCTGGAGTTTGACGATAAGGTTCTGACAAGTGCGCTCGATGGATCTGTCGGTCAGGTCGTGACAATGCTTACAGCCGACAGAGAGAACAAATCTTATAAGGTTCCCTCTGCTAGATTGGGGTTGGCTGGTGACGCTATCAAGAAATTGACAGATATGTTGGGCACCACAGGACTGTTAGCGACACAGACTACTTCAGAGACCAAAAGAACAGCTACGTACAACGAAGACCTCAAAAAACTGGATGCTCGCCTCACTTCGCTACAAGACAGGTATATCAAACAATTTTCAGTGATGGACTCCATGGTTGGTAAAACCAACTCCATGAAGACAAGTTTAAAGAGTACTTTTGACGGACTAATGTCTGCATATACCAATAAGTAAGTAATATTTAATATATTTAATTAGATTTTTCTAAAGTTTTTCTTTTTTAAGCCGATATCTACTGACCACATCCTAAAAACTATTGTTGATCAATAGTTTTTAGGAGTTTTCATTGGAAAAGAGGTTTAAAAATGACTTCTATTAATACTGATAAGAATCAAGTTATTCGTCAAACTGATCCTATGCCTGTTCGGGCTGAAGTTAAGTTGCCCCAAAAGGAAGTTAAGGCAGAAGCTCCGCAAACACCGCGCGTTGTGGTGATTGACCATGCAGAAATGGAAGCCAAATTGCAAAAGGTCATTTCACAAATGAATGATCTCATCAAGGACGGCGGTAGAGGTCTTGAATTCTCTGTGGATTCTGCCCTTGGGCGGCCAGTTTTAGTTGTCAAGAACCAAGAAACTGGGGAAGTTATTCGTCAATTACCTGGCGAAGAAGTCGTTCGAATTGCCCACAGCATCGAAAAACTCAAAGGTATTTTGTTAAATAAAACAACTTAACACTAAAGTAATTTTTTCAAGCGTCGAATCATCAGCTATCAGGAAACTAAATTGTTGACCTGTAATTTCATCCAAACTAAGGAGTTATCAAATGTCTAACGTTATCAACACCAATGTGAAGTCTCTCATGGCCCGCGATGCAATGACTATCAATCAGCGCGCACTCACCACTACTATGCAGCGCTTGTCAACAGGCAAGAGAATTAACTCGGCAGCTGATGACGCAGCTGGTCTGGGCATTGCCACTCGTATGGATTCCCAAATTAAGGGACTGAACATGGCCATTAAGAACGCCAACGACACAGTCTCTGTAGTTCAAACTGCTGAAGGCGCAATGCAAGAGGTGAACTCAATTTTGCAACGTATGCGTGAACTCGCAGTTCAGTCTGCATCTGACACAAACGGAAGTGTTGATCGCACATACCTGCAAGCAGAAGTTTCCCAGCTGTCAACTGAGATTGACCGTATCGCTGCAACTACGCAGTTCAACTCGATGAACCTATTAGATGGTTCTTTCAAATCTAAAGTATTTCAAATTGGTGCTAACCAAGGACAGACCATTGGTATGTCAATTGCTAGCATGAAGTCATCCGTATTGGGTATTGCTTCATCAAACACAACAAAGGTTGAGCCTCCTAGTGCTGGAACTCCCAGCCCTATCTCTATAGATGGCGTTTCCGCTCAGGGAACTAAAGCCGTTGCAACAGAATCAAAACTTAAATTCGAGGAAAATGATACATATACTTTCACTATTGCGGATGATGTATCTGGTCTTCCTGCCGCTGGAGTTACTACAAAGGCCTTAGACTTAACTAGCCAAGTAAGCAAAGATGACTTTGTCGATGCACTTAACAAAGCTTTAAAAGAAGCCGCAGTTGATACAACTGTGACAAGTAATGCCAGTTATTTAGCATGGACTCCTGG
>Ga0315905_10005722_pt1 | contig 12652 bp, 14 predicted proteins | sample LakEriMetagenome_5_FD_203522 | JGI IMG/M metagenome (GOLD analysis project Ga0315905, IMG submission 203522) | Freshwater fungal communities from buoy surface, Lake Erie, Ohio, United States - Buoy 4 MA121 | ecosystem: Environmental > Aquatic > Freshwater > Lake | place: USA: Lake Erie, Ohio... | reverse complement strand
TCCTCAGGCTCAAATGATCTCGGCGGCATGCTAATTTAGAAAAAACCGGAGCGCCCGGACTCCCGTCCGGACGCTCCGCGTCGTTGATCAGTGCTTCATCCGGCCACCATAGATGGCCTTCGACCCAAGCTGCTCCTCAATCCGCAGCAACTGGTTGTACTTTGCAATCCGGTCAGACCGGCTCATCGACCCAGTCTTGATCTGCCCGCAGTTCGTCGCCACCGCCAAGTCCGCAATCGTGCTGTCTTCCGTCTCACCCGAACGATGACTCAAGACCGCCGTATAACCATTCTTGTGCGCCAGATCCACCGCCTGCAGCGTCTCCGTCAGCGTCCCGATCTGATTCACCTTCACCAGAATCGAATTCCCCACCCCACGCTCAATCCCCTTCTGCAGGAACTGCACGTTCGTCACAAACAAGTCATCCCCCACCAGCTGGGTGTTCTTGCCAAGCTTGTCCGTCAGCACTTTCCACCCGTCCCAGTCATTCTCCGCACACCCATCCTCAATGCTGATGATCGGATACTTCTTCTGCAGCTTCGCATAATAAGCCACCAGTTCAGCCGCACTCCGCACCGAACCGTCGCTCTTCTTGAACACATACGCGTTCTTCGCTTTGTCGTAAAACTCCGAAGACGCCACGTCCAACGCAATGAAGATCTGCTCGCCAAGCTTGTAGCCAGCCTTCTCCACCGCCTTCGAAATCACCGCCAGCGCGTCATCAGCACTCTTCAGCACCGGCGCAAACCCGCCCTCGTCACCCACCGCCGTGCTCAACCCGCGGTCGTGCAGCACTTTCTTCAGCGAATGAAAAATCTCTGCCCCGTAACGCACCGCCTCACTGAACGTCGGCGCCCCCTTCGGCATGATCATGAACTCCTGGAAATCAATCGGCGCATCACTGTGCGCTCCACCATTGATGATGTTCATCATCGGCACCGGCAGCACCTTCGCCTTCGTTCCACCAAGATACGCATACAACGGCTTCCCAACCTGCGCCGCCGCCGCCTTCGCCACCGCCAGACTCACCCCCAGCAGCGCATTCGCCCCAAGCTTCGCCTTGTTAGGCGTTCCGTCCAGGTTCACCATCAGCGCATCAATCCCGGATTGATCCGACGCATCCTTCCCAGCCAGCGCCTTCGCCAGCACGGTGTTCACATTGCCCACCGCCTTCAGCACGCCCTTCCCAAGGAACCGACCCTTGTCCCCATCCCGCAACTCCCACGCCTCATGCTCACCAGTGCTCGCTCCGCTCGGCACTGCCGCGCGGCCCATCGCCCCGCCTTTAAGCAGCACGTCCACTTCAACAGTGGGATTCCCGCGCGAGTCAATCACTTCGCGCCCGACAATTTTCTTGATTTTGAGGTCCGACATGGATGCGCTCAGGTATGCGGGGAACTGACTGAAAAATCAAGGCGTATTAAAATAACCGCCCTGGCCTCTCACTCTCACTCCGCCACCACCACCTCGTCCTTACCAGGAAACTTCGCCGGCAGCGGAATCGTCACCGCCCCCGTCGCTGCCCACTCGGTCCCACGCTGCAGCACCGACCAGAACCCCGCGTCCTTCATCGAATAATCCGCATGCCCCATCGGCGTGTGCATCACCCGTCCCTTCCCGTAATCCAGCACCATGATCATCGGCTCGCTCCGGTTCGTGTCCGGACACGGCGACACCGCCAGCACCTTCATGTTCTCCGCAGGCCCACGCAAGGTGCTGTAAAGCTCGTCCTTCGCGTGCTTCCACGACGCCGGCATCCCTTTCGTCACCGGATGATCCTTCCCCTCCCCGAACAACTCGACCTGAAACTCCAGTTGCGCCCCGTGCGATCCCCCGGACCCAGGCGTCATGTCACGCTCCAGCTTCCCGTCCTTCACATAAACATACGGCCCGTGCTTCTCCGTCCGCCCACCCCAGCCTCCCAGCCCGATCATCTGATTGTACTCCGCCCAGTCCGGAAACGAATTGTCCGCCGCGTGAATGCACACAAAACCGCCTCCACCCTTCACAAACGCCTCAAATCCAATCCGCACCGACACCGGCCACGCCTGCCCGTTGTAATTGCTCACCACCACGTCGCACGCCGAAAAATCCGGCCGCCACTTCTCCCACTCCGCAGGCCCGGACTTGTCACCCGGTGCCGTCGACACCGTCACCGTAAACCGCCCGCCCGCAGCCTCCAGCGCCTTCTTCATCACCGGCGTCGTCGCCTGCCACTGGTGATTGTTCTGACCGTCAATCAGCAGCACCCGCACCACCTTCTGCTCCGCGGCCTCCGCCGGAAACACAGCACACACAGCAGCTACAGCTCCAGCCTTCAGAAAATTGCGGACGTTCATCATGCCGCCCACCAAGCCATATTCCCGCCGCTCACGCCAGAACTTTCACGCCCGCGGATGGAACTTCCGGTGCACCTCCCTCAACCGCTTCCCGTCCACATGCGTGTAAATCTGCGTCGTCGCAATGCTCGCATGCCCCAGCATCTCCTGAATCACCCGCAGATCCGCCCCACCACTCAGCAGATGCGTCGCAAATGAATGCCTCAGCAAATGCGGATGCACATCCAATCCCACCGCCGCCGCACGCTCCCCGATAATCTGCCAGTACCGCTGCGTCGTCAGCCGCGTCCCCCGCACCGAAATAAACACATGACTCCCCGTCCGCCGCGTCACCAGCGCCGGCCTCCCCTTCTCCAACCACGCCGCCACCGCCCCACACGCCGTCCGCCCCACCGGCACCACCCTTGTCTTGTTCCCCTTCCCCGTCACCCGGATGAACCCGTCCTCCAGCGACAACGCATCCAGCGTCGCATTCGCCAGCTCCGATACCCGCAAACCGCTCGCGTACATCAGCTCCAAGACCGCCAGATCCCGGAAATCCAATGGCCCCACCGGCTCAATACTCGCCAGCAGATGCCCGATCTCTTCCTCCGTCAGGGTCTCCGGCAGGGTCGCATCCAGCCGCGGCGCCATCAGCAGCGCCGCTGGATCCCCTCCCACATGACGCCGCGCCGCCAGCCACCGGAAAAAAATCTTCAGCGCAATCACCACCAGCCGCACACTCGCATTCGCCAACCCTCCCGCCCGCCGCTCCAGCAGATACGCCGTCATCTCATCCGTCGTCACCGCCCCCACCTCCCTCACACCCCTCAACTCCGCCCACGCCCCAAACGCCTCCAGCGACTGCCGCGTCGATAGCTGATAGTTGTCAGACAACCCGCGCTCCGTCGCCAGAAACAGCACAAACCGATCAATGGCTTCCTCAAATGTCACCCCTCACCCTCCCACGCCTCACCCCACATAGCAAGGCCGTCCCGCCCTTGCCTCCCACCCCAAACCACCCTACCCCACCACCGGCCGCCTCAAGTGCCAGTCACTCACCCGCTGCCACTCCCCAGCCGCCCTCAGCAGATCACTCTCCCCCAGCGGCCGCCCCATCAGCTGCAACCCCACCGGCAGCATCCTCCCACCGCTCTCCGTAAATCCGCACGGCACACTGATCCCGCAGATCCCCGCCAGATTCGCCGCAATCGTGAAAATATCCGCCAGATACATCTCCAGCGGATCCGCCACATGCTCCCCTATCCGAAACGCCGGCACCGGACACACCGGCCCCGCAATCAGATCCACCTCCCGGAACGCTTCCTCGAAATCACGCCGGATCAGCGTCCTCACCTTCTGCGCCTTCCCGTAATACGCATCGTAATACCCGCTGCTCAGCACATACGTCCCCAGAATAATCCGCCGCTTCACCTCCGCTCCAAATCCCTCCGCCCGCGACCTGTCATACACGTCCCGCAGATTCGCAGGATCCTCACAACGATGCCCATAACGAATCCCGTCAAACCGCGCCAGATTCGCCGACGCCTCCGCCGTCGCAATAATATAATACGTCGCCACCGCATACTCCGTGTGCGGCAGCGTGATCTCCTTCACAATCGCTCCCGCCCGCTCCAATCCCCTCACCGCATCCATCACTGCCGCCCTCACCCCCGGCTCAATCCCATCCACAAAATACTCCTTCGGCAACCCAACCCTCATCCCCTTCACCCCCTGCCCCACCGCCGCCACGTAATCAGGCACCCCCTCACGCAATGACGTCGAATCCAGTGCGTCATGCCCAGCCATCGCCTGCAGCACCACCGCCGCATCCTCAGCCGTCCGCGCCATCGGCCCGATCCCATCCAGCGACGACGCATACGCCACCAATCCACTCCGCGACACCCGACCATACGTCGGCTTCATCCCCGTAATCCCGCAGAACGACGCCGGCTGCCGGATCGATCCACCCGTATCCGTCCCCAGCGACACAATCGCCTCCCCAGCCGCCACCACCGCCGCCGATCCACCACTCGAACCTCCCGGCACCCGCTCCAGATCCCAGGGATTCCGCGTCACCCGCAACGCAGAATTCTCCGTCGTCGAGCCCATCGCAAATTCATCGCAGTTCACCTTCCCAAACGGAATCGCCCCAGCCCCTCGCAACCGCGCCACCGCCGTCGCATCCCACGTCGATACATACCCGCCCAGCATCTTCGACGCACAAGTCAGCGGCTGCCCCGCCACATTGATCACATCCTTCACCGCCACCGGTATCCCCCCCAGCGGCAAAGCCAGATCCGCAGCATCCGCCGCCTCCAGCGCCCGCTCCACATCCCTGTGCAGATACCCGCCAATCACCTCATCCCGCGCCGCAATCGCCGCCTCCACACTCAGGACTATATCCCGCGCGCTGATCTCCCCAGCCCTCAACCGCCGCCGCAACTCCACCACCGTGCATTCATTCAAAGCATCACTCATAATCTTCACTCCACCACTTTAGGTACCAGAAACTGATCGCCACTCCGCTTCGGCGCATTCTTCAACGCTGCCTCCACTCCTCTCCCCTCCCGCGCCACATCCTCACGCAACGCATCCGTCAACCCCAGCGGATGCGCCGTCGCCTCCACTCCCTCCGTATCCGCTCGCTCCAGTTGACTGATATACCCCAGAATCCGGTCCAACTGCCCGCCATACGCCGCCTCCTCCTCAGGCGTCAGCCGCAGCCGCGCCAAGTCAGCCGTCTTCGCCACATCAATGTGTTCCGCTCTGCTCATCGCGCCGCCCCTCCCACACACCTACCCCACCAGCAACCAGAAATCCTCCGGCCTCACGGCATCGTCACCTTCACCCGCATCCACTGCCGAGCCTTCCCGCTCACTGGCACCGCATACGAATGCAGCGGCGGCACCGCAATGTTCGTCAAATCCGTCCACGTCTGCAAGTCTGTCGACGTCTGCCCTCGCACCGTCACCCCAGTCGCCGTCGGCGAGACCGCAAAATTCATCCGCAATGCCCCGCCACTGATCCCCGCCACCGGCAACGCACCCGCTCCACTCGACCCAGACAGCGGATTCGTCCCAAACACATACTCCAGAAGATTCGATACCCCATCCTTGTCATCATCCCCACCCGCTCCACCCGTCGCCCCTGGATAAAACCCAGCCACCCATCCCTCATACCCCGTCAAACTCGAAACCGTCGCCACCAGCGGTTCCGACCACCCCATCCGCCGCGTCCCCGATACCGGAGCACCTCGCAGATAACATTGCGTACCAGGCACCATCGCCACCCCCAGCGCCGCCTCCGTCACCACAAACGGCGAACTCTGCGCCACCACCTCCTTCCCAATCACCGTCAACCGCCGCGCCGCCGTCACCTTCACATCATCCACAAAACACCCGAAGCGCGTGTCCTCCCCCGTAAACGCCCTCGCCCCAGGCCGAAACACAAACCGGAACCGCGCCGCCTTCCCCGCATGCGCCCCCAGCGACACCGTCCGCAGCTTCCAGTCCGGCGCATTCCCGCTGGACGGCAACCGGTCCCACTGCGCATTGTCATAACTGTCCTCAGCATTCTCGGCATAAGCCCCGTTCCGCCCGTCGATCTCCACCCACTTCACCCCGCCGTCCACAGACATCTCCAGACTCATCCGACTGTAGTTGAACACCCACCGGAAACAATTGTAATACTCGATCTTCGACCCCGCACTCAATACATAGTCCGGCGCCAACTCAACGCTCTGAACCTTCCCATCCGGCGGAAATGTCAGGTGAAACGCCTTCGCCCCGCTCCTCGGCAGAAATACCGTCCCCGCACTCGTCGTCGTCGCCGCCTGCCTCAACGCATACGCCCCCGTCGTCTTGCCCACCAAATCCCCAGCCGTCCCATCCTCCGCTCCCTCCACCGCATCACCCGCCGCCCCAGCCGTCGCCGCACTCAACCGATGCTCCACCGATCCAGGCACCGCCGTAAACGCATACGCCGCCCCGCTCTTCGGCAGCACCCCCGGCCCGCTCAATAACACAGCACCCCCAGCCACATCCGGATCAAACAACGTCGTCGTCCACGTCGTCTGCGCAGGCACCCCCACCCCCTTCATCCCACTCACCGTCACACTATACCTCACATCCCCACTCACCGACGTCGGCAAACCACCAGGCTGCCACACAATCGTGTTCTCCCCAATCCCATCCGAATTCCGCGAAATCACCGGCGCAGGCACCACCCCACCAGGCCCGCTCATCGTCACCACCGCACCAGAAAAATCCGCCCCAGGCCACGCCAGCGACCACCGGCTCGGCACCACATCCAAAGGACAATACCCCTCGTTCGGCCACCGCGTAAACCGCGCCGCTCCCGCCGGCTTGAAATTCGCCACCACATACACCGTACTCGCCCCGAACGCCTCGTAACGATCCACCCCATCCGTAAACACTCCCGACGGCACGTCCCCGCTCGCCATGTCCTGCGCCCGCGGAAACAATAACCACCTCCGGTGCCCCACATTCACATTGTTATACAAATCCGACTCCGCAATCCCGTCGTCCAGCATGTACGCATCAATCGCCTCAGGCCCCCAGTACCCAACCGCCAGATTGCTGTGCGCACACGCATTCCAAGCCCGCGCACTCCACCCGTAATACGTGTCCGGTGGATCATGGCTCAGCACAAAATCCGCACCAGCATAAATCGACTCCACAGCATTCATGTACGACGCCTCCATCGTGCACAACGTCTTCGACGTCCCTTCAGGCACGCTCGGCCCAGGCACGTCGTTCACCGCCGAAAACCGCTCAAACGTCACATCAGCCGCCAATCCAACCATCCCACGGTAAAAATTCACCCGCCGACGCACATGCTCTCGGTACGTCAGCGTCGTCGTCCCAACCCTCCCAGTCAAACTGTCGTACGATCCCGTCCATCCCATGCTCCCATCCACATCCTTCGACGCAAGATACACCGTATTGTAAAAACTCTGCACCTCCGCCCGCGAACCCCCATCCACCACAAACCCACTCGCGGGAACCACGCCGCCACCCACAGGCAGCCATGTCGTCTCCGCCGCACGCAGCCGGACCATAGCCAAAACCAGCAATCCAGGAATAAGCTTCAGTCTGAGTTTCATAAGTGACATTTCGTAATTCAGCCCTGTTTAATCAAAAACCCCACCCTTCCTCAACGCCTTTTCCGCCATTCTTCCAACCCCCACCCCGATTTGTAACACCATTCACCTCCGCCCCGCCGCTCTCACTCGTAATTCCTCCAAATTCCTCCCTCCTAAAAAACTCCCATGATCTGGATCGTCTTCTTCGCCACCCTCGGCATCTCCTTCTGGGCCTCCTCCCGCGTCCGCTCCCAGTTCCGCCGCTACAACACCGTCGCCACATGGTCCGGCCTCACCGGTGCCCAGGCCGCTCGCCGCATCCTCAATGAAGAAGGGCTCCAGGACGTCGACATCACCCTCACCCCAGGCGAACTCTCCGACCACTACGACCCCTCCACCCGCACGCTCGCCCTCTCCGAAGCCGTCTTCCACGGCAATTCCCTCTCCGCCGTCGGCGTCGCCGCCCACGAGGCCGGACACGCCATCCAGCACGCCCAGGCCTACCAACCCCTCATCTGGCGCATGCTCGCCGTCCGCACCACCAGCACCGCCTCATGGGTCCTCATGATCGCCCCGCTCGTCCTCGGACTCCTCGGTAAACTCATCCTCGGCCTCACCATCGCCGTCATCTGCCTCGCCATCCTCATGGCCTTCAACCTCGTCACCCTCCCAGTCGAATTCGACGCCAGCCGCCGCGCCAAAACCGCCCTCGTCAACAGTCGCATCATCGCCCCAGGCCCCGAAGCCGATGGCGTCAGCGCTGTCCTCAATGCCGCCGGCTTCACCTACGTCGCCTCCTTCCTCTCCTCCCTCGCATGGTTCCTCCTCCGTCTCGTCGAACTCCTCGGCCTCACCAGTAACGACGACTGATCGCCACCGCGCCCTCCCGCCAGTCGCATCACTTTTCCACAACCGCAGGCTTGCCGCCTCCGCGTTGCGCGTTCACTAGTCCCTCCGTGCCAAGTCCCCACCAAGGACTCCACACGCACTCCACACGCTTTCCCAACCAATCCATCACTTCCCTATATGGCCTCCCTCAATAAAGTCATGATCATGGGCAACCTCACCCGTGACCCAGAGGTCCGCTACACCCCCAAAGGCCAGGCCGTCGTCGATATCGGCCTCGCCGTAAACCGCCGCTACAAGGTCGAAAACGAAACCCGCGAGGAAGTCACTTTCATCGACGTCACCTTCTGGGGCCGCAGCGCAGAAATCATCAGCCAGTACATGAAAAAAGGCCGCCCGCTCTACGTCGAAGGCCGCCTCCAACTCGACTCATGGGAAGATAAAGCCACCGGCCAGAAAAAAAGCCGCCTCAAGGTCATCGGCGACGAATTCCAATTCCTCGGCGGCCGCGACGGCGCCCCCAGTGGCAGCGGCGGCCCCGACGACGACGACGCACCCTCCCCACCCCGCTCGTCCCGCCCTCCCCAGCAGAACTCTCAGCGCAGCAGCGGCAACAGCGCCCCTGCCTCCCGCCCTCCCCAGGACTACCCCGCAGGTCTCGACGACGAAGACGAAATCCCGTTCTGACCCCAGCCCCGTCCCTTCCCGCGCTCTCTTTCCCACGGCGGCCCCGCTGCCCTCTCTTTCGCCTTCCTTCCTTCCATGATCAAAGTCGGTCTCGTCTCCCTCGGCTGCGCCAAAAACCTCATCGATTCCGAAATCATGATCGGCCACCTCCGCGAGGCTGGCATGGAAATGACCTCAGAAGCCGCCGACGCCGACGTCCTCATCGTCAATACCTGCTCGTTCATCGACATGGCGAAAAAGGAAAGCATCGGCACCATCGAAGACGCCATCGATGACCGCGCCGCCGACAAAAAACGGAAACGCCAGAAAATCATCGTCGCCGGTTGTCTCTCCCAGCGCTTCTCTAAAGAACTCCCAGGCCTCATGCCAGAAGTCGACGCCTTCATCGGCCTCGACCAGATCACTCAGGTCGCCCCCATCATCGAAGGCCTCGTCGGCAAAAAACCCGCAGGCCCCGAAAACCTCGTCACCCGTCAGCCGAAATACATCCCGGACTACGACACGCCTCGCTTCCGCCTCACCCCGCGCCACTCCGCCTACGTCAAAATCGCCGAGGGCTGCAACCACCCCTGCTCGTTCTGCATCATCCCCCGCATCCGCGGCCGCCACCGCAGCCGCACCCAGGACAGCGTCGTCCGCGAGGTCGCCCAACTCGTCCAGTCCGGGGTCCGCGAAATCAATCTCATCTCTCAGGACACCACCTACTTCGGCATGGATAAATGGGAAGACGTCCGCCCTAACCCACGCAGCCCGGTCGACAGCTCCAAAGGCGAAAGCCTCGCCACTCTCATCCGCGCCCTCAATGCCATCGAAGGCGATTTCTGGATCCGCCTCCTCTACACCCACCCCGCACACTGGAGCGACGAACTCATCAGCGCCATCGCCGATTCCCCCAAGGTCGCCCGCTACGTCGATATCCCCCTCCAGCACATCTCCGACCGCATGCTCGCCGCCATGCAGCGCGAAACCTCAGGCAACTACATCCGCGACCTCATCCACCGCATGCGCGCCGGCATCCCCGGCCTCGCCATCCGCACCACCTTCATCGTCGGCTTCCCCGGCGAAACGGAAGAAGACTTCTCCGAACTCCTCGACTTCATCCGCGATACCAAATTCGAACGCGCCGGAGTCTTCCGCTACAGCCGCGAAGAAGGCACCAAAGCCTACAACATGGACACTCGCGTCCATCACAAAACCATCGAAAGCCGCTGGAACCGCGCCATGCGCGAACTCCAAACTCTCGCCGAAGGCTTCAACTCCTCCCAGGTCGGCCGCTCCATGAAGGTCCTCGTCGAAAAACCCGGCGTCGCCCGCACAGAAATGGACGCCCCGGACATCGACGGCACGGTCTTCGTCGACGATTCCCTCCCAGTCGGCGAATTCGCCAACATCACCGTCGGCGACTGGCGCGGCTACGATCTCGTCGCCAAACGCTGACCGCACGCCCTAGCCGCCCCTGCCATGCGCATCGTCTTCACAGGCACCGGCGACATCGGCATCCCCACGCTCTCCGCTCTCCTCTCTCTCAAAAATTGCCAGGTCGTCGCCGTCATCTGCCAACCCGATAAACCCGTCGGCCGTAAACAGATCCTCACGCCGCCAGCCACCAAAACGCTCGCCCTCGCCCACGGAATTCCCGTCCACCAGCCACCGAAACTCCGTCTCGCCCACGACCTCGTCGCTTCCCTCCAGGCCGACCTCATGGTCGTCATCGCCTACGGACAAATCCTCCCTCAGCACATCCTCGACCTCCCAAGGCTAGGCTGCATCAATCTCCACGCCTCCCTCCTCCCTCTCCACCGCGGTGCCGCCCCCATCCAGGCCGCCATCCTCTCCGGCAATCCCCTCTCAGGCATCACCGTCATGCAGATGGACGCAGGCCTCGACTCCGGCGACATCATCCACCAGGAATCCCTCCCCCTCACACCTGACGAAACCGGCGGCTCGCTCCACGACCGTCTCGCCACCCTCGCTCCCGTCGCCCTCCTCGCCGCTCTCCCCTCCATCTTCGACGGCTCCGCTACCCGCACGCCTCAAAACGCCGCCGCTTCTTCTCACATCGGCAAGCTCTCCCGCGCCGACGGTCTCCTCGACTGGTCACTCCCCGCCTCCTCCCTCGAACGCCGCATCCGCGCTTTCGACCCGTGGCCCGGCACCACCACCACGCTCCCGGACGGTTCCCAACTCAAAATCTTCCCCCCGGTCGCCCCCCTCGACATCCCCACCGGCTGCCCGATCCCCGGCACCATCCTCCACGCAGGCCCCGATGGCATCTCCGTCGCCTGCGGCGCCGGTTCCCTAACCATCCACCAGCTCCAGGCCGAAGGCCGCCGCCGTCTCGACGCCGCCGCCTTCCTCTCCGGCAACCCGCTCGCACCAGGCGACCTCCTCGGAATTCCGAAACCCTCGCCCCCCTCGGAATCCTGACACAATCCGGGCGGACTCAGTCCCACGCAATATACCGCCGCACCGCCTTCAACCGGTGCGTCAACTCCCCACTCTCGCGGTTCACAATCCCGCGCTCCGTCAGGTCATCAATGCGCACCATCGCGCTCGAATGAATCACCTCGCCGCACGGCAGCACAATCCCCACATGCTGCGCCGCCTCACCACTCGGCGCAAAATACACCAGATCCCCAGGCACCGCCGACGCCAGATCCGGCACCCGCATCCCTCCCTCGATCTGCTGCACACAATCCCGCCGCACCGCCACCCCGAACGCCCGCAGCACCGAACTCGCAAACCCGGAACAATCCACCCCGAACACCGTCCGCCCTCCCCACAGATAAGGGGTCCTCAGATACCGCCGCGCATAATGCAGCAGTTCCGCCACGTCCGGCACCATCCCCGCCCCCGGGATCTCCCGCACCTTCCCCTTCCACGTCCACCGCTCCTCCCCATACAGAAAGGTCCCGCCGTCATACCCCGGCAGCGGACTCCCCAGCGGCATCGCCATCGCCCAGTCTCCCATCGTCGCTACCCCGCAATGATCATCCGTCACATGCGTCGCCACCAGCGGCTCCTCATTCCCCCTCACCCCGAACTGCCGACTGTCCACCCAACCCTCATAGTCATCCACCAGCAATCTCACCCGCCAGAACTTCCCCGCCGTCCCCAGCACCTCCACCGCCTCCCCGCCACGCACCTCATTCACCATCTCCGATACCACGTCAGGCTCGCGCCGCATCGGCACATGACTCAATCTGCAGACAGCAAAAGACATGCAGTCAGAATTCGCAGGATCAATACCACCCCAGGAGGCTTTTACTGAGGCTCGTCCAATGGCACCGTGTCCGGCACCACTTCCGTACGGCTCGGCGGCACCGTCAGCTTCTGCTCAGGCGCTACCGTGTAAGGCGGCCCAGGCACCACCGGCCCGCCCGCACCCGGAAGGCTCTCCACCGGCATCGTCACCTCCGGCCGCGTCACCGCAGGCGTCGTCCGGTCCATCGTGTTCTTCGTCAGCGCATCCGGTGCCGCCCCAATATCAAGGCGCTCCGTCGGCGTGCGGCAAGAAGCTAGAATCAGCAGGCTCGCAGTTAGCAGCAGTCGGACAGTCATAGGGGCTCGTCGGTTGTTTCAATAGCCCGCCGTTCAAACCGGCGGATGGTAAATGCAAACCCATGGGCCTCGTCAGCCGCATGATGCACCTCATCCTTCACCTCCCACTCGCAAGGATCAAGCGCAGGAAAAA
>Ga0315905_10005720_pt1 | contig 12653 bp, 11 predicted proteins | sample LakEriMetagenome_5_FD_203522 | JGI IMG/M metagenome (GOLD analysis project Ga0315905, IMG submission 203522) | Freshwater fungal communities from buoy surface, Lake Erie, Ohio, United States - Buoy 4 MA121 | ecosystem: Environmental > Aquatic > Freshwater > Lake | place: USA: Lake Erie, Ohio... | reverse complement strand
CTAGTAGGAGAGGTTGTAGTAGGACAACAAGGGTCTGCAACAGTTACTCCTAAATAAGATAGTATTTTTTTAATAAATTTAAAAACTGATAATTCTCCTTCTTTGTTATTAACTTTATTAGTTAAACGGAACATTCCAGTTTTTAATATTAATTCTTTCATCATACGATTAAAGTTTTTTATTATACTCTTGCTGTTATAGCATTGCTATTAGCTTGATTAATATACAAATATATACCATTTGCAGATGGAGCAGGTAATGCAGTATTAGCAGCAGTTGGATCAGCAAATGTTGGTAAATAATTTTGTCCTACAATAAATCTACCAGAAGTAGTATTATTTGTTCCTGCACCATTACCTATTGCAATTACATTACTACCTGAATTAGAATTTGCTGTAAAATTACCTAATGCAACGACACTATCTCCTGTATTAGAACTTCCTGAAGCATAACCAAAAGAAGCTAAATCAAAACCAAGATTTGCATTTCCAGAAGAATATCCAACAGATGTTACTCTATTTCTTGTATTATTTTGTCCTGCAATAACACCAACAAATGTATTATTAGAACCACTATTATTATTACCTGCTGAATTACCAATAGATACAATATTACTACCAGTATTACTAGAACCTGCAAGATTACCAATAGATGTATTACTTGTTCTTGTTGGAGTTGCTCCACCCTCATTAGTATAACTTCCTGAAGATAAACCAAATGCAGTATTTGTACTTGTTATATATCCTGAATCAGTTGAATTTCTTTTAAGTTTAAAGTCAACATCATCAGTTGTTCCAAGAAAATTTGTACTTGGGTTTGTTGCTGCATTACCAGTTAAACTCCATGCAGGAGGTGCTGCATTAGTCCATGTATTAGTTACTTGATCGTAATACTCTAAAGTATCAGTTGTTTCGTTGTATCTAGTTGGTGAAGTTGTAGTTGGACAACATTCATCAGCAAAAGCAATATTAAATTTAACTAATAAGCTTTTAAAAAATTTAACTATAGATAACTCTCCTGTTACACTATCATCTGTTTCAGCAGATCTAAAAAATCCGGGTTTTATTATTGGGAATTTCATTTTATTTTATTATTTTATTTATTTTATACTGGTAATCCATATTGGAAATGCATCCAATCATAGTTTTTTAAACGACCTAAACTAGCAAATCCATGTTTTTCAAAAATATCAATCATGGGTTTGTATTCTGGTTTAGCAAATCTTGCTGTTGCACTTGTTTCTTTTAAAGTATTTCTATTTGCATCAAGATCAATTGCTGTACCCCAAGAATGTGCTGAAAGTTTAGAATTTGAACCTCTCATTAAACGGTAATTAAAACAACCACCAAAGTCGGTAATTTCTAATTCGTTAAGTTTTGCTTCTCCATAATGTGCTAATAAATCTTTAAATACATTTAAAAAAGCTTTAGCTACTTTAGTATGACATCTCATTTTTTTAACAGGTTGTTTATCGTAATACATTGTATACGGTAAATCTATTGTAGTTAAATATGTTCCTTGTGGATTTGCCTTTCCAAAATATTTCTCCATTTCAGATTGGCTGAATATTTTTATGCTCATTTTATTATTTTTTTATATATTATAATACAGATAAACGCTATTAATAAGATTAAAGACGCTATCGCTTTAGTTAATTGACTATTTCTTTTGTTTAGTTTATTTTGTATTTTATTATTTTCAATAAATAAACTATCATTTGTTTTATTTAAAAGATATATTTGACCTTTATTACTAGTTTTAATTTCTACATCTTTAAAAAAAGTATCTACCCTAAAACTAGAAGAAGGACAAGGTATTTTAAAAGTTGCTATTTTAATAGGACTTACCTTTTTTAAACTATCACAATTAACAGTAATAAAACTATCTTTTGTTATAGTCTGTCCTGGTAAGTATTTAATAACTTCTTTTACAGAATCTATTGGATTATATCTAGAAGCACATATACTAGCTACTACTTCTGGATACATAATATCTCTTTTCTCTATACCTTTTTTAGCCCAATTTAAAGTGTGACAACTAGAAAGTATAATTAATAAAGAAAGTAATAATGTTGGTTTCATTGTTTATTATTTTAAAGTATCTACTGCTAAAGTATCTACTACTAAGGTATCAACAGGTTGAACCATATTAATAGTATCTACTTTAGGTGTTAAAGTGTTAACAGGAGGATTAATTACTACATTATATCCAAAATAAGCAGCAACTGCTACAACAATAGTGATTAAAAAGTTTTGTAAATTTTTGTTCATTTTTATTTATTTTTTAGTTAATATTTTGTTTATTTATAGAATCATTAATAGAAACCAAACTATATACCGAATCAATTGACATATTAAGTTCTTCTTGTTGTTTTTCTTCCTTCTTAATAGTCTCATATGAGCTTTTAATTTCTGTAGCATATACATCGAGTATTTTATTTTTGTAATTTTCTAAAGAATCTAATCTATTCTTTAAGCTATCAATGTGCTCAGTATTATATGCTTTATTTAAAGGAGTAGGTGAAGATGCTTCAAACCTAAAAGCTAATAATGTTATTACAGATGTAATTAAAATAATAAGACTATTTTTCATTTTCTAATGATTTTAGAATTTTATATTGTTTATTTTTAATATTATTATTAGTTTTTATAATATGATCTTCCATTACTTTAACATTATTAGATAAACTCTCCATTTTTTTAACTTGTTCGTTTAAGTTTTTAACTTTTTCTGAATACAAAGAGTCTTTCCAATATGTTATTTCTTTTAAATAAAGGCTATTTCTACTTTCACAAGTATCTAATTTAATTGATTTTTCTTTTACTATTTGTAAGTTATTTGATTGGTTTATTGTCCATGAATAATATGTTACAAATGCAAACAAACATATCATCCCTAACAATAAAAAAATTACTTGCCTATTAGCAGGTAATTTAGTGAAAATTAAAATTTGTTTTATTATAGTATTAATCATAGTTAAATAATATTATAGTCATTTTTAAACTTTATATTTTCAGTAGATTTTAATTTTTTGAATCATTTTATTTATTATTATCTACTTACTTCTTCCCAGTCCATTGATGCAAGAAGAGTATCACTAGCACCATCAGATGCTACTATTAATGTTAACTCATAAGGAGTTGAAGTTAATCCGTTTCTTTCTAACTGAAATTTAAAAAGAGCTTCTTTTAAAATATCTACTTGATTTTTTCCTTGATTACTTTCACTAAAAAAACCACTTCCAAGTATTCTTCCTCCTGAAAAACTAGTTCCTGTTATATTATACTCTACACAAGAATTTGTTCCTGCACTTACCCAAGAACCACCTGTAGTAGTTCCTGTTCCTACAAGTTGCCAATTATAATTACCTGTAGTAATTGGTAATATAGATAATGCAGAAGGAATTACTATACCATCTAATCTTGTAGATTTAAGACGTAAGCTTATTATAGGATAAAATGTTCCTGATGTTCCCAATGTTCTTGGTGAATTAACAGGAATCCCAACAGCTTGTTGTGCTCCACTAAGTTCATACCCTCCTTCAGATAATACAGTAGAACATATTTGTTTTAACGTACTTGCTCCACTTGTAGCACCTGTATTTGTTATTTCATATCTTAATGGTAAAGAAGCAGTAGTAATATATGTAGATGTAATTATATTTGCATGATGAAATTTATGACAAACATAATAATTACCATTTATAACAAAACCCATTCTAACTGTTCCAAGACCTAACCACTCAATATCCATAAATAATATTTGAGCTTTTGTAATATCTAATACTATACCAGAAGGACCATTACCATTCATAGGATCAACATTCCAGCTTGATTGATTAATTATAGATTCAGTAACTGATCCAGTTACAAAACTTCTTTCAACAAAACTAAGAGTAGAATTATTTAATTGAACGTATAAACCATTTTGAGTTCCATAATATCCAACTCTTTGTCTAAGATTTGTTTTAGCAGGATTCATTACAAACGTACTAAGTACTAACAAACTTTTACCAGGTTGATATGAAAATATTTTATTAGTTTCTCTAACAACTTCAGAACCTGATGCTGATGTTACAGCAAGATCAATTAATCCTTGAGCAGAATTAAATGTTGCTGTACCACTTGTAGCAGTAGATGTAGCCCATAATCCATTATCTGTAAATCTATGGCTTGAATCAAATAACGTAAATGGTGTACTAACTCTCAATCTACCAAATGCATCTATATTTGGAGAATTACTATATGAAATAGTACTATTAGAACTTGATTGAGATATTAATGACATATTTAAATAATTATAAAACTTCCCACTCTATTCCATTTAAACCAAAATCTTTATATTGATCTAATATTGAAAGTGTACCTGTTAATAATTCTAAATTTCTTGCTTCAATTAATGTAAATTCACTAGGTATATTTACTTGACCTATTTGGTTTGCTAATTGATTGTCTACAGGAAATGAAAATGCTTTAATATATTCACCTGAATTATCTTCTACATATTTACCAGTAACAATTATAGCTAATGCATTTCTTGTTTCTTCGTTTATTTCTAAACGAATGTAATCTTGTTTTAATGTAACTGGATTAACAAGAACTTTTACTTTTGATTTTAATGATAATATTGCCATTTTTTATTATTTATTTTTATATTATAAATACCCAGCCAGTAGATTTTCTTATATATAATCCTTCTGTTGCATCTGTTTGATAAACTATTAATCCTGTTGCAGGACTTGATATTGCTAGACGTTGAGCACTTGTCATTCTAGGCGGTAAAAAACCTTTAGTAGTAGAAACAACTTCTAACACAGCAGAAGCTGTAATTGCAGTACTTACACCTGTATCACAAACTTTTCCACCAGAAGCATTAGCTAGAATACCTCCAACAAGTGCAGCTGAACTTAATACTACTCCTACACTACCAGCAGCACTTATAAAAGCATTTTGTGAACTAATCAATTGATTACTTGAAAATGTCCAGTTATTACCATTTGTTAATCCAATTCTAGTTGAGCCAGTTCTACTTACACTAAAAGCAGATATATTATCTACTCTGCAATTAATTAAGTTTGTAGCAGTACTACTGGCAGTATTAGTAATAGATAAATTTATAATATCAGGAGCACCTGTTGTATTTAATGTTTGTGATATATTTAAAGCTGAAGTAGTTGATGATCCTGTTAAAGTAGGAGCTACTTGTACTGAAAAACCATCTGTTCTTACAGTAGTAGTTGATAATGATATAGGAGATGCTATACTTGTATTATCAGAAACAGTTTGTAAAGAAGTTGTTAAAGATGCTGGGATTTTCAATAAACCATTAGGTAAAGTACCACCTCCAGTTGAGCTTTGATTTAAAAGTCCTGTATTTATCATATTATGGTTTTATTAATGTAACATAAGCAGAACTACCACTACCACCTGTAACAGTTACTTCTATATAATTAGCAAGTAATCCTGTAGCAGGTAATGTAATAGAAGTTCCATTAGGAATAGTCACTACATTAAGAGTTGAACCACCTGGAAGAGTACCTATAGATAATTGAACTGTTCCAGAAATAGCAGTTACTGAAAAAGTGTGCAATGTATTATAAGAATAACTTGCACTCGTAGTAACTAATTGATGTACAATTTGATTAAACTGTAAATCAATTTTTGAAGGTGTATAAGGTTGTAATGAATCAGGTTTTTCATAAAAAGTACAAGCTGTTGGTACGTACACTACACCATCATTATCAATATGTCTAACAAAATTATTATTTAATCTTTCTTCTAAAAAAGATTTTAAAGTTAAAATATAGTAATTATCACTATAATCTATAGCATAATTAGTAAACTCGTAATTTTTATTAGTATTTGATGTAATTTTATAATCTATAAAATCAGTTGTTACAATAGCACCATTACTTTCTGTAACATAACTATCTTCAAATTCAATAATAAAACCAGATGCTTTTTTTAAAATAACTTTAAAATTTATATTTGCATAAGAAATATTAGTATTTACTACTCTTATTTCAAAATAATCTGTTACATTAGTATTTAATACTGAGTTAATAACTCTACCTGTACTATCTTCATAGGAAAATGAAATAACTTCATCTGTAATAGGATAACTACCACATAAATTTAAATCACTTACTACTTGACCATAATCATATCTAAAAACTATAGTACCTGGAGATGAAAAATCATATGTTACATGTCTATCTACAGAACCAGTACCAATACGTTTAAATTCTGGAAAAGCTATAAAAGCTGCTTCATACTTTGGTATATATTCATAAGATGAAATACCTGATAATGATGTGTTTAAACAACAAAGTTCTTTTGTACTTTGTTTAATCTTATTAGCTATTTCAGCTAAAGTTCTTTCTGTTTGTGTTGATGCCATACTATACTGTTCTTTACAGGGTAAAACTTACCCCCTTATAATATAAGATAAGGAATATATGATATTTTATATATTAATTTTTTATATTAATCCCATTCATTAGGATTATAATCTATAAGAGTATCTATATCTAGATCTAGATCTTCATCAGAATCTAGATCTTCTTTAAAAGAATCTAGAGCTGAATCATCAAAAGGATCTACTATAAACCATTGATGTTGTGGATAAACTATATTATATTGCATAAATTGTTCCCATTCTGCATCAGTACTTAAATAGTATTTTTCTGAAGGTACTTTTATTGTTATCCCATTACCTAATTCTACATTAATATTCATTTTTATTTATATTGAACTGTTATATTATATTCTTTTCTAAAATCATCGTTAAACATAGCCATCCAAGTTGTTACTTCTTTTAATACAGGTAATTTAAATGCATATTTAGTTGGTGCATTTTCTCTTAAATTTCTTTTTTCATCTATATTAAAAATACCTTGTTTTGTATTATACCAAGATTCAGCAACTAATGATGTAGATAATTTACCTACATTATCTAATGTATTCATTACAGGTAATACATTTCCAAAAATACTAGCTTGTTGTGAAGGACTATAGAAAAATGTTAACTCACTCATTAACTTACTATAAATTTTATAAGAAGTTTTTTGAGCACCACTCTTCTTTTTATCATCATCATCCCAACCCATTGCACTAGCTAATGCAGAAAATAACATAGCTAAACTCAATAACATACTTAATTCTTTTAAAGAACTTCTTACATTAGCTATATAATACTCCACAAAATTTTCATATGTTTCAAATGAACTTTCAGTACCTCCTTTGTCTAAATGATCTTGAAGTAATTCTTCATACTTACTTCTTATTCTCCCCAAAGCTATGTCATTTATATCAAAAAACAAACTTTTTGTCATAGAAAGTATATCTTTATTGACTAAAGCATGGAATGTGGTTCTCATTTTACCCCAATTCAATCTATTTAAATCATTATCCATTTCAGCACTACCAAATCTTTGTTGTAATAAAGCTGGCATCCAGTTTCTATATTGTAAAGCAGCTTCTCCTAAAGCATAGTTTTTTAAGCCCATTTTGTCTCTTTGAGACATATTACCAATAATTTGAGAGTTTTGTTTCTTAATAATAGTTCTTAATTTATCTACATGGTCATCAGTTAAAGGTGTATCTAAATTATCTCCTTTCATATTAGATAATACATAAACAGACTTAGTTTCTTTAGCTAACAAGACTTCTTTTTCTATTTCTTTACGAATTTGATTTATTGAATTTACATCTCCTTCTTTTAATAGTTGACTATAAGTTTTACCATTTAATTTTTGATTAGCTCTTATATATTCGTTAATATTAACTAACTCATCGTTAACTATCATATAATTCATACTAACAGCTAAAGCTACATTATATTGTACAGCTCTATCCGCTCTTCTCATAAATTCGTATAACATATTGACATTCAATATTTTACGTAATTTAGTTGAACTTAATAAAGTAGCTCTATTTAAGTTTTCATTTTCCATCATTGGGTCTAATAAATTAATTAGAGTTAAATGTTTATTACCCATTAATGAATTTGAAAATATAGATGCTGATGCATTACCAGCTTTAATTAAATCTTTTTTACTCATTTGATCACTTCTGTTAGCTTCAAAATAAGCATTTACAGAACCTCCAAAATATGTACCTAATGCCGATAAAGTATTTAAACCTAAGTTAGTATGACTATTAAAAGCTACTGCTCCTCTTAATAATTTGTTACCACTAATTTTACCAATACTAATTTTAAATTTACCTTTTTCATCAAAAAATTTAAAGAATGGTATTGCTATATCTCTTTTAGTTTTGTCTGTAACTCCATAAACATCTCTTTCTATACTTTCTTTAACAAAATTAATGTTTGTGTCATTTATAGAACCTGGACCTAACTTTTCTATTATAACATTACCTTTATCGTCTTTAACTACATTACCCCATTTATTACTTTTAACAGTAGATTTTGTTTTTTCCATGTTAATTAAAGCTTCTCCAACAGGAGCTAAATCTAATTTAGCACTATAGTTATGTATTTCCATACTATATAAAGCATAAACATATCCTAAATCTAATGAATAATTACTATAGTCTTTTACACCATCTCTCTCTACACTTAAATTATTTTGCATTAATTTTTGAACCTCATACTCTGGTTCATTAGTAATAGGATTAATAACTACTTTAGATATTGTATTTTCATCAATAAATTCAATATCTACACTCTTTTTTAATTTATCTACTGTAGAAAGGTAACCTAAATCACCCCTTTCAGCTTGTTCTACTGTTGAAGCTATTACTGAAGGAATAAAAGAATATATTTGAGCATAGTCAATTAAATTTAATTCATATGCATTTTCATTTTGCTCTATTATAAACTCATAAAAACTTTTTAATGCTGGATTATTTAATATCTCATTATATTCAGAAGTATAATAATCTTTTATTTTACTTTCTTTATAACTTATAATATGATCTTTAATATAAACTTTATTATCTTTAATTCTAAATAAATGATTTACAGCTTGTTGATTTATTTTACCATTTTGAATAAGAGTTCTATTATTTACAAACTTCATTAATTGTTTATTATAATAATCTAATCTCATCTGTTTTATTAAAGCTTCATCAGTATCTGTAGATTGTACTCTATTTCTAAATGCTGCTATTTCTTCAGGGAAAAATTCTCTTCTTTCAGATATATCTTGATATTTAACTTTATAGTTTTCAATAGCTTCTTGAAGTTTTGAATTATACTCAACTAAATCAAAGTATTGACTTAGTTTAACTGGATCATTATCTACTATAGCATTATAAATATCTTCATAAAATTCATCTTTAACTCTCTTTACTAATTTAGGAATTAGTTTTCCGTTACTATCTTTCCTTAAAAATTTATGATAAACTTTAAGTATATTTAATCCATTTTTACTACCATATTCTTTTAAGTTTTTTTCTAATTTATCAATTACAGATAGATCGTTTTTAGTTCTTCTATCAGCTATATTATATAATTTAGATTTTAATTTATGAAATAAAGCTAGAGTTTTTATATCTGATATTCCAGACATACCTTTAAATAATCTACCTAAAACATTATATTTTTTTTCTGCATTATTTAATTGTGTAATACCTTCTGCTTCTCCTTGTTTAGTTAATAATTGAGTTCTTTTAATATCTAATTTTGCAATTAACCTATCTGTTTTTGCTTTAAAAGCATCTAATTTATCTAAATCAGTTTCTTTTAAATCTAAATATTCTCCATATGAAGGTAATTGTAAATAAACTATTATTTGTTCTTGAGCTTTTTCTACTTGATCAAGAGTCATATTATCTAGTAAATCTTCAATTTCATTTTGTAAATCTAAACCATATCTTACTATACTATAAAAAGATTTTCTAGTTTCTAAATCTTCTACTGCTCTTTCTATTTCATCAGAAGATTTTTTTCTATCATAGTACTCTTCTTCCTCATTTAATGAATATTCTCTATTCATTATTTTCTTTTGTAAGAATCTTAACTTTTCTATTAACTCTTCAAGACTATTCTCAATAACTTTTTCATCTCCACTTACTGTAACAGGATATAAGAAAAAGTTTGTTGGATCAGCTTTTAAAGGATCTGGTTGTGGAAACTCTAATTCTTGTGGGAATAATGGTAATTTAGTTAAATTATTATAACCTTTATTAGCTCCTATAGGATAAACAATACCTCCTTTGAAATTACCACCTATCATTTTACCATAAGTGCCTATTTGTTCTTTATAAGCTTGTTTCTTTATATCTTGTAAAGCTTCTTTAGGTCTATTACCATATTTACTTTCAGTTGTTTTCCAGTCATGTACAACATAAGAACCATCGTTCATTACTATAATAATATCTGCTGTACCAATTAAAGGTGATCTTTTACCTTTATTTATAGGATATGAAGTATCATAAACCATTTGTTCTGTCCAAATATGTACATCTTCTCCGTAAGTTTCCTGTACAAAATTTAAATAATTATCTACAAATTGTAATGATTGTTGTATTATATCATCATTTATAACTCCTTTTACAGGAATATTAGTATCTGAAGTTATAGTATCAACTATATGTAAATTATTTGCTTTTAATAAATCAACATCATAGAATCTATCATCTTTTATTGATTTATCACCATTTAAGTTTTGATCTATAAAAAACTGTATAATATTATGTTCAGCTGTACCAAATACAGCACCATAAGCGTATTCAGTTACACTTTTAATATCTGTTTTTAATTTACTTCCTTTAGCATCATATAAAGGTTGTATAACAACAGTACTTACAGAATCTAATATTTCATCTGTTAAAGAATCTTTATATTTATGTTCAATAGGATCTAGTTCAAATCTATTAGTCCACTCTCTAAATCTATCTTCAATTTGATCTCTAGTTAAACTATTATCTCTTTGAAAATAATTACCTTGTAAATAAGGAGCTAAGTCTTGATTATATGTATCATCAAAAATAGTATCTGCTATTTCTTTAAAAGTAGTATTTAATGTTACATTAAAACCAAATAATTGACTAATAAAATTTAAGAATTTATCTAAAATAGATAAAAATAAAGGTCTATTTTCTTCTGTTAATTGATCTATTGCAGCTAAACCAATAGCTTCTGTAATAATCTCTTTTTCTAAATCTTCTTGAGAATAATCACCATATTTACTTTCTACTTCTTCTTTAACAGTTCTACCAGTTTGAGCATTAACAACTTTTGCACTATTAGAAGCTAATATTTTATAAACTGTAGGATTATTTAAAGCTAGATATTCTACAAAAGGGTGAGCAAATTCATGGAATAATGTATCTTCTGTAAATAAATTTTTATTAATATATACTACACCATTTTTAATACTACCTTTTTCATTAGGATTAGTTGACCATTGCCAAGGTATATTAAATTTAGAACTTAATTTATCTAATATATTTTCTGCTTTAGATATATCTCTATTAGATACTATTTCTTGTAATAAATCAGAAACTGATCTTTGTTGAAAAAGGAACATATCATTTTCTAAATCTGTTGTATTTTCAACAAATTCTTTAAATCCTTCTATATCTTCTTTATTACCTAATATATGTATTTGACTTGCATCAGGTACAGAATAAATATCTTTACCATTAAATATCATTTCTGTTGATTGTAATCCATCTTCCCCATTTTTTAATAGAAATCCTGCGCCTAATTTTTTTATATTTAATAATACCGAATATAAATTTTTTCCATAATTTTCAAGACCACTTTCTTTTGCAAAGTCAAAAAACCCTCCTGTTAATTGATTTAGTTTACTATTGTCAAATTTTTCAAACTTCTGATTACTTCTATGATAAACAATATCTTTTACTTGACTATCAGGAAATATACTATCTATATATTGAGAGTATAATTGTAAAGCTTGTTGTTTTTGTTCTAGAGTTATTTGGCTGTTACTTTTATAATCTTTTACTAGATTATCAAAAGACTCTTTTACAATATCATAAGCTGTTGTTTTTAACCCTAATAGTTTAACAATCTCACTAATTATTTTATCAAAAAAGGATTGGTTATCATTAAACTTTTTATTTTTTAATTTATCTACAAATTGTTCATTTGCTAATTCTGCTAATAACTCATTAGCATTTGTCAACCCATACTGTGAAAAAAAATCTTTGTCCTTATTAAGTTCTACAATAAGATTATTAAGGTTATTTAAAGCTGTTTTTTGAGTATTTGTTAAGATTGCATTTTCTTTTAGATTTATAAAAGTAGCAGCATGAATTATTTCATGTAATAAAATTCTTTTAAAATCAGAAGTTGCTAAATTAGGAGTTTGTAAAACTAAAGTATCAATATTTATTGAATTATTAATAGAGTTATAATAAGCATTTGTTGTTTTTTTCCCTTGATTAAGAGAGCCAAATTTAAAACTTAAATTAGAAGATTGTAAAACAATACTTAATTGGTTGTAAATTTCGTTAGTAAATAGGTTATCATTATTAAATAGCTTTTTAATTTCAGAATAAGAATAAGACTTACCTTGTATAATATTATTTTTATCAGCAATCTCTATTCTTTTTCTAATATTTATATTTTGAGTAACTCTTTTTTGCATTTCTGAAAAAGACTCTCCATCTTTTTTAGGTATTTCATTCTTATCTACAATAAGAATTTCTTCAACATCA
>Ga0315905_10005719_pt1 | contig 12654 bp, 14 predicted proteins | sample LakEriMetagenome_5_FD_203522 | JGI IMG/M metagenome (GOLD analysis project Ga0315905, IMG submission 203522) | Freshwater fungal communities from buoy surface, Lake Erie, Ohio, United States - Buoy 4 MA121 | ecosystem: Environmental > Aquatic > Freshwater > Lake | place: USA: Lake Erie, Ohio... | reverse complement strand
ACACACACACACACACACACACGTGTGTGTGTGTGTGTGTGTGTGTGTGTGTGTGTGAACGTGTGTGAAATAAATCCAGGCATGATACAAAGCAATGCGGTCACGTGGCCTACTTCGACACGCACGCAAACACCCGCTCACCACCAACCGCACCCCTCCCTCCACCCAGTCATACCGGACGCCGAAGGTGGGGCAAGTCCTCCGTTCTGAGAGCCCCGACGATCGCCGGAAAAGCCAGCCGCGGCATGTCCACGAGGGCCCCCGCCTCCGCCTCTACCGCCCTGCGCTTCTGGAATGGCCTGGAGTCTCATGGCAGGGTTCAGGAACCGCCTACCTGCAAGAGCATCATCCACTACCCCCTGCACCGAGTTCCTCGCCGAGGCCTGCTCCTCTCCGCTTCCGTGCAGGGCCACAGGCGGCGCATTCTTCATTACGTCTGACAAGGACGTTGGCATGACGTTGGGCGCCTGCCCTGGCTTTCGCCGGCCGCCTTGGATCCCGCTGCGCGATTGAGCGATCATCGGGTCAGCAGCCGCAGCTGGCGCAGTGTAGTCACGGGACCAGTGCGTGGGATCATGATCGCTTCCTCACAGTAGCCACGTTGAGGACGCGCAGGAGTAAAGTTTAAATGGAAAAGTGAAATGAAGAGCAGTAGACTCAGACGACGCAACGCAAGTCAAGGAACCTGGTTGAGGCCCGCGAGCCCACTGATGACGTGGAGTCACGCGAGCCGTCGTGTGGCACTCCGGGCCCGGTTGGGAAGTTGCCACCGGCGGTGCTACCTGCCGGCGCGCCTCCTCGCGTACTGCTCGCACCTGCGTACCCGTAGCTGCAACACACGCAAAAAAACAAGAACCCATACGCGTTTGCTTGTGCTTGGGTATGTATTGCACGGTGATGATGATGCACCTGCATCCGCTTGCCCACGCGTGATGTGCGCCAGTGTGTGCGCGTCCCGCACACATCCTGCTCACAGCTGTGTTCCACCATACACACAGGCGCTATGTCTGTGCGTTTGCGCGCAGGCATACCGGTCTCCCTGCACGCCGGCGGCGGCTTCTTCGATGTCTGAGAAGTCCTCGACGCTTCTCGGCCCTGTGGCAACTGGGGCGCGCCCGCCAGCCCAACGCCTCTGCTGCTCCTCCCAGTCGTCGCCCACATCATCTCTGGGCATGCTGCCCATGGGCATAAGGGACGGCCCCATATCGCCCCCGTCGGACACCGCCGTCATCCGGTCACCAATCCTGCTGTACCCCGTTCGGCGAGCCGCGGACGACGCTGTAGTCATGCGGTCCGCGCTCGTCATGCGGTCGGCATCGTCCCAAGAGCTCCCCGTGTCCCTCTGCCAGCCGCGCCACGAGCGTGGCGCACCGCACCCGTCAGGCCACGCCCCTCCCACCTTTTACACCGCACGCCGCAGGACAAAGGCAACCACAAACATACTCACAGCCTCAAACGTCTTCCGATTGGCGTCGTGCATGGCCTTTGGCAGCTCGACGGGCGGCGCGTCACCGCCGCCTGACAGCGTGCTGCCCCGCATGCTGTCCGCCATGCTGTACTCACTCCCCACGCCCGTCCCCCGCACCGGCAGCTTGTACGCATTTCTGTTCATCACCGCAAGTCGCCGAGAGAACTTCTTATCTCACGAACTTTTCAAGTTTTTGAAAGTTTGTTCTAGGTGAAGCGCTGTATGTGGCGAGAGCAAGACCGTAGGGTCGTGTGTGTCCGGCGACCAAATGCGGGCTGTCCTGCTGCTGCTGCTGGGGCTGCTTGTGCCCGTCGGCCACACGGGCCTGGCGTCGTTGCGGCCGGAGCCCGGGCGGAGGGCTGCGCAGCATTGCACGGACGGGCTCCGCCGCATGCGGCGGAGCGGGGATGCCGTGGGAGAGAGTGCGGCGGCGGCGTGGCCGTCGTTGGAGATCGACGAGGGCAGCGGGTGGGCGGACGGGCGGCACGCTGAGTACAAGGGGCGCGACGTGCAGGCGCTCTTCGACAAGGAGGTGCGCTTCGGCTTGGGCCGGGTTGCAGTCGCGAGCGAGCGGTGCGACTGGGACCCCATTGTCAACCGAACGGAGGACGCGGAGGGGGCGGGTGAGGCCAACGCGTCGCGTTGGGCAGGCGGGTTGGGCGCGCACTCGCCTGCGCTCTCCGCGGCGCTCGAGAATCTGATGGCCTCGGACGAGGACGACGCCGAGGCGCAGGAAGAGGACGAGTACCAGCTGCGCCTCAAGATCGGGCGGCTCAAGCTCGACGCCAGGTCGGCGTACGCCCGGGGGGAACTCGAAGACGCGCGCGAGCTGTACGACGCGTGCCTCGAGCTGCGGCCAAACGACGCGAGTGTGCTGGCCAACAGGGCGCAGGTCCTGCTGAGCCTGGGCCGTGCAGCGGAGGCCGAGGAAGACTGCTCGGTGGGGATTCAGGTGGGTGGCAAGGGCGCGCCCGTGGTCAAGCTCCTGTACCGTCGAGCTCTGGCCCGCCGGGAGCGCGGACGCATGGCACAGGCGCTCAAGGACGCGCTGGAGGCCGCAGACCTCGAGCCCCGCAGCCCGCACATTGCCAAACTCATAAACGACCTGCGCCAAGACGAGCCTGTCCTCCGCCAGAACTATGCGCTCTGCAGCTCCAATTGCACGCCACCGAAGCCGCAGCCTGAGGGCAACGCATGCGCGCCGCGCGCGGACGAACGAGCATCTCGGGTGCGTGGCGGCGAGGCGCTGCTGAAGTGGGCCGGAATCGCCAGCGCCCACAGCCATGTGTCCGCGCCTCCTCTAGGCCCGGACATCGACGACGCGCAGGTGACACGCGTAATGGACAAGGTGCGCTGCTCGAGGCAAGAGGCGCGGGAGGCCCTCTTTCGCTGTGATGGCTACGAGGCAACCGCTGTGGACCGCCTCACACGTGTGGGCCCGCTCTGGCTGCAGCGCATGGGCTCTCGCAAAGAAAACTTTTGCGGTGACGACGACAGCATGCACGACAACGACAAGAGCACTAGCCTTGACACAGATGCGAGCTCATCGCAGGACGTTTCTCGACTACACGGTGCCGGGGGCGCTGAGGCCCGAGAATTGGAGGAGACGCTGGAAGAGACGACCTCTGCAAGTGATGATGGCAGAGATGTGTATGATAGATCAACTGATGAGTTGTATCGAGACACACGGGAGCGCTTGCACGCGCCGCACACGGGGGCGCGCAGTGGGGGGTTCGGGCTGGCTGGGGAGGAGGCCCTTGTTGCCCACGCCCGGGATGTGCCTGTGCCCACGTTGGCGCAACTGGGCCCTGCATTAGCTCGCCAAGTGGTTGCCTATGGAGGTCTGCACACCGATTCAGATGCACTAATTATTCCACATTTTTATTGTAACTATTTATCAGCATTAGTGTAATTACTTATCGAAAAAATACCCAGCAATCCTGTGAACGGGTGCGGATGGACTTTGTGCCGGACGGTTGAGAGTTGTGCCTGACGGTTGAGAGTTTGTGCAGTGGACGCGCCTCAGTTGGTGCCCATCACGCCGGCAGTGCTGTGTGCAGAGGGCCGTGGCGGGGACGCTTCAAACGCCAAGGGTGGAGAGGGTGCAGAGCATGTGCATGTGCGAGCGGTACATACGGGCGAGGTGATTCATAAACCACGCGCGCACACATTCACACGGGATGCGGAACACAGCAGAGATCTGACGCACAGACGTGCAACCACAGGTGATCGTGTGCCGCTCGCCGCTGGCAGATTCGCTGCCAGCGGACGCTCTGCGTGAGTTACACAGGTATGCTGAGAGCGACGACGTCGTGAGCGCCGGGCTGGATGCCAATCAGCGTGCTTTCATGGCCGCCGTGCGAGGTCCTGTGCAATGTAGATCCAACCTAAACCCTCCACTAACAGCGTAAACCTCGAGGCAGATGAGTAGTGCTTAGGCGCACATGCACCAAAGTTGAAGCACCAAAGTTGAAACCATTCCAAAACTGTGAAACTAAAAAAGAAACAGGAGATGCATGTGTGGGCCAGAGCGTGTGTGGAGGACAGTCGTCATCTGCCAGTGCCATTCCGCGCCGGGAGAAGGGCGTGGCTGCCGGGAGTGGGAGGAGGGCTGGTGTAGGAAGCAAGAGCGTGACAGGCTTTGACAGACGCGTGGAGGTGGAGGAGGATCCGTTTGAGGTAGCGCCTCCAGAGGTGGACACGACTTTGCTGCATCGCGCTGCAACGTTGGATGAAATGGGACTGCATAGTTCGCGTGCACGCTACTCGAGGGGCAAGGTCTGTGCCCTGTAAATGTATATATGTACTTATGTATATGTAAGTATATGCATCCAGGTCTTTGCCGTGTAAATGTATATATGTATATGTAAGTATATGCATGCTGCAAGGCACAGTCTGTGCCTTGTCTCCTTTCTACCATTCTTACCACCCAACATCCTCTCCCCGCATGTTCACCGTTCTCCTTGCGAGTTCCACTTTGACAGGCCATGCAATCTTCTCTCGCGCGCGCACGCGTGCGCGTGCTCGCGCGCTCTGCGCACGTTTCGCCCCACAGGCGGTGCCACGGTTCTGGTACCTCAATGACGCCGCCGGCGCCATCCCAGACCACGTCTACGCGCGAGAAAGTATGCAGGTGAGGGCTTGCAGGTCCCATGTGTATGCGTATGTGTATGTGTATGTGTATGTGTATGCAACCTGTTACTTAGATTTATGCGTGTTTATTTTACTAAACTACCCTTTGCCCTCTCCTTTCGCCGGCTGTCTGTTTGGCGTTCTCCTTCTCTCTCCCTTCGCCTCTGCCTTGGTCTCTCACCCCTTTGGAGATTCCTCGCATGCACTTGGCACACACCTTACAACTGTTTTCGCATGTGGCAGAGTCGCATTGCGGATTCAGTAAGGTACGAGCATATGACCGTGGATTCCCTCAAGCTTCTGTGCAAGCGAAGACAGCTTAAAGTCAGCGGCACAAAACACGAACTCATCCGCAAGCTGATCCAGCCCCAACCCTCGGACCGAATACCTCCGCCTCATCCTCCTCCTGCGGCCGATCAAGGTTCAAGTATCTCTGACAGAGTTCGTGGGGAGCGAGACCCAGCAAACAAAGGATTCCAGGGCCACGAGCTGCCGTCGATGGACTTCGTAAGGGCACACACGCAGCAACGTAACACACACGCACACACACACACTCACACAGCGGCGATGCACCAATCTTTTGTGCACTTGTTGTCCCTTCTACCGCTGACAGGTCTATCGCGCCTTGCTCCCTACTATCGCATATGGGCCTGCTACGCCTTACGATCCCCACAAAAAATTCATACATAATTTCCCATGCCGACCCCCCCCTCACCCTTCACCCCCATGTGCGTTCGCGCCCGTTGGTACGCGCACACGTTCCCAGGTGCCGTCACAAGTGGCGCGTGATATGGACCGGAGACCCTATGAAGGGACCCCAGACTCAGAGGGCAGTGCAGCATTCGACCCGCATGCCTCGTCGGACCCAGGGATTCGACCTCTGAGTTACCGGTATTGAACTAGAAATATGTTCTTCTGAACTGGTAATATGTTCTTCTACATTTTGAACGTCGAATATTCTTCTATTTGCCTTTTATTATTTTAGGGAGGGTGAGCGGGACCAGGACGAGGATGCGGATGTAGAGGTGGCGAGAGATCACGATACGCCTTGGACGGTGATGGACAAGAAGGTGCCAGCCCCCCTGGCCGCCGCTGCGGCCACCGGCTCTTCCTCCTCCTCCCTGGCCTTCTTCCTTCTAATAACAGTGTTTTTATCACCTTGTTCTCCCTGCCGCCGAAGTCTTGCTCTCCGCCGCCGATGTCAGCAGCTGCGCGAATTCGCCTGACGATCCCGTGCATGCATGCATGCATGCACATGCATGCATGTGTGTGTGTGTGTGTGTGTGTGTGTAAATGCGGTGACGCGCACAATTGCATGCACTCCAATGCAGGAAATGCAACGGCTGATGAACTCTTCAACACGGCGGCAGCGTGATCATGACACACAGCCTGCCCAACGGCCTCAGCGCGTTATTGCCGAGGCTGACTTTGAGCGTGTCTTGGTCAGTGAGAGAGTTTCTTGCTCTAAATTTTATGTCGCAGGCGTCTGTGGTGTACAGGCACTTTTGTTTGGCGTCATTTCCGTGCTGCTGACCTTGAGTCGACTTTGGAAGCACGCGCGTGCGTATGTGTGGGTGGTGTGTGACAGTTGCAATGATAGTTGCAGTCCATGTGCGAGCATGCCATGTCCCAGGAGCATCAGGCATCTGCCGCGTAGCGCCCACTGAGCTCGCGTGGTGATGCATGTGCGCACTTATTGGCAGGGGAAACGCAAGGCCGAGGAATTGCAGTCTAGACACCAGCAGGCGCAGCTCGAACCAGAACTTCGTGACGCCTCCGTGGACGCCTCCCTCAGGTTTGTACTCTGATGCGCCTTCTGTGTGCTCTCTGCATGCATGCACCCTCCCCCTTGAAGCATTGAATGTCATTCAGGATCGGCTGAATAGACTCGTCCCGTGTGTCAACTTGACTCTGTGGTGGAGGCAGGTACTACATGGGATTGGCAGGCCGAGCGGCAGAGGGGATGCTGGCTGGTGATCGACGCCCTGCTCGTCGCTATCGTGCCACTTAGATAGTGCCCAGGGCCGCGCACAACGCGGCACGCCAGCGGGCCCGGAGAGACCAGGCTAAAATGTATTTGCAGCTGTACTCACCGGATGCTCTCAGAAATCCACGCCGTTGGCGCAGTACACCCCCCCCTCATTTCCGCTTTCGTCGCGCTTTCCGCGCACACTCCTCGGAGCAATGCGCCTGCTCGTGGGACATGAACCACGTGTCGCACAGCCCGTCGCACACAGCGCAGCGCCTTGGCGCGTCGACTTCTTCCTCCTCAGGCTCTTCTGTCAGCATGGGCCCCTCGCAAACGTCATGCAGCCCAGGATCGGCGCCGTCGCAGCCCACACGCATCCCCAGCGTGGCCACGGTCCGTATGCAGTCGCGCCGTGCGCGCGCAGTGCGCGCGCCGTGCACGGCTCGCCCGTGGTGCAGATGTAGGCCCGCATCTGCGCCCCGGGCGAGCCGTGCACGCCGCGCGCAGTCGTGCTGCTCCCCTCGCAGGCTGAGGCGGGTTTCTAGGGCCGTCCATTTCACTACCGCGGCAGTTGTTGACGGGTGGAGGCGAAGGAGCAGGATAGACAGGCAAACGAGGCTGCGGCCAAACGCTGCATCGCTGCTAGACGCGCGCTGCCACCAGCCATGCACTGGGATGCGCGTCTGGATCGATCGCCGGCCCTCCTCAAAGGTGCGAAGACAAGGCCTGCGCGCGCAGCGTGACCCCTTCATCGGCGGGGCGGACACGTCCACGTCACGGACCTTCACCGGCTGATCTGCAAGTCATTGGCGAGACTGGGAGCACGATTTCCCCGCCCAGATGGCGGGCAACAGCGGGCCCGTCCTGCTCGCCGCGGTGCTGCTACTGTTCGCCGCGGCGCAGGCGCAGGAGGGCATCGCGCGCGGGGCGATGCTGCACTCTATCGTGTTCGTCACGAAGCGTCCGGGCGGTTACGACGTGCTGCTCGAGGGTCTGGCCCGCCAGACGGACCGCAACTACGAGCTGATCTGCGTCGACGAGCTCGCAGATCACCGCGCACATGTCGTCAAGGAGATGGCGGCGCAGCTGCAGGTGAACCTGGTGGCCATCACCCGGTCCAAGCCCAAGACGCACCCAGAGACGCGGTTCGGCATCGCCAATGCGATCAACACCGGCTTCGTGCTGGCCCGGGGCCACATCGTCACGGTGCTGCAGGACAACATTTACCTTCCTGATTTCTTCGTCGAGAAGACGCTTGCCTTCCACGCCGACAACCCTGTGGGGCTCATCTCATACCCGGAGCTGCGGTTTGTAGCGCCTGAGGGGCATGTGGACATCAGCCAGCTACACGACGTGTCCTCTGTCACTGTCTTCAAGACGCCTGTCCAGGAGGGGCCTCAGCTTCAGGGGTGGCGGCCCTCAAACGAGGGGACAATGCCCAAGGAGCTCTGGGAGAATATGAGAATCGGCGCCCGCGGTCAATTCGAGTGGCTGGAATGCGCGTGCTGCTCGTTGCCCTACTCAGTGATGGTGGAGCTCAATGGGGTCGACGAAAGTCTCGATACTGGCGACGACTGCCATGAGGTAAATCTGCGCGACAGGGGCAAGATGCTGGATTTTCGCACCTGGAGTGAGGGCTCGTGTCCTGTGCAGCTTATAGACCATCACAGGTATACACACAGACACACACACACACACACAGAGACACACACACACAAGCACGCACACACACACACCCAGGTGGGACAGGAGCGAGGTATGGACGCGCTTCACACGGGACACCAACATTTTTCGCTGGGACTTCATGAAGCAGCAGATGGAATTTGGGGAATACCCCCTGCGAGCGCCCAACAATTTCGATCTCGCTCTGATGACAGGCCCCGCGCTCAACTACGGCCACCAACCGGCGTTGCTCGATGACTCCCGCGAGGGGCCGAGAGTGCGGATCGTGTCACCTGATCGCGGGGCTTGGTTGAGTCACCCTATTGTGCGGGTCAAGTTTGAAGTGGAGGCCTTTGCGCTGCCGCTTGATGGCACTCTGTGCTTCTGCACCACCGGGCAGCAGCAGTCTATCTGCGTTGACCAGGTTTAGGGTTTAGGGTTTAGGCTTTAGGGTTTAGCTATCTGCGTTGGCCAGGTGCTGCCAGTGACTCTCACCTTGCACCGGATGTGTGTGTGTGTGTGAGTGTGTGTGTGTGTGTGTGTGTGTGTGTGTGTGTGTGTGTGTGTGTGTGTGTGTGTGTGTGTGTGTGTTTGTATGTATATATAATGTGTATGTGCGTCTCTCTCTCTCTCTCTGTGTATATATATATATTGTGTGTGTATGTGTGTGTGTGTGTGTGTGTGTGTGCGTGTGTATACACACATATATATATTGTATTTTATATATGTGTGTACATGTATGTATGTATACACATGTATGTATACACATGTATGTATATACGGATGTATGCCACACACACACCCATACACACACACACACACACTATCTGCGCTGACCAGGTTCATCCAGTGACTCTCACCGTGCACCGGCGCGGTAACCACATTCTATTATTTTTTCAAAAAATTTCAGGTTCATCCAGTGACTCTTACCGTGCACCGCCGCGGTACCCACATTCTGCACGCGCTCCTGTATGACAAGGACTTTAGGCTCGTCGCGGAGCATCAGGTCGCCTTTGTACACCTAACCCTAAACCCTAAACCCCAAACCCTAAACCCTACACCCGCTAAACCCTAGACGCGCCTCAACCCAAAAACCCAAACCCCTAAACCCTAAACCCTAAACCATACCCTAAACCACAAACCCTAAACCCTAAACGCATCAGGTCGCCTTCGTACAAGATGTGCCGGCACCCACGGGGCAGCTCGGTCGCTTGGCCCCTGCAGCCGAGGCTGCGACAGGCTGGGTTAAGGGCGAGGCTAGTTCCGTGCCTTCCGGGCTGGAGAGAGATTCAGTGCAAGAAATCTTGAACAAGCAGCATGACAAACCTAAGGAGCAGATGCTCTTTGTTTTCAACAAGGATCCGGCTCACTATGACACTTGGCGCGACGGACTGTGGGCAGCACTGAGGATTCTAGCTCGGAACTTCACCATTCAGTACCTCAATGTCAACGACATCGTTGTGGCCGAGCGGCCGTCGATCAACTACCATGTTCGCCCCGGGACCTTCAAGTTTATATTGGGATGGGGAGCCTTCGGCTCGCCTACAGACTACTTCCTCACGCAGCTGCATACCGTGCACGCCGATCCACACCCTAAGGCCCTGTGCATAGGGGGTAATGCGGTTCCGCCGCACGAAAATGTGACGGAGGTTTATGATTTGCTATTCTTTGAGACTGAGTGGTATCGAGAGACAATCTCCTTCCACCCTCTTATTCATCAGGCATTTGGCATCAACAGCAACATCTACCACAAGCTCCCGCCAAGACTCGATGAGCATGGCGACAGAGTCTTCGAGTGGGATGTTCTGATGGTGGGTCACTTTCTCCCATGGAAACGCCATCTGTACCTTGCCACGAAGGAGGGCAGGAAGCTCGCCGTGGGTGAAATCTATCAGGAGTATGAGGTATCTGCTACCATCGTTGAGCAGCTGCAGGAGCATGGCATCGAAGTGACAAACATGCTGCCGCCGCGCGAACTGGCAGACTTATACCGCACGTCGCGCCTGGTCTACTTTCCTATGGCCACTGTCGGCGGGGGCGAGCGAGCCCTCCTGGAGGCTCGAGCGTGCGGCGCTGCGGTGGAGGTAGCTCAAGACAACCCTAAACTCCAGTTCCTCCTTCAGCTGAGCCCTATCCCTGACCACCATATGTACGCCAGACAGCTGCTCGAGGGCATCGAAAAAATGCTTGACAAAGTGGGGACGCGCAACGTAACCATGCGGCCGCCGATGCCGGATGACGAGACAGTCGTGGAACAGCGCATCAAGGAACTCATCAGAAACACCTGCAAACCAGGCGAGTACTGCCCGTATACGGTGTCACATCGCATCTCGCACTGACCTTTCGCAGTCTCCCCGAGTCGCTAAGCCTGGAGCTCCTGGCGGGCCAAAAAGCTGCGTGCTGTGCAAGACTCCCGGTGAAACGCGCACGCGAGGCGACGTTTTGCTAACATCCGCGGGGGGACGCGGTTCTGAACAACGATGTCCATCCGACAACGAGATTTTATTGTTGAAGGATTCTGAAGGCATCGTTGAATAATAAATGAATGTGATGCTTGGAGCATTCGAATGTCCTTGAAAATAGGCCCGCCCCCCTACACGACAGCCTGCTAACACAGCACCGCAGAATATCGCACCTGCACACGCCCCAAGTCAATTTTCTGCGCCAGCCAGATTGCAAAGGTGGCTCTAACCCTCTGGCGAGGGGGGCGTATCCAAGCAGAAAACAGCACGCGTGTGCGCCCCCCGCGCTGAAAGCAGCACATGTGCGCGCTTGCGCGTCTGCGTGCGTGAATATGGCGAACATGCACATAACGAGGACGAGGAAATTGGGTAGCACGCGCAGACCTGCTTGTCGGTGCTGCAGGTCACGCGCGTGCGGAGCCGCAGTGGTCGCTTTGACTCCGAGAGCGATATGCGCGCGTCGTTTTCTATGCCAATCCACGGTTCATCACGTGTGCTTGCGCCTACCAGAACCTGCGTGCGCACGGAGCCCAGCACTGTTCGTCCGAGGGCGCCCCGCTGCACGTCGTCCAGCCCCCGGTTTAGCATGTCGTCGGCCTGCATCGTTACCTTGTCCAGCGGCAGCACAACCTCGGCCGAGCTCACTGCGCACGGGGCCTTCAGGCCCTGCGAGAACACGGTGCTCTGCACCTGCAGCCAGCTGAAGGGATTCACCGTGGTGGTGACCCACCCCCGGCGCCCCGTGGGACGGACCGTGGTAGAGAACCGGATGGTCTCCTGGCCCAGCGGCAGCAGGTACTTGCTCTTGATTGCGTGGTCGAAGCGGAAAAAGGGCGATAGCGGCATGACGGGGTCGACGTCGTCAAAGTCCCACTGCATGTGCTGCGCGAGCCAGGCCGCGCCCACCTCCGCTTGGTCGGCAGCGGTCGCCCGGAAGCGCTCTAGCGTCCCCGACGGCACCGACAGCGCACCACCGCCGGCCGCCGCCAATCCGTACTCTGCCAGAACCAGAGCGAATACTAACGCCTGCATCCGGGCCGTGCGGCTTGGGTCCACCATTTCGGGCCGCCGTACATATAAAAATTAGAAGGTCGGAAAAGTCGGGAAACCTCGGAAAAATTGACATGGAAAAGAAAATTTCTTTCACCCCTCATGTTGAAAGAGACCCACTTTTGAAAGAGACCCACGTTTTTCCGTTTTTCTGTGGTTACGAACTTAATTTACCCACACCCTTTAGGTCTTAGTTTGTGCTGGACCCTAGAGGTACAAGGCACCCGACATTCAAGGTGCGACGCGGGTACAAATCGACGACCACGCATGCCAGTGGCTCGCGCTTGTCTCGGCGCATTGCTCGCGCTCAGCCTCTGCAGTACGGGCCTCGCTGCAGGGAGCTCCCCGTCGCCCCCCTCTCCACCCCCCGCGTCGTCGCCCTCTGCTTCGCCCCCCGCGTCGTCGCCCCCTGCGTCGCCCCCGAGCGGCGCTCCTGCGCCGCCTCCTGCGCCGCCTCCGGCCAAGACGTCGTCTGCTTCTCGGCGCGGCGCAAGCGCATCGCTGGCGCTGCTTGGCTCGGCGACGGCTATGGGCCTCGTGTCCGCGCGCAGGACGCCCATGGTGCTTATGTTGGCCGCGGTCGCGCTGCTCCAGGTGGCACGAGTGCAAGCAGCTGCGCGCTTCCCTCAGCACGCTGCCCCACTGGGACGCCGGCGTGCTCTCGAACTCGGCCTTGGTATTTGCTGACACGGGTGCGAGGGTGCAGGGCGCGGTAGCGCAGGTCGCACCGGTGGCGCAACAGGACACGACTAAGCCTTCAACGACTGACATTGTTCCTACCAAACCCAAGATTGACTGCAGGTTCGGAACGACCGCCCTTGCCCTGCTCACCGCTGCCCTGCTCACTGCTGTCCTGCTCTGTGCGCGCACATTGGTGATCTGCACTGCAATCGCCACAAATCCGCACCCGA
>Ga0315905_10005715_pt1 | contig 12659 bp, 9 predicted proteins | sample LakEriMetagenome_5_FD_203522 | JGI IMG/M metagenome (GOLD analysis project Ga0315905, IMG submission 203522) | Freshwater fungal communities from buoy surface, Lake Erie, Ohio, United States - Buoy 4 MA121 | ecosystem: Environmental > Aquatic > Freshwater > Lake | place: USA: Lake Erie, Ohio... | reverse complement strand
AAAGGATATGAAATCATTTTGTTAGGTGATATGAATGATTTTGATGCAGAAGTATTGGATATAAATTCTGATAAACCTATTTCAAAAGCATTAGATATTTTAAAAGGATTAGACGGTGAATACAAGGGGAAATATACACTAACAAATGTGGCATCTAGGATTGCGCAAAATGAACGTTTCAGTGATTGGTGGGACTCTGATAATAATTGTGAGACTAGCTCTCAGAAAGATTATTCAATGATTGACCATATTTTGGTGACATCAAAAATAAATACTAAAATAATTAATGCATATATGTATCACGAGTATAGAGAATATTGTGGCAAATGGAATTCAGATCATTATCCGGTTGTAGTAGACTTTGCTTTCTAAGGAACGATTAATGAAATTAAATATATCCACATACGATCGCAACCAATTCCTTTTTTTCGTTTTCTATGATTTGAAATGGCTTACCGCAACCATATATCATATTATTATCTACAAAATAGTCGCAGACTTCTTTTGTTTCATGTGGATTTATTTGCTGACCATTATGTTTCAAAGTTCCATGGCGAAATATTCGACAATTTAGTTGTTCTATTTCAACGGGTATTTGACAATGAGGACAAATAACAACAATGTCTTTTGTTAGTTCGTTTGTTGTTGTTGAATTCATTTATAATAATCATTTATGTTGTATATTATTTAAATCTTTTAATAATATATAATGGATTTTTTAAATATTCCAAAAAGTCCAAAAACGCCAGATGGTCCGCCTCCTAGATCAAAATCAAAATCAAAATCAAAATCAAAATCAAGTTCCAGTCATAAACAAACACAAAAATCTTCTAAAAGCTCGCCTAAACTATTAGAACCAAAAAGTCCGGATGGTTCACCACCTAGATCAAAATCAAAATCAAAATCAAAATCAAGTTCCAGTCATAAACAAACACTAAAAACTTCTAAAATCTCGCCTAAACTATTAGAACCAAAAAGTCCAGATAAATCGCCTCCTAAACCTAAACCTAGATCTAAATCAAGCACCTCTTCTCCAGGAGATTACGGGAATGTTAGGTTGAAAATGCCTGTTCCACTTTCAGATAAAATAAATTACAATGCTGCGATAGCAAAAAAAATGGACAAAATATTTCAATCACATGATAAATTAGAACCTTTTATTGCTTCATTTCATTTAGTAAATTTGTTTTATTTATACCTTTTCAAAAAATACAAAACAGAATGCCATTTGCCAAATCAAAAAAAATATAGTATAAAGAATAAATTAAGCATGCATTTTTTTATTGATGTTTCAGATCATAGCAAAGAAAGTTATTTTAATCTTTTAGTAGGGTATCAAACAAAAGCAGTAAAAGAAACTGCTAAGTATGTATCTGAATGTATTATGCGTGGTGTTAAAATATTAATAATACCATTGACATTTCAAACATCTTTTGGAGCACATGCAAATTTATTGATATATCGAGCAAATACAGGAGTAATAGAACATTTTGAACCACATGGATATGAATATGGTGGTCGAGGAAAAGAATATGTAGTTAGAACACTAAATGGATATTTAGAAGATTTTGTAAAATTAATAAATAAAGATATTAAAGCCGGAAATAAAACTTTAAAAGAAGGTGAAGAAAAAATACCAAAAATTACACTGATAAAATCAGATGAAGTTTGTCCACGTTTACTCGGGGTTCAGGCTTTAGAAGGAGCAAGCTATATACCTAAAAATGCATTAATAGAACCCGCTGGATATTGTGAAGCATGGTCAATGTTTTTTACGGAGTTGTGTTTGAAAAATCCAGAAATGTCAAGCAGAGAAGTTTATCAAGCAGTAATGGAGAAAACAGAACTATATGAAAATGAAAATGATTATTTACGAAACGTAATACGAGGTTATACTGCTTTTATAAACAATAAGATAGAAAAACATTTTTCTCGAGTATTTGATGAACCAATTACATCAGCAAAAGCGCATAGTATATTTCAAGAAAACCAAGCTAGAATAACAACTGTGGAAAACCAAAAATATATGGACAAATTATTAGAAATAATGGAGGTAGAAAGAGGAGACAACATTTTTGGAAGAGTTAAACCACATACTGATGTAAGAGATAAATACATTGAATTTACTCAAGGAATTCGTCCAGAAACATCGTCATCGTCACTTAAAAGTGCGGATCGTATTTCGCCAATAAGAAAAACACCAAAAGTAAAAAAGTCTGCTGCTTCTGCCACTAGAAAAGTAAGCCCTACACCTCAAGAAAAATCATATGCATTAATTGATAGAAATAAAATGTCAGAATTATTGAAAACTCATAGAGAAGGAGTTAAGCTTCGAAAACAACAAGAGAAGGAAGCAAAAGCTATTGAAAAAGAACGAATCAAAGCAGAAAAGGAATTGGCAAAAACTATGAAATCAAAATCAGCAATAAAGGCTAAAACAAAGACAATTGTTTTAGAAGAACCATAAAGATTCAAATAAAAAAGATATTAATTATTTATTTGAATTTATTACTTAAAGACAATTTGCACAAGGCCCGACAGGGACTGCCTTTGCAAAACTAATATTTAGACTTTGGCACCAAATATGAACGCATCAATCTGCTGCATCCAATCACTAGCTAAGGTTGGATTCTGATAAATGTCTTGATTCCCATCTAGCACTAATTGCTCCTTGAATAGTCCGCGATCTTGGTCCAAAAATGCTTCATGATAACTATGACATTCCTTTAAATACGCTAATGGTATTAGCTCTTCGCCTTCTCTTGCCCTAATGTGTATGCGCTCATGGCATTTTTCAGGATCCGTCCTTATGTAAACAACCTTGTTTACTTCGAATTCCGCCGCAAATTCATCGAACAATGTAAGATAAATTTGATGCTCGACATCCGACATCTTTCCCTGATCATATAACATCTTTGCAAAGATTTCTTTGTCTGTATACAAACTGCGCTCTGTAATAATCACAATATTTTTGCCTTCATTTGCCTTGACAATTTCTCTTAATCCTGCGAGTCTAGAAACAAACGCCATAATCTGGAACTTGAACGCATGCTTCTCTTGATCCTGGTAAAACAACTTCAGCATTTCCGTGCCATTTTTATCTTTGATTAAGTTCCATTTTCTAACAGGCTCTTCGGCAAATATGACATTTGCATGATTAGCATAATATTCCTCTGCTTTTTTCATCATAGTGCTTTTCCCTGAACCAATATCACCGTCAAATGAAACAAGAGTTACAGTATTTTGGATATTTTGAGACATTCTTATTATTAATAGTTATATTATCATATATTTATACCTTTAATTATAATTATTTTTTATTTTTCAATTTTTTCTAAGGGAACTATGTCTTCGCTTCGCAGACCCTATGACCCCTCCTTTTATTATACTTTTATCAACAAAATAACAGTTGCTAAGCAATGTGCCTTGTGCGTTTTAATAATTAATTATAAAATAGAAAAAATGCATGAATATGTAAAAGGAAGGATCATAAGGAAACCTTGGTTTCCTTAAAAAAATTGAAATATTAAATTAACTTAAAGATAATAGTATTAATAACTAAACAACACCTTTAAAGCAACAAAATGGATCTTACTCAACGAAAATTATCTAAATCCGAATGGAACTCTATTGAAATGCCTGTTTCAAAAGATGAAGAGGCAATATTAAAATTAATAACATCTGGATTCGCAGATGTAAATATTAGAACAAATAAAACAAATTCATTATTCAGCTTTTTGAAGATAGAATACAGTCAGCAGATGGAGGACTTTCTTTACAATAAACACTTTGCTGAGCGAATAAAAAATTTATTAGATAGACATAGAATTACTTATGTCGTATTCAGCAATGATAATAACAAATATCGTGGAAAGGCATCTGGTTCTTCTTCCGATGAAGAAATAGAAAGAAAACAAGATGCGCAAGGAAATTTCATTTGTCAGGTAAAAATTTGTGCACTAGTCAAGCTCAGAAGTAGCGATCAAATTCGCATCGAAAGATCAAGCTCAATTAACGAAAATACAACCGAAATCTATGAATTCATTCTAGTCAAGCACTTGGAACAGATGTTATATTACAAGGCCATGAATGATAAACTATGGATGTTGAACTATTACACGCTCGTAAATATGATGCAGAACAACATCGACAAGGTGAATTGCTACGTCAAGCTGATTATCAACGCAATCCTAGAAAACATCGAAAAAGAAGTCGAACTACTCGAAATTGTCAGAAATGCTTACGAATACATCGAGCGCAATTCAAACTTATTAAAGTATAGCGATATGCAGCTTTATGCACATCAAAAAGAAATCTTCTCTGTTTGCAAAATTCCGTGTCCAAAATTAGTGCTCTACATTGCCCCTACAGGAACTGGCAAAACACTCACCCCCCTTGGACTTTCTGAAAGTTATAAGATTATCTTTGTTTGTGCTGCAAGACACGTAGGTGTTGCATTGGCTAGATCTGCTATTTCCGCAGGTAAAAAAATTGCATTTGCATTTGGTTGTTCTTCAGCAGATGATATCCGATTACATTTCTTTGCAGCCAAAGAATATACTAGAAACAAACGCACTGGTGGTATTGGAAAAGTAGATAACTCAGTAGGCGACAAAGTAGAAATTATTATTTGTGACATCCGATCTTATTTGTGTGCAATGTATTATATGCTGTCATTCAATAAAGCACAAGATATCATCACTTACTGGGATGAGCCAACGATTACAATGGACTATGTAGAACACGACTTGCACAAAGTAATAAAGAAAAATTGGAAAGACAATATTATTCCAAATGTTGTTTTGTCTTCTGCAACGCTTCCTAAAATGCATGAGCTCGATGAGACAATAAGAGATTTCAAAGAAAAATTCGCAGATTATGTATTTGGATTTTCAGATGAAGAAGCATTTACATACGAGACAGTCGTTAAGCAGCCAAGAATATTCAATATTGCAAGCCATGATTGCCGCAAAACAATTCCTATTTTGAATAATAATGGATACACTGTGATGCCGCATTATATCAGCGATGATTATGAAAAAGTGCTTGAAATTGTGCAACATTGTGAAGAAAATTTGACACTACTCAGATACATCGACTTAACAGAGGCATCCAAATTTATCATGCATGTTGAAGAATTCGGTCTAACAAAACCTTCTGCTAGATTTGCCAGAAATTTTATGACTGCAAGCGACATTACAATGCAAACTATAAAAATGCATTATCTTAAAACCTTGAAGAATATTATTCCTAATATGTGGCAGCAAATATTCAACTTCTTTAGAGAAACAAGAACTCAAAAAATCAAGCATAATAATACAGTTGATCCTAAAGGCAATAAAATTACAAAGTCAATGAGTTTAGACTCTGTAAAACCTGGTTCAACTATTGAACGAATGAGTAGCTTGCAGCTTCCACAGAAACAAGCATCTTTAGATATGGCTCCACCAGGAAGCAGTGCGATATATGTGACTACCAAAGATGCGTATACACTTACAGATGGACCTACAATCTTCTTGGCAAAAGATGTTACCAAAATCGCAAAGTTTTGCATTCAACAAGCCAACATTCCAGCAAGCGTAATGAAAGACATACAAGATAAAATAGATTTCAATAATGAAGTGTCTCAAAAAATTGCAGCAATCGAAGCTGAACTAGAAAATGCACAGGAACAGATGGGTAAAAAAATAGATGGTTCAGGAGGTGATAAAAGTAATAAAAAAGATAGTAAAAAGAAGGAAAAGGCTGCTGGAGATAAGATAGATAAATCAAAAGACAAGGAAATTGTAAAAATGAAGGAGCAATTGACACTGCTTGGTCAAATGATTAAAAGCGCGACACTTCATGATTTGTTTGTTCCGAATCGATCATCTCATAAAGAAAAATGGGCACAAAATATTGATTGTTCTACTGCTTTCACTAGCAATGTAAATGAAGATGATGTTGATGCAATCATGTCTCTCAACAATGTGGATGACAGTTGGAAAGTATTGCTCTTACTAGGCATTGGAGTATTCGCTAACCATAATAGCATTGCATATACCGAAATTATGAAAAAACTAGCAGATTCGCAGCGGTTATTTATGAATATTGCGGATAGTGACTACATTTATGGAACAAATTATCAATTCTGCCACGGATATCTAAGCAAAGACTTGGGTCTAACTCAAGAAAAAATTATTCAAGCTCTTGGACGCATTGGACGAAATAACATACAACAAGAATACAGTGCACGATTTAGAGATGATGATCAAATTACAACACTATTTACAAGATATGAGTCAACTGCAAAGCCAGAGGTATTAAATATGAACATGCTGTTCAATTCGAGAAATGTGAAATGGAATGGAATAGAGTATGAAGAATTACCATATGAAGATCAAGCCATTGTCGAACCAGAAGAAGTTAACTCTACAGAAGATGATGAAGATTATTCTGAAGATGAAAATTAAATTGTTAAATTGTTAAATAAAAATCAAATCATTATAAAATTAAATCATTATAAAAATAATAGTAAATACTTATTTTTTACTATTATTGCATTATATTATTATAAAATAATTTAAAAGTATGGTCTAATTATATAAATAACAGCTAATGAATAATAATTTAAAAGAAGGAGAATTATTTTTAAAATATAAATCATCTTATAAATCAGCATTAACGGATTTATTAATACATTTATGGTTTTTTTCTTATGCATTTTATTTTATGTGGTATCTAAAAAATAGTTGGCTAAGTGTAATTCCAACATGTTTTTTAGGATTATTATTACACCGAAATTATGTTGTATTTCATGATTGCTGTCATAACTCTTATACACCTAACAAAACATTAAATTATTTGATTGCTACCTTTTATGGAATAACTACATTTACTTCTACCAATTGGATTTTAGATCATCATACACATCATTTAACAAATGGCAACTTAGAAAATACATATAATTTTAAGTTTAATGAATTACTGTATTACAATGTTGGACAGTATAAAAAATTTGATACAAAATCAAAAAACATATTTAAATTTTTTCATACACCGGCTATATTTTTTTCTTTTTTTCCTATATTATATTTTGGAATAATACAAAGAATAATTTATTTCATAAAAAAAATAAAATACAATAAAAAAATTAATGCATCAATCTTTCAGGTTTTTAATGATCATGCTATAAATAATGTAGGTGTTAGTGTATTATTATTTGGAGTATATAAATATAATATACTATTTCATTTCTTGTTAGCTTCATTTATTGGATTTGTTATAAATTTTTTATTATTTTTCAATCAGCATACATACAATCCTCCATATGTTGTTACTAACAAAGAATGGACTCAGCGAAATAGTGGGTTGTTAGGCAGTTCATTTATACAAATACCAAATTATTTGAAATATTTTACAATGGGTATTGAGTATCATCATATTCATCATATGAATGCAAAAATACCTGGGTATAATTTACAAAAATTCCATGAAGAAGTTGTCTCAAAAAGTAATTTATTTGACAATATTATTAAATTATCTATTGCAGAGTGTTATAATAATTTGTGGTTGATGTTATATGATGAAACAAAAAAGAAATATGTTACCGTTAAAGAAATAGATGAGGAAATTGAAAAAGAATCTATTCATATTGATTAGCAACAATTAGAATGTCGCATTTTTTCAATCAACTCATCTAATCCTTTGTCAAAATCCATTTCAATTGTCCAACCCAAATTTTTCACCTTTTGATTACTAATATAATATCGTTTATCATTAAATGGTCTATCTTCAATATATCTAGTCCATCCTTTATGATAGTCAGTCTTTTGGACCTTTTTAATCAATATATTAGCTATTTGTGTGACTGTATATTCATGATGATCATCACTTCCAACATTGTAGATTTCTCCTATTTCTCCCTTTTCTAATACTAATTTTAACGCGCTACATACATCATTGACATGCAAAAAAGCACGAACATTGGATCCATCACCTTGAATAGTCACTTCTTTACCTTGTAAAAGTAATTCAATAAATCGTGGCACAAGTTTTTCCGGATATTGATTGGGACCGTAAACATTGTTACCTCTTGTAATAATAATAGGCATTTTAAATGAATGATAATATGATTTTGCAATCAATTCTGCTGCCGCTTTTGTTGCTGCATATGGATTGGTTGGACATAAAATAGATCCTTCATGTTTTTTTTCTTCATGTTCCGATAACATTGACTCACCATAAACTTCATCAGTTGAAATATGAATGAAGCGAACAATTTTTCCATATTTGCGACAAGCTTCTAACAAAGTATGAGTTCCTACAACATTATCATGAGTATATTGTAATGCATTGTCAAATGAATTTTGAACATGCGATTGGGCTGCAAAATGAATTACAGTATCGATTTTATAAATATTCAAAATATTGGCAACCAAATCAAAAGAAGATATATTACCTTTTACTAAATGATATCTATCAGAATTTCTTACAGCCTCTGAAACATTCATTTCTGAAGCACAATAATACATAGCGTCCATATTAACAATAGTAGCATTAGAGTTCTCTTTGAAGTAATAATTAACAAAATTGGATCCAATGAATCCACAACCACCTGTTACCAATAAATTCATAATAAATAGATTATATAATATATTTATTATTTTATAACGCTTGCAAACTAACAAATATTTTTTTGTCAATAGGTTCATTTGGTTTCATTTGAAAAATTATATCTCTAACAGATGTCTTGATATCCTTTATTTTAATAGGTGAAATGCTTTCTAGCTTCTCCGTATTCAAGCAATTATTTGATCTTTTTGAAGATAATATTGCATTTTGCTCTTCAATTGAGAAATTAGACCAGCTAAAGTTTGGATCCACAATTTCTTTATACATTTCTAAAATTTCATTGTGAGTTATCGTTCCCGGATTTGTTAGGTTAACTGTTCCAACCTGACATTTTAATGCCATTTCAATTAATACCGGCAGCAATTCATTTAAAACGGTCATTGAATTTGGAATCGAGCATATTTTTGCATAATTTGTTATTTTTGTTATGAAATTTCGCGGATTAATTTCATCTGTAATAGGCATTCGTATTCTTACATTGAGAGTGCTAGTGTTATACATGGTTTGCATTAGTCTATCTGTATATCCTTTTACAATTGAATAAGATGATCCAAAGAAATTTGGTTTGTCACTTTCTACAAATCCTTTGTCTAGTTCACCAAATGGATGTGCTTCATCGTAGTCAAAAATACAACCAGTTCCTAAATAAGTGAAATGAATATTAAGTTTCTTGCAAATTTCAGCTAACACTAATGGTGAAAATAAATTGTCTCGCATGTTTTCAACTAGCTTTCCAGGTTTCTCTAAATAGTCGATTGTGCCGATTATTTGTCCTTCATATGTTCCATGTGTTCGGCCAATAAAACTCATAACATGTGTTACTGCATTAGGGTAGTTGTTTAATTCCTTTTCTACAGATTGTGCATCATCTGCTCTAGATTGAGCCTTATATACTGTTATTTGTTTATCAGAAGCAACTAACAAGTTGTATACTTTGGATCCGATCCAACCATTTGCACCAAAGATTAGAATAACAGGATTAAGAGCCATTATATAAGTATTTAAATTATTGTATTTAAATGATTATATTTATAAATGTTTTTTGGTATTAAGATCATGTATTATATCTTTTTGCTTTCTCATGAAAGAAAGCAAATTTGAATAAACTAAATAAATAAAGTAATATCATACTTTTCTTTGATTTTTTCATTTAATTTTTCCAATTGCTCTTGTAAATCATATTTTTCAGGTAACACCATTTTAACATTTAATCTTTTATCATCTATTCTTTTTTCAAATACCAAGTAAGGTTTTCCTCTTGAGACTATTAGAGATACATACTTGGGTAAATCGGAAACTTCTTTTTCTGGATAAATATCATTTTCTAGATCATCTACAACTTTGTTAGCTTGCAATAATTTTTCTTGAATAGTTATTTTACATGATTTTGTTGTAGACCATAATTTATTTAATTTTGGATGGCTTTCTACTCTAAAATATTCACGTATCTGGGGTTTTTCCTTATCAGCATAATCTTTATAATAAACTACATATTTTTTTATCATTTCGTGAGTTATTCCATCTGGTAAATTTTGTGCGTTATGTTTTCTTTCTCTTTTTGTGCCTGGTTTAATTCCTTTTGAATTTTGTTCTTGCTCCTTTCTTGTTGCAATTCTAAGATTTTCCCAAGTATTATTTAATGGGTCTTGATCTATGTGATCTACACTAACAGTCGATGTTCCTTGTCCATTTCCATAGCAACCTGTAATTATTTGATGAATATAATATGTTTTACAATCATCTGGATTATGAGTTTGAATATATCCATTTGGGCATTTATACCAAGTTAATTTTTTATTATTACTTAACGATTTCTCATAATCTGTAATTTTATCTAATGTTTTTTGACATAATTTTATTATTATATTCTTTTCACAATACATTAACCAATATTCCTTATCATTTTCCATAATCTTCCACATAGGATTTTTCATCACATAAGCATCTGAACCTGTATTTATATGATGTCCTAATTTAAAATCTATTATAGCATATTTATTTGTTATAGTTTTGTGAAAATTATGATAAATTAATATATTTTCTCTTCTTAAGTCAAATTTATTATTATTTTTAAATATATATTCAATATTTGAAGGATCATAAATATATAAATGTTCTAAATATGTGATTTTTTGATGATGTCTTAAATAAAAAGGGTAGTCTTTATCATGAGCATCAAAATAAATAAAATTTTTGTTAAAATTAATAATAGAAAATAAATCTTTAAAATCCATTAAAACAGTTTTATCATTAAAGTGAATGATACCACAATTTAATTGTGCGTTAAAGTCATATGAAAGTGTGTAATTCATATTATATAATATATAATACGAATATCTTTAAGTAGTTTCTAATTGAAATATTATATTTCAGTTTACTTAATTGCTGTATGCTAATCCACCCATGCCAGACATAATTCTTAACACGTTGTAATTTGTAGCATAAACACGCACCTTAGCAGTCTTGGTGCCCTCAACTGTGGCATTGGAAAGCACAAGTTGGAGGGTAGCGTTATCTATACGCGAGAAGTTGCACGTGCCGCTGGGTTGATGTTCCTCAGGGCGGAGAGCAAACGAATACACGTTAATACCCTCATCAGGGCATCGAGTGTGAGACTGGTAGGGTTGGACCCAGCTGAAGTAAGATCCTTCACGCTCAGAGAATCGGTCCTGTCCGTTAAGCTGCAACTTGGCAGTGACGACGGGGTTTTGGCCCCAGCAATGCAAGTCCAAAGAGGTCTCAGTCATCACGAAAGTGCCGGCATCAGAGACAGCAGATCCCTCAAGGTGATTGCTGGTAGATTGCAAGCTGGCAAGTTGTTGAAGGAGCGCAGGATCAACACCGGACGTGGCGGTGGAAAGAGGAACTGGAGGGCCTCCCATGTTAGCCTCATTGTAAGGATTGTTGGGTCCATGCCAGTATCCAGTGAAACCAGAAGGAATATCATAATCAAGAGCACCGGCATCATCGAAAAGACCACGAGCATCAATGAAAGCTCGGCTATCAGCAGCAACGGAAGCAGGGCCGCCGAAAGCATGGATAGCATTGGGGAGAGCATCAATAGCATCAGTGTAGTTGAAGGGCTGGGCACCAAGAACCTTGAACAAAAGGGCATCGCACACCAAAGATGAGCAATAATCTACGTTTTGATCGGGTTGCACAACCCAGATGAGCTCCTTCACGGGGTGGTTGAAGTTGAGCTTGATCTTGTTGGAAGAAGAACCAACAGACTCATCACCAGTGAATTGGAGCTGAGTGATCAAGTATTCATGAGGATTTTGGGCGAAACGTCTGCGCTCGTCAGTGTCCAAGAACACATAGTCAACATACAAAGAGGCAGCAACCAAAGATTGATTGTAGGCAATGGCAGCAGGAACTGGTCGGCCAGGAGCATATTGGTTAGCAGCAGTCACGGGGGCAGCGGCACCAGTATTGCAGCTCAAAGTGGTAACAGCCCACAAGCACTCATCAATAGGACGGATATCAAGGTTGATCTTGACTTCGTGGTATTGAAGAGCAATCAAGGGAAGGGCAAGACCAGGGTTGGTGCAAAACCAGAATTGGAGAGGCACGTAAAGGGTGGTCTCAGGAAGAGCATTACGAGGAGCGCAAACTTGACGAGGAGCCAAGGAGTCGCAAGGGCCATCAACCTCAGAGAAAGAGGGATCAGTGATGAAGGTAAGCTGGGTAGTGTTACCAATCATCTTGAAGTATCCGCGTTGTTGCTCAGCAGTCATGGTGAGCTGATTCCAGATGTGCATCCAGTCACCATATTGACGATCGATTCTTTGACCACCAATTTCGACCTCAACTTGGGCAATAAGTTGCTCACCGGGGAAATCCAACCAACGAGCATAAACACCAGATCCAACACCAACGGCGAAGGAAGCAATGCCCATGAGCTGGTTAATCTCGGGAAGAGTAACCTGAAGATAAGTGCGGTAAGCGAGATCACCGTTGCGGCTGATCACGCACTGAACACGACGACCGAAATCGGCTTGTCCATTGAAAGTTTGCTCAATTGATTCAATAGCAAAGTTTGTGTA
>Ga0315905_10005714_pt1 | contig 12660 bp, 19 predicted proteins | sample LakEriMetagenome_5_FD_203522 | JGI IMG/M metagenome (GOLD analysis project Ga0315905, IMG submission 203522) | Freshwater fungal communities from buoy surface, Lake Erie, Ohio, United States - Buoy 4 MA121 | ecosystem: Environmental > Aquatic > Freshwater > Lake | place: USA: Lake Erie, Ohio... | reverse complement strand
AAATTTATCTTAGGTTTACTTTACATATTTATTGCACAGATACTTGTTTGGTTTCAGTTAAACGGTCAATTTCTTTGGCCTTGGTTCAAAGAAAATAAGTTTTGGGTGGCACTTATCTTTTCCGTTCCCGTGTCTCTCTTGTTCATATACGCGCAGGATTACTTATATTATGCAATGAATGAAAAAGCTTGGAGCGTTCGACTGCTATCATTTGGTTTTTCTATCATGTCATTCTTTTTTCTTTCATCATTTCTGTTAAAAGAAACACTGGATCCAAAAAACACAGTTTGCTTAATCCTATCCTTATTCATCATATTAATACAGATCCTGTGGAAATGAAAAAGAAAAGAATCGAGTTTTTTATCGATGCATACGGTAAAGATGCCATTGACTACATTAATGAAATTGCTTCCAACATTGAAGACTTGGAAATAGTTAGAGCTTATGAAGAATCTTCGGAAGTAACGTTTTTTCACTTCAAAGGAACTTGGTTTGACTACAAGCATTTCATTCAACGAGAAAAGGTAGACCTTTCACTTCCCGAAAACTTTAAATACAAATATTCATTAGTTCACTATTACGAAGATTAACATGGCAGAGTTTTGTACATATTGCGCACCCAAGATGTGGGGTGAAGAAGTACTACCCGATATTGATGTGGTAGCAATTGCGGAATCTCTTCCACAAGACACTTACTCATTGGTCCTGTGTGAAGGGTGTGGAATGTCAGCAATTGGAAAAGATAGAGATGATACCGTTTTTATTGCTATGCCAACAGGTATAGAAGTTGCGGAAGAAAATAAAAAAGAGGTTAACTGGGTAACGTTGGATGAATACAAAAAAATAAAGATTGAAATTTAATGACTAACACATGTAGCTATTGCGACCCAGAAAAAGGGTTCCCAGCGCAGGAAATTGCGGAACAGTTAGAACCTAACACTTACACGGCTATCCAATGTAAATATTGCGGGGTTGCAGCAATTGGCAGAACTTTAGAAGGCAATGTCAAAGTTGGTATAGTTGATGGAAAAATAACAAAGGAGGAAATTCCAGTTAATTGGATATCCTTAGAAGAATTTTTAGAAAATCACACAAATATAAGAAAACAATATGAAACACATTTACATGAATACTGGAGTCATTGAGACCGAAAAGCAAGGGGACAAGTATCGATTTACAGTTGGGTATCCTTCAATAGGAAAAAGAATACGTGCTGCGGTTAACGTAATTCTGACAGGTAAAATACCAGAGGAAACCTTAGATTTTGTTCAGGCAAAAAAGATTGCCAATTCACTTACATACAAACCTTATTCCGGCAAGAAATCGACAACACTGCCAAAAACGCATGAATAAATAATAAAATCAATAAAACATGGCATCACCCAAGATTTGCCTCAATATGATCGTTAAGAACGAGTCAAAGATCATAGAGAGATGTATTAAAAGCGTGTATCACTTAATTGACACGTGGTGTATCGTTGACACCGGATCAACCGACGGGACTCAAGAAATCATTAAAAACTTATTAAAAGACAAACCTGGCGAATTGCTTGAAAGACCGTGGATTAATTTTGGTCATAATCGCAATGAAGCATTAGAACTTGCTGAAAGATGGGGCGAATGGACGCTTCTTACCGACGCTGACATGGTTCTTGTTGACGAAGGATTTGATCGTCGCGTTCTTGAGTATGATGTTGACGCATTTGACATCATTCAAGATAATCACGGGGTTAGGTATTTCAACTTCCGTCTACTTAACGCAAAGAAAAAGTGGAAGTGCGTTGGAGTAACACACGAGTATTACACGACAGAAGCTGGTAATCCTAGCAGAGCAAGAATTGATAGTCTTTGGTTTAATGACATTAGCGATGGCGGATCTAAAAGTGATAAGTTTGAACGCGACATTAATCTTTTGACACAAGGTCTGATTGATGAGCCTAGCAACCATCGCTATATGTTTTATCTTGCGCAATCATATCGAGATACTGCACAATATGATTTAGCAGTTGAATGGTATGATAAATGCGCAAACTGTTCTACTTGGGATGAAGAAGCTTGGTTTGCTGCCTATATGGCAGGATGGAGTATGTCTTGCAATCCTGATTATGATTTGAATGAGGTATCTTCACGTCTTCTTAACGCTTGGATGATGCGCCCGTGGAGGGCTGAGCCGGTATTTCATTTAGCAATGAAGTATAAAGAAAAGCAAAAGTGGGAGCAAGCGTATCAATTGCTTAAGTCTTGTGCATCAATGGATTACCCAGAACATGACCTACTCTTTATCTCCGCGGCAATTTACGAAGGCGCTTCAATTGATGAGTTTTCAGTGGCGGCATATTGGTCAAAAAAATATGCTGAGTCAATTAAAGCGTGCCAGCGACTAATTGAAAAAGGCTACGCAAACGGTGATCCACGGATTCGAAGAAATCTTTGGTTTGCGGAAAAAGCACTTGGACTGTATAGTCAAGATAACTTACGTCTCTATCTTGGAGAAAAACGCAAAGAAGTTAAAATGCAATTTGTTAACGGAAAAACCTCAACCAAACCCTCTTTACAAGAATTATGAAAACAGCAATAGTTACAGCAGCAAAAGGTTACACTGTTAATGATGTTAAAACCTGGGTAGAAAGTCTTAAGAAATCCGGCTTTAGCGGATCAAAATTTGTAATTCTTTACGAGCCATCCGACGAAATTGCCGAATACTTTAAAGAAAACGATTTTAATGTGTTAATTGGCACCGATGATGGATTGACTCATATTGCAACGCAAAGATTCCGTGACTATGTAAATCTGTTAAACAACGAACATGGAAAGGATATTGACTTTGTTATTCATACCGACATTCGTGATGTTATCTTTCAAAAAGATCCAGAAAAGTGGTTAAAAGATAACATTGGAAGTTATCATATAATTGCTAGCGGAGAGTCTATTACATATCGTCATGAGGACTGGAACGGTGACGGCGTGCAAAGTCATTACGGAAAAGAAGTTTTTGACGAATTAATTGATGAAGAAACTCTTTGCTCTGGTGTTATTGCGGGTCGTCGAGAAGCATTTGTTAAGTTATGCCAAACTGTTTATGAATTAGCTTTCTTTTCCAATGATCCTAACGGGTTTGCCGATCAGCATTTTTATAACGTAGCAATTCGCAAGGTTTTTTTAGACATAACAAAAATAGTTTCATCCAATGAAGGGTGGAATCTTAATTGCGGAACCTCTGTTGCAATTCCTTATAATTCGCCCGACTGGTCAACTGGTCCACGAACGGTTTATAATTCATACGAAAGATTTCGCAAAGGTTCTTACATAGAAAATATGATTCACCCTATACCAACAATAAAAAACGGCAGGGTAACAAATCAAGCATGCGAAGAGTATTGTATAGTTCATCAATATGATAGATATGAGCCTTGGAAAGAAGAGCTATTACAAGAAAACACCATTTAACACAGGAGGACATTTTGAAAAGCTATAGAATAAAGTTAGTAAAACATTTTTACGTTAACAATATATGATACAAGAATTACAATTAGGTTTTTATATGTGGGCTTATAGCAATGTAAAAAGCGTTGACTACAGTTTCACTGAATTGCGAAAGAGCTACCCTAATTCCGAACTTATACTATCTTCTGATAATGGTGAAGACATGACAAGCCTTGTCGAAAAACATAATGTAATGTATTACATTCACGGCACAAATTCTCACGGCCCTTCCTATTTTTCAAAAGATGGAGGCGGAAGATACGGATGGACTGTCAAAGAAGCAAGATTATGGTTAGATAGACTTTATGAAGCCTGCAAAAGGATGGAATGCGAATATGTTATGTTAATGGAAGAAGACGTACTAGTTAAAGAACGCTTTGATTTTCCTAAAGTTGACATTATTATGACACCTAACTTTAGGAATGCAATATCCTCTGAAGGTATGAAGTGGGTAAGAGATAGAGGCGGACTAGGAAACTATTGTTACTATTCAGCAGGAGGTGGAAGTATTATTAAGCGCTCTCTTTTTATTGCAGCATACGAAAAACATATAGATTCTTTTACTAAAGAATATGAAAGAATATATGAAGCTTCTATGAATGAAGGAGCAATTGGATGGGGATGGAATGACAGCATTATCTGTGTTCTTATGTATACGGAAAGTCCTAATGTACTACAAGAGCTGCCTGTCATAGAGTCCGGCAACGAAAATGACAATGCACCCATTATTCATAACTTTAAGAAGTATTACAATATTAATCTTGCAAAAGAAACGCATTCCTTATGAAGAAGATAGTTTTTTACCACGTTTATTTAGATGGAAACTTTAAATTAATTATTCAAGAACAACTATTTAAACTATTTGCATCCGGACTTTATAAAGAATGCGATAGTATTCAGCTGCACGTTTCAACACCTGATGAAACTCGGATACCCTGGCTCGTTAATCTTGTTAGTAAGTACAATAAGATAATTACCACTGTAATAAAAATAGATAAAGGAAATTACCCTCCTGACTACCGAGAGTCAAAAATTACATTGATGAATCTTAAGAAAATGGCAGACCAAGAGGATGCGTTATTCTGCTATTTTCACTCAAAAGGTGTTTCTAACCACGGTTATCTGATAGACCTATGGAGAATATCTTGCGATTATGCAACAGTTTGGGAGTGGAAGAAAAACGTAAACATGCTTAATGATGGTTATGACGCGGTGGGGCCAAACTTGCGTTATGATACATTTTTAGGAAGGTTTCCACATTTTAGCGGCTGCTATTGGTGGTCAAAAAGCGAATACTTAAGAACGCTTGATTTCAGTTATCTGACAGATGTTACAAATAAGTATCTAGAAGAATTTTGGATAGGATCTAACGCTAACGGAAAATTATGTTCAACCTTTGAATGCGGACATAACGAGCCTTACCTAATAGAAACAACACTAGATAAATACATAACCGCCAACTGACATGGAACATGTCTTAACAAAAGTAATATATTATGTCCCTGCTGATAGATATTTGTTAAAAATAATATGAAAAAAGATATAAATCTTATACTGATTCCAGCTGTCACAAGAAACCCTGTGATGTCTCTGTTCTTTGATGAAGAAACCCGCTTGGCGCATCTTTTAGCTACTATTAAATCTGTAAAAGAAAAAGTTCCATCTGCTTATATAGTAGTAATGGAAGGAGGAACTTTTTCCGAAGAAGACGAGCAAAAAAAGATAAATGCAGGTGCTCATAACATTTTTAATTATGATCTAGTAAAAAATGGTAAGCGTTTGCCTGACCCAAATAGAACTAAGTCATATGGAGAAATGACTTTATTCCTAGAATATTTTAACTCTTTAATGTTTACCGAAATTAAAGATAACATTTTAAGTATAAGCAAGGCAGGCGGAAGAATAATACTAAATGAAAAATTTGTTTTTGATTCTTCAGAAAAATGTGTAATGAATTTCTCACATTCTGTATGGAGCGGCTTAGGTGCTTGCTCTGGAAGGTACTGGAAAATACCAATTAGCAAGTTTAGCCATTTTATAAAGCAGCTGGCTATTTTAGCCGATGAATATGTAAAAACACCAGCAATTATAGATATTGAACATGGTTTTTATCAGTTTAACGTAGTTCCGCTCGAAGGTTTGGAAGCTAACGTTTTATCAGGAGTTTCATTGTTTGTATCATCACACGGTAATTGGGAAGAATCGTAATTCTTTAAATAAAGTATAAAAAATATGAAACACAATAGTATTGAATGGCTGGCTAATTGGTCATCTGAAAAGTATCAGCCAATATCGGAAAATTGGTTTAGTGTTGGTCATGGTACAGATGAAGAGCCTGCACAATCTTTACTTCTTTCCGCATTTTCAGCAGCAATGAAAGAAAAATATGGAGAAGGAATGAAAATACTAGACTACGGCTGTGGTTCTGGGAGATACGCAAATTTTTTAAGTAAACGAATTGAAAATTTTCAATACATTGGTTTAGAAAAACAAGGTAGCGAACATTTTTGGGGAGAAGCTTCTATTCGGGATGGACTAATTAATGCTGGTCATGATGACAGAGTTAGATTAGGCTTTACCGAATCCCTTTTAGAAAAGAAGGCTATAGAAGAAAGCAATGTTGTTTTACTTCTTAGCATATTTACACATACTACAATAGAAGAAACTCATAGAATAATTTCAAAGTTACTACCTATTGTTGATCGTGGTGGAAAAATAATCTTTTCAATGATAATGGGTGATTCGTATCAGCTGCAAGGTAACCTTTATGGATTCCAGGATTCGTATCTAGTTACATACAACACAAACGAGCAAATTAATGAAATAGCAGAAAAGTTTAACGTGAAATTAACACACGAAAGAGATTTTGAGGCAAACTGGGGTTATGTACACTCAGTATTTTCAATAGAAAAAAATTAACGTACTTTAATAACTAATAAAAAACATATATGAAAAATAAAGAAATTCCTCTTTTTAAAGTTTTTATGGCAGAAACAGCAGCTTCTGAAGTTGCCAAGGTTTTAAATAGTGGGTATGTTGGTCAAGGTCCTAAGGTAGATGAATTTGAAGAAAACCTTAAAAAGTTTTTTGATGTAGATTATCTTCTTACTACTAACTCTGCCACGTCCGCTGAACATTTAGCACTACACATGCTAAAAAGACCACGTATAGAGTGGCCTGGGATTAATGAAAACGACGAAGTTTTATGTACACCGCTGACATGCACAGCATCTAACTGGCCTGTGCTAGCAAATGGTATGAAGATTAAGTGGGTGGACATTGATGAAAAAACTCTTAACATGGATCTTGACGATTTAGAAAGAAAGATTACTTCTAAAACAAAAGTTATTTTGTTAGTACATTGGGGAGGATATCCAAATGATCTCGACCGCATTAAAGAAATACAAAATAGATGTAAAGAATTATATGGATTTAAGCCAGTTGTTATTGAAGACTGCGCTCACTCAATGGGAAGTAAGTACAAAGGTAAACTTATAGGAAATCATGGAAATCTTTGCACTTTTAGCTTACAGGCTATTAAACACATTACATCTGTTGACGGTGGAGTTTTACTAGTCCCTCATAAAGAATTGTACACAAGAGGAAAACTTTTAAGATGGTACGGTATTGATAGAGAAGGTGATAGAAAAGATTTTCGTTGTGAAGCAGACGTGGTAGAATGGGGGTTTAAGTTTCATATGAATGATGTTATGGCAACCATCGGAATTGAAAATCTGAATCACGCAGAGCGGATTATCGATAGACATAAAAGCAATGCTGCTTTTTATGATAAAGAACTCAAAGATGTACTTGGCGTAAAACTTCTTGAAAGAAAACCTGGTCACGAATCATCATTTTGGATTTATAGCATGCTGGTAGAAAACCGCGATAGCTTTATGAAACATATGAAAAAACATGGTATCACTGTAAGTCAGGTTCACGAAAGAAATGATAAACATACATGTGTTAAAGAATACCGTTCTTCTTTACCAACACTTGACAAGACAATTGGAAAAGTAATTTCTATTCCTGTTGGCTGGTGGGTAAACGATGAAGATAGACAACATATTGTTGATACTATTAAAAAAGGGTGGTAGCATGTTTTTTACTAAAGTTCAGCTTGACGATTTACCTTTTTTATGCAATGTAAGAAATGCGTACGCTAAAGAATTTCTACACGACTCTAGAACATTTACTCTAATTGAATCAATTTCTTGGTTTGAGGCAATGAATCCTAACTTTTGGATTATCTGGCTAAATGAAGAAAGAATAGGATACTTTAGATTAAGTAATTGGTCAAAAGAAAATCATAACATTTATATAGGTGCTGATATTCATCCTAACTTTACAGGAAAAGGATTAGGATATTCATCTTATAAAAATTTTATGAAGTTTTTATTTAGTAAAGACAGCTCATATAACTTAAATAAAATATCTCTTGAAGTGCTATCTACAAATTCACGAGCATACCATTTATACAAAAAACTTGGTTTTGTTGAAGAAGGCCGAAAGAGAGAAGAAGTATTAAAAGAAAACACTTACATAGATTCTATTATAATGTCTATGCTTAAAAAAGATTTTAAATAAAAACAATAACATGGAACCACTAATTTACACACCTACTTTTCGAGAAACCCCTAGAGTATTTTCTTTATACCCTTCAGCGTGGGGAAACATACCTACAATACTTAATGACATTATTAAAAGATTTAACGTTAAACGAAATACATGTTTAGAATTTGGCGTAGAGTATGGCTATTCTACTTCCGCGCTTTCTAACTATTTCAAAAAAGTTATTGGAGTTGATACATTTACTGGTGATATTCACGCAGGAATTGTAAGCGATCATTATCAAAGAACAAAAAGCCTTTTAGAAAGAGACTACGGGAATATCCATCTTATACAATCTTCTTACCAAGATTACGCTAAGACATGTTCGGAAAAGTTTGATATGATTCACATTGACATAGTACATGATTATGAAAATACATTTGCGTGTGGAGACTGGTCTTGTCAGCACTCGGATGTAGTCATTTTTCATGACACATTATCTTTTCCTACTGTTATGAAATCTTGTATTGATTTATCCGAAAAACATGAAATGACGTTTTATAATTATGAAGAATCTTATGGGTTAGGTATCTTAGTAAGAGAAAACCTTATATAGACATTGTTTAACTAACATGGTAGAACCAATATTATTCTGTGTATATAAAAAGAAAAAATGAAAATTACCGAAACATACTCAAGAGGAGAATCATTTTCCACGTCTATTCCTTTTGGTAGAGGAAAAGACAAAACAGCGGCGGTCCTTGTTCCTATTACGGATGAACCTATTCAGGTATTCCTTATTAAGAGCGGATGGACAAGCGGTATACCTACATATCATGTCATTATTGAATACGGTGACCTTGAGCAGACAGATTATAAGTTTATGACTGCTCCGCAAATTGCTAACCACTTTGGCGTTGACATCAATCTTGTTTACGAAACCCGCTCTTTTACTGTAACTAATGAGTATGTTCAATCAATTCCTAATGACGGTGAGTTAGGAAAAAAAGTTCGTCAAGAAACCATAGCCCCTTTTTAATATGAACCACGTTTACCACGAAGAAATCACAACCTATCTGGGAAACCCCGGAAAAATGATCAGCTCATCAAAGTCGGGTTACCGACAAGAAAATCCTACATCGCTAACACTATTTAACGCTAATGTTTGTTTCTTAGTTGAAGAAGCAGGCCCTAAGATTTTGGGTATCTTTAAGACCCGCAAAATCAAAGCAGAAAAAGTATGGCACGGCGATCTTGATATTACCAAGTCAAGAATTGACCTAAAAAATCTAGCAGCTTGTACGGGAAACTCCATCGTTGTTCTTCACGAGATGGATGCTAGATTTGATAATGCAAAAGATCCTATGTGGAAGAACTATGTATATCGCGTAGATCCCGATGGCAGCGAACTTATTGGAAGCGATTACATGGACTTAATCATGTTTACCGATGATATGCTTGAATTGCTTCCGCAAGAAAGTTATTCCGAAAAGAACTGAGAACTATTTAACAACTAATGTATATTATAGAAAACTAATCCACATGAAAAACGAAAATCTTATTGCAGAAATCCGAGAATCATCGGAAAACATTTTGGAATCTTTACAGAACCGTCAAATTCAAGAGTTCCAAATTAAAGACTTGGATATTGAAAGCGGTGTTTATCTGAAAGACATGCCTCTTCGTGGAAAAGCTTTACGCGGGGTTCTTTCTACTCTTCGCGTAAAAGGCAATTTCACAGATGCTTCTCGTAAGCTATCGCCACAAGATTGGACTACGATTTCGCAAAAGTTAAAGCAAACCGAAGCAGAGACTAAGATGTATGCTCGGGTAACAAAAAATGACAACGGTGATCAAGAGATCACTGAGGTATTTCAACACAATCACAATAAAAAAGGTACTGACGATGCTAGTTACCGTCAATACTTAGAATGGATTTCCAATTCACTGGCTGAATCAAAGAGTGAATTCTCTATGAAGAAATTCCATTATGATCCACGAACAGAGACAATGGACCTGGTGCTACTAAACAACGATAAAACTGTTGATGCTTTCGGTACAGGATTGGATCTCTGGAAAATGGGTGACCGCTTTTCTTTTAACGGTCTACAATTTAACTATGCGCCTTTCTTTGAACGCTTAATCTGTTCCAATGGAAACATTGCTACCGAGTATGGCTTTGGCGCCAACATTGCACAGGCTAAGTTTAACAATCAGCGCGTTAAAGGAACCATTGAGAAAGCTCTTCTTCATGAGTCGGACAAGATATCCAATGTGCTTCAAGATTCGGTGGCTCACTTAAAGAACAATAACATTTCATTAAGCGAATTTTACGCATTCCAACGATTCTTTGAGATTCGCAATGAAAACGGTCGCTATGATGGTTTAATTGCCCGCTTCTTTAATGATCAGCCTTTCTATCGTGCTTACGGAATGGATATCAAAGGAAAATCTCGTAAGTGGTTATCAACCGCAAACAGTGGAATCAATTCATACGATTTCTTTAATATGATTACGTGGATTGCTTCTCATCCTGGTGAAGTTCGTGTGGATTCGCAAGATCGCACGAACTTACAAATTGCTGCATCTTCTCACCTTCTCTTTAAGAAAGAGCTTGACCTAGAAGATATTGCAACATCAATCAAAGTGGATTATCCACGAATTGCTGCAATGAATTAATCAGTTCCCTATATGTGTATGAAAGGATCTCTTCGTGAGATCCTTTTGTTGATATATAAAAAATCTATAAAAAAACACATGTTATGTATACATTGAATAATTTTCTTAATGAATCGGGTAAAGCTGAGGCTCCGAACAAGATTAAAACTTTTGAAGATTTCGTTAACAGAAAAGTTGATGAAGACGATGAAGAAGAAACTGAAGGAGACGAAGATACCCTTGACGCGGTTCAATCAGAAAAAGATAAGAAAGACGGTGAAACCTCTGCTGAAACACAACATGGCGATGATATTGCGGATGCTTCTGCTAACTCTGATAAATTGGCTGCTGATGTAGCTAAAGATGTAGAGAAAAAAGTTGCCGCTGATGATGCTAAGGCTGATGTCAAAGACACTGAAGAAGAAGAGATTGACGCAGAAGAAATTGCTGATGACGACGATGAAGAGGGGGAAGATTAAAAGTTATGAGGATTTCATTAAAAGTCTGAAGAAGAGAAAGATTTTTCTTTCGCCAGACGCAGTGAATCCTACTGACCAATTAGGACAAGAAAAAACATTAGGTGGGAAGTACCCATTTGGTGGTCTTTAACTTAAACCTCATATCATATGAAAGTTCTCATATTGTTATCCCTTTTCTTAGTTTCTTGCAGTACTTATAATAACACATCGTATTACGAATCTGATGATCGTTATACATCAATTAACGATCAGCCTATTGTATCGCAAGAAATTGATACTATAAGTAATTCTACCGTTGTTGTCAATAATTATTATGACAACAATAACCTCTTTTATACTCCAAGAATTTGTGGATATCAGCGTCCATTTGGGCTGACTTACTATAATAACTATTATGTAAGTCCATATTACACGCAGAACCCAAGCTTTTACAATTGGAATTTCTATCCCTACATTTGGTACAGGCCTTCTTACCATTGGAATTATGCAAGTTACTCTAATTGGTATGGTTGGAACAATTGGAACTATTACGGCTGGAACAACTGGGGTAATGTTTATGGGTGGAATAATTGCGGCTGGAATAACTGGCATCAGAATAGTTGGAACACACCTGTTATCTGGAACTCTCATACACCAATTTACCCTGCTTTTGGCAAACTTGTAGAAAAAGGAGGAAAAACTATACAGAGTCAATCAGCAGTACAAGTAAAAGAAACCCGTCCCGCGCCGGTCAATAAATATACCAGTGTTCCTGTAAGAAACACACAAAATCTACAGGAAAGAAATACCTCACAGTTGGATAATCGTCCTAACAGAGAAGTTCCTAACACAGAGACACGTTCTTATACCCGGTACGAACCGCAAAGAAAAACTCAATCATATTCTCAGCCGCAGCCCTCTAATAAATCACCGTACATACAGCCGCAGGTTTCCGTGCCAAGATCACAACCTGCTAGGACAACATATTCGCAACCTAGAACACCATCGCCTCGTCCTTCACAATCCAAATCTCAACCTTCAAGAAATAATCGATGAACTACGTTAAAACATACGAGGAATACATGGGTGACCGCCAAACAAAATTTGCTGTCAAGAAAAAAAGAAAAGATAAACAAGTTGCGTCAATAAGTGCAAACACAACAGGGAAAAAATACGATCAAGAAGCAGACGGAAGCGATCAGATTACCCGCAGCACGATAAACTTTTAATTTCAGAGAAATCTTAGCATATCATTTAGGGTACTTGTTAGTCAGTATACACAAAAGAAAAGCGCATTAGATGTCCTCCATGATCTTTTACCAAAAGTAATGGTGGATATCTAATTACAGAAAAAATGCTTCATTAGAAAGCCGCTAAAGAAGAAAACATAGACTCTAACGAACAATGAATCTATTACAATATAAAGACTGGCTAATAACCGAAGGTGGTTGGGCCACAGTGAAAACACAAACCACTGTCATTAAACCTAACATCATTGCTGATGCGGTTA
>Ga0315905_10005711_pt1 | contig 12663 bp, 4 predicted proteins | sample LakEriMetagenome_5_FD_203522 | JGI IMG/M metagenome (GOLD analysis project Ga0315905, IMG submission 203522) | Freshwater fungal communities from buoy surface, Lake Erie, Ohio, United States - Buoy 4 MA121 | ecosystem: Environmental > Aquatic > Freshwater > Lake | place: USA: Lake Erie, Ohio... | reverse complement strand
CCCCTCGTCCCTCCTGCCCGCCGCCGCCGCCGCCGCCGCCGCCGCCGCCGCCGCCGCCGCGCCGGGCGGTGAGCGCGGCCAGCAGGCCCCCGCCCTCGGACTCCCAGGGCGGCGGGTCCCCGGGCGCCACGCGCAGCAGCGTGCGCCCGCCCAGCGCCCTGGCGACCTCGCGCGCGCAGGGGGCGTGGTACGCGCGGCGGCAGCCCGCGCACACGCGCGCGAGCGCGGCGGCGCGGCGGCGGCGCGGCTGGGACGTCTCCCCCGGCGCGGGGACCAGGGGTCCCGCGCAGCCGCCGCAGGCCACGCCCTCGAGCGCGGCGACGGCGCGGTCGGGCGCCTCGGCCAGCCTGCGCTGCCGGCTTTGCCGCGACGCGGCGAAGAGGCCGACGAGGCCGCCGCCGCCGCCGCCGCCCGAGGCCAGGAGCCCCGCGGAGGCGCCTGGCAGGCCGTCGTCATCGAGGTCGTCGTCGCCGCCGTCGTCGTCGTCGGCGCCGATGCCGCCTTGCTTCCTGACGCGCTTGGGGGTCGGGCGGGCCGGCGCCGCGGCTGCTAGCTCGAAGCAGAGGTGGGCGGCGGGGGCGGTCTGGGCGGCAGCAGAGGAGGCGGGACCAGCGGCCGCCGCCGGATGCGACGACGACGACGACGACGACGACAGCGACGCGAGCGGCAGCGGCGCGAAGCGATCGTGCAGCCAGCCCTGGAGCGCCAGGTTGATGCGCGCGGGCGGCTGCTGCGAGGGGGCTGCGTCGTCGTTGGCGAACAGCCCGGGCGGGGCCTGGGCCGACGACGTGCGGAAGCGGAGAGCTGGCGGGTGCTCGGGGTGTCGGCGCGACATCGCGACTTGATTGGTTGCGGAGCGCGCGCGCGTGTACGTACGCAATCGGTGGTATCGGGGCCGATGGTTTTCTGTGTCGAGTGAAGTAGATGGGCTGAGGACGCGACGCACTTTGCGGTCGGCGAGCGAGTGGCGCCCCCCCGACGAACTTGGCGGCGGCTGCCCCGGCGAGCGCCCCCCCCCCCCGAAGCGGCGGCGGCGCGGCAGCCGGCCGTGCAAAAACGGCGTGCATCCGCGGCCGCCGCTCTCGCTGCATACGTGGGTACTGCAACTCCATGTGCCTCGTACACCGCCAGCCTCTTATTTAGACTAGAACCGCGCGCGCGCTTGCCAGCAACACCAACAACCGGAACCGATCAACCTCTCTCGACGGGCCTCGAGACGCCGCGCCCGACATCGCCCCAAACAGCACTGCAATGGAGGCGTCGATCGCCGCCTACCTCGCGCCGGACAGCGAATCCGAGGGGCGCGCCGACGCCGTCCGCCGCCTCGACGCCGAGCGCGCGCCCTTTGCGTCCGTCGTCGCCGCGCTGCGCGCGCCGCTCACCGACGCGGCGGGCGACGCGCGCCGCGCGGCCGCCGTCTCGCTGCTGGCCGACCTGGTGGAGGCGACAGCAGCCGCCGACGACGACGGCTCGCCACCGGACCCGCGCCCCTCGGCGACCGAGGCGCACCACCTCGCGCGCTTCTTCGCGGCGCGCCTGTCGGACTGGCCGTGCGCGTCGCCCGCGCTGCGCGGCTGCGCCGCGCTGCTCCGGCACGACGCGCGCTGGCGGCGGCGGCGACAACAAGCGGCAGAGCTGCTGTCGCTGAGCGACGCGGCGGCCGTGGCGCGCGGGCTGGCCGCGCACGCGCAGGTGCAGGCGATGGTGGCGGCGGAGCGTCGGCTGGCGTACGAGAGCTGGGCGCACCTGATCCGCGGCTGGGGGCGCGGCCTCGCGTCGTCGGCGCCGCCGCTGGCCGAGGACGACGGCGAGGGCGGCGACGAAGACGACGTCGACGAGACCGAAGCGCAGGAGGTCGACCTGGTCGACGCGGTCATCGCGGCGATGGACGGCGAGCGCGACCCGGGCTGCCTGCTGGTGGCGCTCGATTGCGTGCTCGTCCTGTGCCAGGCTTACAGCGAGTGGGGGGGCGCAGCCAGCGAGGGCGCCGCCTCCGCCGCCGCCGCCCCGCGGCCGGCGCCGCTGCCGGAGCGCATGCGCGTGCACCTGGAGGCCGGCGCGGACGAGCTGTTTGACGTGGCGGTCAACAGCTACTTTCCCGTCGTGCTCAACGCGGGGAAGAAGAAGAAGAAGAAGAAGAAGAGCAGCAAGCGGAAGGACGAGGACTCGAAGCAAAAGGGCTTTTGCTGGGACCCGCTGTTGGCGGCGCCGGGCGCTGAAGAGGACGAGGAGGCCGCCGCCGCCGGAGACGACGACGACGGCGACGACGACGACCCCGACGCGCGCCTGCAGCGCGCGCTGTCCCGGCGCGTCGTGGGCGTGATGGCCTCCTTACCACGGTTCGCGGCCCCGGCCGTGGCCCTCATCGTCGAGAAGCTGGGGTCGGACCTGCCCGCGGCCAAGGAGGCGGCGGCCGACGCCCTGCCCTTCTTGCTGCGGGGGCGCAGGCAGGTGGCGGGTGCGGCGGCGGCGGCTTCGGCGGCGGCGGCAGAGGAGGCTGACGCCACCACTGCCCCACCGCCCGCGCTCCCGCCGCTCACCACCAAGTCGGTCGCCCAGCTGTCCGAGCACTCCGTGCCCGTCTGGCTCGCGCTCAAGCAGGAGCTGCTGGCGCCGGCCGCGGCCGCGGCCGCCGCCGACGTGGCGGCCGCCTCGGGCGTGGGCGGGGGGCGCGCGCCGGCCGCGCTCGAGCGCCGCGCCTTTGCGGCGCGGTGCGCGCGTTCCCTGCGCGACTGCTGCTCGGGACCTGTTGGAGCACACCTCGCGCGCGCGGCGCTCTCGGACGTGTGCGTCGGGGACCTGCTGCGCTACGTGGGCGCGGACGAGCGCGCCGTGACGGCGGCGGCGATCGGGGGCGGGGGCGCGGCGCAGGCGGCGGCGGCGGCGGCGGCGGCAGCGGCAGCCTCCTCGACGCCTTCTTCTTCCGTGCCCACCAGCGCTCTGGACCGCTTTGCGCAGCAGCGCCTGGCCTGTGTCGCCACTGTGGTCGGCGCCGTCGCGGCCGCCAGCCCGGACCGCGCGCGTGACGCGCTCGAGGCCGTCGGCAGGCCGACGCTCGCGTGCCTCGAGGCGGCAGCGGCGGCGGCAGCAGCAGCAGCGGCGGCACGCCAAGGGGCCGGCGGCCAGGACGACGACGACGGCGCGCCTGCCGCCGCTTTTGCGCCGACGCGCGCGTCCTCGGCGCTCTGCGCGCTGTCGGGGATGCTCGCCGCCGGTGTCGTCGGCATGGAGGAGGAGGAGGAGGAGGAGGAGGAGGAGAGCGCCCTGGCCCCCTTGGCCCGAGCGGCGGCGACCGCGGCGCACGCGCTCCTGCGCTGGAGCAGCAGCAGCAGCAGCAGCAGCAGCAGCAGCGACGAAACCGCCGGCGATTCGGCGAGCAAGCAGCGGCGCGAGCTGCGGGCCTGGTGCGGCAGCGCCCTGCGCGCGGCGCTCGTGGGCGGTGCGCCGCTGCTGCCCGCGCCCGCCGCCGAGGAGGCGGTCCGGGCGCTGGCGTCGGTGGCGCTCGCGTCGGCAGCGGGGGGTGCCGGCGGCCCCGAGGCCGACGCCGACCTCCGCCCGCTCGAGCTGGACCTGGACTGCTGGGCGCCCGCGTTCGACTCGGCCCCGGCCGCCCGCGCCGCGGCCTACCTCGCCGCGACGGCCGCCGAGTGCGCGTGTCTGCTCGCACCTGCCGACGACGACGACGGCGCTGCTGCTGCGGCCCCGCCGGCCGCGCGTGCTGTCCTCGACGCCACGCGCCACGCGCTGTGCTCCTCGGCCCTCGCCGAGGCGGCCGCCGCCGACGACGACGACGACGACGCGCGGCTCCAGAGCGGGGCCCTGGCGCTCGCCGTGCTCGCGCGCATCGCGGCGGCCAGCCCCGGCGCGCCGCCGCCGCGCTTTGCCGCCGCCTGCCTGCTGCCCCTGGCGCTCCCCTCGCCGCCGCAGCCGCTCTGGCCCCCGGCCGCGGCCTGCCTCGTGCGCGAGGTGCTCCCTCGCCTGTCGACGGGCGGGCTCGGCGCGGAGTTTGAGCGCGAGCTGTGCGACCGGCTCGCAAGCACGCTGGCTGCTGCGGGGGCGGCTGAGGCGCCGCCCGCCATCGGCACTGCGGGCGACGTGCGCGCCGCGCTCGCCGTCGTGGGCGCGGCGCTCTCGCGCTGCGCCGCCGAGCGGCAGGCCGAGGCGGCGCGCCCGGCCGTGGCGTTGCTCCTGAGCGCGCCGCCCCCCTCGGCGGCCGTCGCCCTGGCGGCCGGGGTGGTAGGGTGCGCGGGCGCCGAGGCGCTGCGGCGGGCGCTCGCAGAGGCGGCGGCGGGCTCGCCGCCGCCGCCGCAGCAGCAGCAGCAGCAGCAGCAGCAGCAGCCCCCCGCGCTCCTCTCGGCGCTGGCCTCGCTCGCCACTTCGCTCGCCACGACCGCGTCCTTTCCTGCCGCCGACGACGACGCCGAGGCGGCCTCGGTCGCGCGCGGCGCCGCGGCCTTTGCGCTCGGCGCGCTCGCCAACAAGTGGCCGCTGCTGACGCTGCCGCCGCCGCCCGCCAGCGACGGGGCCGCCGCCAGCGCCGCCGCCGCGGCCCTGCGGTCCGTCCTGCGCGACCGGGTCTCGGCCGCCCTCGCGGCCGCGGTGGGCGACGCCCTCGCCGAACCCTCGTCCGCCGCCGTCGCGCGCGTCCTGGCCGCCGCGCAGGCGGCGGGGTGGGCCAAGCGCGGCCTGGCCATGCGGCGCGAGCGGCTGCCGGTCGTGGTGGTGGCGGCGGACGAGGACAACGACGCCGACGACGACAACGCCTGGCTTCTCGGCCTGCTGCGGCGCATCGACGACGCTTCCTCCAGCACGGCGGCACCTGTGAAAGCCGCGCACCTGGGCGCTTGCCGCGAGGCCGTCGCGGCCGTCTTTGGCCTGGCGCTCTGCGCCGACGCGCGCGCGGCGGGCGGCGCGGGCCTGTGCCTGGACGCGCGCTCGGCTGGCGCGACCGAGCGCCCGCTCTGGCAGCAGCGCGCGCTCGCGCAGGCCCTGGCCGCGCTCGATAATCAGCAGCAGCCGCAGCAGCCCGGCGGCGGCGAGGGCGCCGTCCTCGCGCTCGCGCAGCTGATCCGCGCGGCGCCCGAGCCCGCCCTCCGCGCGGCGGCCGACAGCGTCGCGCCCCGGCTGCCGGCCGTGCTGCGGCGCCTCTCGTCGGCCGCCGGCTCCCCCTCGCCCGCGCGCGTCGCCCTCCTGCGCGGCTGCCTGGACGTCATGGCCGCGGCGCTCATGGACCCGGCGCAGCGCCCCTTCCTCGAGCCGCGCGCCGAGGACGCGCTCGCCGCGCTCGTCGGCCTGTCGCGGCTGCGGCGGGGGCGGCGGCGGGGTCGCGACGGCGACGCAGCGGGCGACGAAGGCGACGGCGACGACGACGACGAGGACGGCGTCGGCGGCGGCGACGACGGCGGCGACGACGACGACGGCGGCGGCGACGACCCGGCCGCGCCCCTGCGCGAGACGGCGCTCGACTGCCTCGTGGCCGCGATGGAGGGTCTGCCCTACGCGCTGCTGCACGCGCGGCGCCCGAGCGCCCTGCGCGCGGCGGTCGAGGCGCTCGACGACGACGCGAGGGGGGTGCGCGCGGCGGCGGCGAGGTGCCGGCGCGTGTGGGCGGCCGGGGGGTGATAGGAGGTGGAGAGAGAAAAAACAACAAGAGCACACAACGCACGGGGCGCGCGCTGCAAACCAACCTAGAGAATTCTCCTTTATTCCGGCGCGACGCGCCCGTCGCCGCCCCCCCCCACCGCCGCCGCCGCCGCCGCCGCCGCCGCCGCTCCCGTTCCCGGCCCGACCGCCTCGGTCATGCCCCCCCCGCCCCCCATCGCCTCCTGCCCCTCGGGCGGCAGCACCTTGTACGGATTGAGGATCCCGCGCGGGTCGAGCTCGGCCTTGAGCCGCCGCATCAGCGCGACCGCGGCGGGCGGCTTCGAGTAGCCGATCGCCGCGGCCTTCTGGAGCCCGAGCCCGTGCTCGGCGCTGACCGACCCTCCCGCGTCGCGCACCCACTCGAACACAAAGGGCTCGAGGCGCGCGAGCAGTTCGGGGTCGTAGCCCCGCGGGGACGAGACGTTGAGGTGCAGGTTGCCGTCGCCCACGTGCCCGTAGCCGACGACGCGGACGCCGCCCGCCGGGTCGCCGCCGCCGCCGTCTCCGCCTCCGCCTCCTCCTCCTCCTCCGCCTCCTCCCCCCCGCACGTCGCCGCCCTCGGCGCAGCCCAGGCGCGCGCGCACGGCCTCGACCATCTCGTACATGCGCTCGAGCGGCAGGGAGACGTCGTACTTGAACACGGCGCCGCGGCGCGCGAGCGCCTCGGTCACGCCCTCGCGCGCGCGCCAGATCGCGCGGCTCTGCGCGCCCGACTCGGCGAGCACGCCGTCCGCCACGCACCCGCCGCTGCCGCTGCTGCCGCCGCCGCCGCCTCCCATGGCCCACTCCAAGAATCCCTCGAGCTTCTGCGCGTCGTGCTCGCGGTTGCTCCCGCTCGTCTCGATCAGCATGTAGAACGGGTGCTGCTCGTCGCCGCCGCCGCCGCCGCCGCCGCCGCTGCCCGCCGCTCTGCTGAGCGGGTTTGCCGCCCCCTCCAAGTAGGCCGTCGCCATGCGCATCGACTCGGCGTCGAGGAACTCGACCGCCGACAGCACCTCGCCCAGCATCCGCCGGGCGCCCTTGAGCACCTCGCGCACGGCGCCAAAGGACGGCACGGCCAAGAACGCCAGCTGCACGCTCAGCGGGCGCGCGGGGCACGCGACGGCCGCCGCGGTGATCAGGCCGAGCGTCCCCTCCGAGCCCACGAAGAGCTGCCTGAGGTCGTAGCCCGTGTTGTCCTTGCGCAGGGTCCTCAAGAGGTCGAGGACCGTGCCGTCCGCCAGCACCGCCTCGATGCCGAGGATCGACCCGCGCAGCGAGCCGTAGCGCAGGTAGCGCAAGCCCCCCGCGTTGGTGCTGAGGTTGCCGCCCAGCTGGCACGAGCCCTTGGCGCCGAGGTCGAGCGGGAAGGCGAGGCCGCGCTCGGCGGCCGCGTCGTCGAGCTCCTGCAGCGTGCAGCCGGCCTGCGCGACGACGGCGCCCGCTTCGGCGTCCACGCTCAGCACGCGGCGCATGCGCGACGTGCTCAGGACGACCTCGTCGAAGGCCGGGACGCTGCCGCCGACGAGCCCCGTGTTGCCGCCCTGCGGGCAGACGGCGAGGCGGCGCGCGTTGCAGTGGCGCAGGACCTGGGCGGCCTGCTCGGTGGTGGCCGGGCGGAGGGCCACGGCGGACGCGCCGCGGTACTTGCCGAGCCAGTCCCGGTTGTACGGCTCGAGCGCGTCCTCGCCCGTGACGACGCCGGCGTCCCCCAGGACGCCGCGGAAGAAGCTCAGGTCGTCGTCGCGCAGCCGCGCAAACGCGGGGTCGCGGGAACGACGGGGCGGCGCGGCGGCGGCGGCGGCGGCGGCGGCGGCGGCGGCTGACGACGTCGCGATCGACGCTCGCTGCTCTTGCTGCTCTGACTGCGGCGGTGTCTGCGTCTGCTGCTGCTGTTGTGCTGCGAGGCCTGCGCAGCGCACGCGCTCGAGCAGCAGCGTCCGCTGGCGCCGGAGCAGGGCGAGAGCAGCTGCGGTGTTCCGCAACATCGTGCGAGTCGCGCACGCGCGCGCGGCTTCAAGGGGGGGTCGAGCAGCAGGGAAGTGCTGGGCGATGTGCGAGGTGATCTCCGTGCCCGCGCGTGTTCAGGCTGACGAGAAAATCGATTGCAAATGTAGCAGCGGATGTGGCGAGCGCCGGTGAAAAGCCACACTGCCTTCCGCCACGTCGCGCCGCGCGCCCTCCCCCTCGATTGCGTCTCTTCTCTCTCATCAGTCTCGCCGCCGCCTCCTCCTCCCCCCCGCGGCCTTGCCGCCCTCTCTTGCCGCCGCCCCCCCCTTCTCCCCCTCCCCCTCCTCCTCCTCCGCCCCCCCGACGCCCTCGAACAGCGCCCGCACGTCCTCCCAAGGCATCACCAGGACGCGCGCCTCCTTGTCCCCCGACCCGTACCCGACCAGGACCTGCGCCGCGTCCTGCAGCAGGTCGAGCGACATCGGGAAGGAGACGTCGGTCCACGCGGGGTTGCGCGGCTGCTGCCCGTTGACGATCGGCATCGGGCGCGAGGCGGCGTAGATGCGGAACGGCGGGTGCGCCTGCATCTTGTAGAAGTAGTTCTTGTACGCGCGCCCGGCCTCGCCGTGGACGACGCCGAGGTAGTAGTCGCGGCGCTCGCCCGAGAAGGCCGCGGGCACGAGCACGGCCTGCGTGTTGCCGCGGGGCTTGGAGGGGAGGTGCGCAAAGGCGCGCGACGAGGGCGTCTCGAAGACGCGCACGCACGTGCCGTTGGGGTAGGGCTCGAGGACGACGTGCGGGTCGAACGTCTGGCTGAAGAGGAGGCGGCCCTTGTAGATGAAGGGGTTCCAGTTCTTCTCCTTGAGCAACTCCCCGCCCGGCGGCGGCGGCGCCGCCGCCGCCGCCCCGTCCGCGCCGCCGCCGCCGCCGGCGAGGTACGAGAGCCGGACGATCCCCCTCTGCCACGGGTCGGACGGGTCGGGCCTCGCCCCCGCGAGCGGCTGCAGCATCATGAGCCAGGGCTGGAAGGCCCAGGGCCCGTCGCACGCGGCGCTGGCGGCCGTGACGGGCGACGCCGACGGGTCGACGGGCCAGGGCTTGGAGCCAAACATCACAAACAGCCCCTTTCCGGGCCACACGATCAGGCGCGGGTCCTCGACGCCCGTCCCCTCGAACCCGAGGCCCCACGTGCACTCGCCCCACGGGCGCGGGTCGAAGTCCGCGCACGCGGCCGGCTGCAGGGTGGCCGGGTCGAGGTCGCACACCGCCACGGACGAGCCCCACCACGAGATCAGGGCGTCGTGGCCCTTGCGGTCGGGCGGGGCCGGCGGGTAGCCCTCGACCTGCGCGCGCGTCGTCTTGAAAAAGTACATCTTGCGCACGGCGGCGACGAGGCGCGCGCCGAACCGGACGACGGCCACGTTGCCGTGGAAGTGGCCCTGCGGGAAGAGCACGGGCATGTCGCGCCCGCGGAAGGGGACGTGGGCCGTCGGCTGGACGGGCTTCTTCGGGTCGGCCCCGGCGGCCGGCGCGAGCGCCCTGTACCGCCAGTCGAGCGCAAAGCGCGGGTCGGCCTTGCGAAAGTCGAGCACGACGTCGGCCGAGCGGTTGCGCACCCACAGCGGGAGCGGGGGGAGGGCGGCGGGGGGCAGGGAGTAGGTGTCGGCGGGGGCGATCACGCTGCCGAAGCGGGGGGGGGCGGCGGCGGGGCGCTGGGAGGCGGTCGCGGCCGAGGCGAGCGGGGGGGCGGCGGCGGCGGAGGCGGAGGCCAGGACGAGGGCGAGGAGGGCGAGGCGGCGGGAGGAGCGGCGCGGGGGCGGCGATCGCGGCGGCGGTTGGCGCCGCGCGCCGCCGCTGATGCCGCTGCCCGCTCCCGCTGCCATCCTGTTCGCTGTCCTTTCGCGGCCGGCTTGGCGGATGCAGAGGCTATGTCTCCAACGATGCGGTCGGGGATGGTTTTGCCCCGCCGGCGGGCGCGAGTGCGCGCGCGCGCGAGGGGGTGCAAAGAACTGATGTGGGGTGAAGCGCGCGCGGAGAGAATGGTCGTTCCAAGGGGGCTAGGTGTCGCGGGCTGATTGTCTCTCTGGGGTGTGTGATGGTGATCGCGCGTTGAAGGGTTTTTGGTGACGGGGCGCTCACGGGTGCGCGACGGGGACGAAAGAAGCGGGCGACGCCGAACGCGCGCGCTCGAGCGCGCGCTCTCCGCTAATAATCCGCCGTCGCCGCGCTACAAGCACCTTGAAAGCCCGCGCGTCCTTCACGCTGCGCCGCGCAAGCAGGCGAGTAAGGGGTCGCCCCGAACTACCAGCAACTCCTTGGCGCACACCTACATACACGCAAAGAGAGCGATCACCCCGCGCGTCCGATCAGCCCAGAGTCACTCCCTCCCGAGACACACTCTCTCTCTCGCGCGCGAGAGACCATGGACGCGCGAGCACCGCCCGCGGGCGGCGCGGCGCTGCTCGAGCAGATTGAGCGGATCCGCGCGCGCGTGCGCGACGTGCTCCCCCTGTTCGCGGACGCCCTCACGGCACCAGCTCCGGCCGCCGCCGCCGCCGCCGCCGCCAACGCACCGCCGCCGCCGCCGCCGCCCGTCGTCGCCGCGCTCGCCGACCTCAAGCGCCGGGCCGCAGGGCTGCGCGCGTCGTGGCCGCAGCAGGCGGCAGCTGATGCGGCGGCCGCCGCAGACGCGTCCCCGCTCCACCAGCTGCTCCTCCCGCAGCAGCAGACGCCGCAGCAGCAGAACCGGCCTCTGAGGCAGCACCCGTCGGCCGCGGCGGCGCTGTGCGCGCTCGAGCGGCGCGCGGCCGCCGTGCTGCCCGCCGCCGCCCCTGCACCTCCCCCCGCCCTCGACGACAATGACGCCCCCAAGCGCCGCCGCGTCGACGGCCCCTCGCGCCCCTACGTCCACCCGATCCGCGTCGCCATCCAACGCGTCTCGATCTACGCCCCGCACCTGCGCGCGTCGCCTGTCTGCGGGGCCACCGTCGCGGCGGCGGCCGCCGTCACGCGCGCGGCGGCGGCGGCCGCAACAGGCGCCGCGGCAGTCGCGGGCGTGGCTCCCGCCGAGCCGTCCGCCCCCCTGCAGCGCGTTTCCGCGGACGCGTGCGACGAGGTGCACGCCGTGTGCGCGGGCGTGTTCAGCGCGACGATCGCCCTGGACAAGCCCGGGTCGCCGTGGCCCGTGCGCGTCGTCGTCGGGGCGCCGCCGACGCCCGAGGAGGCCGCCGCCGCCGAGGCCGCCGCCGTGCCGGGAGCAGGCCTGCTGCTGCTGCGCGGGGCCTGGCGCGGGGCAGACGTTGGGGGCAGCGGCGGAGAGGTTTTTGCGCGCGTGACGCAGGTGGCGACGCGCGCGCTCGCGCACTTTCGACGGCACGCGGCGCTGCTCGGGGACGGAGAAGGAGCAGGACGGGGCGACCACGACGACGACGACGCCTTGGCGGGCGCGGCTGCGCTCGAGCGCCTGCTGCTCTGGCTCGCCTCGTACGGCGACCTGTTCGCGCGTCCCTGCGCCGTCAGCGGCACGCGCATCGCGTGGGAGCCGCGCACGGGCACGCCCCTGCCGCCCGTCGTGCGGCCGTTCCGCGCGCGGTCGCTCGCGCAGCTGCGCGCGGCCGCGCAAGAGGCGGCGCGCGAGGTGGCGGCGGCGTCGGCGGCGGCGGCGGCCGGGGGAGCCGCTGCGCTCACCACCAGTGGCGGCGGCGGCGGCCACAACAAAGAGCCCGCGCTGCTGGCGTACCACGCGCACCTGGCCCCTGCGTCCGTGCTGGCGCTTCCCGGATCGAAGCTGGATGAGGAGGACGACGACAGGGCTGCTGCGCCGGACCGCGCGCTCGCTGCGCCGCCGCCGCCGCCGCCTCCTTCGCAGGCCGAGCTCGCGGCGGCGGTCGAGCGCGCTCTGGGCGGCGAGGCCGCTCCGGCCGAGACGCTGCGCCTCAAGCGCCCGCCTCCTCTGCCCGCTGCGTATGCAGAGGAGGCCAAGCGCCTTGAGCAGTGGTGCGAGGAGCAGAGCCGGCGACGGCAGGAGGAGGAGCAGCAGCGGCAGCGGCAGCGGCAGCAGGAGGAAGAGCAGCAGCAGCAGCAGCAGCACGCGGACGCCGCGGCTGCTGCTCAACAGCCTGTGCGCACGATCGTCGAGCTCCTGGACGACTGAAGGGCTGCCGCTGCTCGTGTAACAGAGAGAGAGAGAGAGAGATAGATAGAGAGAGCGCGAGTTGCTGCCGGGGGCGCGAAAGCGGGCGGGTGGCTTGTTGTTGGGAAGAGAGAGAATGATCAGAGAGAGGCCGCCGCCGCCGCCGCCGCCGCCGCCGTTTTCCTCCTCAAGCCGACGGGGGCGGCGCGGCGGTCGCGCCCGTCGTCAGCGCGTCGCCCGCGGCGTCCGCAGCGTCGGCGAGGAGGTCGAGGGCGCCGGGCGTCACGCCGCCACCGCCACGGCCGCCGCCGCCGCCGCCACTGCCGCCGTCGCTGTCGCGGGGCGCGCGCCCGTCGACGCGCGCGCGCTTGCCGCCGCCGCCGCCGCCGCCGCTCTCCTGCTCGGCCGCCGCCGCCGCGCGCTCGAGCGCCTCGAGCCCCGCCCCGGCCGAGCCGCCGCCGCAGCCGCTCCCGCCCGCGGCCCCCGCGCCACCACCACCACCGCCGTCGCCGCCGCCGACGACCTCGCGACGCCGCCGCCGCTCGTTGTGCCGCACGAGGCGCGCGCGGCACGACCGCTTGGGCCCGTCGAACTCGCCGAGCGGGTGGAAGCGGCCGCACTGCTGGCAGAAGCGCTGGGGGACGCCGTCGCGCGGGACCGAGGGGGCCTTGAGGTGGCGGTCGCAGATGCGGTAGCGCGCGTGGTAGTCGCGCAGGGGCCGGAGGTCGGCGCGGCAGCCGTCGACCTGGCAGGCGCCCGCGCCGCCGCCCGTTTTTTTTTTGGAGCCCCCGGCGGCGGCGGCGGCGGCGGCGCGGGGGGCGGAGGAGGGGGGCGGCGGGGGCAGCACCACTGGCGGCGGCGGCGGCGGTGGCGGCGGGAGGGGAGGCGGCGGCGCGCTGGCAGAGGCGCGGCCGCGCGAGGGGGCTTGGTGCGGGGGCGGCGGCGGGAGGGGAGGCGGG
>Ga0315905_10005709_pt1 | contig 12669 bp, 7 predicted proteins | sample LakEriMetagenome_5_FD_203522 | JGI IMG/M metagenome (GOLD analysis project Ga0315905, IMG submission 203522) | Freshwater fungal communities from buoy surface, Lake Erie, Ohio, United States - Buoy 4 MA121 | ecosystem: Environmental > Aquatic > Freshwater > Lake | place: USA: Lake Erie, Ohio... | reverse complement strand
TGCATCCAGCCGGTTGTCCACAGCTCGCGCATCCCGGCATCGACGATCGGGTAGCCGGTCTGCCCGCGTTGCCATGCCTTCAGTTGAGCGGCATTCGTGGCCCACGGGAACCGCTCGAAATCGGCTCGCAGCGGTTCCGTCGGCGTGCGGGGGAAGTGATAGAGAATGTGGTACGCGAACTCCCGCCAGCCGATCTCGCGCAGGAACGTCTGAGCATCCTCAGGCGGACGATTCGCAAACGCCTTGTGGACCGCCGCCCAGATCTGGCGGGGACCGATCTCTCCGAAATGCAGATGCGGCGAGAGCTGTGATGTGCCGCGCGTTCCAGGGATATCGCGGCCCTTGCTATAGTTGACGATGGCGTCGGCCAGGAACCTTTCGAGCTGAGCCTGGGCTCCCAATTCGCCGGGTTGCCACTGCTCGGAGAAGGCCCGATCCCAGGGGATCTCAGGGAGCAGCTTCCAGGACGAGAGGGGTTCGGAGCTCGGTGGGGAAGCGGGCAAGGCGGGACAGGGGAGAGTTCTCGCGACCTCTGCGACGGGTTCCTTGGCCAGGCAGGTCTTCCAGAACGGCGTAAAGACCTGATACGGCTTGCCCGCCTGAGTGGTCACCTCCCACGGCTCGAACAGCAGCGAAGCGTTAAAGCTCTCCGCCGCGATCCCTCGCTCTTTCAGGGCAGTCTTCACCGCCGTGTCACGTCGCGTCGACTCAGGCTCGTAACGCCGGTTCCAGAAGACGGCAGTCGCTCCAGTCTCGGCGATCAACGAGTTCAGCTGATCCAGGGCACTGCCCGAGCGCAGGATCAGCTGCGAGCCGTGCTGCCGCAGTTGGGTATCGAGAGCACTCAGTGAGTGATGCAGCCACCACCGGCTGGCACTCCCCGCGGGCCATTCACCCTCTTCATCGGGAGTGTGCAGGTAGACCGGAATCACCGTTTGATAGCGTTTGACCGCTTCGCTATAGACCGGGTTGTCGGCCAGACGCAGATCACGACGGAACCAGACGATCACGGTTGTGGGGGAAGTGTGCATACCGGATTGTTATACCTCCAATCGATTTGACCAGAAGGCAACCACTCATACCGGCGAAGCCGCTCCTTGGAGAGAATCTGGCGCCCGCGCATGCGGCTTGGCAGGAGCTTCGCCGCTCCCGGCAGAACAGATTTCCGATGCTGACACGCGAATTCCGCTGCAGCCTGACAGCTGGTGAGTTCCGCAGTAGCCTGCTTGTGCAGCCGTGAAAGGTCCTTTTGCATAGCGCACATCAGCGCTTTGAAATCATCGATCGAGGGGGGTTTCGGAGCGGGTTTCTTTCTGGCCATCAATCTCGTAGCACGGGCGTTCCACCTGTGGATCTCCGAGTTCCGCGACATGGGCGAGACGCCCATGCTACGCCGCGCGGCGGGGCTCGGTGGGTTGGTCCAGTTCCCGTTGCCGTTCCAGCAACTGCTCCAGCGACGGTCGCGCCTTGGCATACCGCTTCCCGATGAACGGAATACTGCGCTTGCTGAACGTGTTCATCAGGTCGATCAGCCAGGGGGTGAACCGCTTCATCTGGAACAGCAGGTGAGCCAGTGGGGAGACCAGCACCATCCGGCGGTTCCAGTGAATCGCTCGCAAGGTCACGCGCGCGACCTTGTCGGGCGAGGTACACAGCCAGCCCGGCGGTTCGGGGGCGCGGGTGCCGCGGCCGGTTTCGCAGTCGCGGTACAGGTTCGTCTGCACCGGGCCGGGGCAGATGGCTGTGACGCCCAGACCGGTCCGCCCGTATTCGGCCCGCAAGGCTTCGGTGAATCCGACGAGACCGAACTTGCTCGTGTGGTAGGCGTTGAACCGCCCGCCCGCGACCAGTCCAGAGATGCTGCACATGTTGACGATGTGCGAATCTTCGCGCGACATCAGCGCGGGCATCAGCAGGCGAGTCAGATGGATCGGGGCATCGAGGTTGATCCCCATCACGCGATCCCACTGAGCTTCCGACATCTGGTGCGTCGGGCCGTAGTAGGCCACTCCCGCGTTATTCACCAGCAGGTCCAGCCCCTGCCACTGTGTGTTGATCTGCTGGGCCAGGGCCTTCAGCTGATCCCGCTGTGTGACATCGACGACGCTGAATCGCACATCCGCTAGCTTCGCCCGCAGATCATCCACCAATGCACTGAGCGCCCGGCCATCGATATCGACCAGCCACAGCTTGACGCCCGCCTCGGCCAGCCGAAACGCCAATGCCCGCCCGATCCCGCCCGCTGCGCCGGTGAGTAGTGCCTGCTTGCCCGTGAATTCTCGCATGGGAACCTCCCTGTTCCGAGGCGGGAGGATAGCGGAGAACCCAGCGGTGGCGGAAGAGGTATCTCAGAGTCCCTGCGGTTGCCTACTGGGGAGACAGGTCCGCTTCGGTCTTCGCACCTCAGTCGACATACAGGAACTCATTCGAGTTCAGCAGCACGTGGCAGAAGTCGACGAAGGCCGGGTCGGCCTGCGACTCGCCGGGAGTCATCTCCAGCGGTTGATCGCCGGCGGAGGCTGCGAGGGTGGCGTCGCTTTCGAAGGCCCACGCCTGAGTCGCGGTCCAGGTACCGGACTTCAGCTCATCGGCCGACACCGCAGTCCGTGAGATGCGGACCTCATCGATCATGCCATCCCAGAAGTGCCGGTCGGTTCCGGTCCGTCCGCCGATCACCAGCGGCAGTTCGGTCTTCACGCCGGTCGTGACCGTGTGAGCCACCTCTGCGATCTGCGGGGGGGCCTCGGGTTGCGTCAGGTCCTGGACCAGAAAACGCACGCCTGTTGGCCCGGCCTCCGAGAGCTTGACGCTCACGGCCACGCGGTAAGGGCGGTCCAGCTCCAGATGAATACCGGACGGGACGACCTCGTACTTGGTGGCGTACTTTTCCTGACCGACCAGTTGCAGGATCAGGTTCCGTGGCTGGTGCTTCGACTTCGTACCGGTGACTCCCAGCGACCAGCCAGGATTTTCATTCGCGGCGTTCCAGCAGCTGGCGATCGTGCGGACGTTGGCATCGGCGTCGATCGACTTCAGCAGCACTGTCGCTGCAACCGTGAAGTCGCCGTCCTGCCAGGTCTGGCCGGACAGGCTCGGCCGCAGCCCCTTGGGGAGGGCCGTCAGGTCGAGGGCCTTTGTCCCGGTGCCGGGCATCACCACACGGGTCAGCTCCACTTTGGGATGCCGCGCGCGGGCCTCTTCAAGGAACTCCTGTCCGCGCCGGATTTCGGACTCTTTCGGATCGCGGGCATATGCCAGTCGATAAGCTTGCCGGATCAGGCTGTCTTCGCCGCCGGAGACCTCCTTCTGGACGCGGCTGGCCAGCTTCCCGGCCCGACCGAGCGTCCAGTCTCCATTGATCATCAGCAGCGACTGCGTTGGACTGGTGGTCACGTTTCGCGAACCGTTCCCGACGATGCGGTCGGGCTGGTCGAACGCCTCCAGCAGTGGCTCACGGGTGTTCCGCATCGACTTGAGGTAGACCGAGCGTCGCCCCGAAGTCAGGTCGGACCCCGGACCGCTCGTCTTGGGATCGATCTCCCCGGTCACAGCCAGCATGCTGTCGCGAATCTGCTCGGCGATCAAACGCCGGATCGGGAATCGCCACAACAGCCGGGCCGACGGGTCGGCCTTCATCCCCGACTCCATCATCTGCGGCTCGTTCGGGTGATGGCTGGCCTGTCGATAGACAGCTGACATCACAATCGTCTTGTGCAGCGACTTCAGGCTCCACTCGCTGGCCAGGAAATCACTCGTCAGCCAGTCGAGCAACTCCGGATGGCTGGGCGGTTCGCCGAGGCGGCCAAAGTCACTAACGCTGGCGACCAGACCGGTTCCAAAGTGCAGAGCCCAGATCCGGTTGACGATGACGCGCGTGCTGAGCGGGTTCGTCGGCGAGGCGATCCACTTGGCAAGAGCTGTCCGCCGCCCGGTCGTGCTGCCGCTGGTGGGGGCCTCGATCTTGGCGGGCTCCGGATCCAGCACGCTTGGGAATCCCGGAGCGATCTCACCCAGTCGCGGACGATCCGGCACATGTACGACGGGAGCCAGGGCCCCCACGTCTTTGACCGTCAATGTTGTCGGCAGTGTTGGCTTCTGCGAATCGAATGTGGCCAGCTCCTTTTTGAGGGCTTCCCACTCCGCTCGCTCGGGGCTGTCCTTCTTGAACTTCTTGTCGAGTTCGCCCGCGTACTTATCGAGTACCTGCAGATAGACCAGATGGGCAATCTGCTGCTCGTAAGGAGTCCGCTCTGCAGCGGGCTTGTAGTAGATCTTCTGGAAGTCTTCCTGGAACGCCCCGACGGCGGCTTTCTCCATCGCCTTCTTGTGCGGAGCCTCCAGGGCATCAATCTTCTCGCGAATCGCCTTGGTCGCCTCTTCCCACTTCGTCAGCGCTGTCTGGTACTCAGCCAGCTTGTCGCGCGGCAGCAGTGGCTGCTCGTCCTGGAACGACACATTGCACAGGAACGCCTGCAGCCGGTAGTAGTCCTTTTGCAGCAGCGGATCGAACTTGTGATCGTGGCACTTCGCACAGCCCAGACCCAGCCCGAGGAACGCATCTGCGGTCGTCTCGGTCATGTCTTCGAGAATCGTCTTCCACTGACCAAACGCATCGCGCTGGTTGTACTCGTAAATTCCGTTTCGCAGGTAACCAGTCGCGATATGAGCCTCCGGGTTCTCGGGATCGATCTCGTCCCCGGCCAGCTGTTCCATGACGAACCGGTCGTACGGCTTGTCGGCATTGAACGAGGCGATCACGTAGTCGCGATAGCGCCACGCGGTCGGGCGGAACGTGTCCTGCTTATAGCCATCGGACTCGGCATAGCGGACCAGATCGAGCCAGAAGGTCGCCATCCGCTCGCCATACGCCGGACTGGCCAGCAGCTGATCGACGAGGTTCTCGTACGCCTTGTCGGACTGGTCCGAGAGGAACGCGTCGATCTGCTCCAGCGTCGGTGGCAGCCCTGTCAGGTCGAGGTACAGCCGCCGCGCGACTGTGACTCGGTTGGCTTCTGGAGCAGGCTCGAGCTGGGCTTCGCGGATCTTGGCGAGGATGAACTTATCGACCGCCGTGCGGCTCCAGGTGTCGCCTTCGAGAGCCGGTGGTTCCGTCCGCTTCACCGGCTGAAAGGCCCAGTACGCTCGGTCCTCATCGGTCAGCTCGCGACCACTCGGACGCGACGCAGCGACCGTTTCCCCAGCCGGCCAGGGAGCCCCCATCTCGACCCACTTCGTCAGATGGCCGATTTGCTCCTCGGTCAGCTTCCCATCAGGCGGCATCTCGAACGAACGATAATGGATCGCATCGATCAGCAGGCTCTCGGACAGGTTTCCGACGACGACAGCTGGACCGGATTCTCCGCCCGTCAGTGCCCCCTCGCGCGAGTCGAGCCGCAGCTCGCCGCTCTGCTTTTTATCACTGTGGCACTTGTAACACTTCTCGATCAGCAGCGGGCGGACGTGCGTTTCAAAAAACTTGAGCTGTTCGGGCTCGAAAGAGGCTTGCGGTTCCTCTGCGAACCCGACCGAGCTGACCAGCAGCCCCCAGGCAAACGCGAACAATCCCATCATCCGCCACGGCATGAGAAACTCCCGAAAACTGCAGCCAAACGAGCCCTCCCAGCTTACCCGAGGGCTTGGTGCAATGCCAACGGGGAATTGGCGAAAGATCACCCACTGCGTCCCCATCACTCGGCCCTCCGCAAGACCGGGTTCGCGGCCACAGCCACCTTCAAAGGCAACAGCTGTCCCTGGTACCGCACGGTGATCCCTTCGCGAGCGATCTCGGTCACGACCAGCTCCGGTCGAGCCTTCGGGCCCTGGCCGACTCGTACTGTCTCCACCGGCCCCGACCCGATCCTCAAAAACGCTGATCCCAATTCCGGAGCCGACCCGACCAGCACCCCTACCAGCTGCACATCCGGCGGCAGCTGGACCATCGGCACCGGCACAGCCACCGGAGCCACCACCACCGCAGCTGGCGGATCAACTACCCCCCGCTGCCACCGTCGCTGTTCAAACCGAGCCAACTCGTAAGACGGACTCTCCCTCCCGTCCTCTCCCTCTCTGGCCCTAGGCTCTAGGCCCTCGTCCCTAGGCCCTTCCGTTGGCTCTCGCCTCTCCTCTCTCACCTCTCCTCTTGCTATCCACCATCCCCCCGCACCAACACCCCCTGCGATCCCCATCGCAGCCACCAGCAACAACTTCAAATGCCTGATTCCCATGGCTGGATTCTAACGATGAGGCAGTTCATCGGCATCCTCTTGTTGCCTCGCAACCCAGACGCTCCAAGCAGCGCCTGGGGCGCCCTGGCGTGACTGAACCCGCCGCACGGCCCGGACATCAGGGTTCACAATACTCCCAGAGGTCCGGCACGTTCACAAATCTCACTGGACGAGCAGTCCCCCAAGACTCAGGGTCCCCGATAGGTGCATGGGCGGCAGGACTGACTCCGCGACACGGTGCCGGACAGCCCCGACCAACCCTCGAACGGCGATCCCGATCACCACGAACAGCCATCGCCAACCAGACACGAACCGATCACAACCCGGCCGCCCCGCGAGTCCGGCAACTTCGCCACAGAAGACCCCTCCGAATCAAAGATCATTTTTTGAGGAAGAGGAGCCTTCCCGCCCATCCTCCGCCTTGACTTCGGACTTCCTAGAGGTGCCACCCGAGCCGGATTTGTGTCCAGGAAATGGAATAAAGAAGTAGGAAACAAGGACACAAGCAGCCACTAGTGTTTCTTGAGGGAACAACGCGGCAGGGCGTTGAAAAATGGCAGTTATAATACGGCCACCTATCAGTCCAAAGAAAATGGCCTTCCCCCAACTACACCACTGCATGATTGTCGGATGATCCTTTCTCATTATCATTGCAGCAAAGGATGTAGTGATTGCGGAGATCAATCCAGATGCTAATTCCGCTCCCTGAATAGAATCAAAAGTCGCACCTCCAATCAACATGCCAGCTATGACTGCGAACACTACCATGCGACACCATCGTCCGATCCATCTATCCAGTTAGCCCCGCCACCAAGACATCGTGTCCCAGAAATATTAACCCTTCTTGTCCTCCAAAGAAACGTGTATTCGAAGTTCAGATTTATTGAACCACAGACAGCGACATTGAGTCCAGGCTTTGGGCACCCTTTGCCCTCATAGTAACAAATTCTACCATCTAGTTGAATCGAGCCTCCCCCTCCACCAGAGGCGCGGGGGTGGCCCAGACATCGCTTTGGATGTCTGGGTGACGAAGGAACAAGAGGTTCTGGAGCCATCGCATCAGTCCAGCCATTGGATCGGAATCCCCACCGTCCTGCCCTCAATATACCAGCGAGCTGAACTCCACCGCCACTCGGTTGGCATCTGCACCAACCCCGCGCGCACGGGGTTCATGTGCATATAGTTCAGCTTCTCCTCAATCTTGGCTGTGGTGTATATCTCGAACGAGTAAAACCGGACCTGCCAGATCGGATCGGTCTTGGGGAACTTCGACGTATACTCCGGCATCGTCCGATACAGAAACTCCTTGGTCCCTTTGGAACTCCGCCCCTTCCACTGCTGCATGAACTGGCTCAGCTGTCCGGTCTTGGAAAACCAGATCAGAGCATGAACGTGATCGGGCATGATGACGAACCCGACGCAGCGTGCTTCGAACTTCTGAAGTTCTTCGTTCAGCACGCCAAGCAGGATTCGCTTCGGTTGATCGTGATCCAGCAACCGGCGTCGGTGATAGCATGAGAAGGTGATGAAGTGAACATACAGGGCATCATCGACACGACGAGGTTTGGACATGATCGAGTACTCGCTGAGGCAACCGCATTGTGGCCCTTCCTCTTGTTGCTCTGCAACCCAGACGCTCAAAGCAGCGTCCGGGCCACCCAATCCAAAGAACAACTGGGGCACCCCGGCGTCTGGGGCACCCCGGCAGGAGACGAGAACACTAATCGACGCTAATCAACACTAATCCAGCAGAGAATTCTCTCTGGCTCTGATTAGTGTGTATTAGTGGAGATTAGTGTTCCAATCTCCCCTCTTGCCGAATCCGCGATTTTGAGAGCCTTGCTCCCGCGCACGCGGCTCGGCAGGAGCCTCGCCCTCCCGGGATTCACGGGCGAGACGCCCGTGCTACGAGGCCTCTACGGTCTCAACTCCGCGCACATCTGCAGGGCCAGCAGCGGGATCGCTGTGCCGCTGTAGGTGATGTAGTGCCATGAGTCGGTATTCAGCGACCGAGTCCACCAGCGGCCGGGCGGGGGTGGCCGAGACATCGCTTTGGGCGTCTGGGTGACGAAGGCACAAGTGGTTCTGGCGGCACCGCGTCAGTCTACCCAATGGATCGGAGCCCCCACCGTTCGATTGCCCCCACTTCCCTTACGGGGCCAGCAGCTTCGCGAACAGGAACTCGTTCTCGCTCGCATATTTCTCCGACTTCGATGTCTTCGGGATCAGCAGGTGGCACTCGTGCCCGAGGGAGTCGGACTTTTCTTTGAGCTTCACACCGTACACCGGATGGTGGATTCCATGTCCCGCGTCTTTGGATGGCAGCGTCATATCGCCTCCGTACGTCATCAGCAGCGGAGGATCGTTCTTGTCGACATGGTTGTACGGCGAGAACTCTTTATAGAGCGTCTCGTGCTTGGCGTAGTTCGCCAAGGCTCCTTCGATCGTGGCCTCGCCCACGGCCATGTTGATCATCCGGTGCTTGAGCACATTCGGTCCCAGCCAGCCTTCGATCACTTTCGGATCGATCGAGGTCTGGCCCGCACTGACAGCTGCGGCGCAGACGCGCGTGGACTGTCTGGCGATCGGATCGGCGGAGTTCGGGTCCGCCAGGTCATCGTGCAGCAACAGCCACATTGAGGTACAAGCCCCCGCGCTGCCTCCCGTGAGGGCGATCCGGTCGGGCCGAATGTTCCACTCGCCAGCCTTGGAACGGATGAACTGAATCGCCCGCGCCGCATCGTGGACCGGTGTCGGCAGCGGGAACTCCCCCGACAAGCGGTAGTTCACCGCAGCCACGGAGATTCCCTTCTCCAGAAATGGCTTGTAGATCGTCGTGTCTCGCTTCTTGTCTCCGCCGATCCAGCCGCCGCCATGGATGTAGACCATCAGCGGGCGCGGTCCGTCGCCGTCGGCCTTCCAGAAGTCGATGGCGTTCAGCGGATGCGAGCCATACGACACATCCGCAGCTGTGGGAGGAATCTGCTCCAGGGCTGCCTTGGTCGAGACCAGCACTGTTCGCCCACGGTCGGTCACCTTCGTGGCCAACTCCTTGGGAGCGGCCGCTTCCAGGATGATCCGCAGTGCCTGGTTAAGCTTCTTGTCCTTGATTTCCGCCGTGACGGGCATGTTCAGAGTGAGTCCGCGGGACTTCAACTCATCGCCATCGAACTTCACCTTCAAATTGCCTTTCTGGCAGAGCTCGGTGGCAGCATCTCTGAGTGGGACTCTCTGAAAACTGGCTGAGACCACGGTGTCGAGGCCCTCAGCCCGGACGAACTGACCAATGGCCAGGAACGCGAACAGGCACACCATACGCAGCAGCGCGACTTTCATAGGTCACCTCGGAAGGACAGGACGACGCTTCAATCCGCACGATATCTGAGGCAACGATCCCGCTTCCAGTATGCAACGACTTGGACTGACTATTGACAGTAGTCGTAGACGGAAATCGAAGTGTGGAGTGCCGGGGGCCGTGAGGCCCCGGACTATCCGGGGGCTGACGCCGCCCGGCTCGCCCGCAGGAAGGTTAAGTGAGGCACCTTGCTCTCTCAGTCGTCGCTGGCGATGGTTTTTGGCCCGGCTGGGCGGACACGCATGTTGATCGCCTCAACAACCAGCGAGAATGCCATGGCAAAATAGATGTACCCCTTGTTCATGCCGGTTCCGATCCCCTCGGCCAGCAGCAGTACGCCGATCAGGATCAGGAAGCTGAGCGCCAGAATCTTGATCGTGGGGTGAGTGTCGACAAACCGGCTGATCTTCCCGGAGAAGATCAGCATGACGATCATCGCAACCACCACCGAGGCAACCATGACCTCAATATGCTGAGCCATTCCGACTGCGGTGATGACTGAATCGAGCGAAAAGATGATGTCGAACAGAGCAATCTGGACTAGGACTGACCCGAAGCTGGCCCGTGCCGGGGCGCTGACCCCTGCTGACGAGTGGCCTTCGACCTTTTCGTGAATTTCGCGCACACTGTGCCAGATCAGGAAGAACCCGCCGCCCAGCAGAATCAGGTCTTTCCACGAGACACCGTTGATGTCTCCGTGACCAGCTCTGGCCTTTTCGAGGGCCCCTTCGTGCTGGACCCAGGCCTCGGGAACTCCCAGGTCGGTCAGATGGAACACCGGCTTGGTCAGCCCCATCACCCACGTGATCGACAGCAGCAGCAAAATTCGCGTGACCATCGCACCGATCAGACCCAGCGAGCGGGCCTTGGCCTGCTGCTCAGCCGGGAGCCTCCCGACGAGGATCGCGATAAACACAATGTTGTCGATCCCTAGAACGATTTCCATCGCCGTCAGGGTGACAAAGGGAATGACAAATTCCATGGGGACTCCGACCACTGGCTGCACGATTCGCGTTGACTCAAGTCGGATTCTAGATGGAGGTTGGGGACGTTCAAAGCAGGATTCGATGGAATGCGGCGTATCGGAATAGGTAAGAGTTCTGACCACCTGGTCGATGAAAGCCTCGCCTCCTGGCCTGAGCACTTCGAGGTCCGGTTGTGTCGATTGGTCAACTCCAGCCGGTTTGCGGGGACGTGTCGGGGATTTCGATTGCGGAGTCGGGGTTCTCCTTCCGGGCCGAATTTGTGCCGCAAAGTCCGCAGAGCCACGTGGTGCCCGGGCGATACCTATCCTGTCCCGGCGGAAAGTGCCGGTTCGCGGGACACAGTTGGCGAATGGCCGATGGCGTCTGGCGAATGGTCAGAGACATCGGCCCCGCCCCAAGACTCTCACTCAGCGAGCCCGCTGGCTCGCTCAATTTTGGAGGTCCACTCGTGGAACAATCACGCAATCATCTCTACGACGAGAACTCGTCCCATTCCCTGCTCGACAGCTGGAAGAATTTGAACTGGCCCACCCTCGCTGGCGGAGCCATCATCGGGATCGTGGTGATGCAGCTGTTGATCGGTCGACCGCTGACCCAGCGGATCGATTCGATGCAGACCCAGCTAGCCGAGACCAATCGGCACCTGATCGAGCTGACCGGTTCGAAAGACGATGTTCGCCGTACAAATGACTTGCTCAGCGGATTGAAGACGCAGCACGACGAACTGGCTGCCGCCCAGCAGACGGTCGCTCGACTGCGAAACCTGCAGCAGGAGATTGAGTCCGAAGCTCGTAAGGTCGGTACCTCGATGGCTGCCCTGCAGCAGATGGCTCATCTGCAGAATACCCTCGCCAGCAAGCGGAACGAATTCGACGAAGCGGCCAAGGCCCTCGACACGCTGGTCGCTCTCGAGACGCTGGTGAATGACCTGGGAGCCACGGTTCCCGAGCAGACTCAGCACCTTGCCGCCGCTAAAACGGCTGTTGAAAACTTTGGCCGATTTGCCAGCGAGACCGCGACTCAGGGCCAGACAATTGAGCCCGCCACGACCGCTCTCACTAAGCTCGCCGAAGTTCGCGATCAGGCCATCACCACCGGTCAGAAGGCGGAGGGGGCTCTGGCTGCGATCTCTGGATTGGCCACTGTGACTCAGGCTGCAACGTCAGCCGGTGAGAGCACTGAAGCTGCCCTGGCCTCCGTGCAGGGGCTGGGCATGTTGAAGAATGAAGTGATCGCTCAGCAGTCTCAGACTGCCGAGGCTCGGGCTCAGCTGGCCGAGATGGCAGCAATGCACAAAGCACTGATCGATCAGCACGCCATGACCAGCGATGCAGCCAACGCAGTGACTGCCCTGTCGACGCTGAAAGCTCAGATCGTCGATAACTCAGTCGGTGTCGAGACTGCTCAGACCAACGCCACGAAGCTCGTCGAATTGAACAAGACGCTGGCTGCTCAGTCGGACCTCGATAAGGCGGAAAAGAACCTGATGGGACTCGTCCAGCTGGAGAACACGCTGGCCAGCCAGACTCGGCAGATCGCCGAAAGCGTCGAGTCGCTGCAGCTGCTGACCGGGCTGCAGGGTGAGTTCAACGATCAAATGGTTCGGCTGGAAGAAATCCAGAAGGGATTCACCGAGCTGCTGCTGATGGAAACCTACGTCGCCCGGGCTGTGAAGATGGTTCAGCCTCTGGCCGAGTTGGGCAGCCTCCGTCGCAACAGCGAGCCGGAGATCCGAGCTGCCGCTCGCGAAATCCTGAACCGCCGCGAAGAGCGGATGGCGATGGAGAGCTCGAAGTTCGCCGAGTCAGCCGGGGAATACAACCCGCCGGTGAAGCCAGTGCCGAATCCGCCAGCTGATCAGGACTAATACCAGAAAGCGGACGCTGAATTCTTCCGGATTCTGCGACACCAAATGCAAACAAGGCTGCGTTGGACAAGTCCAACGCAGCCTTGTGGCATACAGTCCCCACCGTATTTGCCTGAGAGAGTGTGGCCGGTGAGCCAGAGAGAGTCGTGAGAGGACTTGTTTGAGAGAGAGTCGATCACGCGAGTGAGAGTCGCGTCGAGAGAACTGAAAACTGACGACTGAGAACTGAAGACTTCT
>Ga0315905_10005708_pt1 | contig 12670 bp, 7 predicted proteins | sample LakEriMetagenome_5_FD_203522 | JGI IMG/M metagenome (GOLD analysis project Ga0315905, IMG submission 203522) | Freshwater fungal communities from buoy surface, Lake Erie, Ohio, United States - Buoy 4 MA121 | ecosystem: Environmental > Aquatic > Freshwater > Lake | place: USA: Lake Erie, Ohio... | reverse complement strand
ATCGTCGTCAGCCACGAAGTCACGGGCGGCGTCGCTTAGTTCGTCCGGATTGAACGGGATATGTCCGGCACCGAACTCGACCCCGACTCGATCGGGATCGACGTCACCGACCTTCAGGCCGGAATCTTTCATCGCCAGCGAAGCGGCACAGACACCCAGCTGGATGTCGCGGGACATGACCTTGATGAACTTCTTTTCGTACAGGTACTTGAGCGGGTTAAAGTCGTGGATTTCTGCAGCGAGCTTGGTCGGGAGGGAACCGCTGGAGACCGAGCGCAATGGTCCAATGCCAGTCACCCCCTGGACCAGATTGTTCCAGAAGGCATCCTTTCCGATGCCGATGGGGGAAATAACCCCCACACCGCTAATCACCATCCGAGGGATGGTTGAACCAGCCGTCATAGCCTGACCCCGAACGTGAACCGCGTCGCGTCCGGCGACCGAAGTCGCAGGAAACGATCCATGCAGGAATCCGGGGAGCGTCGGCAACGGTCGTCACAGAATCCGTGACGGAGAAGCCAAAACGCCCCAACCCCATTGAAGAGATCGATCGCTTCCCAGCGATTGAACTCCCCATGAGCGGGAAACCCACATGTGGAACACACCGAATCGAAACTCGGTGGAGGCCCTTGCCTCGTTGGGTTCGCATAGCAGCGGCAGTTGTCTGACCCCCGCGACTACTCGAACGTCGGATGTCCCCATCGGCTCCGCCGACGGCCTGACCAAAGGTTTGGGACTCCGGACAACAGGGATTACACCCTGCCGAGGGGCTCAGGTCAAGTAAAATCGGGAATGACACCTGTACGGGTGATTACATTCCCGATCTCAAGACTGTGATGCCCCGGACTATTCATCGTCCGAACGACTACCGGTGGAGAAGCGGAAAGCGTAGTAAACCAGCGTCAACAGCGATTCCAGGGTGGCAGCGACATACGTCAAAGCCGCTGCATTCAGGACTTTCCGCACAGCTGTCGCACCAGAATCCTCCACGATCCCCAGTTCACCCAGATGCCGCTTCGCCCGCGCACTGGCATCGAATTCCACCGGCAGGTTGATCAGCTGGAACACCACCGTCGCCGAATAGGCGATGATGCCGAACAGCAGAAACTGCGGCTGCCGCAGGAAAAACGCCATCAGCACGAGGATCGTGAATGCAGTCCCGCCGAACTGTGCGGCGGGCACAGCTAGGTTTCGCAAGACCAGCGGGACGTATCCATGTGCGTGCTGCAGAGCGTGCCCCGCTTCGTGGGCCGCAATCCCGACCGCCGTGGCGGAACGGGAGTGGAAGACCTCAGAACTCAGACGCACCACGCGGTCACGCGGGTCGTAGTGATCGGACAAATGTCCGTGAGTCTCCTCAATCGCAACATCCGTAACCCCTTCGGATTCCAGGATATGCAACGCGGCAGCCGCCCCGGTGAGGGGGGTGCCGACCTGCATTCCCTGAGTGTATGTTGAGCGCAAGCGGTACTGGGCCCACATCATCAGCAGGATGGCGGGAGCCGTGACAATCAGCAGCCAAGGGTCAAAGTAGAACATGGTTCACCTCCGTTGGATCAATCGTAGGAAGCTCTACGGTGGTAGGAAACCGGCAGATCACCGAAATCGACCTCCGATTTTCGAATGAGCGCCGCAGCGGGCTTCTGAAACGCAGTATCCCCGGTAAAAATATACGTATCACGGTGAATTTGCAGAGGAATTTGATCCCTTGATGCTGATCACATGGTGCGGTCGAAATCGGATCTCAATTCCTGATCGAATCTGTTCCGTGCAATACGGATCATTTGCGAGGGTTCCGATGTACTCATCACCTTCGCGACTCACGATTCGGACCCACATCCGCTCCACTAGTTCCGTGTCGCCATTGGTGAAGCAGAACAATAGCTTGGCGTGATCTCCAGCTTGGAGTGAAGCGCGTTCCGAGACGGAAGGGATTTGAAATTGATCGGGCGATTCTGCATGTCGCTGTTCGCCGTTTTCCAGGTAGAAGGTGACGATTCCGTTCAGCTTTGGCACATCGCTGACGGATCCGGGAAGATCATCGCTGGCCTCGCGACATCCTTAGAAACAAACCACGGAAAAGAGCATCGCAAAAACGATGCAGTGCCCCGCTCGGGGAACGTCTCGAATTCTTGCAACCGCTCCCATCGGCATCCCTGTTTCTAGTTCCCGACAGAGAAAGTCTTCTTCTGAGCAGGCGCTGCAGTCGCCTTCGGAATCGCCACAGCCATCGTCTTTCCCGACCGCAGCTGGGCGGAAATATACGGAGCCAGCGATTTCGGACAGCTGGGCAGCAGTTGGACATCCCCCTGGAAGTACCCCACCGGCTTGCCATTGAACAGGGCAATGCGGTTGGAGGCCAGGCTGGGCACGCGCGTGGCGTCTCCCAGGATGCCAATCAGATTGAGCGGGTCACACGCCGAGATGACCAGCATTTCGCCGCTGCCGGGCTGCTCCTTGAGCTGCCTCAGCTCGCGGATCGTATCACCCAGGGCGTACTGCTCCCCCGCGACTCCGCTGACGAAACGCCCGCCGCGAATCTCGCCGCGGGCCTCGAGCTTGCGGTAAACCTGCAACAGCTCCCACCACCGCGGAGCCCCCGGCTCACGGTTGAGCAGATCGCGGAACACCACCCCCCAACGGCGGAGGAGTTGCCACGCCCACTGCTCAGTCGAAGAGGGATGAGAGACGAGAGACGAGAGGTGAGAGCCAGCAGGTTTGCCTTCCGGCTCCCCTCTCCCCCCGAGAGAGGGGTTGGGGGTGAGGGTGCTGGAGCGCGAGAGTTGTTCGACCAGGACGGGCAAATGTGCCCGTCCTACTTCCGTGCTGGCTTTCACCTCTCGTCTCTCGTCTCTCGTCTCCTCCCGCCACAGCGTCCAGCGCCCCACGCTCGCGTTCCGGCGATGCCGCACGACCTTCGGCCCGCGACCGCTGGAGTGCCCGCTTTCTCGATCCCCATCGCGAATCAGACTTCTCAAGCCGCTGAAACCATCCGATGTCACCCACCCGCGGGTGACCAGTTCGCCCAGCACGTCATCCAGCTGGCTGGGCAGCATCCGGCACCACTGCAGCAGGTCGGTGGCGAACACCGCTCCCCGCTGCCCGAGAATCTGCACGACCTCCTGAGCCTGCGAACCGAGGGCCTCAAGCGGCGTCTCCGCCGCAGTCGCCAGCAGCCACGGCAGGTCCTCGCGCAGGCAGATCGATACCGGGGCGACGCGCGTCAGGCTGGCATTGGGGCGGGCCTTCTCGGGATCACGAGCCGGGGGATAGAGTCGCCCCCAGGTGACCTCTCCGGTCAGGCTCAGCTCGTCGAGCCATTCGCGTTTGTACTCAGCCACCCGCAGCGGCAGGATGTCCGACTCCCACGCTGCAGCTGCGATATCGAGCCCCTGTAGCTGGGTGATGACATCGTAGACGGCGTTCGAGCCACTGCGCCGCGACTCCGGCCACAGCATCTGATGGCGGGTCAGGTACCGCATGAAGACCGGCACTTCGACCGGCTCGATCTCGCGCCGCAGCCCAGCAACCGTGAGACGGTGAATACGGGAGAGCAGGCGACGATGGCACCACTCAATGGGGGGAGGACGAGAGACGAGAGACGAGAGATGAGAGCCAGCGACTTTACCTTCCGGCTCCCCTCTCCACCCGGGAGAGGGGCTGGGGGTGAGGGTGCTGGATTTTGCCGTCGATGCTGCGTCGTAGGACGGCCTTTCCAGGCCGTCCTGTGCGGAGAGTTGGCTAACGAATGAAGTCGCCGGTAATGCGGTCATGGGCTCTGCGCTCAGGACGGGCTGGAAAGCCCGTCCTACGTCTTCTGGCCCTCGTCTCTCGTCTCTCATCTCTCCTCTCTGCCACGGCCGAAACCGCCCGCGCAGCACGATCCCTTCCCCCTCGATCGCCTCCAGGCAGGCAAACACCGCCGACTCACCCAGTCCCATCTCGGCGGCGATCTCGCTGGCAGTGACGGGGCCGGAGAACTCGACATACCCGCGGATCGTGGCGACGAGGGCCTCGATCTCTTCCCAGTCCTGTCGTACCGTCGATGGGACCTGCAGCGGCGGCGAGCAGACAGCCTGCTTGTAGACCAGTCGAGCTGCGGGCCAGCGCTCGGTAGCGACCCATGCGGGCTGTCCGTTAGGGAGGGTGATCTCAGCGGCGCGGCCAGAGTCTCGCAGCTCGTGGAAGCAACTCTCCCAATCATGCCTGACGGGCAGCACAATCCGGCTCAGCAACACATCATGCAGCTCATCTGCGTTTCGCACGACCGGCTGGCTCTCGGCCACGACCCGCGCGATCGCCTCTGGATTCAGATGACCCAGGTCGCGGACATCGTTGACCGACAAGCTGCGACGGGTCTGGACAGCCCGGGCCCGACGTTCCTGAGCCTCGCCGCCATCGAGGAACGCATACGGGTTCGCATTGAGTAACTCATACGAGAAAGGCGAAGGCTCGCGCGTGTCGCGGGCGATGAACTGAATCTCCCCGCGTTCCACTCTCCCCAGCAGAGTCAGCAGCCCCTCAATGTCGAGGGCCTCATTCAGGCAGTCATACATCGTCTGCTCGACCAGTGGATGGTCCGGCAGAATATGGTCCCCGGTGATGTTCTCTTGGCACCCTGTCAGCCGCGGGAACACAGCTGTCAGCAAGTCGTCGGAGCGGAAACGCTGCAGCGCGGGGGGGACCTTCTTGCCATTCTTCTGCCGAGCGACCAGTAGCGACCGCGTCGCATTCCAGCGCCAGCGCAGCTGAAACATCGGGACAGCCAGGATTGCCTGCTCAAGCAGATTCTGGACATTGTCCGCCCGCAGCATTGGGAACAGGCTCTCGATCGGGAACGAGTGCTGCGGCCCCAGTGAGAGAATAAACCCGTCATCATCAGCGGTGGCCTGCAGCTCGAAGTCGAACGAGCGGCAGAACCGCTTTCGCATCGCCAGTCCCCATGCCCGGTTGATCCGGGCACCGAACGGGGCGTGCACGACCAGCTGCATCCCGCCGGTCTCGTCGAAGAAGCGTTCGAAGATCACCCGGTCCTGCGTGGGAACCAGCCCGATAGCGGCCTGCTGGGCCGCGACATAGGTCACCATCTGCTCGGCAGCGGCCAGCGTGCAGCTGGTGGTGTCGACCAGCCACTGGGAGAGACGAGGGACGAGAGACGAGAGACGAGTGCCAGCAGCGATTCCCTCCGGCTCCCCTCTCCCCCCGGGAGAGGGGTTGGGGGTGAGGGTGCTGGAGCGAGAGAGCGATTCTTCCAGGACGGGCAAATGTGCCCGCCCTACATCATCTTCTGGCTCTTTTCTCTCCTCTCTCGTCTCTCCTCCTTGCTTCACCCTCTCCTCAATCTCGCGTCGCAGCCGCGACACCTCTTCCGACAACTCCAGCGTTCTCCCCGGTCCTTCGCCGCGCCAGAACGGGATGGTCGGCGGGGCTCCGTGGGCATCGTGGACATACAGGTCGCTGCCGCGCAGACCTTCGATCTGCCACGACGTATTCCCCAGCAGGAACACATCCCCCGCCATGCTCTCGATGCCGAACTCCTCATCGACCGAGCCGACGACCGTTCCCTCGGGCTGGACGACCACCCGGATCACATCGGTCTCGGGAATCGCCCCGCCGTTGTTGATCGAGGTCAGCCGAGCGCTCGGGCGAGCCCGCACGCGGCGATGGACATGATCGTGGTGCAGCAGCGTATGAATCCGCCCGCCCGTGTCGGTGACCCCTTCACTGAGGAACTTGATGACCTGATCAAACTGCGAACGCCTTAACGTCCGGTACGGCTCGGCGCGGCGGAACCGTTCGTAAAGTTCATCCGTGTTCCACTCGCCCGTCGAGACCTCAGCCACGATCTGCTGGGCCAGGACATCGAGCGGGGCGATCGGTACCGGAGTCACATCCAGCCGCCCCGCGCGGATCGCCTGGACCAGGGCCATCGCTTCGAGCAACTCGTCACGAGTCAGCGCGATCAGTCGCCCCTTGGGAACCAGTCCCAAGGCATGCCCCGACCGGCCGATCCGTTGCAGGAACGTCGCTATCGACCGCGGTGATCCGATCTGAATGACCAGATCGATATACCCCACATCGATCCCCAACTCGAGGGACGCGGTCGCCACCACAGCCTTCAGCTCGCCCGACTTCAGGCGCTGTTCGGTCTTCAGTCGAATCTCGGCTGACAGCGAACCGTGGTGGCTGCTGACAGCTTCCTCGCCGAGCAGCTGCGTGAGCTGGAAGGTCACGCGCTCCGCCATGCGTCGGGTGTTGACGAAGATCACCGTACTGCGGTGAGTGTTGATCAGCTCCACAATCTGGGCATTGATCTCGGCCCACAGCTCATGCGAGCAGACGGAACTCAGTTCGCTTTCCGGAGTGACAATCCCCAGATCGAGCTGTCGCTGATGGCCAACATCGATGATCGAGCAATCGACCGGTCGCGGGGCGGGTGGCTCACGGCTGGCAATCTGGCCCGCGCGGTCAACCTCTTCCTTGCAGCCACCCGTGGCGTCCAGTTCCGGTAACTCGCGCGGAGGCAGCTCGGGCGGAACCGGATCGAGTTCGTCACCCGCCCCGACGAGAAACCGGGCCATCCGCTCGATGGGCTTCTGTGTGGCGGAGAGGCCGATGCGCTGGAGACGTTGAGGGTTGCGGGTTGAGGGGTGAGAGTCCGTGAGCGGCACGGCGCTAGCCGCCGGTAGTTCAGAGCCGGAGGATTCACCACGGAGGCACGGAGGCACGGAGGGAGAGGGGTTGGGGGTGAGGGTGCTGGAACGCGATCTCGAAGTTACCTCGTAGGACGGGCTTTCCAGGCCGTCCTGTGCGGGGAGTCGACGTCCGAATGAAGTCACCGGGAATGCGGTCGTTGTCTCTGCGCTCGGGACGGGCTGGAAAGCCCGTCCTACGTCGATGTCTGGCTCTCGTCCCTCGTCTCTCGTCTCTCGTCTCACCAGATGTTCCAGCCGCTCGAGGCTCAGCGCCAAATGCGAGCCGCGCTTATCTCTCGCCAGAGCGTGAATCTCATCGACGATGACCGTGTCGACGGTCGAGAGCGCGGCCCGGCCTTTCTCGGCGGTCAGCATCAGGAACAGTGACTCGGGGGTGGTCACGAAGATATGCGGCGGGTTCTTGACAAGTTTGGCCCGTTCGCTGGCGGGGGTATCGCCGGTGCGCAGGCCGACTCGCAGCTTGGGGATTACTTCACCGGCTTCTCGGGCGAACTGAGCAATCTCTTCCAGCGGCCCGCTCAGGTTCTTCTGCATGTCGTTCGACAGCGCCCGCAGCGGGGAGATGTAGACGACGCGCATCTCCTCCTTCAGCGTTCCAGCCAGGGCGTCTCGAAACAGCCGGTCGATCACAGCCAGAAACGCCGTCAGCGTCTTGCCGCTTCCCGTCGGGGCAGAGATCAGCGTATGCCGCCCCGCAGCGATCTCAGGCCAGCCCCGGACCTGCGGCTCAGTCGGCCCCGCAAAACGCGAGGCGAACCAGCGTTCAATGATCGGATGGAAGCCAAACTGCATCACGGAAGCGCTCAAGAGGCCGGGGATCGACCAGAAGAGATTCTTACATTCGGGCGACTGACCGACCACCGACTTCGTCTCTTGGTGTCCGGTGGGATCGCCGTTACAGTTTGGAATCAGAGATGCCGGGAGCCCCCCGGGCCAGGAGAGTGATTGATGAACGGACCCGATTTCCGGAAAGCGGAGCTCATGCCATGTATCGCCCAGGATGCGGAATCCGGGCTGGTGCTGATGCTGGCCTACATGAATGAAGAGGCCTACAACGAGACGCTGAAGACCGGGCGCGTCTGCTACTACAGCCGCAGCCGCAAGAAGTTGTGGCGGAAAGGCGAAGAGAGCGGAAACGTTCAGCATCTCAAGGCGATCTATTTCGACTGTGACGCGGACGCGATTCTGGTGAAGGTTCAGCAGGTCGGGGGAGCCGCTTGTCACGAGGGGTTTCCCAGCTGCTTCTTTCGCGAAGTCGATCGCACGACTGGTGACGTCACTGTCGTGGGTGAGAGGCTGTTCGATCCGCAGAAGGTGTACCACAAGTAGGCCCATTCCGATTCGTTGAGACGAGTGGCTCTGATCGTGTTCGCTGCGCTGGAACAAATGATGAGTGCCATCTCTTCCGCCGGTTGGGCGGTCGTGGGGGGAGTCATCACCGCGCTAGTGGCCGCGACTCTGGTGCGGCCGGCCTTAACCGTCTGTGGAGCACCGGCCGGTCGATGGCCCCGGATGATGAGTGTGATCGGGCTCGTTCTGGGAGCCGCCTTGGCCTACTCGATGAGCGAGTTCCAGTGCCAGGCGACACCAGTTGTTCTTCCGGATCCGTTCTCTCAGGATCTGCGGATTCTGTTCCATGCGGTGTGCCTGGGACTGCTGCTGGTGATCACCGCGACCGATCTGGTTACTCTCTACATTCCCGATTTTGTCGTCCATTTGGGGATCGTCATCGGGATCACCGCCGCCACGGCATCGGGACAGCTGCAAATCGAGCATGTCTGGGTCGATTGGAATGAAGTGATCAAGGACCTGCGAGGGCCCTATATCCCCGAGTGGCTGAAGCATTCACAGCACTGGCACGGATTGGCTTGGAGCAGTGCCGGGGCCCTTGTCGGAGCAGTGCTGACCGCCGTCATTCGAAAGGTCGCCGAGTTCGCCCTCGGTCGTCCAGCGATGGGAGCAGGCGATGTCACCTTGATGGCGATGGTCGGGGCCTTCCTCGGTTGGCAGGCCACGGTGATTGCATTCTTTCTCGCGCCCGTTCTGGCGCTGGCGCTGGGGCCGTTGGCTCGCCGGATCTCAGCCGAGAAGGCTGTGCCGTACGGGCCGTTTCTGGCGCTGGGGGCGATCGTGGTGATGTTCGCCTGGCGCTGGATCTGGATGTTCGAAATCGAGATCGGAACCGCTGGTCCGCTCGGGGTGGATGATCGCATGACGACGTTTGCGGTGCGTCGATTGTTCGGAGACTGGGTGCTGCTGCTCGGGCTGAGTGTGGTTTCCATCGGCGGCACGGCGGGGCTGATGGGGCTGATGCGACTGTTCTGGACGCTGCCAATAGAACGCGAGCGGGTCACGAGCGAGCCGGTTTCTCCGGACAGTCCCCCTGTCGGATAACGTCCCGGACTACAACGCAGTCAGTGCCCCGCGGCCGATACGTCCCAGATCGTGACAGAACGCGTCGAGGCAGAGCGGCACTGGCATCGAAGCCAACAACTGAGTTTCGGCCTCCAGGCTGCGATCGAGCATCAGGCTCCAGCGGTCCATGGCCGTCATATCTTCGGTCGAAAATCGCTGCAGCGCGGCATCGACACTGACCGCTTCCTCCGGGGAAGCCACCACAGCGGCCCCCAGCATGCGGCGATAAAAGTCGGCGGCAAAACGCACCAGCCACAAGGCCGCTTTGCGCTGGGAGGCGGGGTCTTTGCCGATCTCGTCAATCGTGGTCTGGAACAGCTTGGATGCGGCCAGACTCTGAAAGTTACTGGCGGCCAATTGGCGATAGACCGCAGCTCGAATTGACCGCAACTCCGGAGAGTGCAGCTGTTGAGCAACCTCCAGGCTCCCCTCCGACAAGGAGGCGATTGCTGCCGCCTGAGCTCGATCGGTTTCCAGACCCTGCTCGATCAACAGCTCCGTCAGGTTTTCGGGAGAGAGCGGTGAGAACAGAATCGGCTGGCAACGCGACCGGATCGTGGAGAGGATCGAGGCCGACTCGGGCGCGGTCAGAAACAGAATCGATCCTGAGGGCGGCTCTTCCAGGGTCTTGAGCAGCGCGTTGGCACTGGCATCGTTCATCGTGTGGGCATCGTCGATGATTGCCACGCGGCGGCTGGCACTCATTGGCCGGAGCGCCAGATCGTGACACAGCCCTTCTCGGCCGCGCTTGTCGGGAGCACCGATCAGCAGATCGATCGGCAGTTCCTGTTTCCCTTCGGGGCGCTCAACCACCAGCATATCCGGATGCGATCCAGCCTGGACCTGTTTGCAGCTGGGACAATGGCCGCACGCGTCGAGGTCTTCAGGAACTCGCTCTGTGCAGAACAGACACTGCGCCACATTCCGGGCGAACGCCTTCTTGCCGATCCCCGGCGGTCCGACCAGCAGGAACCCATGCGCCAGCCGGCCCCGCCGCACAGCTCGACGGAACATCTCGACTTGTCGGTCATGTCCGCGCAGGGTGGACCAGATCATGGGAGGGCAGATGGCGGATGGCTCGTGGCAAATCGCCAGAGCGTGGGGCCATCTTGTCGAGTGACTCGTAATGGGTCAATGACCCGCGGTATCCGTTCCGTAGAGTCACTACGCAGCGCGGGCGGTCGGCAGTGCCGCTTCAGCCTGAATCACTTCCTGACACAGTCCCTGATAATCGCTGGCTCCTGCAGAACCGGGAGCATAATCGAAGATCGACTGCCCAAAGCTCGGAGCCTCAGCCAGCTTGATATTGCGGCGGATGCGGTTGCTGAAGACGCGGGCTCCGGCCCAGGGGGCCTGCGGATCGCTGGCTTCGAGAAACCGCATCAGGTCATCCGTCACATCGGTGGCCAGCCGGGTCCCGGTCTCAAACAGGCAGAGGACGATTCCCGAAACTCTCAGCTGACGATTCAAGCGGCGCGTAACCAGAGCTGTGGTCTCAAACAACTTCGAGAGCCCCTGCAGGGCAAAGAAGTGTGGTTGTAGCGGGATGAAGACTTCGGTCGCAGCTGTGAGCGCGTTGATCGTCAGCACGCTCAGCGACGGCGGGCAGTCCATCACGATGTAGTCGAACTGCTCAGAGGCCTGAGCCGCTTCGAGTGCCTTGCGGAGGACGAATTCCCGGCCTGGAGCATCGACCAGCTCCAGCTCGGTGGCTGCGAGGTCGAGATTCGCTGGGGCCAGCCAGAGGTTGTTACCGACCAGTTGGCGGATGTCATTGAACGACTTGCTGCCGGCCAGCACTTGATAAATCGTGTCGGTCCCGCCGTGCAGGTCAACACCCACGTGGATCGAGGCATGGGCCTGGGGGTCCAGATCGATCAGGCAGACGCGCTTCCCCTGTCGAGCCAGTCCCGCAGCCAGATTCACACTGGTCGTGGTCTTTCCCACGCCGCCCTTCTGGTTCATCACAGCGATCGTACGCATTCCCTGCACTCCGTCGACCGGCGGCCCCGAGGACAATCCCTGTCCAGACTCGCCGGGGTCGAGACTATACGAAAGGGGCGAGGAGACAGGAAGGTGAATTGAAGAGGGCAGTGGGGAATGGGCAGTGGGCAGTGGAAAGCCAGTGGGAGAGCCGAAGTGACGAACTGCCTGGCTCCCCTCTCCTCTCGGGAGAGCTCGGGAGAGGGGCTGGGGGTGAGGGTATTCGCCACGTGAATGATCTCGCAGCTTGTATGCAGCGGATTGAACGAACCGGCAACTCGTCCGTTCTTCGCTGCCCATTCCCCACTGCCCACTTCTCTTCTCATCGACTCACCAAAATTCCAGTAGCAGCGAATCTCGCCGGTTGCTAATCTCCGCCCCTCCCGCACGCCCCCTGCCCCCCGAGAATCATGACTGGCTACACCGTTCACACCGGTTCCAACGAGAAGTTCTCCAGTGGCTGGGACGCGATCTTTTCGGGCGGCAAGCCAGCTCAGGGCAAGCCTGCTGCGAAGGGTAAGGCCAAGACTGCCAAGAAGGCGACGGCCAAGAAGTCGGGAAAGGCAGCTCGCAAGAGCAAGTGATTCGAGCGTGCCACGATGGCCCGCTTGTCGATCAGCAAGGAAGCACTCATGACTCCCCCTCCATTTGACTCCTCGGACGACTACGAAGAAATCTCCAGCGTGGAGGTTGATCGCGTTGTTCAGGCTCTCGAAGAGCTGATGCAGAGCATCACCAGCGAGAACATCCGGGCTTATCTGGATGAAGCTGCGGACAATGTCTACTCGCTGATTTATGACGTCGATGGCCAGCCACACGATACGCTGGATACCGAGTCCGACGATTTCCGCGACGCCGCTTAATCGGTGGTCCGTAGTTTCCTTCACGAGTCCCGGAATCGGAGTCCGAGATGCGTCTACTCCTGGTGTTTTCTCTGGCACTGACAGCTGGGCTCGTTGCGGGCTGCAACAAAGAGCAGGCTGCGGCGACTGATCCCACCATGGAGCTGCCGGACTTCCTCGCGGAAGACGGTGAAGCTTCCGAGTTCGATGCTGAAGAGTCAGAAGCTCCGAAGTCACGGGCCGGAAAACGTGTCGTTCACAGTGAAGCCGCTGAAGAAGAGTCCCAACCTGCTGTTCGTCCGCGCGACCCGAAAGAAGCCCACGGAGAACTCAAGCTCAAGCTGGAACCCGGCGAGATGTTTCCGATGCGCAAGCGGATCATCACGGGCTTGGTCTCCACAGCGACAGATGGTACGGAAACCCGAATCCAGACCGAGCTGCGTCTGCTGCTCGCCATTACGGTCGAGGAGGTTGCAGGCGGGCGGACCCGGCTGGGTGTGAAGTACAACCGCGTGGAACTTGACCAGGATATGGACGGGCAGCGGCTGGAGTACCGGTCGACGAATCCTCCCGACCCTGTTCCACTAGCGGCTCTGGCCTATCACAACATGGTGAATGACGGGTTCTCGTTCTGGATTGGGAAAGACAATCAGATCAACGAGCCTGTCGGGTTCTATGAGTTTATGGAGCGATGTATGGCCAACATTCCGCTCG
>Ga0315905_10005706_pt1 | contig 12673 bp, 10 predicted proteins | sample LakEriMetagenome_5_FD_203522 | JGI IMG/M metagenome (GOLD analysis project Ga0315905, IMG submission 203522) | Freshwater fungal communities from buoy surface, Lake Erie, Ohio, United States - Buoy 4 MA121 | ecosystem: Environmental > Aquatic > Freshwater > Lake | place: USA: Lake Erie, Ohio... | reverse complement strand
CCCCGGGGTGGGGTTGGTCCAGTTCCGATCTGCCGGTCTCTTCTCAGGTTCTCAGGCCGACGCGCTGGAGCAGATCGTTGGTGGTGCGATACGCCTCGGCCACCCACTCTTCAATGCGGTCGGGCTCGGGCGAGTACTCCAGCTCGATGGAGACAGCCCCGTCGATCTGCAGGTCTTTGATCGCTTCCAGGTAGGGGAGGAAGTCGACCACGCCCCGCCCCGGGGGGAGATCGCCATGCCGCTTGCCATCGCAATCGGAGATGTGGACATGGATGGCGCGGCCCCGCAGACGGGCCAACTCGGTTGCCGGAACCTGCGACAGGCAGAGATGCGAGATGTCGATGTTGGCCTGAACGGCGGGGTGGCCGACATCGTCGAGAAACCGCACCATGGTCTCGACACTGTTGACCAATGACAGGGGAAAGGGCTCGAGTTCGAGCGCGATCTGAACTCCCAGGTCGGCCGCGTCGCGGGCCAGGACCTGGCAGTTCCTGACCGCCGTCGCCCACTGCTCGGCGGGGGGGATGACTTCCTGGTTCCAGATGTATTCGCCCAGCACCAGCAACACGTTCTTCGCCCGGTACTCCCGGGCCAGTTCCAGGTAGGCCCTGACCCGCTCGACACTGAAGCGCTGCACGCTGGGGTTGAAGTCGACCAGTCCCACGGCGACACAGGCCAGGGAGACGATTGGCAACCCATGCCGATCACATTCGGACAAAATGAGCCGCCGCTCTGCAGGCGAGAGGTCGAGCGGATCGGCGAAGATGTCGATGGTGTCGAAGCCCAGTTCACGGGTCTTCGCAATTCCCCAGGCGGTATCGCGTCCCGCCTGGGCCCACGCCGAGTTGATCAATCCCAGTTTCATTCCCACACACCGCGCCCTTGTCGCGCGGTTCCACATCAGGAGAGCAGAGAGAGTTTTCCTGGCCTGCCCGCGGAGCGAAACCCCGCGGACGGGCCAACACGATGCCATCAGACACGCACGGTGTCGTTGCGTGGCCGGGGCACAAACCGCAGTTCGAAGTCATCGACGCAGAGCCAGCTGCCGAGCCCCGGGGGAACCCGGAGTGTGCCGGGCGAAGACTTGGTCAGTTCGAGGGCCAGGCCGACCCCCATCTCAATCTCGTTGGCTCCGTCGTCCTGGCTGCGCAGTTTGCGCTTGAGCCGGAGTTCGCGGTACTCCCCGCCCCGATCAAAGTCGAGATCGACGGGAACACTCGCGAACTCGCGATAGCCCGCCAGGGGGTTCTTCGCCAGGTCGCGGTACCCAAAGAGCACGAGGCGGGCGGTGAAGTTGAGGGCCAGCAGATCGCGGTAAGTTGCGAAGTCTCCGCCGGCTGCGATCCAGGCGACAATCTCGAACTCGCCCGCCCGCGGATTGCGGATTTCCTGGGTGAGCGTGAGGCGTGCCCCCGGGGAGATCTCTCCCGGGGTGCCTGGTCGCGCCGCGCCGTCGGGCCCCCAGCCAAACCCGAGGGCGGCACAGTGCCGCCCCGAGCGGGCCTGGCGAGGGTCATCCAGCACCCGACAGCCCCAGTGGAATTCCGCGGGATTCACCGAGGCCAGGGGAGTGGCGCGCCAACCCTTCAGCCGCGCTGTGCCCCCCAGGGCGGCGAGGGGAATGGGGTCTTCGAACGAGGTGTTCCGCAGGGGATCTTGCGAAAACGGGGGGACCAGGCCGAGATTGCCCGCAGGCTCCACCCGCTCGGCGGTTGCCGGTCGGTCACCCAGCAGGGACGCCAGGGGCCGCCCCAGGGTCGTCGCCATGGGCCGCCCCGACGCATCGGGAAAGGTGGCCGACGCACCGATGCCCAGCAGGTGCAGAATAGTCGCTGTCAGTTCCTGGGGCTCCATCCGGCCGTCACGGGGATAGCCCCCCTGCCGATCGCTGCTCCCCAGGACCTGTCCCCCGGCGATCCCCGCCCCGGCGAGTGCGAAGCTGAAGACGTGTCCCCAGTGGTCCCGCCCCCCCTGGGGATTGATCTTGGGCGTCCGGCCGAACTCGCCAATCGCGACGACCAGTGTTTCCGACAGCAATCCCCGCTCGCTCAGGTCGTCGAGCAGCGTGGAAAACGTGACGTCAAACAGGGGGCACAGCACATCCTGCAGCCGGTCGGCGTTCTGGGCGTGGGTGTCCCACATCGGGTTGTTGACCGCCTCGTCCCCGGGCTCGCGGCACCAGTTGACGTGAACCAGCCGCGCTCCCGCCTCGATCAACCGCCGTCCCAGCAGCAGCGACTGTCCCCACTTGGTTGAGCCATATGCGGCCCGCACCGAGGCGGGCTCTTCCGAGAGATCAAACGCCTTGCGGGCCCGCCCCGAGCCCAGCACATCGAAGGCCTGCTGGAACTGCCGGTCGTAATCGGCAATTCCCCCGCTCCGATCCAGCTGACCGAACACCTGCTCGACCTGTGACAACAGGCTGCGGCGAGCCGAGAGACGCACGGCGGGAATCTCTCGCGGCGGGGTCAGCCCTTCCACCTGGAAGCCCGCCGCAGACGGATCGCAGACCAGCCGCTCGGGCTCCCAGGCATGCCCGAGGAAGCCGGCTGTTTGCCCCGCGGGAGTCACGTTGTCGTTGAGCCGCATCCAATCGGGCAGCCAGACGGACGAATACGCCGGGAGTTCGGTGCTGGGCTTGAGCCGCTTGATGACTGACCCGAGCCAGGGCCAGTCGGTGGGGCTGATCTCGCGGGATTGACGCCCCGTGTAGGGGTAACCGGTCAGCACCCAGTAGGCGCTGGCGTCGTGCAGGTCGTTGTGGGTGGTGAGGGAGCGGACGATGGCCAGCTTGTCGGCCCGGGTCGCCAGTCGCGGCAGCAATTCGCCGATCTGAATTCCGGGGACGTTTGTCTGAATGGAGCCAAACTCACCGCGGATCTCGGCGGGAGCCTCGGGCTTCGGATCCCAGGTTTCGTGCTGCGGAGGCCCCCCCTGGAGCCATACAAAGAGCACATTTTTGGCCCGCCCAAACTGGGGGCCAAGTCCTTCGGGTCGAGGCTCTGCTGCGGTGGCCAGCAGTTGGGGCAGGCCCAGCCCGAGGGTGGTCAATCCGCCAACCCGCAGCCACTCACGGCGGCTCTGGCCCTGGCACAGGCGGACGGTCGGCTGCTGAAAGGAGAGCATGGCAACGACCCGAAAGTGACCACGGGGCTCCGGTCGATTCACCGAACTGTTCGGCGACTCACCCGACCGACAGCCGAGACAACTTTCCTGCGGCGGAACAGACCGAAAGGTCCCTGAAGGCACCCGCTGCGCTTCAGGCGGCCCGCAACGGGTGGGGGCTGCGGCCGGATTGTAAGCCTGCCCGACCCGCCTGGGCAATCGATTGCCCACACGCTTAACACGATGCCTCAGCCGCGCCTGACGACGTCCAAACCGCGTGCTTTCCACCCAACCGCCCGCGGCCGGCTCCCGGCACGCCTCTCAGCCGTCCGGTTTGTCGATAAGATTCGGATGTTCTCCTGCGCCGGAATCATTGTCGGTTGATTCGGCCCGGGAACTCCGACTGCGACGGGGCCACTGGCTCCATTCCTCGCTGCTGAGGCTGCGACCATGCTGCCTGTATCGATTCGAGCGCCAACACCAGGCTGGCGACAGAAACGACGGGGCTTCCTTCGGACCTGGACGCTGCTGGTGGCCTGGGGACTGATGGGATTGGCCCCACCCTGCTCCGCCGCTCTCCCCGATCTGGACCTCCCGCAGGTTCCGCTGACGGAGCCACTGGAGCTTCCAGCCCCCCTCGATCGCGTGATGCTGGAGGGACTGAACCGTTTCTGCCTGCGCGAACTGGCCCAGTCGGCCCCCCGCCGCGAGTCGCTGTGGCGGAAAAGACTCGCGGCACCAGGCTCTGTCGGGCAGGAACTCGCCGAGGCGCGTCAACGACTTGCGGCCCTGCTGGGGGCCGACACGCCCCGGGTGACAGCCGTCGATGTTGCCGCGCAATTCGCCCTCGAAGGGACGCTGCAGCACCCAGCCCTCATCACCCGGGTAGGGGAGATCGAAGTTTTCTCGGTCCGCTGGCCAGTGCTCGATCAGGTCTGGGCCGAGGGCTTGCTGGTGCTGCCGGCCCGAGTCAGGGGGGGAGTGGTCGCCCTGCCCGATGCCGACCTGACTCCTGAGCAATTGGTGGGCTGGGATGCGACCCCCACCCCCGTGGAGATGTCCGGTTACTCGCGGCTCATTTGGGATCTCGCCGCACAGGGCTGTGCGATTGCCATTCCGGCATTGATCAGCCGGGATGTGCAGCTGTCGGGCCATCCTCGAGTCGGGTTCACGAATCAATCGCATCGCGAGTTTCTGTACCGACAGGCGTTTGTCGTGGGACGGCATCCGCTCGGATTCGAACTGCAGCAGACGCGATCGGCGCTCGACCTGCTGCAGCGATTGATCGGCCAGCGCAGGCCCGACGGGGCCGAGGCCGCCACCGAGGCAGGAACTGAGAATAAGACGGCGGCCCTGGGGGTCATCGGTTGGGGCGAGGGGGCCCGGGTGGCTCTGCTGACCGCGGCCTGTGACGAACGGGTGCGGAGCACCCTGGCCAGTGGTTCCTTCGCCCCGCGCGAGGCAACCTGGACCGAACCGATTGACCGGAATGTCTGGCGGCTGTTGACCGAGTTTGGGGACGCGGAACTGCTGTTGCTGGCCAGCCCGCGGAGCGTGGTCATCGAAGCCTGCCAGGGTCCTCACTGGCGGAGCGGCACGGTGAGGGATCGACGTCCTGCGGCGGCACCAGGCGAACTGCGGACCGCCGCGTTGCCCCTGGTTGAGGGCGAATGGGAACGGGCGAGCCAGATGCGGAAGCAGATCCCCGGAGCGTCCCTGCCTCCGTTGATCGTGAGCGGGCCCGCGGGTGACGGGGCGCCCGGATCGGAGGCGGCCCGGGGTGCGTTTCTGGCGGCAATGTCGCTGCCCCGGGAGCAGGTTGTCGAAGGCTGGCCGGTCGCGCCGCCAGACGCCCCGTCGGCTCCTGAACGTGGCCCCGCCGCCCGGCAACGCCGACTGTTCACAGGCTTTCAGAATCACCTGCAGCGGTTACTGGTCGCCAGCCACCAGGTTCGCGACAGCCTGTGGCGTCCCACCCCGGCGACAGTTGCCGAGTGGCAGACCCGCCAAGTCGCCCTGCGCGAACGCGTTCATCGAGAGCTGATTGGCCGCCTTGAATTGCCGGTCACACCTCCGGCTCCTCGGTCTCGGCGCCTGGGGGCGTCGGAGGATCACGTCGCCTACGAAGTGCTGCTGACGGTTGCCCCCGACGTGATCGCGGGGGGGATTCTCTTGATTCCCAAGTCGCTCGGTCCGGGAGAACGCCGTCCCGTGGTGGTGTGCCAACATGGGCTGGAAGGCCTGGCGTCCGATCCGTTTTCACACGACGAAGCAGCTTTCAAATACTACCAGGCGTTCGCGGAACGACTGGTTCAACGGGGCTATCTCGTTTACTGCCCGCAGAACCCGTACCGGGGCGAGCAGTCGTTTCGGGTCTTGCAGCGGATGCTCAACCCGCTGGGCCTCAGCCTCTTCAGCGTGATCAATGAGCAGCACCGGCAAACCCTGGATTGGCTCAAGTCCGTGCCGTGGGTCGATCCCGAGCGGATCGCATTTTACGGCCTCTCTTACGGGGGCAAAACGGCGGTTCGAGTTCCCCCCTTCCTCCCCCAGTACGCCCTCTCGATCTGCTCGGGCGACTTCACTGACTGGGTCCGCACCGTCGCTGCCCACGACGAAACCTTCAGCTACCTGTTCACGAGCGAATACGAGGTCTTCGAATGGAACGCCGCCCACCTCGCCAGTCATGCGGAACTCGCCCTGCTGATGGCTCCCCGGCCCTTCATGGTGGAAGAGGGGCATCGTGACGGTGGCCAACCGTCGGAGTGGGTGGCGGGAGAGTTCGGTAAAGTGCGGCGGTTCTACGATCAACTCGGAATCAGCGATCGTGCCGAGCTGGAGTTTTTCGATGGCCCGCACCAGATCCACGGCGTCGGAACCTTTCGCTTCCTGGAAAAACACCTGCGGTGGCCCCCGCCCGCCGGAAAGTGACAGGCCAGGTCTTGAGAGCCCGGAATCGCGAGACGTTGCGCCGCAGTCGCTGTCCGAGGCATTGACCGCTCGCCCCGTCGGCCTGTCCGTCGTAAGCAGCGAATCGCGGGTCGATTCGCTCAAGTCGTGCCCAGCTAAACCGAGCCCCGCGCACGGAGAGCCGGCGCCCCGCGCGTTCCGCAACGTCCCCTTGTGGAACCGGGCTGAAAACCAGCTTGCCGGATCGATGCAAGCCCCGAGCCCCAGCACCAACGCAGCTGGAACTGGCGACGATCTCGGCCGTGCGATTGAATTGGCTACTTCGGCTGGAAGCCCAGTTTCTCGAGCGCGGCTTTCACCCGCTCGATCTGGTCTCCCTGGAGAACCACGTCCGTGCCGTCGAGACTGCCACCGGTGCCGAGGGATGACTTGAGCCGCGTCAACAGGGTTGGCAGGTCGTTCTTGGCAGGGTCGATTCCGCGAACGACGGTGACTTCTTTGCCCTTCTGGCGTTTTTCCCGACGGACAGTCACCCGCTGCCCCTTGGCGTCAATCTGACCGCTGGGTTTCGGCGCGGACGGAACGGGAGGCGGGCAGCGACATTCCGCGACAAGCTTTCCGCAACGCTCACAGGTCGGAGGACGATCCCAAGGTGTCCCCGCGAACAACCGGCTCATTCCGAACTCCCCAAGTCGTCCTGGTACGACGCCTGACAAACTGTGGCCTATCAGCCGGCGGGCCTGACTCACAGCGGGTCATCCCGACAGGCCATTTCTCAACCGCGGTCGATCGGTGAACGAACTAGGCCGGGTTGAGTTGGTCCTGGCCCCGCGGGTCGGTCTCGGACCAGCGTCGATCGCCCGAGCCCCCGCAGGGTATCGGGGCCGAACCCGTTCTGACCACCCTGGCCGTCAGAGTTCCGCAGAGCCGGCCGCGGGGATGGGGAGACCCCGAGGGGCGTGGGCACCTGCGTCAAGACAGTGGGCAACCCCGTTTTGCTGGAGTCAGATGCCGGGCAATCTGCCAGCGAGGCCCGGTGTCATGATCGCGCACGACTTTTGGGCCAGACGCAGGATCAGGTTGTTCCCACGGGTCGCCTGCCGGGTCGCTCGGTCACCGTCGGCCGAGGCGCGATGGTTGACGCGGGATCGCCCGAATGACCGAGCGTCGCACCTCCGGCAGTCGGTTCAGTGGCTGAACTCTCGGCCTCGGCCCAGGGGCGATCGCCGGAGTGCACGGAGAGGACCGGAACGCGGGCGGTTCGCACCACCCGCTCGGCGACACTCCCCAGGAACCAGCGCGAGGCCAACCCGCGCCCATGCGTTCCCATGACCAGCAGATCGGCGCGGATTTCATCGGCGTAAGCGGCAATTTCCAGGGCGGGCGCCCCATGACGAAAGGCGGTATGCAACTCGACCCCCTGCAGCAGCGGGGTCGCGATCCATCCGTCGAGTCGCGTCTTGGCGAACTCCTCGAATTGAGCGCGGGAAGGGACCGGATAGCTTTCATACATGGGCAGATAGACGACGGGATCTTCAATCACGTGCAACAGGTGCAACCGGGCGTGAAACTGCTGCGCCAGTTGGCGGGCGTATTCAGTGGCCCGTCCGCAGGGAGGGCTGAAATCGACCGGCACGAGAATGTTCCGCAGGGCCAACATGGGTGACTCCGGTTGGTGGGACTGGTTGCAGCCTTCGCGTCTTCGAACATATCATCGCGAAGGCGTTGGGCGGATCTGGATCGCCGCTGATTAACCGACTTCCTTCTTGGCCTCACTTCTGTCTGCGGGAAATCCTCATGCAACCTTGGGCGATTGGAGTTTTCACCTCGGTGGATGCGGGCTTGGGAGTCCACCTCGATGTGGCCCAGGAGCTGGGAATCCCCACCGTTCAGATTCATTCGCCCCACGCCCAGACGCGGAATGCCCGCTCGGCTGACGCGTTTCTTAAGCGATGTGCGGCGGCCGGCATCACCATCACTTGCGTGTTTGGGGGCTTTGAGGGCGAGAGCTACGCCGACATCGCGACCACCGCCCGGACGGTGGGATTGGTTCCCCGGGAAACCCGCGCGGCCCGATTGGCCGAGATGACAGAAATCTCGGACTTCACCAAGCTGCTGGGCTGCGACACCGTCGGAATGCACATCGGCTTTGTCCCCGTCGATCGGAACGGGGCAGACTATCGGGACTTGGTCAACTGCACCCGCGATCTGCTTGATCATGCGGCCGGTAATGGCCAGAAAATGCATCTCGAGACGGGACAGGAGACTGCCGACCACCTGCTGGAATTCATTCACGACGTGGCCCGCCCCAACCTGTTCATCAATTTCGATCCCGCCAACATGATTCTGTATGGGACCGGCAACCCCATCGAAGCCCTGCGGAAGGTGGGAAAGTATGTTCGCAGTGTTCACTGCAAGGACGCGACCTGGGCGGCGGAGGGGGTTCGAGGCCGCGAGTGGGGTCGTGAGGTGGCGCTGGGTACAGGCGACGTGGGCATGGAAACCTACCTCCGCACGCTGCTTGAGATTGGCTATACCGGACCACTGACGATCGAACGGGAAATTGCACACGATCGGGTGCAACAGAAAGCCGACATCGGGGTCGCCGTGCAACTACTGACTGATTTGCGTCGGAAGATCCTGGGCTGAGTGGTCGGCAGCCAGGGCGAAAACTGCACCGCAACCCCTGTGCACCATGCACGGCGGCTGCAGGTGACGTAGTCCACTTTCGTCGACTGGCCCGAGGCATCCGCAATTGAGGCGGAGCGAAGTCGCTCGGCAGCGCAGTTTTCCAGCCCGACTTTTCAAGTTTCAGCAACGTTCGATTCGCACTGCGCAGTCGCTCGAGCAGCAGTCAATGATCGCGGTTCTGAGTGGTTACGCCCACAATCTGCTGCGGCGATGACCAGTGAATGCTGGCCGCGCCTCAGTTCGACCGGAGACGCGCATGGCCAATCGTCGTCGGTTTCTCACATCGGCCGTAACCGCATCGGCTGTTGTCGGCCCAGCTTGGGCGGCGACCTTTCCGGGAGCGTTCGCCGGAGCGGTGCGGCAGCCCATCCGCACCGCTCAACTGGGGACCCGACACGCCCATGCCTCGAAGCTGTCGGTCTTCCGAAAATCTCCCGAGTTCGAAGTGTTGGGGGTTTGCGAACCCGATCCCGCTGCCCGAGCGGCGGCCCAGCAGGACCCCACCTACAGCGATCTTCCCTGGCTGTCGCAAGAGCAACTGCTGAACCTGCCCGGCCTGGAACTCGTGCTGGTTGAGACCGAGGTCCGAGATTTGCTCGACGCTGCCGAGGCATGCGTGAATGCAGGCAAACACGTCCACCTCGACAAGCCTGCGGGGGAGTCGCTGCCGCAGTATCGGCGAATCATGGCCAAAGCCGACCGCCAAAAACTGTTGGTCCAGATGGGATACATGTATCGCTACAACCCAGGAGTGGTTCTGCTGCGGGAGTTTTTGCAACAGGGCTGGTTGGGTGACGTGTTTGAAGTTCACGCGGTGATGAGCAAGGTGGTTGACCAGGCCACCCGCCGCCAATTGGCAAAGTACCGGGGGGGGATTTTTTTTGAACTGGCGTGCCATGTGACTGATCTCGTTGTGGGGATCCTCGGGCAACCTGTCGAAGTCACTCCGTTCAACCAGCAAGTGGTCACCGGGCAAGATCAGCTGCTCGACAACATGCTGTCGGTCCTGAGGTATCCCCATGCATTGGCCACAGTGAAATCTTCGGCGCAGGAAGTGGAGGGTTTCGCCCGCCGCCACCTGGTGGTCTGCGGCACCCAGGGGACGCTGCAGATTGAACCACTGGACGATCCACGGGTCCGGCTGGCTCTCACCAAGCCAATTGGTAAGTACGGGACTGGTGTTCAAACCATCGATCTCCCCAAGTATTCACGCTATGTGGACGACGCGGCCGACATCGCGCGCGTCATCCGGGGCGAAAGCCCTGCGCAATTCAGTTCGACCCACGATCTGGCCGTGCAGGAGACCGTGCTGCGCAGTTGCGGACTTCCCTTGAACTGACGGGGAATCGTGAGTTCAAGACATCAGCAGCCGCGAAGCCGTCGACCTGTCAGCAATCAAGCCCGGCGAGTTCCAATCCCGCTGGAATCGCAGATTGCCAGGTTGGACAAGATTCCAGCAGTCTGCCAGCGTCGCCGAAACGGTGGATGACGGTCGGGGCGGAAGGGTCCGAAAGACGGCTGACGGCAAGGTTGGACAAAGTCTGAAACGAGGGCTGGGCCTCTGCCCCTTAATTGACTCCACGGAATCGACGTCCGAAAGGATCGACCCGATTCTGACTTGGCTTGGCCGGCCAGACTACGCCACTCGGCCCGAAGTCGGTTGAGGCGACAGCTGCCATCCTTAGATCTCGACATGGAGGCAGATATCCGAATGGAGTCAATCTTCCGCCGTCCGGACGGTGGAGTGTCACTGCCGCTCCACGTTACTGTGGTTAGGTCCCCACTGGGGGAGCGTCCGTGAGCACAGTTCAGTCAAGGGGTGTAGGGGCATGTCAGCAGCAATCGTCGATCCAGCGGAACTGCGGCGATTCGCACTGGGGCTGCGAAAATTCAACACGTCGCTGGCCGAACAGATGGCGGCCGTGGCGACCCAGGTCGAAATGCTCTCGACGACGTGGCGCGATCAGGAGAACCAGCGTTTCACTGAAGAATTCCAGCAGAACCTTGTGGGACTTTCCCGGTTCGTTGAAGCCAACAACCAATACATCCCGTTTCTACTCCGCAAGGCCGATCGGATTGACGAGTATCTGCAGCAGCGCTGATCGGGGATGACCGGTCGAGACAGTGGAATCAGCCGCGACAAATTCTCGTTTCTTCTCTAACGCTCACGGGACTGAGCCCAACCTGAGCCAACGGCTTCCACTGGCCCTCTGACTCGCACGTTCCTACCCACGCACTTCCCATTCCGCCATGCCAAACGCCCACGTGATTTCGGTCGAGGACCTGCTCCGATTTCGCCAGGCACTGGTGAAGTTTCAAGAGGAAGGTCTCGGGATTCTGTTGGGTCTGGATCAGCAATCGCAGCGTCTGCTGCAGTGGCTGGAGGGGGAGGCCCCCACTTATTGGCGGATGGAGGTCTTGCGGTGCCACGAATTGATCAGCCGGTCACGCTCGGCACTTGAAACCGCGATGATGAAAAAGTCTCGTGACTACACCCCCAGCTGCATCGAAGAAAAGGAACAGTTGCAACGAAGCAAGCACCGACTCGTACAGGCCGAAGAGAAACGCGAGTCGGTTCGTCGCTGGGCCCGACTGGCTCATGAAGAGGTCGACGAATATTGCGGACGCGTGGCCCCCCTGCGGGAACTCCTGGAGCAGGGGATCCCCAAGGCACTGGCCCGGCTGGACAATACGGTGCAAGCCCTCGAACGCTACTTCGAAGCCCAAGCTCCCGCAGCCCCGCGTGCCGGCGCTCAAGAGGTCACCAAACCGAGCTCAACTGGCAACCCGGCCGCATCGCTCACGCGGCCAGTCACGCCAGTCGAGTCCCCGGCCTTCGAGGACGAAGTCGGTCAGTCTCTGGACACCGATACCGGCACGCCCTCTCATGCCCAAAAATCTTCCCGCGTCCTGCGACATAAGCCTCCGGCTGAAGCTCCTGATGTTCCTTGGCCGACTTCTGCGAACCGCCCACCCTCAGAAACGGAGCCGAATGATGCGCCCACTTGATGCCCCCACCAGTGTCGGACCGCTGCGGGACGCGCTCGACAAGCTGCACGTGGCTTGGGGAGAGACCCGCGAATCGTGGCGTGACGAGAACGCCCGCGCCTTTGAGCGGGATTTCCTGCAGCCTCTGGCGATCGAGATTGGACAGACTGCCACCGCGATCCAGCGGCTTTCCGACCTGTTCCGCGCGGTCCGCAGAGACTGTGAACCGTGGTAAACCCGGTCCAGGCTGGCTCGAAACAACGATTCCGCCGGCCTGCCGCACTAAAAGTGCGTCAGGATTTCACAATGCCGACCTACAGAACCCGTAAATCTCATTGTGCGCTCATCTCCAGCGCCACCTGACATCCTCAAAGTCGACTCGTCATCCGGTCACCGACTCCCTGGGCCCATTCGCGGCTGAGGCAGCCCACTCCCGTGGCGCACTTCGACAACCTGACCAACGCTTCTTCGCCATGAACAATTCCTCGACTCCAGCTGCTCCCTTGAGTGCCGATCTGGCAAGGCGAATGCTCTCGGCGGTCACCACCCGTGATGCCGACGAGTTGGAACTTGCGGCCCTGCCACCCGCCGAGACCGAATTGAACCGTTCGGAACACGCTCAGGCCCTTGAGCGTCTCCGGGCCGAGCACTCACAAGCGATCGCCCAGCTGACACGCGACGTGCAACAAGAGCGGGAGGCGCTCACCGCGGAGTCAGAGCGGAGCAGTCAGGAGCTGGCACAGGGCCTCTCGGACCGACTGGCGGAAATGCAAGCCGAACTCGGCCGCCAGTTGGCTGTGATTGACACGAAACTGCATGATCAGCTGTGGTTGTCCACCTCCATCACGGACGCCGACGGGGAGCACGGACCACGGATGCAATGCGACCGGCTGCGAGCACAGATTCAGCAGTCGAGTGACCAGATTACCCGCCTGGCGGAGGAATCGAGCCTCGATTACCAGCGACTTCAGGCGACGAT
>Ga0315905_10005704_pt1 | contig 12676 bp, 14 predicted proteins | sample LakEriMetagenome_5_FD_203522 | JGI IMG/M metagenome (GOLD analysis project Ga0315905, IMG submission 203522) | Freshwater fungal communities from buoy surface, Lake Erie, Ohio, United States - Buoy 4 MA121 | ecosystem: Environmental > Aquatic > Freshwater > Lake | place: USA: Lake Erie, Ohio... | reverse complement strand
ACCTGCCCCTGCGGGCTCTGACGCGCATGACCGTGACCAGCCGCTATCCCCTGGAGGACACGGCGCCGATGGACCTGTTCGAGACGAGCGACAGCGAGCAGGCGATCACCACGGCCACGGCGGTGCTGGCCTGGGTGGAGCGGCTGGATCAGGGGGAGGGCTGAGACGCTGGAGGCGCAAGCCAATAACAATGAAGCTTCGCCAGTCATTCACGCGATGCGCAGCACGATCACCGCGCGCGGTCAGACCGTGGTACCCGCCCCGATCCGCGAGCGCTTCGGCCTTGGGCCCTCCACCCGCCTGGAGTGGATCGTCGACGGCGGTGGCGCAGGAGTGGTTGGGCTGATCAGGATCGAGGCGGAACGCGGAAGGCCGTTCAGCAGCAAGACGCCACAACCCGAACGAACGGCCAAGATCCAGCAGCGATGGCCGCCAGGAGGTGACAGGTGGTGGCAGTGGATGGCTGGGATTTGCGCCACTTTGCGCCCCCCCCTTCCCGACCCCGTTGCCAAGCGATCACGCCATGGTGAAGGGGCTCAAGCGAGCAGGGATCAAACTGAAGGCTGAATGGCGCATCGGGAAGGGCGATGAGTTTATTTAGAGATTGGTTTGGAATAGGTCCTTCATCAGGGGCATAACCAGAGCTGGCGTGCCTTGATACACCACACTTTCGCGCAGGTCGGCGATAGCCTTTAGTTCGCCTTGATTCACCTCTCCATAGGCAATCGGAGTGATCACGATGCCGCTCTTATCAATAACGTCACGCAGATTGTCAAAGTCCAACCCATCGGTGCGTTGGCCATCGGTGAGCAGCAGCAGGTGGAAGCGACCGTTTGGATCCTTCTGACGTGCTCTCATCAAATCCGCCATGCCCACGGCCAAACCGTCATAGAGAGCCGTGGAACCATCGGCCTGCAAGCTATTGATACTGGCGATAAGTTGACGGCGTCCCTGGGCATTGATCGGCTGGAGCGGCAGCTGGCGAACGGGATGGTCGCTGAAGCTGATCAAGCCAACCTGATTGCCGTCATTGATGACTGTTGTGGCTAAGGAAACTGCCTTTTTAAGCTGGCTGAGGCGCTGCTCTTCGTTCATCGAGCCGCTGGTATCGATCACCAGCTGCAGGTACACCGTGCGGCCACCATCCTTGCGTTGTTTCCACAGGGTCTGGGCCTTGCTGAGCAGGGCGCCATCAGGCTGGGGCGGCTTGGCAGCGGCAGCGATGCCTTGCGGTTCGCCGTAGCCCCGCTGCCGGGCCAGGGCCTGCATCGGCTCGGAGGTGGCGAATTGGGCAAACCGTTGCAGGGCCTGCCGCTCTTGGGCTGTGGTCCAGGCAAAGGCCGCCAGCGGTGAATTCTGGGGCGTGCCGAAGGGCACCTCCACCAGATCCTCGAAGCCTGGTTGCTGCTTCAGTTGGGTAAAGCTCTGGTGCGCCATCACGACCGCATCGAAGCGACTGGGCTGGCTTTTCCACATCTGGATCGATTGGGGGTAGGTCGGTGCGGTGCCGGCAATCTTCTGTTGCAGCAGATCAAACCCCTTGATGATCTGGGGGCGGTTCAATTCAGCTGCTGTCAGGGGTTTGCGGTCTTGGCCATGGCCGGCAGTCACCCAGAGCAGGGTCTGCAGGAAATCCAACCCAGCCGAACTGGTGTAGGGGTTGGAATAGCCAAGCTTCAGGTTGCCGGCAAGGATCTGGTCGACCACCTGCGCGAAACTGGGTGTGCTTGCAGAACCTTGATTCAGCCGTTGCCAGGCGGATTGGCGCACGGCGATCACCGTGGTGTTGGCGACAAGCTTGTCGGTGATCAGCGTGGGGGTGAGGCCCTGGTGGCGCAGCAGTTCCAGCCAGGACTGGGCGGCGGGGGAATAGCCAGCCGGCCGCATCTTGCCAGCCGCCAGCATCTGGGCGCCAAGACCCGATGGAATGGCGCGCACCACCACCTCGATCGGTGGACCGGCGCCGATCCGCTCGCGGCGCTGGTTGAAGCGCTCCGCCACATCCACCAGCCAACGATTTTCAGGATGCCGGCCGTCAGCCTTCTCCACCGAACTCACGATTTCGATCCGAAGCACTGCGTTGCCTGGGTTCTGAGGCAGCGCATCGCCGCCGTAGAGCGGAAACGCCTCAACCGCTGGCAGGCGATCTGCCGCAGTGGGGGCCGAGACAGTCGTGACGGTTGAATCCATGGTGATTGGAGCGGCCGTTTGCACGTCGATGGCGGGCAGGATCTTGCTCTCGAGCCGCTGCAGGGCTGCCTCAGGAGAGGTGATGGGTGGATGCCAGGCAGGTTGCAGGGCCCGGAAGATGAAAACTGATCCAAACAAGATCAAAACAGTGTTAACGAAGGCTTTCATGATGACTAGGTGAGCAGTTGTTGAAAATCGATGGCTTCGCCTGGATTGAGCATGGATTGCTCCAGGGCGCTGTCGTGAACGTCCTGCAGCCTTCTGATGTAGCTGTTCAGGTGGATATGAAGCTTCTCCATGCGCCGGTGGACCAGCCCATAGCTGCCGGAGAGTGAAGAAGGGGCGTGCCGATCCAGCTGCTGCATCATTCGGCCCACCGGTTCGATCCGATCCAGCAAGCCCACCATGAACACCAGCAGGGGAACCGCCGCCTGCGGTTCCAGCTCGACACAGCGAGCGGCCAGGGAACGAATCGATTCCATCTGTTGAACAAGGCCCTCCCAACGCGAGCGCCACATGGCGTTTGCGGCTGCGTTGTCGCCTAGTTGATCCAGACGGTTGTGCAGGCCCCTGGCCTCCAGGAGGCTGGTCATCGCCGCAGAGCTGTTAGCAAGGAACAGGCTGCTAGCCCGAGCCTGACACTGCTGCCAGAAAGTCGCAGCCGCCAGGGGTGGCAGCACGGCACTCACCAGCACGGGCACCCGCAGGCCGAGCCAAGCCACAACCAGGGCGGTGCCCAGGGCGAATCCCAGCCCTAATGACAGGGCTTCGCTGCTTGATCGGAAATGGGAAGGATCACTGCGGGCGCGAGGAGCGAGAGTGGCGAGAACGTGCATTGGCTGGGGGAACGAAAGAGGGAATGAAAAGAAGCGGAATAGCCCACTGAATCAACCATCTTCGAAACCTTCAACCAAGTCAATATTGGCAACATGTAGGCAGGTGTAATTAGGTGTAAGTCGGATCGCAGCCCATAGCTGTTCCCGGGGCTGCACTGCCCACAACGAACGCCAGTCTGACGTTGTTTCCAGTGCGGCGGCTGCGGCAGCGTCCGCCTCAACGTTCTTGATCAGGCTCCTGAGATCATCCAACTGTCCAGCGATGATGGCGATAAGACCGAGCAGGGCAATGCATTGCAGGAGATCCGCCAAGAGGCTGCGCAAGCCAGCCTGCGCCCATCTGATGTCTGGGATCATCCAGTTCGTAGGCGCAGATTCGTTGATAGAGCTGTAGCTCAATCTCCTTCATCGCTCGATGCAAGGTGTTGGATGGCGAGGCCTTCAGCACCCACAGGCTGCAGCGGCAGCAGCGATATCCGCCTCAACGTTCTCGATCAGGCTCCTGAGATCATCGAGCCGTCCACCGGTCATGGCGGCAGGACCGAGCAGGGCAATCCGTAGCAGGGGATCCGCGTGAGCCGAGGCACTTTGATAAGAATGAAGCACAGTATCTCCCCAGAGGGTACGGCCACTCGGCTGCTTAATGCCCAGGCCGAGTCCCAGGAAGCAGGGTGGCAGGAGAAAGGCCAGAAGTGGCGGAACATTCGGTATGAACAACCAAACGATCAGAAAAAACATTGAGATCAGCACCAATGGGTGCCCACTCCAAGCGGAAATGTTCTTCCTCAGACCTATCAGCAGCAACTTTTGGGACTGCAAAAGTTCCTTTCTTGCCGAGAAATCATAGCGGCTGAGTGTTGCGACATTGGCATAAGCAATCTCTGTTGATCCAAGGGATGCCCATTGGCGATGGACCGTGAGCATTTGATAGGCAATGTCCGGCATGCCCCCATTATTTCGCCCGATCAACTCCAGCGTGCGAGTACTTGGATTGGGTCTCAAAACCCCTTGTAGTACCAGTGAAGCCAGGCCCATCTCAAGCACGCGGGTGGGTCCAGCGGAGAGAAAGGCGAGGTCCTCATAGTCCAGCTGCGGTACGTCAGAGAGGCCGCTAGGCCGGAGCAACAGCGGACGCAGGAGCCAGGAAGAGACTGCTAATCCCAGCATCAGGCTGGTGATATAAACGATAGGCGTGACTAATAAGCCCAGCAGCAGGTCTCCGCTCTCTGGGGGTGGATCGGCGGAGCGAGCCCCCGCGGCCGCCGAAGCGAGCGCACTGCCGATGACCCCCAGGCCGATCAGCAGCCCGCCCATCGGCACAGACCAGCGCCATCGGCGCCAGCCCGGCCCGCCGCGCCAGAGCCGAAACGGTCGACGGATCCTGCCGCGCTGCATCTGTAGATCGCGGCCGAAGCGCACATCCACCGGCGGCCATAGATCGGCGGGAGGCTCGCCGAAGTGCTGCCGGTAGCTGCTGATCGTGGCGCGGTACAGCCCGTGGAATCGATCCCGCTCTTCCTGGCCGCCCTTGGTGGGGTGATGGTGCAAAGGCCGCCCGAGCACCCGCGGGCAGAAGTCGTTCCAATAGGCGTCGCTGAACAGCAGATGCAGATGCCACACCTGATCCACCTGGTCGGACGGCGTGACCGGATGGTCTGCCACCAGAGCCAGGAAGACAAACTTCCGGTATTCCTCAATCGCGCCCAGGGCAAAGGGCCTGCTCCAGCCGTTGGCGCGCATCAGATGGGCGAGAAAGCCGATCTCATGGCTGGGATCATCCAGTTCGTAAGCGCAGATGCGTTGATAGAGCTGCTGCTGTTTCTCCAGCATGGTGACTTAATCAGATTTTGCTATTAACAGTGAATGCCAGCCTGAAAGTCTGTCAATCATGGCCAGATGGAAGGCGATGGAAGATACTGGAACTTTCAGCCTTACGGCCCCTAGGGTATAGACTCACGCCAGCGCCAACCTCACCATCCCCGCTATCACGCCTGCAGCGATGAGCTGGACAGTCTTCCTGCAGACCCTCGGTGAGCGCCAAGAACACGCCCTCACCCCCCATGAACTGGAGGTGATTCTCTGCCTCAATGAGGAGCCCGGCCAGAGCAAGCAGCAGCTGCTGGAGGCCTATCAGCGCCGTCAGGGTCCGATCGAGGAGGAGGCCTTCACCCAGCGCCTGCGCACGATTTACCGCAAGTTCAATGTCAGCGGCAGGGGCTACAAGCTGCCGCAATTGCAGCGTTATCTGGCGCAGCAGTATCAGCAGAGCGGGCCGGGTTTGTCCCGTTTTGGCCTCAGCCGAATCCACGCCACTTTCCCCACCGATACCTTCGCCGCTGCCCTTGAGCGGCTGCTGCACAACCAGGAGCAAGCCAAGCAAAACGTCCACGAAGAAAACGATCACAAGGTGGACGATCCCCCGGTCGAGAATCACAAGGAGGTGGCCATCCTGCAGACCTTCGCGCCCAACCTGGAGCACTACCGAGCCCACCTCAGCCGCTGCCTGCAGGCCGGTGTGAGGGTGCGGATCCTGCTGGCCTGGCCCTATTCCCTAGCCGCTGGGTTGCGAGAGGAGGTGTTGAAGCGCTATGCGGACGAGCCGCTGGCGGAGGATTTCGCCATCCAGAGCAGCGTGATCGCCAACCTGGAAACCCTGGAGGCCACGATTCGAGCCTCCCGCCATCCCGCCAATCTGGAGATCCGGCTCTACGACACCCTGCCATCGCTTTCCCTGTATCGCGCCGGCTCCACCCTGCTGGCGGCGCCCTTCCTGCACGGGGCCCTAGCGATCCACACCTTCCAGTTGGAGCTCGATCTGCGCGCCAGTGATGCACTGCTCACCGGCACCCTGTTGAACGACTTCGAGCGGATGTGGACCGTGGCGCGCCCATTCCTGCCCGCACCCGATCGGAACTGGCGCAATGAGCTGAAGATTCTGTTCACTAATTGATCGCCATGATGGCCCTGCTCAACAATCAGGAACGGCAACATATCGCAAGCCTCCGCCATCACCGGCCAGGTTCGGCGGGAGAGTCTCGCGGCGCTGAAACTCTCAGCCAATGGACAGCTGATCCAGGAGGTAGCGCTGGTGATGCCTAGGCTGAAGCTGGTGGTTGGTGAGGCCTGAGCTGGCTAGGATTGCCCAGAAGAATTGATCCGCGGAACCCTTTTCCTCAGCATAACTTACCTGGCCCAGGCTAGCGCCCGTGGGACCTGTGGAGGAGCGCTTCTGCGATCGCCGCTGCTTAACCGGCGCCAGGGTGCTTGGCAATGAGAGGCGCTGCTGGGGGCGATTCCGATCGAGGACATGGACTTGGTGCTGCGGCCCCAGTTGCAGAGCTTGGATGTGAACTCCGAAAGCCCCAACTTTCCACTCAGCGTGGCGAAGTGAGCCGATGGACTAGCACCGTACCAAGCTATTCCGCTACCGCCGCAGCCAGGCCCTGCGCCTGTTGATTTGTCGAGCCGAGGAAGCTTGCGATCAATCAGCGTCCAATCTTCAGCGTTCCCCCAAGTGTAGACTTCTTAAGCAGTACACAAATATCTAGAGCAGTGGCAAACAACAGAGCCATCGCTGGGTGCCAACTCCAGGCATTCGTGGCATGGTAAAACGCCCCTGCGACCAGAGGAAGATCAAAGCGGAGGAATGCCAGTGCGGCAATTGCCACAACCGCCCAAAACATACTCATGCCATTTTCGATTCCTTCAAAACCGGCCACGAGCCTGACGACAAAAAGCGGGCGCATTAAACTTCCTATAAAGATCAAGTACAATTCCCTTGGTCAGGGTGATTTAAGCAGCCTGGCATACGAAAGTTGTTGCTCAATCCACAGCCAAATTTGTGGACCAGTGGCAAACAGCGCGGCCATCGCTAAAGGCCAACCCCAGGCATTCATGGCGTGAATATAGGCCGCAACGACCAAAGGAAGGCTCAATCGAAAGCCCATCGCGGCAATGACCGCCACGACAGCCCAAATCCAGCCAAAGCCCTGGTTGATGCCTTGATAACCGGCCACGAGCGTGGCAATGTAAAGACACGAGAATAGGCTGATATTGAGGATCACGTGCCATGCTCTTGAGCGAATGAGATAGACGATCGTTTCCAATCCAATCGATCGATAGAAATCGATGTTCATGATGTTGTAGGGATGAAGGATGGCTGATCACTGGCAGACAGGCGACAGCGGTGTATGCCCATTGCTGCGCCGTTCTGGCAGCGACTCTCAAGGATTCCTGCAGGCCTACGTGCGGGGCTTCACGGCGTCTGCTGACAGCGCAGCACCAGGGCCGTGGGGTGGTTGTCCTGCAGCTGCATCTCCTCCAGGCGGTTCCCATCTCCCGCCGTGCTGGCCAGGCCCAGGGCGCTGGCGGCGGGCAGCCCATCGCTTTGCTGTTTGCCAAACACGCTATAGAGAATCACCGGCCGAAATCGTTCGATTCCGAGCCTGTCGTGCAGCACCAGCGCCCGATAGCGATCCAACATGGCGTTCCGCTGGCTTTCGCTGCAGAATCGCTTTTCGATCACCAGGGGCCGCACTGGAATCGGTGCCACCAGTGCGATCACGCCAGCCAGCAGCCACTGGCTGAGCCAGCTTCCAATCAGAAGTCGGCTGGCCAGGGGAGAAAGGGTTGTCGCCATGGTGTCCTCGCGATCAAAGGGTGGTCTGGAACAGGTCGTTGATCAGCGGCAGGATGCGTTGTGGTTCGTCCCGGTACATCGCGCTCTCGCGGATGGCGGCGATATCGCGCAGCTCTCCGTCGTTCATGTCGCCAGAGGCAATCAAACCAAGGCAGGGGGAATCACGATTCGAGTAACAGGGTGGAAAGAACAACCGTTGCCGGCACATCCGGACAACGCAGGGCCTCCTCCAGGGCGACCTCGTAGCAACGCGTCAAAGCCTGCAGGCACCGCTGCAGGTGCTCCTGGAGGGCATCCAGTCGCCGCTCCAGCAGCAGCAGAGAGCCAGGGGTGGGTGCTCGGCTCAGGCGGCGGAGATCGTTATCCATCGCCAGGGCCCGCTGCACCAGGCGCTCCAGCAGCACCAACAGCGCTACCGCACAGCCGGGATCCAGTTCGGCGCAGGCCGCGCCCAGGGCGCGCACCGCTTCCAGCCGCTGACCGATCTGCTGCCAGTGATGCGAGGCCTCCAGCGTCAGCTCGGCGTCAAGCCGCAGCCGCTCCCGCAGCAAGCTGGCGTCGAAGAGGCAGTCCGTCGGCGGCGAGGGTGCCCGTTGGTGCAGGCGGCGCTGGGCCCACCGCCACACCCCCAGGCTCGCCAGGGGCGGCAGCAGGCCGGGGAGCAACACGGGCCAGCGCAGACCGAGGGTGCCTACAACCAGGCTGGTGCTCAGGCCGAGGCCGCAGTAGAGCAGCAGCTCTTCGCGTCCCTGCATGGACCTTTCGAGCAGCACAACAGCGCTTCTTTGCACGGCGTGCCATCGGGATAATCCGTGTTGTGGCATCGATGAGAACCCTCCTCTATCACCGGGTGAACACAGTGTTCTGCGGTCTCTAGGTATGCGTCAATCATCGCCAGATGGAAGCGAATGGAAGATGCTGTAAGCGGCCACACTGGATTGCTTTGCCGATAGCTGGATTGCTTTGCCGATAGAATGCTTTCGGCGGCAATCACTCCATCCCCCGCCACTTTGTCGACAGCAATGAACTGGACAGCCTTCCGTGGGGCCCTTGGGAAGGAACCTGAGCCCGACCTCACCACCTGTGAGATGGAGGTGATTCTCTGTATCGTCAAGGAAGCTGCTCAAAGCAAGCAGCAACTCCTGGCGGCCAATCAACACCGTCGGGGGCCGATCGATGCGGAGCTGAAGATCCTGTTCACCAATTGATCGCCATGCTGGCCCCCCTCAACGCCCACGAACGAACACGGATCTCCAGCCTCCGGGCCCACCCCCTGCTGGCCAATGTGGCCGCCCTCAGCTGGGACGAGCTGCTGGCCCTGTTGCTGCAGCGGCGCTTTTTATCGCTATCGATCGTGAATGTGTATGAGGGCGTGATCGACGCCCTTGAGAGCGACGCCATCAAGGCCACCGTGCGGCAGATCCTGCATGAGGAATACCCGCGCAATACCCGCGGCGTGCCCCTGGCCTCCCATCGCGAATTGCTGTTTCGCGACCTGCTGCATCTGGGCGCCAGCCGCGAGTGCATCCTGACCACCAGCGAAGCCGCTGCGACGCAGGAGGTGCGGCTGGCCAGCCTGCAAGCGTTGCAGCGCTGCCTGGGCCAACCCCATAGCGACCTAGCGCTGATTGCCTTCCTGCGCTTCTGGGCCGAAGTGCTGGTGTCGGTGGAGTACGAATGCCTGTGGCCGCGGCTCTCGGAACGCCTGGCCCACGGAGCGGCAGCGGAGGGAGTGCGATCCGAGTTTTTTTACTACCACATGATTCACGATCGCCGCCAATCCGACATCGGCGCCGAGCAGCTCCTGGGCGGCCTCACCCACTCCCAGGAACTGGCCCGCCACATGGCGGAGCTGATCAGTTGCGAAGCAGCCCTGCAGATGGCGATTAGCCAGGTGGAGCGGGCCTGGGAACTGAAGGATCGCTTCTATCGGCAGTTCCTGCCCCTACCGGCCCCGAACCAGCATCTGGTGGGTGAGCTGTGATCAGGTTGAGGAAAGAAGGCAACCGGCCCAGGTTACTCGAATTTGGATGTTGAAGAATGTTCCAAACCGAGGTCTTGACCTCCGCCGGTTTTGCTTCATCCAAACGAAGGCACTCATGGCCTTCCATTCCTCAACGAGGCTTGCCGCCAGACTGAGGATCCGAAAGCCAACTAGAAAGCCCTCCTTTCACCATAAACCAGGCTGAACAGAACCAGCTTCAGCAGCTGTGGCCCCATCGCTGCCCAGCCCTCTGCCTTCCTGCACTGACTTGCCCACATCCTTATCCGCAGCTTTAGCTGCCACCACAGGTTCAGGAATGATCTGCTTAGGCACCTCACCCCAAAAGCCATACTTGCGGCCGTGATCCCGCCGCAGCTGCAACATATAACTGCGGTGATCAACCAGCTCGCCCCAGTTGTTGATGGCGGCGGCCAAGCGGTGGCAGGTTTCGAGATGGCGGGCTGCGTGGGGATAGCGCTTGGGGCGCGCAACCTTGAGCGTGAAATCGATCATCGCCCGCAGGCACACTGTGGCCGCCAGCGGCTGGCGATGTTCCAGCAACTCCGCCAGTGGCGCCAGCAGGATGTAGCGATCGCCATTCAGCGGCTGCGGCGCAGCCAGCACCAGCCGGGCGGCCCGGTGCGGCTCCGGCCAATGCAGCAGAAACCAGAGCGCCGCCTCCAGGTCGTCGTGCTCCGCCACCAGATCAAGGGCCCGCTCTTCGGCGGGCATGTCCTCAAAGGCCGGCAGCCGTTTGAGGTAGTCGCGCAGGTGGCGGCCAGAGAGCTCCTGCAGGGCGAACTCCCAGCGCTGGGCCTGGGCCTCGTCGCTGCGGCCGAGGGCCTCCAGCGCCGCCAGGCGCGCATCGCACCACTCCCCGGCCCCAGCGCATCGCTGGCGCAGGGCCGGGTCGGCCGGCTGCAGCAGGGTCAGCGCCTCTTCCGCCCGGCCGGCCTTGGTGAGCCGCTCCGCCACCTCGGCCGCGATCGCCGGCACCATCAGCGCCTCGGGGTGGTGGTCGCGGTACTCCGCCAGGTAGGCCTCGGCATCGCCCAGGGCATCGGCGATGTCGAGCATGGCGAGGCGCACGACCCAGTCGGGCTTGGTTGGGGCCGCCGTGGAGCTGGTGGAGCGCTGGCGCAGGATGTCCAGGCGCAGGCGCAGATGGGCCAGCCCCTCGAGCCCCAGGGCCGGAGCGAGATCGCGCACGATCGGATCGAACTGGCCATAGCTGTTGCTCACCACAGCGGCATAGACCTGATCGGCCAAGTTCTGTGGCTTGCCGCGGGCCGCCAGGGCCACCTGGCCAAGGGCGGCGCTGGCCTGATGGAACCAGTCCCGCAGCTCTGCATCGCGAGCATCACAGCGCTCGATCAGCCCTCCCGACAGCTCCAGCACCTCCCAGAGCAAATCCACCGCCAGATCGGCGTCGTGATCCGCGATCGGTCCGCAGATCGCCAGGCGTTGCCGCTCCAGCTCCCGCAGCAGCTCATCGCGCTGGTGGTCGTCGAGCAGGCTGCCGGAGCGGGCGATGCTGGCCAGCCGCTTGCGCAGCTCTCGCGCCATCTCCAATGGCCCCTTGTGCTCCGCCAAGGCCAGCCGAAGCAGCCGCTTACTGGCGTTGTTGCCCTCGCACACCACGATCAGCAGCTCCGCCAGCCGGGCCGCCCCCAGGGCTTCGAGATTTTTGGCATTAAGGCTGCCCTTCGCTGCGCCTTTGGCCGCCATCGCTGTTGCTGCTGCTGAAGCTGTCCGATCCAGTCTCGGGCAGCTGGGCTTGCTCGGCACCCCTTGCAAGCTGAAACCCAGGGCATCAGGTGGTGTGGACCTCACATCCCATCCTTCTTGAGCCGCAGGGCACTATGAGGGCCCTACGACAGGAGGGTTCACGGCAGCGAGCCATGGGCAACGCAGCTTTGCTTATGGACCCGGCATCCCTCCATAGTCAATGCTGCCTTTACTATGGAGCCAAGTAACGCTCATCGGAAAGGCACGGCAACCCATGCTTGAAGCCAGATCGAGCCGCGCCGGCACCTACCGCACCCAACCAACGGGCTACCGGGCTTTCCATCCAGCGCCGCTGCCACCGGATCCACCGCTGCGGTTGAGCGGCGAACTGCAGGTGCTTCTCTCCCAGGCCGATCGAGCCCTGGGCCGGCTGGACGGGTCGGTGGAAACGCTGCCAAACCCTGATCTGTTCGTGTTCATGTACGTGCGCAAGGAGGCGGTGCTCTCCAGCCAGATCGAGGGCACACAGAGCTCCCTGCAGGATCTGCTGGCGGCGGAGGCCAATCTGTTCGGCACCGAGACGCTGCCCCGCGATGTGGATGAGGTGGTGAACTATGTGCGGGCGATGAACCATGGCCTGAAGCGACTGGAAACGCTGCCTGTGTCGATGCGCCTGATCTCCGAGATCCATGCGGAGCTGCTGCAGGGGGTGCGAGGCAACCGGCTTACACCGGGCGAGTTGCGCCGCAGCCAGAATTGGATCGGGCCGGGGGGCTGCACCTTGGCCACGGCCACTTACGTGCCTCCTCCGCCGGAGGAACTGCCTGAAGCGCTGGGGGCTTTGGAAAAGTTTCTGCATGCGCAGAACGATCTGCCGGCCCTGATCCGTGTTGGCCTGGCCCATGCCCAGTTCGAAACGATCCATCCCTTCCTGGATGGGAACGGGAGGGTGGGGCGGCTGCTGATCACCTTCCTTCTCACCGAAAAGGGCATTCTGCAGAAGCCTGTGCTCTACCTCTCGCACCACTTCAAGCAGCACCGTCAGTCCTACTACGACCATCTGCAGGCGGTACGGGTAGAGGGCGACTGGGAGGGTTGGCTGGCTTTCTTTCTGCGGGGCGTGGCGGAAGTCAGCCAAGAAGCGAGCCTCACGGCGCGGCGCATCCTGGCGTTGCGGGAGCAGCACCGAACCCTGATCACCGATCATCTGGGCCGCGCCGCCGCCAACGGCCACCGTGTGCTGGAAAGCCTGTTCGACCGGCCGATCGTGAGCGTGAATGCCATCGAAGCGTTGATCGC
>Ga0315905_10005702_pt1 | contig 12680 bp, 6 predicted proteins | sample LakEriMetagenome_5_FD_203522 | JGI IMG/M metagenome (GOLD analysis project Ga0315905, IMG submission 203522) | Freshwater fungal communities from buoy surface, Lake Erie, Ohio, United States - Buoy 4 MA121 | ecosystem: Environmental > Aquatic > Freshwater > Lake | place: USA: Lake Erie, Ohio... | reverse complement strand
TTCGGTATGGCGGTGCAGTCGGTTGAACATCGTCGCCAACTGCTGGTCGCGCGTTGGTTTCGGCAAAAGGTCACCGGCAATCTGCCAGGTGAGGAACTGATCGTAGGGCAGGTTTGCGTTGTATTGTTTGATCAACCAATCGCGCCACGGCCAGACAAAGCACTCTTTGTCCGACTGATACCCGTAGGTGTCGGCGAAGCGTGCGATGTCGAGCCAGTCCTGCGCCATGCGTTCGCCGAAGCGCGGCGAGGCCAGCAGGGCATCGACCTGTTTTTCATAAGCATCGGGCGATTGATCCGCGACGAAGGCTTTCACTTGTTCGGGTGAAGGTGGCAAACCATTGAGAACAAAGGAAACGCGCCGCAACAAGGCCTCGCGCGATGCTTCGGGATTCGGTGCAAGGTTCTCCTGTTCCATTTTCACCAACGCGAAAAAATCAATGTCGTCCTTGCCCCAGTCGGATTTTTTCACAGCGGGGCGGGGATGTTTTTTCGGAGCCACGAATGCCCAATGGCGTTGGTACTCCGCGCCCTCGTCGATCCAGCGCACCAACATCGCGCGCTCGGCATCGGTCAAGGTCCGGTTCAATTTCTTCGAGGGCATGATCTCCTCGGGGTCGTGCGAGTAGATGCGCGCGACCATTTCACTGGCCTTGGAGTCGCCGGGCACGATCGCCCGACTGCCGCTCTTCAACTTGGCGGTGGCACCTTCCGGGGTGTCGAGCCGCAGTCCGGCTTCGCGGCCTTTGTTGGCATCCGGTCCGTGACAGCCGAAACAGCGGTCCGACAGGATCGGCCGGACATCGCGGTTGTAATCGATCTTTTCCTGACTAACGGCAACTTGTTGATTCCCGGAGTTGTTGACTTGAATCGCAGCTGTGATCGCTACGCCCGGGGATTTTTTCAAACACTGCGTCAGCAAGGTCACGCTTGCCATTGAGAGCAAGCATAACGTGAATCCTGTCGCGCGCGGCTTTGTGTTCGATGGAAAAATCATGGCAATTTTCGGGTCGGAGCACTATACGGCGGAAACCGGACCTGTCATTCAAAAATACCGCATGACAGCCAGGCGCGCCGCGTGCTAGCATTACCGCTCCAACTGCAATAACGTGCCGGAAACCACCACCACTCCCGAACTCCTCTCGCCCGCCGGCAATTGGGACTGCGCCCGCGCCGCCGTCGCCAGTGGCGCGGATGCCATCTACTTCGGCTTGTCGCGCTTCAATGCCCGCCTGCGCGCCACCAATTTCACCGACGAGGACCTGCCGGAGCTGATGAAATTTCTCCACCGCCACGGCGTGAAGGGATTCGTGACCATGAACACCCTGATCTTTACGGCGGAGATCGACGATGCCGCACAGCAGTTGCAATGGCTGGAAGCTTGCGGTGTCGATGCCATCATTGTGCAGGACCTGGGACTGGCGAAACTCGCGGCCACCATCGCACCCCGCCTCGCGCTTCACGCCTCGACGCAGATGACGATCACCTCGCCCGCGGGACTGGCCTTTGTCGAATCGCTTTTTCCGTTAGAACGCGCGGTGCTCGCCCGTGAGTTGTCGCTCAAGGAGTTGCAGCGCTTTCCCGGTGAGAGCGCCGAGGTCCACACGCCGCTGGAGGTCTTCGTCCACGGTGCACTGTGCGTGGCCTATTCCGGCCAATGCCTGACCAGCGAGAGCCTCGGCCAGCGCTCGGCCAACCGCGGTGAATGCGCCCAGGCCTGCCGCATGCCCTACGACCTGATCATCGATGGCGTGCAAAAACCACTCGGCGAAATGCGCTACCTGCTTTCGCCGCAGGACCTCGCGGCCGTGGATTTGATTCCCGACCTCGTCAGTGCCGGCATCAAATCATTCAAAATCGAAGGACGCCTGAAGTCGCCTGAATACGTCGCCGCCGTCACCCGGGTCTATCGAAAAGCGCTCGATGCCGCGGTCGACGGAAAGCCGGCGCCGACCACTGACCACGACCGCTATTCGCTGGAAATGACCTTTTCCCGCGGGCTTTCGACCGGCTGGTTGGCGGGCCCGAACCATCCGTATCTCACCCACGGAAAATTTGGCAAAAAACGCGGTGCCTTGCAGGGCATGGTCACCCATTGCGGCTCGGGCTGGATCGAAATCGACAGCCAACATCCGCTACCGATGCAGGCTGGCGACGGCGTGGTCTTCGATGCCGGAGAAGATCGCAATCACGAGCAGGGCGGGCGGGTCTGGAAGATCGAAAACCAGCGCATCTATTTTCATAAAACCTTTTCGCCGATTGATTGGGAACGTGTTCATCCCGGACAGAAAGTCTGGAAAACCTCCGATCCGAAATTGGAAACCGAATTGCGCAAGGCATGGCAGAATGCGAAATTGTCGCCGGTCAAAACGGAGCTTCATCTGATGGTGAAAGGTAGCGCCGGTTCCCCGCTGCTGCTTTGCGCGGGCGACATCGAAGTTCAATCCGCAGCTCCGCTGGGCGCGGCGGAAAAACATCCGTTGAACACTGAAACCCTGCATGCGCAGCTTTCCCGGCTCGGCGACAGCGATTACCAACTCGCCAGTCTCGACAACCGCATCGAGGGTGCGTGCCACATCGCCCTCAGCGAACTCAACCGCATGCGCCGCGGACTGGTGCAGTTGCTCGACGAAAACAGCAGCAGCCCGGAACCCGTGCGGCCCGCGGCGCCGGGCTTTGCGGAATTGCAGCCGCAGCACGTGCAAAGCAGCCCGACAGCCGCTCCGCAATTGTCCTGCCTGTGCCGCAGCATGGACCAGCTCGAAGCCGCGATTGAATGCGGGGTGCCGATGATCTATTGCGATTTCGAAGACCCGCGCCGTTACAAGGATGCCGTGGCGCTGAGTCCCGCGGTGATTCTCGCCACGCCACGCATCATCAAGCCGGGCGAGGAAGGGTATCTGAAATTGATCGAACGCGCCGAACCGCGCGGACTGCTGCTGCGCAACCTGACGTCGCTGAATTACTACAAGCATCGTAGTGATCTGATCCAGGTCGGCGATTTTTCGCTCAATGTCGCCAATCCACTGACGGCAAAACTGCTGATGGAGCATGTCCCGTTCGAGCGCCTGACGATTTCCTACGACCTCAACATTGCCCAGGTCATCGATCTTCTGGACGCCGCACCACCGCAGTGGTTCGAACTGACCATTCACCAGCACATGCCACTCTTTCACATGGAGCACTGTGTTTTCTGCGCCTTCATGTCACCCGGCACCGACTACAAGACCTGCGGGCGACCATGTGAAAAACACGTCGTGCACCTGCGCGACCGGGTCGGCCAGCTCCACCGCCTCAGTGCCGATGTCGGCTGCCGCAACACGCTTTTCAATGGTCGCGCCCAGACCGGCGCCCGTTTCCTGCCCGATCTGCTGAACGCAGGCCTGCGCCGGTATCGCATGGAACTGCTCGCGGAGTCCCGCGAAGAAGCCATCCACAGCATCCGCCTCTATCAAAACCTTCTGGAAGGAACCTGCTCCGCCACCGACCTGCACACCGCCCTGGGCGCCACAGAAAAACTCGGCGTAACCGAAGGTACCTTGCGGGAAGGGTAGTCGGGAAATCGAAGCCGCAAATCCATTGTCAGCAAAAACAAATCCATTGTCCGCAGCAACAAATCAATTCTCCGCAACCACAAATCAATCCTACACAACCACAAATCCATTGTCCGCAAACCTTGCGCCATCGCCTGCAGAGACAAATCCCTGCTCCGCAATCACCCATGCCCATCCGTGAAATCCGTGGTCAAAAACTCTTCTTAACTTGAAAAACCAAAGAATTTCAACCACGGATGGAACAGATTATCACGGATGAGATTGAAGGAATGCAACGGCGAAATCCAATCTCTTCTCTTACCCATGCCCATCCGTGAAATCCGTGGTCAAAAACTCTTATTAACTTGAAAAACCAAAGAATTTCAACCACGGATGGAACGGAGCAACACGGATGAGATTGAAGGAACGCAACTGCGAAATCCAATCTCTTCTCTTATCCGTGCCCATCCGTGAAATCCGTGGTCAAAAACTCTTCTGTTCTTGAAAAACCAAAGAATTTCAACCACGGATGGAACGGATTATCACGGATGCGATTGAAGGAATGAACCAGCGAAATCCAATCTCTTCTCTTATCCGTGCCCATCCGTGAAATCCGTGGTCAAAAAACTCTTCTGTTCTTGAAAAACCAAAGAATTTCAACCACGGATGGAACAGATCATCACGGATGAGATTGAAGGAACGCAACAGCGAAATCCAATCTCTTCTCTTATCCGTGCCCATCATTGAAATCCGTGGTCGATATTTCTTCCTGATCCCAAGGCTACGAGGGTAATCTACAACCCAAATTGGCAATGGTGTTTCGCGAAACGCGGGCCAACTCGATTCCCGCAATAAAACACTGGACGTTGCCGGACATTGTGATGAGCTTGGCGCGGTGAACAGTCACAACGAACCCATGGCGATTTTCGGCCTCCCGGACGGGCGGCGCATGATCGGTCGCGGGCCTTTCATGTTTGCGGCGACCCGACCTGATGTCGATGTTGCTTTCTACGTCAATGACTTCGGCCTGCGTGCGGAAAAACCATGGCGCATTCCCGGATCGTGGGAAATTTTGCAGGAAAACGAAATTCCCTCCGCGGAATTGCCGGAAATCCACTGGCAGACACCGGATTCAGCGAATTTCGCCCGTGTATTTCAGGAAATTTCCCATGCGATCCGCCAGGGAGTTTTTGAAAAAACCGTGCCGGTCAGCGTGGAGCACGGCGAATGCCTCCATGGCGATCCGGCTTCCTTCGCCACCGCCTTCGCCCATATCGGCGACACGAAAATTTCCTATGCCTGGGTCGACGGCAATCACGGATTCGCCGGCGCCACTCCCGAACTTCTTTTTTCGTTAGTCGGCAACACTCTGCACACGATGGCGCTGGCCGGCACGGCGCGCAGGGAGGAGCGCGAGATTCTGGCGATCGATGAAAAGGAAATCCGCGAGCATGAATACGTCGCGCAAAGCCTGGTCGCCAAACTCGCCGAGATGGGAACCCTGACCCGCCAACAACGAAAGATCCTCGACCTCGGGCCAATCGTGCATTTTCAAACGCTGATCGACGTCACTCTCGATGAGCCGACTTCGATCGAAGCCCTGCTGAAAAAACTCCACCCCACTCCCGCTCTCGGCCCGCTGCCGCGCACGAAGGAGACCATGGCGATGTTGCTGGAGTGGCGGAACCAACTCGGATGTCCCGCTGAATTCGGCGCGCCGTTCGGGCTGCTTTACGAAGGGACGTTTCATAGCGTCGTCGCGATCCGCGGCATCTGGTGGAAAGGCCGGCAGGTCATGCTGCCGGCGGGATGCGGGGTCATCGAAGCCGGACGCATGGTCAATGAATGGCGCGAACTGCGATTGAAAAGGGAGGCTGTAAAATCCGCGATCGGAATTTGAAATATGGCAATGAACCCAGTAACTCAGGAAATCCAATCCCGCGCGGCAACCCTGCTGGCACCAGCCTTGCAGGGACAGCTCTCGCCTGCGGAGAAAATTGCGATGTTCAAGACTTTCCGCAACAGCGAGGAGAGCGCGATCAAGCAGCGGCATCGTGAAGGCGCTGGTGGGCTGGACATCGCGGGGCAACGCGCGGATCTTCTCGATGCGCTGTTGCACTCCGCTCACCAAAGCGCGCTTGCCGGGGTGAAAAGTCCGCCGGGAATTTTTTCCTGCATCGCCATCGGCGGCTATGGTCGCGGTCTCTTGAACCCTCATTCGGACATCGACCTGCTGTTTCTGGTCCCGGTTTCCGCCGACAAAATCCCTCCAGGCAGCAAGGATGCCATCGAGTCGATCCTTTATGTGCTCTGGGATATCGGCTTCCAGGTCGGACACGCGGTGCGGTCGATTGCCGAGTGCATCGCCGAGGCAACCCTCGATCAACAGAGCAAAACCGCCATGATGGACACCCGGTTGGTTGCCGGTGATGAAAAGTTGTACAACGACTACCGGACTCTTTTCGATAAGGAGTGCATTCAAAAAAAGCAGAAGGAATTTCTCGAATTGCGACGTCAGGACCAGCGTACCCGCCACAACAGGTACTGGAAAACCCCTTTTCTCCAGGAACCGAACGTCAAGGAATCCTGCGGCGGTCTGCGCGATTATCACAACATCATGTGGGTTTCCCAGGTGAAACGCGGCATCACCGACCTCAAGGATTTGGTGATGGAAAAGAGCCTTACACCAACTGCCTACCGGGAAATCTCCGACGCCTACGATTTCCTTCATCGCGTCAGAAACGAACTCCACTACGAAACCGGCAAGGAGAACGACATCCTCACCCTGCGCCTTCAGGGCATCGTCGCCACTACGTTCAATTATCCTCAAAAGAGCATCCTGCGTCGCACCGAGGCGTTCATGCGCGACTACTACACGCACACCCGGCACCTGTGGCAGCATACCACGTCGCTGATGGAAATTTACCAGATCGAGGAGGAACAGGCGGCCGCGTCGGGACTTCGTTCGTTTCTCTCGTTCCGAAAGAGCAAAATTGAGGAGTTCGATGGATTCACGGCGCGCGACGGGCGCATCTACGCGATTGCGAATGACGTGTTCACGAGCGACCCGAACCGCATGATGCGATTGTTCCAACATTGTCAGGTGAGGACGTTGAAACTCTCGCCGCCGATGCGCAAGCTGGTCAAGGAACACCTCGACCTGGTGGACAAGGATTTTCGTTATGACAAGAGGAACCGCGACACGTTTCAAGCAATCCTCGAGCGCAAGGGCGATGTCGCACGCACACTGCGGCTCATGCACCGGGTGGGATTTCTTGGAAAATTCCTCCCTGAATTCGATGCCATGGACTGCCTGGTGCAGCACGAGTTTTTCCACCGCTACACCGCCGACGAGCACACCCTGCGCTGCATCGACCAGCTCGACGCGCTGCTCGTTGATGAAGCGCCGCGCAGCGAATTTTATCGGCGGCTGCTGCTGGATGTCAGCGATCCCTACGCGCTCTATCTCGCGGTGATCATGCACGACACCGGTCGTGCTGAAAATGTGCGCGAACACATCGACGGATCGACCATGCTCTCCAACAAAGTCTGCAGGCGCTTGCAGATCACCGGCGCGCGGCGGGCGCTGCTGATGTTTCTCGTAGACAACCACCTGATCTTCTGGCGCACCGCCACCACCAAGAACATCGAGGATCCGGATGTGATCGCGGAATTTGCCACAATCATGAAAACCAAGGTGAATCTGGACACCCTGCTGCTGTTCACCTATGCCGACACGCTGGGCACCTCGCCGGATGCCTGGACCAGTTGGAAAGAGACGCTGATGCGCCAGCTCCACTCCCTCACCAGCCGCTTTCTCACCCAAGGTCGGGAGGGTTATGCCGCATCCATCGAGGAGGAGAAAAACGAACTGCTGAATGCCGTCATCGGCCTGATGCGAGAAGAATATCATCCCTGGATTCGCGAACATTTTGATCGCATGCCCCCGCCGGCCTTCAGCTTCCGCGAGGCGGAACACATCGTCACCCAGATTCGCACCGTCCGGCATTTCGTGCAGCGGGAGGAATCGCAGCAATCCGACTATTGCATCAAATGGATCGACCATACCGGCAAAGGCTACACCGAAATCATCCTCGCCACCCGCAACCGTCCTAACCTGCTGGAAAAAGTCTGCTGCGCCCTGGCCTCCGAACAGATCAACATCCTTTCGGCCGACTTCTACACCCGCACCGATGGCATCGTCGTGGACATCTTCCGCGTCTGCAACACCAACTTCGAACCGATCTCCGATCCTGCGGCGCGCAAAAATTTCATCACGAAATTCGAAGCCATTTTCCCTGCGCTGGAATACAACGCGGAACAATATCTGAAAAAGCGTGTGAACTTTCTCGCCCGTCGGACCGATGGCGGGATCTCGTTCCCGGTGCGCAGTTACATCAGCAACGAACTCCATCCTTCCTGCACCACCGTGGAAATCCAGGCGCTCGACCGCATCGGTTTGCTGCACGACCTGTTCCACGCGATCAATTCCCATCATCTCGACACCGTGCATGCGCGGATCTCCACGGAAAAGGGAGCGGCAGTGGACACCCTCTACATCACCCATCCCGGCGGAGCGAAAATCACCGAACCGCTGATCTTGGCAGCACTGAAAAACGACCTCGACGACATCATTTCACGCGAGGAATAAACATGCAGTTCGAAGTAGTCTTATCACCAACAAAATTCGAACCGCAGATTACACAGATTGCGCAGATTTTTTTGGAAATTAGGACTCACCATTTCAGACTTGGAGAATTGGACTGAAAAAGGTTTTATTATCTGTGAAATCTGCGTAATCTGTGGTTAAACTTCAGTTTTCGAGATAAATCATGGAAGAATCATCAGCGCAGCACCGCGATCCCCTCCACGGCATGACCTTGGAAGCGATTCTCAACGAACTCGTCGCGCGCCACGGTTGGGAAACGATGGCCGAGCGAATTCCCATCCGCTGCTTCAGTCACGATCCCAGCATCAAGTCCAGCCTCACCTTCCTGCGCAAAACCCCGTGGGCAAGAAAACGCGTGGAAACCTGGTTTGTGGCCGAGAGGTTGTGAGCATTCGGAGCATGATTTCTGCGCAATGCAGATGAATCCGCCAGAGAAAAGCGAACCACAACCGGTGCCTGCCACCATCCCACCCACTTCCCATCCCGACCAGGAAAAGTCCAGAACCAGCCCGGTTAAAAGCCCCAGCATCCTGACATCAAAAGCCAGCTCAAGAATCAGCCGTAAAAAAAGTTCGAAATTACTCTTGATTCGGTCTGATTCTATTGAACTCATCCAAGAGACCGCATTCACACCTCTAACAAGATCGAGATTGAGGGCAAGGAACTAAACAAGGTCAGACACTTCCTTACCAACAAGAAAGCAAGCTGATAGTTGTCAATCCAGAATTGGCGAAAAAGTTGATTTACCTGGCGGGTGCGCAATGTTAGGAGTTTCTCTCATAAGACGCATCGCATCGTGAAGCCTACGACATTACCTACCGCATACTTGAACTTTGACCCCTTGATATTGTCTGAGGATGATCAGTTGCCTACGCCGATTCAACTGTTGATGGCGTATCGTGGAGTTATCTGTTCTGACCAATGCGAAGAAGCCTTTCTTCGTGGTCTGGTTGAGTTTCCGCATCTCACGGGTAAGCTGACCCGTGGTTTGCATGGTAGGCTGGATAAGATTGTGCCTTCTGAGGATCCATTTTCTTTGGAGCTTTGTGAGGTAGAGAATGTTTTGGATTTTGAGGATCTTGCTTCGTTTTCGCTGGAGAAGCTTTCTAACGATTTTTTTCCATCGCATGGGGAATCGTTGTTTAAGGCGCGACTCACGATTTTTCGAAATGTAGGATTGAGCGTTTTGGGGGTGTGTGTTTCTCATGCTGCTGTGGATGGTACCGGGCTCGCGTGCTTCATCAGCAATTGTACTGCGGCGTTACGCGGAGTCGAACCTTTGACGGTATTTCATGATCGGAGTTATGGCTTTGGGTCGTGCAGGGAGGGCGGCATGAATGAGGTTCCAGAGGGCTATAGTGCTGCGGAATCTAGGGCGATCACGGATGATGCGGTTGATTTCATCCCAACTTATTTTGTGATTCCGGTGGAGCGTGCGCGAAAATTTTTTGGTGCATCGTCGTTACTAGATGCTCGTTTGCGCTTGGGTGCGTGGCTGTCTGCTGGAGTGGCCGGGCAAGACGAAAAGTTCTCTGGACTCGCGCTCTGGTGTGATGCTCGGGGGACAAACTCAATTCCTGCGACTTATACAGGAAATGTAGGATGCTATCTTACGTTTCCGCTGCGAGCAATAGGGGCAGAGGCTATTGCACAGGAGTTAAGGAAGATAGCAACGCGCGGCGGCTTCGAGCGGATAGCGACAACTTACGGAATGATCAAACGCGCTGAAGCGAAGGGGCATCCGCTCGGATGGGGAGGAACAGCAACCGGGATGCTACAATTGAATTTGGTACCGCATGTAGTGGATGGAACGAACTTTGGTCATGGTATTCCTACCTTTGCATTGCTACTATCACGTAACTCATCGGGGTTGCGTATATCACTGACACCAGACGCTTCGCGTTTCTTGGTCGAGTGTTTCTTACCTATCGGGTTGGGTGATGCGTTGGTTGAGCAATGTCAGCTTTCGGGGCTTTGGCCGAAAGTTTGGTGTTGCGGATAAAATCTTTGAAATGAGCCGATCATGATCACGTTGTTCTTTCTTATCGTTTGTGGGCGGGTTGTGTCGTTGGGGCTTTACAGGATGTGTTGGACCAATGCGGCATCGGGGGAGGTGACGAAGAGAGGTGCGATGATGACTTTGTTGCGCCGTCCACTGTACGCGGTTGTGCATGTGTTCTTCCTTTGGCCAATGGTTGGTTTATCATGGCAAGAATGGCCACGCCTGCATGGGTGTGCGGTGATGTTGGCTTCACTGCTGGCGGTGGGTGCCATCGGGCGCTTCGGCTCCGCGGATTTGAATCGATTCTTTATTGTGGATCGGCTGCTTGCATTGGTGCTAGCGGTGGGAGTGTGGTTTTCACCCGTGTTTCTTTACCCATGTTTGGTATCGTGCTGCTGTCTGCAATACACGGTTTCATCGTGGCGACTTGGTTCAGGATATTCTAATCTGTTAGGCTATGAGTTCATTAGGGCTTCGTTAAGCGTAATGATTGCCGGTTTGACAGTCTTTGGATGGTGCAAATGTTCTGGAGCAGAATGGGCGGGCGTGGAGTCTGCGCTGCTCGCCGTAATGCTCGGATATCAAGCTTCGACGTATGTGAATCACTCGCTGGCAAAATCCGCGCTAGGTCCGAAATGGTATTCGTGGATGGTCGAAAACCGGTTAGAATGTTTTATTGCAAATGCTTGGCTTCGAGGGTGGACATTCGGACGAAATGAGGATTACGTCATGAAGCAGGTTCGTTGGGTGGCGCGTCATCGAATCATGCTTTGCACATGCGGATGGTTGTTAGAGTTTTCATGGCTTGGTGTTCTGGTAGATGCGCGAATTGCGCAAGTGATTCTGAGCATAACGGTTCTTATGCATCTCATGGTTTTCGTGCTCACTGGTCTCATAGCGTATCAGTATGTGGTGAATCATCTTTTTCTGATGGTGGTGATCCATACTCAGGGTGGCGACGGGATGTTTGGCTGGAAGAATTTCACGGCTTGCGTGATCGCAATCGCACTGACGGCGGTGTGGATAGGATACTTTCGTAGGCGTATTTTTGCAGAATACCAGCAATCTGGAACCATGGGCGAGGGTGGGATCTTTGCTGACGCAGCGGATCATTTGATGGCTTGGTGGGACACGCCATTCATGCGGATGTATTCCTACACCGTTGAGTCGCACGCTCATGAGCACTTCGCTTTGCCCGTGCCGAAGCTTTCTCCGCAGGATACGAGCCTCACAGACATTCATACGCATTGGATGATTTTGGGGATCCACACAGACTTTGATACAAAGATCGGTTCGGATCGGGCGGTGGCACGCATCGGGGTGTGGGGATTAACGGTGCATCGTCAGGATCGAGATTTTCTCTATCAAATGATGGATTCGCCAGAATCAAAAACTCTCGACACGCTGCGCGGGGATGGAGCATCGCGTCCGTGGTCACGGAGCGAGAGTGGCGGTGAACCCATCGACGCGGCACCCTTGCGAGCCTTGTTTGAAGGGATGAATCGAGAGATCGACAAGAAGTGGTTTCAGTTGATCATGCTTTGGCCCCATATTCCGGGAGAAGATCTGGCTCCCGATCAATGTCCGCTTGTTGAACCACGTTTCAAGGATTTCCGCTTTGATCAAGCGATCGCGTGTGTCACGATCTGGCGAGTGAAGACTTTCTATCGGAAAAATGGATTCTCCCTCATTGAGCGAGAGGCTGTGGGGCGTATTGAGCTAGATTGCCATCCTGCGCTATCATGAATTCATTCTCGCCACACCATGAAGCGATCCGTGAGCAGTATTCGGATACGGCAGGAGCGGCATTTTATCGCAGCGTGATGGGTGATGGTGCTCCCGTGATTCATTATGGCATTTATGCCGCACCTTCCACTACGATGCGCGAAGCGACGGAGACGGCAACGCGTCAACTGCTAGGCATAGCACTTGATCGTTTTGCTGGACTGGGTATAGACACGATTATCGATTTGGGTGCCGGTCCAGGAGGTTCGGCGCATTTATTAGCACGGGAACTCGGAGCGAAGGTCACTTGCGTCGATCTCTGTGAGCATCATAATCGAGAAAACGCGGCAATGGCAGATGTTTTAGGGCTGGCGGAATTGATTCACACATGGATGGGATCGTATGAAAGCTTGCCGACAGCATGGAATCAGTGCTTCGATCTAGCATGGAGCCAAGAAGCGCTTTGCCACGCTCAAGACAAATGCGCAGCGTTTAGCGAAGCGCGGCGAGTCCTTCGAGACGGCGGCATTTTTGCCTTTTCTGACATTCTCCTGTCGGCCAGCGCACCAGCGAATGAAGCGGAGGCATTCCGCCAAGTTAATGCAGTGACGCAGTGGAGCACCGCTGCGGAACATATGCGCGATCTCACGGAGGCAGGATTTGCTGAAATCATCCACATCGATTGGACAGCGCATCTTCATGAAAATTTCTGCAGAATGACGTTGCAGATTCAACAGTTCCGAGAACGATTG
>Ga0315905_10005700_pt1 | contig 12683 bp, 12 predicted proteins | sample LakEriMetagenome_5_FD_203522 | JGI IMG/M metagenome (GOLD analysis project Ga0315905, IMG submission 203522) | Freshwater fungal communities from buoy surface, Lake Erie, Ohio, United States - Buoy 4 MA121 | ecosystem: Environmental > Aquatic > Freshwater > Lake | place: USA: Lake Erie, Ohio... | reverse complement strand
CGCCAAATCCAATTGAACATGAAATCAACATTGTATTTTACATTGAGCTTGACACCTATTGAATGATCCATTTGCAAAGTCCGGCTCCCAGTCATCTGTGACATAGATTCATAATCCGCTTGATACCAAGGTGCACCAGTCTTGTAGGAAGAAACTATTGAATTGCCTTTCGCCCTCATGAAAAAACGTTTGTAGCGATATTCAATCAACATTAGATATTCATCGGATCCGGGCTGGACCGGCGATCCAAGACTTTGATTGAAATGGCTATAGGATTCAAAACCCTGATCATGGGTGTAGAGTCCGCTGCCCAAATGGTTGTATTCGATTTGCACATCCAGCCTCGGGATCAAATCAAACCATTTGGCCCCCAATTGCCAACCCAAACCTTCGCTGCCTTTGGAATCCAAGGCCAATTGTCCGTATCCCATCATATATGATGTAGGCGAATACCTCATACTTAGGCCTGTGAGCACGTTGTTGGCCGCTTCCAAGCCCATACTAGCGGTGTTTACCCCCAACACGGGGACGTATGCCCCCCAAGATGGCATATGCGTACCGCCTTGTCCATAACGATTCCACATGATCCCCTCGAAAAGAGCTATTTCAAGCCGAGGGTTCGGTGACCATGACAGATAGTGTATTGTCATGGACTTACGTTTAAACAAGGCTTCTGGTACTTCTCCCAAAGGCAGCCGCTCCAAGGTTTGCAACGCAAAATAACGGCTGGTGTATTGCCATTTTTTGTTGTCGCTTTGTAAGGTAGCCGACAAATAGGGATAATTGAATGCCGCGTCACTCAGCAATAAACTCCGATATCCATGGCCAATGAAGTGCTTGCCTTGGCCCATCTGCAGGGTCAATCTTTTTTTGAATTGATACGTCAAATTGCCGTAACTCATGCCATAGTCGAAACCAAAAAATCGATAGCGCTTCCAGCGACCCATACCTGGAGCTACCCCTAGCGCTTCAGCTTGCTTGCGCATGAATTCAGGCCATTGTCCCTGGTTTTCATAAAAGCCGGTTTCAAAACCAAATTGATCTCCGATAGAACCGGCCACTTTGATACCTCTGGTATTTTGAAAAAAACGTGTGGTGTCTGCATATGGAGTGGTATCGGCCAAATCTTTCCAACCAGCAAAATAAAATAGTGGATCGATGGTCACCAATACATTCTCATGCTTCAAGGTTACCAAGTGGCGCCGTAGGAGATAATCCGTAAACGGATAATATACTTTGGTGGTGTCCTTGGCCAATGCTTTGACGGGCAAACTATTCACCTCTCTGCGTATAATCGGTTTGTTTCCTACATGGACAATGGAGCTGTCCCGAATGACCGTTCGGTCAATTTCTTGCGTAAACCACCTGTGCAACGGAACTTGCTGGATTTGGCCATAGCCTTGGATGCCAATGCACAGGGCAACAGCTAGAAGCAGAAGGGGATGAGTAAAAGCGCGAATCATTTGGCACGCAACTCGGATAGTTCCTTGCTCATAAAATCTGCATATACGGATTCTATTCCATTGCGCAAAGAGATCGTATGCTGCCAGCCGAAGGAGTGAATGCGTGAGACATCCATTAGTTTGCGTGGCGTTCCATCTGGCTTGGTTGTATTCCAGCGGATACTGCCCTCAAAGCCAACAATCTCTTGAATCATCTCTGCCAATGCCTTGATGCTCAAATCGACTCCTGATCCCACATTGACAAACAATTTTTCGTTGTAGTGAAGCATCAAATGATAGCAAGCTGCTGCTAAGTCATCGACATGCAAAAACTCGCGCAAAGGTGCGCCTGTGCCCCACACTTCAACTTCTTGCTCTCCTTGCATTTTGGCTGTGTGGAATTTGCGTATCAATGCCGGCAATACGTGCGAGTTATGCAGGTCATAATTATCGTTAGGGCCATACAAGTTGGTCGGCATGGCCGAAATAAAATTACTTCCGTATTGGTCGCGGTAAGCTTCGCACAATTTGATGCCCGCAATTTTAGCAATTGCATACGGCTCGTTGGTTTCCTCCAACAAGCCAGTGAGTAGACTCTCCTCCTTTAAGGGTTGATGAGCGAGTTTTGGATAAATACAACTGCTGCCCAAGAAAAGAAGTTTTTTAACCCCATGCTGATGTGCAGCATGAATGATATTGGCCTCGAGAATAAGGTTGTCGTATAAAAATTCAGCACGGTAGGTATTGTTGGCATGAATACCTCCCACTTTGGCAGCGGCAAGCAACACATATTCCGGTTTTTCTTTTTCGAAGAAAAGATTGACAGCTTCTTGATTTCGCAAATCCAATTCAGCCGATGTCTTGAGAATCAATTGGGAATGTCCTTCCGCCTCCAATTTCCTCACCAATGCACTGCCGACCATTCCCCGATGACCTGCGACGTAAATACGGGCATTTTTTTCCATGGCACGAAGGTAATATGCCTTGCGCAATTAAGCGTTATGGGTTTTTTGAAAGAAGATGATTTATCGCGATTGGCGGAATGCAGCGGCAGCGGATATTCGATCGATGTAACAATTGAAATATCAGGAACGGGTCCAAAGTGAATATAGTATTGACTAAGATTTGACATCCAACGCGTCACGAAGGCCGTTGCCTACAAGCATGAAGGCCAAAACCAACAACATGATGCAGATACCTGGTGCCAGAGCAAGAAAGGCCATGTCAGTGGTAATGAAGCTATAATGCTCTCGGATCATATTGCCCCAACTTGGGACAGGGATTTGCGCACCCAAACCCATAAAGCTGAGGCCCGCTTCGATCAAGATGGCCGATGCAAAATTCGCGGCACTAATCACGATAATCGGCGAGGTGATGTTGGGCAGTATGTGCCGCAGCATGATGCGAATGTCGCTGAAACCCATGGCCCGCGCTGCTTCGATGTATTCTTTTTCACGAATGCTCAATACCTGTCCTCGTGCAATGCGGGCAACCTCCACCCACATGGTCAAGCCTACTGCCAAAAACACCTTCCAAAAACCAGTGCCGAACACAAAAGTGATGGCCATGACCAGCAACAAAGTTGGAATACTCCAGATGACATTGGTGAACCACATTAAAACCGCATCTACCCATCCGCGATAGTAGCCTGCCGCTAGCCCAATTAAAATACCTAGAAGCAGTGATATCAATACAGCGATTGCTCCAACCGCCAAGGAAATATACGTGCCGGCCATCAGACGGGACAATACATCCCTACCATATTTATCAGTCCCTAACCAATAGGTCGATACGTGGATTCGATCAGCAGGCAAGGATGAACTTGTCAGTCCCAATTCGGCGAGGGAAGCAGTGTAAGTTATATTCCATTTACCCGCAGGAGTCAACCTTTTAAATAGAATATGGTCGCCTTCAATAGCATATTCATCAAATGAAATGAGTTCGTCCCCTTGCGGCGCGCCTCCCTGCCACCATTGGTTCAACAATGAAAGATGTGGTGCGGCCTTAAGCACGAAGAATTTCACTTTGCTTTTAGGAGGTAAACAAGACAGTTCCAAATGTTGATCATTTGCGTACTTGGTGTCGTCTGGTCGAAATAAGGAGCCACCCAACGCCATGAGCAAGCAGCAGACTATAAAGATCATACCTGCTATTGCTGATTTGTTTTGACGGAACTTATCCCATCGTGAAGTATGTCGAGATGTGGAAACCTGCATCAAGACAAACTTAGCAAGCACGCAGTCAATTGAAAGGTTGCGGAAAATAATTTTTCACACATCCCGATGCGGGTTACCTCTTCTTAGGATGTTTCCAGATAGGAGTATAGCATCGCGCACCAATCCAAACTGCCACAAGATACAAGGGGTATATCAAATTGAGCGCAATCAAGTCGACTTCTTGAAAGGTTTGTTTGCGTTGCTTGGCGATATGATCTGCCACCCCATAATCAGCGATGCACTTCATTCCGAGGAGTAAGAAGAACAGATGGCTCGTGAATGGAATGAAGGGTGAACATAGTGCACACCACAATAGCGAAAGATTGCCTAAAACAATAATAAACCCCGATAGCAGCACGTCTTTGTCGCGCACTAGGTTTTTTTTGGAAGCCCAACGCACGCGCTGCATCCACAATCCTTTCCAAGTTGGTATGGGTTGGATTTCGACAGCCGAATTCGCTTCGCTTTGCATTTTGATGCCACCCTCACCGTACCTTTTGAATGTGAGCATGGTGTACATGTCGTCGCCACTTGCCGTTTCAAGGTGTCTTAGATATCCTCCAGATTCTTCAAAACTGGCGCGCTCAATCAAGAGATTGGCACCATTGCACAGGACCGGCTTGAACTTTTCAGCGCTCGCGATGGTCAATCCTTGCAACAACAGCCATTCTGTGCATTGGAATCGTCCGATCCACTGAGGTGTTGGCCGCATGGTTACTTGTCCAATGACCATGGCTGGCTCGCTGTAATGATAATTGGAAACCATTGATTGGAGCCAATGCGCAGGCACGCGTGCATCTGCATCAAGTGTACAGAATACATCGCAGTCAAAATGTTCGAGCGCAAAGAGGATGGCATTTTTTTTACCGGGCAACGCAGTCGAATGAGCGACTACAATTAAGTTGGGCAGAGGATTGTGTTCCAGCGCATAGACTTCGCCCCGATCGCGACTATGATCATTCACCAGAACAATTTGTACGTTCAGATCTAAAGTGTCAAGATGCGCCAGATCGTATAAAAGATGCGGCAGATGCAGCACTTCATCGCAGAAGGGGACAATGACCAATATCCTTTTTGTATAATTCTTAGGAACTTCACTTGAGGGCGGCACCAGATTACGCAGAGTCTGCAGAGCGCGATAGGATCTTATCCAATAGATCAATATGCATGCGAGTGGCGCGATATAAATCCAGATATGAGAGGGCTCTGCCATGGCACAATAATAAAACAAGACACACACATCCATAGCATTTCAACCAAAAGGTAATTATGAACAAGCAGCTTCCATGGACGGATTGAATGTCTTGACACGTATCTTTGAAACCAATGAGCAGCAGCAAGGAACGAATCATTTTAGGCATAGATCCAGGCACCACCATATTGGGATATGGAATCATAGAAGTGCGCGAAAAAAAAATGCACTTGGTTACCCTTGGTGTGTTGCATTTGGAAAAAATTGAAGATCACCATTTGAAGCTGCAGAAAATTTTTGAGCGCACGGTTCAATTGATTGATGGATTCCATCCGGACGAATTGGCCATCGAAGCGCCTTTCTTTGGCAAAAATGTACAAAGTATGTTGAAGCTTGGGAGGGCCCAAGGTGTGGCCATTGCCGCGGCTTTGAGCCGCCAATTGCCTGTGATGGAGTATGCGCCGCGTAAAATCAAACAGAGTATTACAGGCAATGGCGCAGCTAGTAAGGAGCAAGTAGCGGCCATGCTGCAAAGGGAGCTCAAGATTGCGGATGCTGATATGCCGGCCAAATTGGATGCTACAGATGGCCTAGCTGCAGCGGTGTGTCATTTTTACCAAACGTCCAATGCAAGCCTTGCGGCTGGTAAATCTTTCAGTGGTTGGAAGTCTTTTGTAACAGCCAACGCCAATAGAATAGTCAAACCGAAGTGATCATATCATCGTCTTATCAAGCGCACAATGATGTACTTTTGCCGCGCATTATTGCATTCACATTATGAGTCAATTGAAACAAGGATTTGGCACCAAAGCCATTCATGCAGGTCAGTCTGCTGATCCCACAACAGGCGCCATCATGACGCCCATTTATCAAACATCTACCTACGTCCAAGAGGCCCCAGCGGTGCATAAGGGTTATGCGTATGCTCGCGGCAAGAACCCCACGCGCACTGCCTTGGAAGGCTGTTTGGCAGCGCTCGAAAACGCGGCCCACTGTCTTTGTTTCAGTTCGGGTATGGGTGCGGCTGATACCATAATCAAATTGCTTAATCCAGGTGACGAGGTCATAGCTACAGACGATTTATATGGCGGCACCTATCGCATGTTTACCAAGGTATTTGCGAAATATGGTATTGTTTTTCATTTTGTAGATATGCACGATTTGGATTTGGTTCAAAAAACCATCAATGACAAGACGCGCATGATATGGATTGAAACGCCTACCAATCCGATGATGAAGATTATCGATATCGCTTTGTATACCGGATTGGCTAAGCAGCATGGTTTGATTTCTGTGGTGGACAACACTTTTGCATCACCTTATCTACAAAATCCGCTGGATCTTGGTGCGGATATCGTCATGCACAGTGCCACAAAATATCTTGGAGGACATAGTGATGTGGTCATGGGTACCCTGATGACCAATAACAAAGCGTATTACGATGAATTGGCTTTCATCACCAATTCGTGTGGACCGGTCCCTGGTCCTCAAGATGCATTCTTAGTGCTTAGAGGTGTCAAAACATTGCATCTGCGCATGAAGGCACATTGCGAAAATGGAAAGGCTGTTGCTCAGTTTTTACGCAATCATCCGAAGGTGGGTAAGGTATATTGGCCGGGTTTTGAGGATCATCCCAATCACGATGTAGCTAAGCGTCAAATGCGGGATTTCGGAGGCATGATTTCCTTTACATTAAAGAGTGATTCTTTCGATGAAGCTTCCAAGTTAGCACAGGCACTCCAAGTATTTTCTTTGGCTGAATCGCTAGGCGGCGTAGAATCGTTGGTTGGTCACCCTGCGTCGATGACACACGCGTCCATTCCAAGAGAGGAGCGCATCAAAACGGGCCTCGTGGATTCGTTGTTGCGGTTGAGTGTGGGAGTGGAGGATCAAGAAGACTTGATCGCTGATCTAGCGCAGGCCCTTGCCCAGGTGTAAGTCCTTTCAGGCTGATGTTAATCCTGAGAATAAATAGCGTTGCGAACTTATTTTCGTGATGAATGTTTGTGAGTTGGTTAGGTTTTAAATGGCGAACGACCATTCGGTAAGATATTAATACGAAGAGATGCAAAAAAAAATAGCAATTGTAGGTGCCGGGTTGGTAGGCAGTTTGTGGGCGGTTTACATGGGTAAACGTGGCTATCAGGTGGACGTTTTTGATCGTCGACCAGACATTCGGCAACTGAAAATTGTGCAAGGTAAAAGCATTAATCTTGCACTCAGCGATCGCGGGTGGAAGGGATTGGAAGGTGCTGGTATAAGATCGGAGATTGAAAAGGTTGCCATCCCCATGTCAGGCAGGTTAATGCATGCTGTAGACGGCACTCTGACTTATCAGCCCTATGGAAAAGAGGGTCAAGCTATATATAGTGTTTCTAGAGGCTTGCTCAATCAAACGTTGATGCAATGTGCGGATCAGTCATCCAATGTGAACCTCTATTTCGAGCATCGTTGCGTAGACGTCAATTTGAAGACCAATGAAATCGAATTCGTGGATGATACCACTCAATCGAAAGTCATTCGTCAATACGACCATATTTTTGGCACCGATGGGGCATTCAGTGCTGTTCGCACGCGATTGACAAAGTTGGATCGACATGATTTTTCCCAGACATATTTGGATCATGGTTACAAGGAATTAGAGATTCCTGCCGCGGCAGATGGAAGTCATCAGATGCGGAAGGATTGCTTGCATATTTGGCCTCGCGGTGAATATATGATGATCGCATTACCCAATGTAGACGGCAGTTTTACCTGCACCTTGTTTATACCTTTTGAAGGAACGCATGCGTTGGAACACCTCACCACTCCAGAGGCAGTAGACGCCTTTTTTGAGGAGCATTTTCCAGATGCGAAGGCCATGATGCCCGAGCTGACGGATGATTTTTTTGCAAACCCCAACGCAAGCTTGGTGATGACCAAGTGTTACCCATGGCACCATGGAGACAAGTTGTGTTTATTGGGTGATGCAGCGCATGCCATTGTGCCTTTTTATGGCCAAGGCATGAATGCTGGTTTTGAGGACTGCAGCGCCATGAATCGCCTGGTGGATGAGTATGATCATGATTTCTCGAAAATATTCCCCGCGTTTACAGCAGAGCGAAAGCCATGTGGCGACGCCATTTTAGAATTGGCATTGCGCAACTATATTGAAATGCGCGACAAAACGGGGGATCCCACTTTCCTATTGCAGAAAAAAATAGAAGGGCGCTTTTCTGCCAAATACCCATCCAAGTGGATTCCCTTGTATTCTCAAGTGACCTTTTCTCATATCCCCTACCACGAAGCATTGCGCAACGGTGACGCCCAGCAACGTATCATGGATCAAATCATGGCAAGACCAGATATTGAGGCACAATGGGACAGCGATGAAGTTGAATCTCAGATCTTGGCACTTTTAGAAAACGAGTAAAGGGAGTCCTTTTTCGTGTGGCCAAGGATGCGCCCGTTGCTCACGATATTTTCATTTCATCCAACCCGATTCGTTGAAAATACAATCTATTGGAGTGAATTGCGTTGTCGGATAGGCATACATTAGACCTATGAAACGTCAACTCCTCATTTTCTTGTTCTTTGCATTTGTCGCTCAAGCAGTGGCTCAAAGAGGCGTGCGGCAGCGAAGCCCAGCTTATACTCCTGGCGCATTATACCGCAATACGGGTTGGTTTGTAGGTCCCGGTATCACATACATGCTCCCTGAACAGCGCAGTCAATCATTGACCATGTATTACAATGACCAAGAAGGCGGAGATACCTTGTATAATGGCGATTATAAGCGCGCGGGTAAAATTGGAGTTTACCTAGAGGCCGGTCGTCATCATTTTATTCAAAATAAAGTATTGCTTCATCATGCAGATTATGGGGTGCATGGTAAGTTATTGCGTGGACGCGAGCAATTCGTTGGCACCGCGGGCAATAGTCCTGTGGTCCTTGATTCGAAATCGAAGTTTGGGGATTTATTTGTGGGTGCATTCGCCAATGCCAGCAACATCATCACACTTGCGGATGGACATTATCTGATGAATGGCTTGGGTATCAATGCTGATTTTAGAGTGCTAGCGCGTCGATCCGAAGGAGCATTTTATGGTGCGAGTTATCAGTATCCTGGGTTTTTTACGGCCCAACTACATTATAAACTGTCTTACATCTGGCGACCAGAATCAGGAATTTATGTGATTCCTTCCATTGAAACCCCTCTGCTCACGGCATATCCATGGGATGGCCCCAAAGCAACCTTGCATTATTTTACAGATCGTTCGCGGCCTTTTATCATTTGCTTGCGCATTCAATGGCTCAGCAAACAAGCCGATCGCTCTTGTGAAGGTCAGCCAGGCAAGGGTCCATCGTTGGATCAGGGAGGAAAACGCAGTAAGAACGATCTGTTCGGTGATCAGGCAAAATCAATGAAAAAATCCAAGTCGAAAGCGAACAAGCGTCTCGAGCGATCGCAGAAAAAGAGTTTGCGAAAAAATAAACGACAGGGTGGGAAAGAGGATTAAAACAATCGTGGTGATTATTTTTCTTGGCATAATTCAATGAGCACGCCGTTGGTTGATTTGGGGTGCAAAAATGCGATGAGCTTATTATCTGCGCCATCTTTGGGTTGCTCGTGAATCATATGATAACCCAAACCAACCAAGCGTTCTATTTCAGCATAAATGTCGCTGACATCGAATGCAATGTGGTGAATGCCCTCCTTGTTTTTATCCAAAAATTTGGCAATGGCACTTTCTGGCGATGTGGCTTGCAATAATTCAATTTTGCTTTCCCCGATTTGAAAAAAGGATGTTAAAACGTGCTCTGATGCCACCTCTTCTTCTTTGTAGGGTAAAACCCCCAACAGATCCGCAAATACTTTATTGGAGGCCTGAAGGTCTTTTACGGCAATGCCAAGATGTTCTATTTTATTGAGCATATAGTGTTTTTATCGGCACGAATAAACAAAAAAAAACCTTGCTGATGCAAGGTTTTGTTGGATCGGTATAAAGTTTATTTCTTTTCGATGATTTGTCCACCTTTATTGTCAAAACTGACATAGTATTTACCCTTGAAGAACTTGGTCGTATCTACTTTCTGGCCACGCCCTGCCTTCACCAAAGAACCGTATTCGCTATAAATTTCATAATCAGTCTCAGCGCTGAAGTCCAACGAGTTGGAGATGGTGGTTTTGTTGATGGTGACAGCCGAAGCGGGATTGTCCACTTTCACTTCTTGCGATGTACGTTGACCTTTGTGATCAATTTGGTAGACGCGAAAGGTGTTCGAGCCAGAGTGCAGACTCGCTTGGAAGCTATACTCGTTGGAGTCAGATTTGCCCTGACCCATGGTTTCGCCGACTTTGATCCAACGGTTCCATTTGAATTGTTCAATGATAAACGGAAGCATAGCGCTCTCTGCTTTGGTAGTCCAATTGAGCACACCAGTGGTATTGACCTGCATGCCGGTAATTTCAAAGGTGCTATTGGGATAAATCACTTCGGGGTTGATGATCTTCACATCGCATTTTTCTTTGCAGCGCAGAACGACTTCTACAGCATCACCCAATTTGAGTCCCCAAGCGCCTAAGTCGATTGCGAAGGCCGAAGAGTTGACCTCGTCGCTTGTGATTTGATTATTGACCAACACCTCAAAGATGCAATATCCCACGCCACTGCTTGTGGTTGGGTTCTTTACATAAACATCTTTGCCCTGATATACTCCACTGATCACAACCACTTCTGCATGGGCGAGCAGTGTGATGAACATGAAACCGAGCGTTGAAAAAATAATTTTCATTGTTGTATTAATTTGAATGAGGGTGGTATGTCGAATTAACAGGTGTGAATATAGTAAATTTCTTTTAAACCGCTTGTTGAACGGAACCCACACTGTGCTTCATCTTTGTTACTTCTTCTTTTGTAAATTCACCTTCGTCGCAAGCTTTGAAAACGTAGTGTTTTGAGCCCACCTGACTTAAGCTTCGAAAACTGTAGTCATATTCCGTGCCATCTGGCAAAAAACGCTGATATATGAGGTTAGATTGATCTTCTTCCACGACCTTGAATGTGAAAAGCATGTCTTCACCCAGTTCAGTTTTAATGGTTTCTAGATTGGCTTGACCCTCTATGGCTACCAACCAAAAGTCATCCCCTATTTTGATATGCAATTCTCCGCTCGATGATTGATGCTCAATTCGAGGCGCGTCGTTGATCATTAGATCTTTGGGCAAGGCAATCGCAAAATGATACCCTCCTTCGTTCACTGTGAACAGGGAATCATTGGGTGAAATATTAGTTTTGGCATTCGATTCAGCATTCACTGGCGCTGTTGTGTTGCTTTGACAAGCGTTGAAGCATACGATGGATGATGCTAAAAGGGCTAAAAGGGCGATTTTTTTCATTATTTTAATAATATGACTTAAGTGGAGATTTGTACGGCTGTGTCGGATTATTAGTTACAAAACACTTGTTTTTCAGGGAGCTGGCTATTAATTGAATACTAAATTTTAGGGATAATTAGAATTTTTTACGTCTGAACCAGCGCTTGTACCAAGGTACATTCTTACCCCAGCTATGTCGTTCTGCTTTCTTAAGGTTCTTTTTCATGCGCTTGCGTGTAGCTGAGTCTTGAATCTCATTGTGATGATTCCGTGTGTTGACATATTCGCCCACTTTTTGTTCTTTGTTCGCCTTGTCTTTGTTTGCTGCGCTTTCTGGTGTATGCTGCGCTGCTTGTTCCTGCTTACTACTTTTACGCTGGGCGTAAATTGCTTCTAGAGGGGCGATAAAAATCGTCCACAGCAATAAGATTCGTGCGATCATGGTTGTTTTCATTGGTAGTATTCAAAACTAAACTTGGTGATCACCACCTCATCGGTCGAGATGTCATGGTCTAAAAATGCTTCGAGCAAAAGATTGGGCTTATAAAGAATCTCAATTTCTCTGACGAGTTGGATATCGTTGAAATACTCGACCTTCTTAAGGTTCCCTAATTCATCATAAGCGAACTTTTCTGTTTTGCTTTTATTGCTCTGGTTATCTAGGATTGTGGTTTCAGAGATCCAACCTTTTTCATTGTATTGATAGGTCTTAGTAGTAGTCCGTCCACTCATGATCAGTTCTTCCGATTCAGATTGAATATAGCCTAGCTCATTTTTGACCATGGTCCAATTGCTATAGTGAAGGCCATAGTTATTGTAATTCTTCTTTTTCATCCGTCCGGGTTCTGATTCTTGCCATTCATAGGTTTCGCTATTGACAAGTATCGACTGCCCTGGCTCCAGTTTTCCCTGAACAGTGCTTAGATTTTCGGTCTTACCATAACTCAAGCGATCCAAGCGGCCTTGTTGATCATAGTGATACTGTGTAGTGTGGTAACCTTTGCTGCCTTGCTCTGTTTTGATTTCCAAGTCACCAAGACTATTGCGCTGGTAGATTACCTGCAAGCTATCCACAATGTGCAATACAGAGCTTATTTTATCAAAGGAGGTCAATTGCCCCACCTCGTTGAACCGAAATGCGATGAGGTCAGGGCGGGCCTCAATCGGACGATTGGGGCGCTTGATGCTCTTAATACCCGTGATGGATTTTATTTTATTCTGCCAAATAAATTGCTGGTTGAAATACATTTCTTCTTGGAAAACTTTGCCAAGACGATTGTCAATGATTTGAGCAAGTGCGCGCTGTGATGAGTGAGTTATCACAAGAGCAAAGAGTATAATTCGTAAAGTGTGAGTCGTCATAATGGGATGGATGCAAGGATCAATCTAGTTGTTACAAACATAAAACATGCCTGATCTGCTCATTTTATGATCTCGGCATTCCATTCACCTCGGCTTGTTGATGCAAAAAGAGA
>Ga0315905_10005698_pt1 | contig 12684 bp, 5 predicted proteins | sample LakEriMetagenome_5_FD_203522 | JGI IMG/M metagenome (GOLD analysis project Ga0315905, IMG submission 203522) | Freshwater fungal communities from buoy surface, Lake Erie, Ohio, United States - Buoy 4 MA121 | ecosystem: Environmental > Aquatic > Freshwater > Lake | place: USA: Lake Erie, Ohio... | reverse complement strand
GGCCGATGCATCCAACGGACAGATTGCCTGGGCTTTCAATTTGGAGGTGACATCGGTGCCCGACGCCCCTCGGTTGACGGCTCCGACCCTCACGCCACTGACCGAAGGGGTGCTCTGGTCGGGATTTGTCCAAGCCCGTTCGGTGGAGTCTCCGGGGCGGCCGGTGCTGCTCCGACTCGAAGGCGCGCCCACCGGTCTCCAAATGCGCTCGGATGGCTGGATGTTCTGGACCCCGGAAGAAATCCAAGGTCCCGGCACCTTCTCGGCCGATGTGGTCTCCCAGGATGTGGCGGGTGGACCGGAATCCCGAGTGACTCTCCGATTCACGGTGTTGGAGGCCAACTTGCCGCCCGTGATGGCCAGCATTCCGGATGCGGTATTGCGGGAGGGGTCTGTCTTGCAACTTCAGTTGTCGGCCTCGGATGTGGATCTCCCGGTCCAGCCATTGACCTTCCGGCCGGTGAGTGGCCCCTCGGGTCTCTCCGTGGGGGCCGATGGCCTTCTGAACTGGGTGCCCGCCGAGGACCAGGGGCCGGGGACTCATCAGCTGCGGGTCGCTGTCAGCGATGGCACTGCGGTCGTGACCAATCAATTCACCGTGCAGGTCCGTGAGGTCAATGAGCTGCCGGTTCCCCTCGTGGTCGCGGACCAGACCATCGACGAACGGGTGGCGTGGACGTGGACCCTGCGAGCCAGCGATGTGGACATCCCTGTCCAATCGTTGAACTACGGACTTTCCAGTGGTCCGTCCGGAATGAGTGTCAGCCCAGAGGGGCTCCTGAGATGGACCCCGTCGGAAGTGCAAGGCCCAGGGGACTTCTGGGTTTCTTGGTGGGTGAGCGATGGCGTGGTGTCGTCCACCAATCGATTTGGGGTGCGGGTGAGGGAAGTCAACGAGCCGCCTCAGGTCGACCCGACTTCGGAACTGCGCGTGTTGGAGGGCTTTGAGATGCGCGCCATGGTGGGGGGACTCGATCCCGATGTGCCCCAGCAAGCCCTGCGGTTCCGGTTGGTGGATGGCCCCATCGGCATGAGCATGACGCCGGAGGGTTTGGTCCTCTGGCGTCCCGGTGAGAGTCAGGCGCCCACCACCAACGACGTCTGGATCGCCGTGTCGGATGGCGTTGTTTGGGCCACCAACCGATTGGTGTCCATCGCCTCCGAGTTGAACGAAATCCCTCTCATCGATCCGATCCCCGAGTTGACGGTCGTTGCCGGCTTCGAATTGCAGGCACTGGTCCGAGCCCGCGACATTGATCTGCCCCGGCAATCCTTGGATTACCGATTGGTGCAGGCTCCACCAGGGATGACGATCCAGACCAATGGTTTGTTGCTGTGGAAGCCGCCGACCAACCAGGCCGCCGGGCGCTACGACCTTCGAGTGCGGGTCAGCGATGGGCGGGACGCAGCCGAGGTGGCCTCGGTGGTGGTGTTGAGAGCGCTGAAGCTTCCCCCGATCATCACGCCGGTCGGCGATCTTGAGTGGACCGAAAACCTTCTCCAGCGGCGCCAACTCATCGCCGTGGATCCGGGTTCCCAGGGCCCCAATCTTCAGTGGACCTTGGTGCAGGGCCCGCCGGGATTGCTCCTGAGCACTTCCGGCCTGATGGAGTGGAAGCCCGATGAAAAACTGGGAGGGACCACTTGGCATGTGACGGTGGTGGTGGCCAATGGAGCGTTGAGCAGCGCGGAGACCTTCCAGTTGCGCGTGCTCGAGGACAATGCGGCGCCGATTTGGTCCGGAGAGACCCGCCGAACCCTCACTGAACTGGAACCGCTGAACTGGAGCCTGCCGGTGGCCGACTCGGATGTGCCCTCTCAGCCGTTGACCTTCCGGCGCTTGAGTGGTCCGGAGGGGTTGGTCATCCGGACCAACGGTGTCTTGAGCTGGACGCCCACCGAGGCCCAGGCTCCCGCCACCTATTCGGTCACCCTGGCCTTCGGTGACGGATCCATCGAGGTGACCAACACGGTGGACCTGGTGGTTCTGGAGTCCAATGCTCCGCCGACGCTGACACTGGAAGGGGAGGTTCAGGTGCCCGAGTTGAGTCCGGTCGTGCTGAAGGTGGTGGCGTTGGACACCGATCTCCCCAAGCAGACCTCGGTGATGCGGCTGCTCTCGGGACCCGACGGATTGACGCTCTCCTCCAATGGAGTTGTCGCTTGGCTGCCTTCGGAGGCCCAGGGGCCCGGAACCAATCGATTGGTCGTCGCCGTCTCCGATGGTGTGGTGTCGATCACCAATCAATGGGAGCTACGAGTCATCGAGGTCAATCAGGCGCCCGTACCCGATCCGGTTCCCGACCTGTCCGTGGCGCAGGGAGTGCTTTTGGAAGTGGCATTGACGGCCCGGGATGCGGATATGCCGGCCCAGCCTCTCAGCTGTCGGTTGGTCAACGCCCCTCCGGGAATGACCGTGAGTCCGAGCGGTCTGCTGCGCTGGAGACCCTCCACCAATGTCGCCACGGGATCCTATGCATTCCGCATCGAGTGGAGTGACGGGACGGCGGTCGGATCGATCCCCGCCACTGTTCTGCTCAAGCCGGCGATCCGTCCTCCGGTCATTGTGCCGATTCCCGCTCTCAGTTGGCTTGAAAACACGACCAATTCCTTCCGTCTTCAGGCATTGCCGGGCAGTGGGTCGGCCACGAATCTGGTTTGGAGTCTGGTGATGGGTCCCTCGGGCTTGACCGTGAGTCGATCGGGAGAAGTGACGTGGATGCCCGACGAGCGCAGTGGAGGAACCGTTGGGACGGTCGCCGTGGTGGTGAGCGATGGCGAGTCGGCCGCGGGTGCGGATTTCCAGATCCGCGTCCTGGAAGACAATCAGCCTCCGGCATTGACCGAATCCCCGCGGATTCTGGTCCGTGAATTGGAGCGTCTGGTGTGGTTTCTCAAAGTGCTGGATCCCGATGTGCCGGCCCAGCGGTTGGCCTTCCGGCAGATCTCCGGGCCGGCCGGATTGACCGTCAGTGGTGAAGGCGTCTTGTCGTGGGTTCCGCCATCGGGCAGTAGCCTGGGCACCAACCGAGTCTGGGTCTCCGTCTCCGACGGGACCGTGTCGGTGACCAATCAATTGGAGATCGTGGTGGGCAAGGAGTTGAATGTTGCGCCGGTTTGGACGGAGGTCGGACTTCGCCGGGTCTCCGAAGGGCTGTTGATGAGCTTCAACCTCAAGGCGGTGGATGCCAATCAGCCCCCGCAACCGTTGGCCTACCAACTGGTGGAGGGGCCGGAGGGTTTCACAGTGACATCCGAGGGTCAGGTCCGTTGGCGCCCCGGTGAATCCCAGGGACCGAGCACCAATCGCATCAGGGTCCGCGTCAGCGACGGTTTTGTTCAAGTGCCACACGAGTTCACGGTGATCGTGCGCGAGTCCAATCTGCCGCCAGTCTGGCCGGACATCGGTACCCGGCGAATGACTGAAGGAGGGACTCTGTCTTTCACGCTCAAGGCCACCGACTCCGATCTTCCTGCCCAGTCCCTCACGTATCGGCTGGTGGACGGGCCGGTGGGATTGACCGTGGGCACCAATGGATTCCTCACTTGGAGCCCAACCGAGGCGCAGGGCCCCAGCACGAATCGGGTGCGTGTCAGCGCCCAGGACGGGGTGGCTTCGACCGAGCAGTCGTTCGACATCGTGGTGCGCGAGGCCAACCAGTCGCCGGTTTGGCTGACGACGGCGGCGACCCGGAGAGTGTCCGAGGGGCTGGGCCTGGCCTTCAATCTCCAGGCCGCGGATGCGGATTTGCCGGCCCAGCGGTTGGTCTATCGGCTGGAGTCGGGCCCTGCGGGGCTGACCGTCAGCACCAACGGCGCTCTGGCGTGGGCGACGACCGAGGTCGACGGCCCCAGCACCAACCGGGTGCGGGTCGGCGTCTCCGACGGCACGGCCTCGGTGCCCTTGGAATTCGACATCGTGGTGCGCGAGGTCAATCAGGTTCCGGTATGGACCACCGTGGTGGGCACGCGCCGGGTCAACGAGGGAGCGCTTCTGGCCTTTTCGGTTTCGGCCACCGACGCCGATCTCCCGGCTCAACCCCTGACCTACCGACTGCTCAGCGCTCCGTGGGGCATGACCTTGGGGACCAACGGACTGTTGAGTTGGCGACCCACCGAAGTCCAGGGCCCGAGCACCAATCGGGTGCGGATCAGTGTGGGGGATGGGCTCGCGACGGTGCCGATGGAGTTCGATGTCATCGTCCGCGATGCGATCACCGGATCGCCGGGACCGACTCTGGGACTTGTTACAAAGGCCGACGGCTCTTGGAGCCTCCAGATCAGTGGCGTCGGCGGGGCCCGATATCAGGTGCAGCAAGTCACCGTGTTGGGCGCCTCGTGGGAAGCGCTCCCAGGGGTGCCCGAAGTGTTGACGCAGGGCACCAACACGCCGGTCGTTCTGGACCTGCCGCTACAACCGGCGGCGCAGCGATTGTTCCGGCTGGAGAGGCGCTGATTGCGCCCAGAGGGTGCACGACAGGGGCTTTTGTTCTGATCGGTTCAGGCCTCGAGGGCCCTGAATGCGAGGGACGGTTTGAGTTGGATGCGTTCTCGGATGTCGGGGAGGGATTCGCCTGGGAGGCAGCGTTTGAGGACTCTCTGGAGCCCGTTGCTGATCAGGGCCAGATGGGTCAGGAGAGATCGGTTTCGGCTCCGAGACCGATCCTCCCCCATCAGTGCATTCCGCTGCCACGGGTTGCGGTTTTCTACGCCGGACCCATGACCTCGGAGCGGTCCTGCTGGCTGCATCTTCTTCGGCTCGAGCGTCGTGATTCAATCGCCACGGGCCACCAGCGCGAGCCTCATCATGGTCCATGTCGCTCTCGCCTCGTCTCGCGAACGGATCGGCTGCGCCGTCCTGGACCATCCTGCCGAATCGTTCCCCTCAGTGACTCCCAGAAAAGAGACTTTGGGGTGCAAGAGCCGAAACTCTTGTAAAAAGAGCTAAAATAAAATTTATTACATGGTGCTTAAAAATTTTATTCGCCAAAAAAAACAAATATTTTAGGGTAGAAACAACCTGCATGGGTGAAATGTTCAAAAGTCTGATGAGGATGAGCTTGCTTTTCGGGCTCTGGCTCTGCAACTCGCCCTTGCAGGCGGCTCAGACTGCCGCGACGAGCGTTTCGGGATCGGCCAGCACCCTGGTCGCGGGTTCAATCCCGAGTGCTTCCACCTCGAGTGCTGCGACTCCGGAAACCATTTCCTATCAAGGGCGACTGTCCGATGGGGGCTCTCCCGCCAGCGGTTCGTACGATTTCCAGTTCACGCTAAAAGATGCGGCTACGGATGGTAATTCATTGGGTGAACTGATCCCAAAGACAGTTAATGTCCAAAACGGAGTCTTTTCTGCGTCGTTGTCTTGGAGTCCGGCGTTGTTCACGGGTGCCGCCCGATGGATCGAAGTTCGGGTGAGGCCGACGCCGTCGGGCGGCAGCTCGGTTCCGGAATCCGAGGCGCCTTACGCCGTGTTGGAACGTCAACGAATCCAAGCCACCCCCTATGCGCTGCGATCCCTGACTTCCGCGACGGTCGAGTCGGTTCCTGTGCAAAGTCTTCCGGCCAGCGTTCCTTTGATCGGTTCAGGTGGTAAGCTCGATAGTGCTCTCTTGGCGTCCGACATCGCCAGATCTTCAGCGGTCTCGACGCTCAACAGCAGTCTTCAAGAGTTGCAGGCAAAATGGACGGCCTCTCAGGCGGTTTTGACGAGTCAACTCGAGGCCCTGGCCAAGGAGAATGCATCGCTGAAGCAATCGGTTCAGGTGCTCTCAGCACCGACACGGTCGGGGTGGATGGCGGCTTCGTTCAGTCCGGCCGATCCGGATCTGGTGCGCGATGGGTTCTCGCTGGTTTCCACCGTGCCGGCCCCGGGTTGGGTGTCGGGGGCGTCGAATGGTGCGCCCACGGCTCGAATTTCAGCCTCCTCGGTTTGGACCGGCCAGGAGTGGATCATCTGGGGTGGTCTTGCGGCGGGTAATCTTCCCGTCAAGACGGGGGCCCGGTATCGCCCCGACCTCGACCTGTGGTCAACGGTCACCACCTTGGATGCTCCGGTGGAGCGATCGGGGCATTCCGCGGTTTGGACCGGCCAAGAAATGATCGTGTGGGGAGGGGTCAACCGAGGGACTTATCTCAATGGCGGGGCCCGATACACGACCACCCCGCAAGGGTGGGTCACCGTCAACACTGCTGGGGCCCCCTCGGCTCGGACCGGTCATGCCGCGGCCTGGACGGGGCGCCACATGGTGATCTTCGGCGGGCGGGACAACTCCGGAATGCAGGCTGACGGTGGATTGTACGATCCCGTCGGCAATGGATGGTCTGCGTTGCCGTTGAACGGAGCACCGCCCGGAGCCCGCATGGGGGCGACGGTGATTTGGACCGGGAATGCCCTGATTGTCTGGGGAGGTTTCTCGAGCACCGGTCACTGGGCCTCCGGCTCCGTGCTCCCGTTCGATGCCCAAGGTGTGCCCGGAGTTTGGACCAACTTGGCGGCGCCGTCGGGATTTTCGGGTCGGATGGGGCATGTCAGCGCTTGGGATGGCCAGCGCTTGATCGTCTGGGGTGGGCGCAGCAGTTCCGGTCAGATTCTGGGCGATGGAGCGCTTTGGGATTCGGTCACCGGAGTTTGGACCCTTCTGGAGACGACCGGTGCTCCGACTCCCCGGTTCGATGCCGCGGGCGCTTGGACGGGTGAAGAACTGGTGGTGTTGGGTGGAAGCACCTCGTCGGCCTCGGCCGGCATCACCGCGACTGGTGCCGCTTGGAGGCCCGGTACCGGCTGGCGTCCGTTGCCCGTGCCTGTGGCTGGCACGGCCCGGAGTGCAGCGCTCTCCACTTGGACCGGTTCCTCTCTTCTGGTCTTTGGCGGAAGCTCACCGACGGGCTTTCCGGTGTCGGATCTCCAACGGTTGGAGGTCCGCTCCCCTTGGTATCTCTACCGGCGCGGCGCGCTTCCGAAAACGCCTTCGTCGGCCTCCACCCCATGAAACGCTCAATTTCGCCCAGTCTTGGGTTCCTCCTGCTCATTCAGATCCTTTGGACTCTCCCGGCGAGTTCCCAATGGATCACGCAGACGAACCTGCTGAAAGGCGGGTGGAACGCCGTGTATCTGCACGTCGACGCCAGCCACGCCCCGATTTCGGAGGTGCTCGCGGCCGCGACCGATGTGGAAGAGGTCTGGCTGTGGACCCCCCCCTCGGGCGAACAGTTCTTCGACAGCCCGCAGGCGCCCACCGAATCGGGGTCCCAGTGGTCCAAGTGGACCCGATCTCTCGGGGCGTCGTCGCCCCTGCAGCGGCTGATCCCCAATTCGGCTTACTACGTGCGCGTGAACGCCTCGCGGACCGACTACGCTTGGGCGGTCAAAGGCAGACCGGTGGCTCCTCGCTACCAGTGGTCGAGCTCCGGACTCAATTTCATCGGTTTTTCAACGCCGTCCGGCCCGATGGGCTACGAGCGCTTCTTCCTGCCGGTACCCGCCTTGACGGAATCGTCGGAGATATATCGGTCTCCGGGCGGGAACTTCGGTACGGGCAATCCGATCCGATTGTTCGATTTCGCCCGCACCACGTTCACCCGGGGCGAGGCGGTTTGGATGCGGGTCAATGCCGGTTTCAATCGCTACTTCGGGCCCTTCGAGGTGAGTTTACCGGGCTCTCGAGTCATTTCGTTCGGTGCCGAGGGCACCCAGTACAGCTTCCGTCTCCGCAATCAGTCGGCCACCACCAACGTCATCACGCTGCGCCTGATCGCGTCCGAAACCCCTCCGACGGGGCAAACCAACATCGTGGGGGCTCCTCCGATCCTAGTTCGGGGAACTTTGGATCCGGCTACTTCGCTGTACAGCTCGGTCCCGCTGATCGCGGGGACCAGTCTTCGGAATGGGACCTTCTCGTGGACATTGCCGCCGAAAGGGAGGCCCGGGTCCGATGTCCAGGTCGTGTTGGGCTTGGCGCGTGACCAGATGCTGGGCAATGCCGGAGATCTCAGCGCCGGGGTGCTCCAATTGACCGATGACCAGGGTTTGATGCGCATCGATCTGGGTGTCGCCGCCGTGAAGGGATCGTTGGCGGGGCTGTGGGTGGGCGAGGCACAGGTCACGCAGGTGGTGCAATACCTCGTCAATTACCAGAGGGATCCGGTGGGCAGACCGGTGATCAGGCTGACCGAGAAAGACGGTGCCTACGCGATCTCGACCACCAACGCCATTCTGGGACCCGTGCCTCGTGCCTTTCCGCTCCGGTTGATCATGCATGACGACGGCACCAACAGCGTTCTGCTGCAGCGGGTGTTCCTCGGGACCGACATCACGACCAATCCGATCGTGGCCACCGAGCAGCGATTCTTGGACCCCGATCGTCTCGGATCGGCCCGCCGCATCTCGGCTGCGCATTTGCCGTGGAGTGCGTCCAACGTATCCTGGCCCATGACGCTGGTCAGCAATGTCTACCGCGCCAACGTCGTGACCCCCCACGATTCGATCGGGGTGAACCCATTCATTCACCAGTACCATCCCGATCACGACAACCTCAACGCGTCATTCACCCAGGCCCTCCCCAAGGGGCGTGAGTCCTATGGCATCACCCGGACGATCTGGCTGAGTCCCCAGGTGGCCCCCACCGATTATCTCGGACAAACGGCCGGATCCTTGGAACGCAAGGGCATCTACGACGAAACCATCACGGTCGAAGGTGCCGGCAGCAGCAGTCGCACCTTCAAGGTGGTCGGCACGTTCACGCTCAACCGGATCAGTTCCATCTCCCAGCTTACCCGATAATTTTCCAACCCCCTGAGTCACCATGATTCAACCAATGAACTCGACGAGTATGTGTTCCCAGAAGCCGGTCTCCCGATGGTTTTCGCCTCTGCTGTCCGCCAACGCGTGGATGGGGATCGTCTTGGCGATCTGCCTGGGTGCTTTGGGTCTTGAAGTCCAGGCCCAAACCCCCAACGGCTTTCCGCCGAACCTGATGACGTACCAGGGTTATCTGGTGGACGCCAACGGCAATCCGCTGGCTCCCAACAGCCCGATCAATTTCACGGTCGTCTTCCGCATCTATGCGACTTCCACCGGAGGCAGCGCGCTGTGGGCCGAGTCGCAGACGGTGACCGTCGACAGGGGCAACTTCTCGGTCGTGCTGGGTGAGGGTGGGGCACAGGGCAGTGAACCGCGACCAGCCCTGTCCACGGTGTTCACGTCGAGCACCGCTTCCGACCTCTTCATCGGCATCACCGTCAATGGTTTGTCCGGCGGCAACACCGAGATCCTGCCCCGACTGCGCCTGCTGACCTCGCCGTATTCCTTTCTGGCCCGTGCCGCCAATGGATTGGCCGGCAGCGACGGCGCTTCCCTGATCGCCTCCGACGCCGGGCGTCTGCGCATCAGCCAAAGCCTCCAGTCCACGGGCGGCAATCCCCGGGGCACCGGAGCCACTGATCTGCAGACCACGCGACTCTCGTCGTCGCCGGGCCAAGTGGCGTCGGGTGAATATAGCGCCATCGGCGGTGGTCAGAACAACACGGCCTCCGCAACCGCGGCGGTGGTGACTGGTGGCCAGAACAACATCGCCTCCGGAACGGCCGCTGCGGTGGATGGCGGCGACAACAACATCGCCAGCGGCAATTTCTCGTTCGTGTCGGGCGGTCAGTTCAATACCGCCTCGGCGGGTTGGACGCTCGCGGCGGGTCGTCGTGCCAAAGCTCTCCATGAGGGCAGCATCGTATTTGGTGACGCCCGCGATCAGGACAAAGCCTCAACGGGCAACAACCAGTTCATCATCGGTTCTTCGGGCGGTGTGGCCATCAACACCACTCCGGCTTCCGGTGTTGCGCTCACGGTTGCAGGTCGGGTCAGGGCCGACAGCGCCGAGTTCAGCTCCATGGCGGTCACTACCCTTAATTCCACCTCGGTGTCGGGCTATGGAACCATTCCGGTCGGCGGGATCATCCTTTGGAGCGGTGCAGTCACCGCGGTTCCGGATGGTTGGGCCTTGTGCAACGGCACCCAGAACACCCCGGATCTACGGGGCCGGTTCGTCATGGGGGGTGGAGGTACCCGAGCAGTCGGTACCGTCGGGGGCGCTGAGACCATCAACCTGACGGAAAGCCAATTGCCGCCCCACAATCACCGGGTATCGGGCTCTACCTCCACTAACGGCGAGCACAACCATGGTTACGACGACATCTATTTCTCGGAATGTTGTCCCAACAACCGTTGGTTGGGCAGCGGAGACAGCGACGGCGACAACGGCCCCAAGACGACCCCTCGCAATACTTGGAATGCGGGTTCGCACTCTCACACATTCGACGTGACTTCAGCCAGCACTGGAGGCGGTCAGGCGATCGACAAGCTGCCGCCTTTCTATGTCTTGGCCTACATCATGCGCATTCGCTGATGTGATCGGTGTTGGCAATTTCAGGATTCTCAAGCCATGCACAACCGTCTGATCCCGTTCTCCTGTCTGGTGGCGTTCCTCTGGGTTGCCCGGGTGCAGGCCCAGTCGATCGCGGGGCCCGCGGAGCTTCGACCCGACCTGACCGCGTTCAACCTCTCCTCGGCCCGCGGTGTGCCCGTCTCCAGCGTGGTCAACACTCCGGTGGGATCCGACGGCAGGGCCCCGAGGGAGGGGACCCAATTGCCTCCGTTGCCTTCGGGGGGAGCCACGGCTCGTCAGTTCCAATCGGCCATTTTCTTCGGATCCGGGGTGCGACCGGTGGCTTCGTCACAACTGCGCACCAACCTGAGCCTGGCGGGCAACGCCGTCACTCTGGATTTGCCGCGCTTGGGCGGCGGGACTCCCACTCACATTCTGCTTCGGGCCCGGGTGGGCAGCCCCATCGTGAGTCGGGGGGTCAATTACCTGTTCGGTTCCATCATTCCGGTGCCCGATACCGACGAGAACGGACTGTTGCTATCGGCGCGCAACCCGGCCATCCGCAAGGAGGACTATTGGAGCCCGGAACCCTATTCCACCAACAATCACGCCGGAGCCCCCTACTACTGGAGCCCGAATGCGCGGGTGGTCTTCGCCACCAAGCCCGGTTCCATCACCATCACTTGGAGGAGGATTGCCGGACTTTGAGCCCGACCGGCGGGCACGGCCTATCAGGAAACCGGCCTTTGGTACTCCACCTTCCAGCAGAGGGTGCTGGTCTCGGGTTCCCTCTCGAAGCCGTCCCGGGTGATTTATTGGACCCAAGGTGATTTCGCCAAGATGGGCAAGCCCGTGGATGTACCGGGCAACCGCGTCTCCGACATCAAGGTGGTTTACAATGATCAGATCCCCGAACGGGTGGATGTGGCCTATCCGTCGGCCTCGCAAATCGCCGACCCGAAGAACGAGGGTGAACGCACCTTGGACGAGCGCCGCACGTTGTGGTTCGAGCGGTCCACCTCGCAGATCCTGGCCTACAATCGGGAGGGCCGTGTGTTCGTGGAAATCCTGGGCGATGCCAATGCCGATGGTGCGAGTCGTCGGCATCTGGGCTACGAGATCGTGGATGTCCTGCAGCAACCGCGCCCTCAGGATATCACGGTCGAGCTCGGGGATCGTATCCCGGCGTTCGCCGATCTGTCTCGAGACTACTCCTCGTTGTTCCCCAAACCCCAGGTTCAGATTGGGGATCGGTTCTACGAGTCCACTTCCAGCAATCCATCACTGCCCGAGGAGCTCTACGCGGCCCGGGAGACCAAGAACCAGAACGACCTGCTCGTGTACTGGATGGATCCCGGCATCGAGGGGTTGATGTGGCCCCGAGTGTTGGCCCGATACAACCTGCGGTGGCCCGTCGATCTGGCGCGCTACAGCCACTACCTCCGGCCTGAGGTGGCCACCAAGGACGATGCCAAAGGCTCTGCGGTGTTGATGGACGCCAGCAGCACGCCCTTGCTGCTGTATCAGGATCCCCTGGATCAGCCTCGAGCGTTCTTGGATCCAGACCTCCAATTCTACACGCACCTCACTCCGACCTATCCGGCCCACCGGACGCTGCTGCGTTACAGCAAGGGGGAGCGGCTCTACTTCGAGCGGGTGTTCTCCTGGTTGGATTCCAACCTGAAGTCCGCGACTTGGGTCGGTTCGGTGGCCACCAACCTCAACACGTGGAACCCCACCAACCGGACCTTGACCTTCCCTCGTCAGGCCGAGGCTCCGCGAGTGGTTTCCCAGACCGTGGATGTGGGCCAACGCATCACCGCTCCCGACGGCGAGTTCGGGGCTGGATCGGGGCAAAGCTACTTGGCGGGTCACATCCGCAGCGGCACCTCGTACAACCCCGGGGCCTACAAGAATCCGTTCTCCGAGGGTTTCGAGGCCGCCAACTCGGGCGCGATCATCCCGGTGAACGCCATCCCGGGCCGCAATTCGCTCGAGGTCTGGTGGTTCCGGCGGGACGTGGTTTTGCAGCGCAATGGAATCGCCGTTCCCAATTGGCCTTCGGTCATGGGGCGCTACACCTTGCAGTTCCCCACCGCTCCGCGCGAGATCGTCTTGGCGAGCAATGCGGGCACCGGCGGACTGGCCAGCCTGGAAGCCAAGGGGAGCATCTACTTCGAGAACGATCCGAATGCGATAGGCTACAACCCGAACGAAGAGCATGCCTTGATGATCGGGGGCCAGGGTTACGCGTTGCGCGATGATTTGAACATCACCAGCGGGGGCAACTTCTCTTCGTTGCCGTTTG
>Ga0315905_10005697_pt1 | contig 12684 bp, 8 predicted proteins | sample LakEriMetagenome_5_FD_203522 | JGI IMG/M metagenome (GOLD analysis project Ga0315905, IMG submission 203522) | Freshwater fungal communities from buoy surface, Lake Erie, Ohio, United States - Buoy 4 MA121 | ecosystem: Environmental > Aquatic > Freshwater > Lake | place: USA: Lake Erie, Ohio... | reverse complement strand
TTGCGGCGCGCCTTTGCTTTCGCCGCCGCCGTTGAGCGCCGCATAGGCGATGCCGCCGACCGCGAGCACACCCGCAGCCACCGCGCCTATGATGATCTGTTTCCTGGTCAGCGCCATAAAGCCTGCCACTCCGCCACCACGCTACACCAACATGCCCCAGCCGCCATCCTTGCGACCCTGTTCGGGCACGGTCCTCATACGCGGCTCAAGCGGTATCCCGTCTGCGGCTCGCCGACGCGGTTTGCCAAAAACCGATGACGTTTCCGCGATGAAGGGCCAGATCCGCAATTGAACAGGCGCTGCCTGAACCTATTGGCCGGGACCATAGGGGGCCCGGCTTGAAATTCGGTCAACGCGCGGGCGCAAACCGCGCTAAAGCAATGCTTCAATTGGCCCTGAAGCCGGGCGGATTGATGGTCGTCTCGCCCATTCGCGCGCCGCCGCCTGGTGATCAGATCGCGGCTAGGGAATCCGGTTGACAGCAGTCGCCCCCGGCCTGATGTCGCGCCGAGGCTTTGTGCAGCGCCGCGCAGGGCGATGACAGGGAAATGACATGCGCTTAGCGCCCCGCGTATCTGCAGTTCGTTACGTTCTGATGGCGTCGACCGCGCTGGCTTTGGCCGGAGCCGGTTGGGCTCAGGAACAGCCGCCTGCGGAAGATGCGGCGGGAACTGACACGGTTGTGATCGTTGGCTCGCAGATCGTGGGCGCCCGGCCGACCGACGCCCTGCCTGTCACCGTCATCGGTGAGGAAGAGCTGGACGCCATCGCGGCGAGTTCCGGGGACGATCTGTTTCGATCGATCCCCCAATTGGGCGATGTCGGGTTCAACAGCGCCAGCGGCGTCAACAACGTCGGCGGCGTCAACGCCGCCCGGGGCGACACTGCTTCGATCAACCTTCGGGCGCTCGGAACGGGGAACACGCTGGTCCTGCTGAACGGGCGGCGGATGGTGAATCATCCGGGAACGCAGGCCGAGAACCTGGTGCCTGTCGTCACGGTCAACGCCAACACCATCCCGACCAGCGGCGTAAGCCGGATCGAGGTCCTGCTGGATGGCGCGTCGGCGATCTACGGGACCGATGCGGTCGCGGGCGTGGTCAATACCGTTCTCAAGGATGACATCGAAGGTTTCACCCTCGACCTGACCTATGGCAGCGAGGACGGCGCCTCGGCTGACGATTTCGCGGCGTCGTGGGAGCTGGGCATCCAGTCCGATGATGGCGCGACGCGGCTGTCGTTGCTGGGATCCTACTTCACGCGCGATCCGGTCTTTGCCAGCGATCGCGATTTCACGGCCAATGCTGACCTGCGATCGCGCCTGCCGGCCGAGTGGGCGGCGAATGCGACGGTGGCCGGACAGTTCGACAACCGCACGGCGACCACGGCGTGGGGCGGGTTCGACCGCTTCAGCACCGGCAACATCACTGTGGGCGGCGTGCCGGTGACCGACACGACTGGCCGCTTCCACACACAGCCAAACACGCTGCCCGGATGCCGTGTGCAGATCGGCAATGGCGTCTGCATCGACAACAATTTCTGGACGCTGGCGCCGGCCGACCCGGTGAGTCCGCAATTCCCGACCGGACAGATCCCGGACGTCGCTAACGGATCGACACGCGACGCTGCGCTTCGCTACAACACGAACGCGGACACGACGGTCACCAACGGCGTCGACCGCTACAACCTGTTCGCGTTCTTCAATCAGGACCTTGGCGACAGTCTGGAACTGTTCGCTGAAGCCGGCGTCTACCTTGCCGACTCGGTCGGCTACCGCGAGCAGACCGCGATGCTGGCCGCCGTGCCGATCGTGATCCCTGCGAGCAATTACTGGAACCCGTTCGGACCCGCAGGCTCGCCTAACAGGCTGGCCGTTACCAACGCGCCGGCGCAGGGCCTCGACATCACGCTCACGTCATACCGGCCGATCGATGCTGGTCCGCGCAAGACCGAAGTTGAGAACCTGACGACGCGCGCGCTCGCTGGCCTGCGCGGCGACGTTGCCGGGTGGAACTGGGAATCGGCGCTGCTCTATTCAGAAGCCCGCACGGAAGACCGCGAGAACCGCGTCTCCAATACCCTGTTCCAGCAGGCGCTCGCGCTTGCGACGCCGGATGCGTACAACCCCTTCAGCGGCGGTTGTGTCGATGATTTCGCGGCAGGCGACTGCACGCCGAGCACGCCTGCCTCAATCAGCTCGTTCGTCGTTCCTTCGTTCCGCCGCAGCGGTACCTCGCTTGCGTCGTGGGACCTGAAGGTCTCGAGGCCGGACCTCTTCACACTGTGGGCCGGCGATGTCGGCGCGGCGTTCGGGATCGAGGCGCGGCGCGAGACATTCTACGATGATCGCGATCCTCGGCAGGACGGGACCATCCTGTTCGATGACATCATCGGCACGGGGCCGCTGACCAACGACCTGCAGGGCAACAACCAGTCGCTCGATACGCGCGGCAACCGCACGGTGCAGTCGGCTTATGCTGAGCTGCAGGTTCCGCTGGTGTCGGAAAGCATGGGCATTCCGCTGGTCCAGAGCGTGGACATGCAGCTGGCGGTGCGCCACGAAAACTTCGACACGTTTGGCGACGTCACCAAGCCGAAAGTGGCGCTGTCCTGGCGGCCGTTCGACTTCCTGATGTTCCGCTCCGCCTGGTCCGAAGGTTTCCGCGCGCCCAACCTGCAGCAGCAATACGAAAGCGGCCTGCAGCGCTCCAACAACCGGTTCGACCTCGTCCGCTGCGAAGCCGCCGTAAGGCAGGCCCGGATCGCGAGCTTCACAACCTCATGCCCGACCGTCCCCGGCGTGTCGCAGTCAGTAACATCGAGCCGGCAGGGAAGCGCTGCGCTCGAACCCGAGGAGTCGACTAACCTCACCTATGGCGGTGTGTTCGAAACGACCTTCCTGCCAGATGAGTGGGGCACGCTGACCTTCACCGCCGACTGGTGGCGGGTGGAGCAGGAAAATGTCGTCGGCATCTTCGGCGACGAAAACCATATCCTACTCGACTACGTGCTGCGCCTGAATGGCGGATCGAACGCGGCTGTCGTGCGTGCGACGCCGAATGCGGATGACATCGCGGAGTTCGCGGGCACGGGCATCGACCCGGTTGGCGAGATCCTGTTCGTCAATGACAACTACCTGAACCTTGATGCACGCAAAGTCGAAGGCTGGGACTTCGGGCTCTACTATGAACTTGACGACACGCCCGCTGGCGACTTCGCTTTCCGCGCCAATGCCGCGTATCTCGACACCTTCTTCCAGGACGTCTCGACGAACGGCGCGCTCATCAATGCTGCTGCAGCGGCTGGCGACATTCCGGATGCGCTCGGCGTTGACGGGCAGGGCGAGCTTGTACGCGATTTCGGCCGGCCGGAATGGCGGTATTCAGCGTCGCTGACATGGCGTCTGAATGAGTTCGGCGCTGGCTGGTTCACGTCTCACGTGGGCGACGTCTATGACGATTTCAACCTGCTGAACGGCCAGCCCTGGATCATTGACGAATACCAGACGCACAATTTTTATGTGCAGTACGAACTGGATCAGGACAGTGATGCGCCGACGCGCTTCCGTCTCGGTGTGCGCAATCTCACCGATGAAGCACCGCCGCTGGCTGATACGACGTTCGGTTTTCTTGGCGATCTGCACAGCCCGCAGGGACGTTATGTTTATCTGAATGTGCGGAAGACGTTTTGAGATCGTGAGCCCTCGTGGTTCGACGGACGCTCCCTGCGGTCGCTGCTCACCATGAGGGCTCTCACTGGCGGCGGCGAAGGACCCTCATGGTGAGCAGCGCGAAGCGCGCCCGTCGAACCACGAGGGGCCGGGCTCACCGCTACCGCGCGAAATACTCGATCATCGCATCGGCCGCCGCAGCGCCGAGAGCGCGGGCGTCCTCCATCGAAACCTGATCCCACAACTCGACCGTGATGCCGGGCGCTTTCAGCGCTTCGAGGGCCCAGCCCTTTGAGGTGCCGCCGGCGGGGTTGTGCGAATAGGTCCATTCAGGCGGCGCCTTGAGTCGCGTGTCGAAGGCCTTCTTGAGATGTGTCAGGAAGCCGATCGTGGGGGACGGCGACTCCAGCGGTGGGGCGTAGATCACGGTGCGGTCTGTGGAGTGAAAATCCATCATGGCGACGACGCGGCGGTCGCCGGCCTGCGCCATGATCCAGTCGGAAAGGGCCTTGGTCTCGGGCTGGGTGAACTGGCCCCAGTCACGGTTGAGGTCGACGCCGCCGGAGTTGAGGCGCCAGTTGCCGCCATCGACGCCATCCGGGTTCGGCATTGGCGCGAGGATCATGCGATGGCGGGCGCGGAAGGAGGTGGCGATTGCATCATCGCGCTTCATCAGGCGCTCGACAAAGGCGCGATAGGCCTCCTGCCCCGAAGTCTCGGGCGGATGCTGGCGGGTGAGGGCGACGATCACCTCGATGCCGCCGCCGCCAACGAAGCTGACAAGGTCGCGGCCCTCGCGCGAGACGCCGTACTTTGTCTCCGTGAAACCGCGGCCGGAGACGGAGTTGCGCGTCCAGCCGATGTTGTCGCTCGCGGGTGAGATCGGCTGGGCGGCGATATAGGTTTCGCCCTGTTTGAGCGGCACGTGGAGCGTCGCACGCGTCTTGCGCTCATTGAGCGACAGGCTGGATTCGGGAAGCTTCTCCCAAGCCGCGCCGCCGCGCTTGATCCACGGGGCGTAGCGATGCGTGTAGTCCGTGTAGTCCAGCGTGATCGTGGTTTCGCGAGGCGTGTCGCTGTTGATCCTGAAGGCGAACCATGGGCTCGGATTGATGCCTTCGGTCACCGCGGGTTCGTGATCGACGGAGACGACGATGGCGCCGCCCGGGGCGATGGCGCAGTCATGCCGGCCGGCGGCGGGGAAGCTGGTGTCGACGCGGAGACCGGCGTCCGAGCAGATTGGCGGCGGGCCCAGCAAGGGCAGGCTCATCGCCGGCATGTTTTCGCATGCGCTCGCCAGCATGGCCGCGAGTCCTGCCGCCGCTGCGAGTCCACTCTGACGGAGCGGGATCATTTGTCGGCCTCGCGTGTCTGCTCCGCGAGCCTGTGGCCGAGGAGTTGGTTGGGGAAGGAGTAGTTTCCTTCGTGGCACGCATACTCGTAGACCGGGCCGGGCATCGCGTTGAACGCAAGCTCGCCCCGGATCGGCGCGGTGAACACGCCGGGTTCGTTGATGTCGAATGAATAGAGGACCTGCGTGTCGCTTATGCGACGGAAGCGCTCAATCACCGTGATGGTTTCGGGCGCGCCGCGAAAAGCGAGATTGGGTCTGAAGTTGGTGGTTTCAACCACCAGCGTATCGCCTTCGTAGCGGCCGATGGAATCGCCCATCCAGGGACGGATGACGTCGGTGCGGTGCCTGGTCGTCAGGGGGATGATGCGGGCGTCGTGGATCATCTCGACAAGGATGATCGCGTAGTCGTTCGTCTGGATGATCTGGTAATTGTTATTGTAGCCCACGGGCATCATCGGCGGGCCGAGGAGTGAGCCGTAGTCGCGCAGGCAGCGTTCGGCGAGGGTGAAGCTTTCGGGATGGTCGCCGCGCTGGAAACCCAGCCCACGGGGATAAGCTGCGAGGCGGTCGGCGCGGGCGGCTTTGGCGGCGGGCGTAAGATCGGGCAACTGGCCGTTTGCGGGGGCGACGAGGAAGGAGGTGCGGTGTTCGGCGCCGATCGCCATCTCGTCGCTGGCGGCTTCTGCTTCTTCGGCTGTCATCACGAGGCGGTCGCCGAATTCCGGATCGCGTTCGAGCGTTGTGGCGGTGGCGTGCGTCCAGTAGCCGGAGAGGTCGGGCTGGCCAGCGCTGTTGAGCGGCGCGGAATAGGATTGTGCGATCGCTGCGGGCGTCGCCGCGAATGCGATAGCGAACAGGGAGAGCAGGCCCAGCGTCTTCATCGGCCGGACACTGCCCGGGTCGGGGCTGGCGGTAAAGGGCGTGGGGAGGATCAGAAAAACTGCTCGTTTCGAACAGGTGTAGCGTCTGGCGATGCGGCGTAGTGAGGAACGAGCATCCGCGGGAGCGATCACATGAACAACGTCCTGGTCCTTGCTGCATGGTCTGCGCTGGCGGGTGGGTTGATCCCCGTGATGGCGGCGCTCCAGGGAACTCTGGGGAGAACCATCCAGTCGCCGATTCATGCGTCGCTGATTGCGGTGGGAATGTCGTTCGTGGCGGTGGGGCTGGTGTTCGCGGCGGTGCGTCCGCCGATGCCGGCGGGCAATCTGTTCGCCGCGGTTCCGCCGATTGCGTGGCTGGGCGGCGCGGCGATGGCGTTCTATGCGATCAGCGCGACCTATGTGACGCCGCATTTCGGGGTCGGGAACTTTGTCATGTGCGTGGTGATCGCGCAGCTGGCGGTCTCGACGCTGATCGACCAGTTCGGACTGTTCGGGGCGCCGGTGCATCCGGTGGAGCTGAGGCGGCTGGGCGGGCTTGCGCTGCTGGGTGTCGGCGCGGCGCTGGTGGCGATCAAGTAGGTACGGTGCGGAGCTGGGCGGGGTCGTAGTAGAAGCGTTCGGTGCGGATACGGTCTCCGCTCCACAGCTGCATGGCCACCTCATCGAGCATGCGTCTGCCGACGTGGGGGACGTTCACTTCGATCTGCCAGTTGACGAAGACCAGGTCGCCATTGACAGAAAACCGTTCGACCTTGCGGACCGGCGTGTTCCCGTAGCGCAGCAGCACTTCCATCTCGTGGGCGAGGATGGCGTCGCGACCCTGGCGAATCTCGCCGTGGTTCTCCTGGGTCGTCGCATCATCATGATAGAAATGCATGACCGCCCCAGCGTAGTCCTGCTGCTCGACGCGCTTGATTAAGCTGCAGACCCGATCGGTTGAGGGCAAAAACTGAACTCCGGAACTGCAGCGTAGCACCCAAAATGGGTGTCATCCGATAGCAAATCCCACCGAAGCGGATTTTGGCCGAGATCGCCGTTGTTGTGGAACATTTTTGCAGATACAGATCGTCGCGGGGGCAAGAAATCCTCGCTTCTCTTTATCTCTTGGGTGGAACGATCGGTAGCGAGGATGACAGGCCGCCATCGACAGGCAGGACCTGGCCGTTGACGTAGCTTGCATCGTCGCTCGCGAGGAAGAGGGCGACCTTCGCGATCTCTTCCGGCTGGCCGGCGCGGCGCAGGGCGTTGAGCTGGCCGATCTTGTCGTCGGTGCCTTTCTCGCGTGCGCGGTCGAAGATCGGCTTGGTCATGCCGGTCTCGATCAGGCCGGGGGCGACGCCGTTCACGCGCACGCCGGTGCCGGCGAGGTTGTTGGCGGCGAGCGAGACAAGCGAGATGACGCCGGCTTTAGAGGCGGAGTAGGCGGGCGAACCAGCGCCATTGCGAATGCCGGCGACGCTTGCTGTGCAGACGATGGCGCCCTTGCCTTGGCTGATCATGTGCGGGGCGCCCAGCTGGATGGCGAGCATCGGGCCGATGAGGTTGACCTGCAGGATGTTGAGCCACTGGTCCTCGGTCTGCTCGAACAGGCCGGGCGTGCCGCCGGAGATGCCGGCGTTGGCGTAGATGATGTCGAGCTTGCCGTTGGTGGCGAGGGCGAGATCGATGAGCTTCTGCACGTCAGACGATTTGCCTGCGTCCATCTCGAGGGCGATGGCCTTGCCGCCGGCCCTGGTGATGTCGGCGACGGTGTCGTTGACGGCGGCGGCTTTGTCGGCGGCGATGACGGACGCGCCTTCCGCAGCAAAGAGTTTCGCGGAGGCGCGGCCTATGCCGGAGGCGGCGCCGGTGACGATGACGGATTTGCCGGTGAAGCGGGCCATGCGCGTGTCCTCTTGTGTGTGCGGGTTTATGCGGATGCTGGGGGCGTGGCGTCAACGGGCGCGCAGAGGCGTTATCAAACGCGCGGGCGCGCTTCACCGGCAATGGAATTGGTTCGGTCCCTTCGAGGCGCACAACCGGGATTCTCGGGTCGCGCCTTCGGTTTGCCCGAGAATGACTTCGAGGGGTGGGTCGCGCCGGAGCCGGGCGGGCAACCGGCGCCCCGAACAACGGGGTTCACGGTTTGCGGAAAGCTGACGGCAACCCAGCGTGACAGTGGTGGAATCATCGCGCTATATCGCCTGGAGCTCAGGGTAGGTCTTTCCAGTGGGGTATATAGCATGAGGTCGATTTTTGGCGCGGTCGCGATGGCGGCGGTGCTTGTGGCGTGTGCGCCGGCGGCGCCGGTTGGGCCTATGGCGGAGGAGATCGCCAAGGCCAGCGCGGACCTCGTGGCGTATCTGGACGCGGAATACGAGGAAGAGCTGCTCGACTCTCCGCAGGAGCTGACATCGCAGGGGCGCAAGGAGCGCTATGGCGAGTTGGACGACCGCTCGGAAGCAGCGGCGGAGCGCGACCTGGTGTGGCGGCGCGAGTCGGTGGCCGACATGAAGGCGAAGTTCAAGCCGGAAGCGCTTAGCGAGGATGCGCGGCTGTCCTACGAGATCTGGGAGCTGGAGCTGGCGCGGGCGGAGAAGTCGGCGGAGTTCCGGCGCCATCGCTACATCTTCGGTCGTGGCGGGGCGCATACGGGCCTCGTGAACTTCATGGTCAACCAGCATCGCGTGGACGAGAAGTCCGACGTCGAGGCTTACACATCGCGCGTGAATGCGATCGGGCCGACGATCGACGTGCTGATCGATCGCGCCAAGCTCGCGGCGGCGGATGGCATCCGCATGCCGGGTTTTGGCTATGAGCAGACGGCGTCAGAAGTGAAGCGCGTTCTGACGGGCGCGCCGTTTGGTCCGGGGCCGGACTCGGCGCTGTTTGCCGACGGCAAGGGCAAGATCAAGGCGCTGGGCGATGCCGGCAAGCTGAAGCCCGAAGAAGTTGTGGCGCTGACCGAGCAGCTTCGGCTTGCGATGGTCGACAAGATGAAGCCGGCCTACGACCGTCTGTCGGCGTGGGTGGCCGAGGACAAGGCCAATGCGTCGGCTACGCCGCAGGGCGTGGGGTCGCTGCCGAATGGCGAGGCGTACTACAACGCCATGCTGAGCCTGATGACGACGACGGACATGACGGCGGACCAGATCCACCAGCTTGGCCTTTCGGAAGTCGCGCGTATCCAGGGCGAGATGGAGAAGGTGAAGGAGCAGGCGGGCTTCAAGGGCACGCTGCAGGAGTTCTTCACCTTCATGCGCACGGACAAGCAGTTCTACCTGCCCAACAACGACGCAGGCGCGCAGCAATATGTCGACATGGCGACCAAGCACATCGAGGAGATGAAGCTGGCGCTGCCGCAGTATTTCGGTCGCCTGCCGAAAGCGGATCTCATCGTGAAGCGGGTTGAGCCTTATCGCGAAGAGCCGGGCGGCGCGCAGCACTATCAGTCCGGGACGCCCGACGGATCGCGGCCGGGCATCTATTACGCGCACCTCTCCGACATGAACGCGATGCCGACCTACATGCTGGAAGACATCGCCTATCATGAAGGCCTGCCGGGCCATCACATGCAGATCTCGATCCAACAGGAGCTGGAAGCCGAGACGGGCCCGAACAAACTGCCGAAGTTCCGCACGCAGTATGGCTATACGGCGTACTCGGAAGGCTGGGGTCTGTATTCGGAAGCGCTTTCGAAGGAGATGGGCTTCCTTAAGGACCCCTACAGCCATTACGGCCAGCTCTCGGGCGAGATCTGGCGCGCGATCCGGCTTGTAGTGGATACGGGCATTCACTCCAAGGGTTGGACCGAGGAACAGGCGGTGAAGTACTTTACCGAAAACTCGTCGATCGCGGATGGCGCCATCGCGTCCGAAGTGCGCCGCTACATCACGTCGGCGGGGCAGGCGACGGCCTACAAGATCGGCATGCTGAAGCTCCAGGAGCTGCGCGACCGGGCGCGCACGGCGCTGGGCGACAAGTTCAGCTATCCGGCATTCCACGACCAGATTCTCGGCGGCGGCGCTCTGCCGTTGCCGGTGCTGGAGCGGAAGATCGATCGCTGGATCGAAGCGCAGAAGGCGGCTTGAGTGTTGAGACGCCGGTGAACACGCCCTCGTCCTTCGAGACGCGGACTTTGTCCGCTCCTCGGGATGAGGGCTACTCTGCCGCCGGCATTGGATAGCCCTCATCCTGAGGAGGCCCGGAGGGCCATCTCGAAGGACGGGGGCCTGCATACGGGATGCGGTTCATCATGAGAGCTTTGTTTGCGGCAGGATTCATCGCACTGGCGGCTGCTTGCAGTCCTGCGGCGCCTGCCGGGCCGACGGCCGCCGACATCGCCGCCGAGAGCCAGAAGCTGACGGCGTATCTCAACGCGGAGTTCGAGGAAGAACTCGCGATGAACCCGATGATGCTCACCTCGATGGGGCGCAAGGAGCTGTACGACGGGCTTGGCGATTTCTCGGAAGCCGATGCGGACAGGCAGCTGGCGTGGCGGCGCGAGAGCGTGGCGGGGATGAAGGCGCAGGTCGATCCCGCGAAGCTGGACGATGATGCGAAGACGTCGTGGGAGATCTGGGAGCTGGAGCTGGCGCGGGCTGAGACGCGGCGCCAGTGGCAGCGGCATGACTACATCTTCGGGTTCGGCGGGCCGCATACGGGCATCCCGAACTTCCTGATCACCTATCACAAGGTGGATGAGCCGGCGGATGCGGATGCGTATGTCGCGCGGATCGGGAAGCTGGGTGCGGCGCTCGACCAGTATGTGGAGCGGACGAAGCTGGCTGTGGCGGATGGAATCCGGACGCCGAAGTTCGGCTATGAGCGGACGGCGACGGAAGCGAAGAACGTGATCACTGGCGCGCCGTTCGGGCCGGGTGAGGACTCGCCGCTGTTCGCGGACTTCAAGACGAAAATCGGGGAGCTGAAAGCTGCGGGCAAGGCGACGGCGGAGCAGGAGAAGGCATGGCTGGATGCGGCCTCTGCGGCGCTGACGGGGCAGGTGAAGCCTGCTTACGAGCGGCTGGTCGCGTGGCTTGAGTCCGACATGGCAAATGCGCCGTCGGGCAAGGTGGGCGCGCTGACGCTGCCGAAGGGCGCGGACTGGTACAATGTCGCGCTGGAGCTGCAGACGACGACGAAGATGACGGCGGACGAGATCCACGAGCTGGGGCTCAAGGAGGTCGCGCGCATCCATGCGGAGATCGACAAGATCCGCGAGACGGTGGCGTTCAAGGGCGACAAGCGAGCCTTCTTCGACTTCATGCGGACGGACAAGCAGTTCTACCTGCCGAATACGGATGAAGGCCGTGCGAAGTATATTGCGACGGCGCAGGGCTATCTCGATGTGATGTACAAGCGGCTGCCGGAGTATTTCGGGCGGTTGCCGATGGCCCCGCTGGTGGTGAAGCGCGTCGAGGCGTTCCGTGAGCAGCCCGGCGGGGCGGCGCATTACTATGGCCCGACGCCGGACGGGAAGCAGCCGGGCATTTTCTACGCGCACCTGGTGGACATGAGCGCTGTGTCGCTGTGGGCGCTGGAGAGCCTTGCCTATCATGAGGGCGTGCCGGGCCATCACATGCAGATCGCGATCCAGAACGAGCTGACGGACATTCCGGTATTCCGGACGCAGTATGGTTATGGCGCGTTCGCCGAGGGCTGGGGCCTCTATGCGGAGGATCTCGGCAAGACGATGGGCGGGTTTACCGATCCGTACAACGATTTTGGGCGGCTCTCGTCGGAGCTGTGGCGCGCGGTGCGGCTGGTGCTCGACACCGGGCTGCATGCAAAGGGCTGGACGGAGGACGAGGCTGTCGCGTGGGCGATGGCCAACTCGGCGCGGCCGGAAAGCTCGATCAAGAGCGAGGTGAAGCGGTATCTGCTGAATCCGGCGCAGGCGACGACGTACAAGATCGGGATGCTCGAGATACTGGAGCTGCGTGACGAGGCGCGGGCGGAGCTGGGCGATAAGTTCGATTGGAAAGCTTTCCACGACATAGTCATTACGGGCGGCTCGCTGCCGCTGCCTGTGCTGGAGACGCGTGTGCGGACGTGGATTGCGAAGGTGAAGGCGGGTTGATCGGGCGGTGAGCACACCCTTGTCATTCGAGACGGCCTTCGGCCTCCTAAGGATGAGGGCTACGCTTCTTTCGCGCGGTCGTGTGGAATGCTGAGGGAGTGATGATGAGAGTCCTGTTTGCTGCAAGCCTGGCGGTTCTTGTCGCCGCGTGTCAGCCGAGTGCGCCTGCTGCGCCGCGAGCTGAGGACATTGCCAAGATCAGTGCGGAATTCGCCGCGGGGTTCGATATTGCCAAGACCAGTGCCGAGCTGACCGCGTGGTTCGATGCGGAGTATGAGGAGGACCTGCTGACGAGCCCGATCGGGCTCACCTTCCAGGGGCGCAAGGAGCGCTATGGCGAGCTGGACCAGTTCAACGAGGCTGAGCTGGACCGGAAGCTTGAATGGATGCGCGCCAGCGCCGCGGAGCTGAAAGAGAAGTTTGATCCGGCGAAGCTGGATGAGGAAGCGCGGACGTCCTACGATCTCTGGCTGGCGCAGCTGGACTACATGGAGAAGGGCGCGAAGTTCCGGCGCACGCCCTACGTGTTCGTGAAGGATGGTCCGCACGTCTTCCTGCCGAACTTCGTGATCAGCTTTCACACCGTCGCCGACAAGTCCGACATGGAGGCCTATGTCTCGCGCCTGACCGCGCTGGGCCGGGCGCTTGACCAGGTGATCGAGAGCGCCAAGCTTGCGGCGGCGGAGGGCAATCATGCGCCGCGCTTCGCCTACGA
>Ga0315905_10005695_pt1 | contig 12689 bp, 11 predicted proteins | sample LakEriMetagenome_5_FD_203522 | JGI IMG/M metagenome (GOLD analysis project Ga0315905, IMG submission 203522) | Freshwater fungal communities from buoy surface, Lake Erie, Ohio, United States - Buoy 4 MA121 | ecosystem: Environmental > Aquatic > Freshwater > Lake | place: USA: Lake Erie, Ohio... | reverse complement strand
CCAAAAGTGGACATCGCGGTGGACCCAATCGATGGAACTTCACTCACGGCAGCTGGTCGCATGAATGCCATCTCCGTAATCGCCGTCTCGGATCGCGGGACAATGCTAGATGCTTCGTCCGTTTACCGAATGCAGAAGTTTGTTGCCGGCGAGCCAGGGGTTGGGGTATGCGACATGTCTATGTCGATCAAGGACAACCTCACCGAGTACGCACGCGCTGCAAAGAAAGATTTGACGGAGCTGCTGGTTGCTGTGCTGGACCGGGATTACAACGAGGATGTCATAGACGAGGTTCGCTCGGCCGGGGCCGCGACCAGGCTGTTGCGAGATGGAGACGTTGCTGGAGGCATCCAAGCTGCTCGGAGTGAATCGCGCATTGACATGTGTATTGGAAAAGGCGGCTCTCCCGAAGGCATCGTGACCGCGTGTGGCGTTCGTGCTCTGGGTGGTTTCATGCAGGGGAAGCTCGCCCCGAAGGATGAGTCAGAAATCGCTGCGGGCAATAAAGCGGGCCTCAAGTTTGACTACGTCTACCAGATGGATGAGCTGGTTAGCTCCGACAACACATTCTTTGTCGCCACCGGCGTCACCGATGGTCCACTGGTGTCAGGGGTTCGCAAAAAGGGAAACCTAATCCTCGCTGAGTCAATTGTGATCCGTGGCAAGACCGGAACTGTTCGAAAGATCTTTGCCGAGTATCAAGCAGCACGCTGGCTCTGATTAGCTCACAAACTAGAAAGCACTAGCCCTCAAGAACACCGAGCGCTTTGGCTAGGTTCAGAATCTTCTCGGCACGCTTGATTCTTGGTGGGTCAGAGCCATCGCGAATCATTCCGCCGGAAGCCGCAAAGTCTTCGAAGAACTCTTGAGCCCAAACGATGTCGGACTCGGTAGGACAGATGGTTTCGTTTATCACCACGGTTTGCTTTTCATCAAGGCAAAGCTTCCCGGTAAGGCCCAATGTGACAGCGAGCGTTGCCTGCTGCCTAAGCACCGAGTGGTTTGGTCCAACCGTAGGTCCATCAATGGGTCCAGGTAGGTCACCGATGCGACTGGCCAAAACCAACTTGGTTCTTGGATAGCTCATGGCTAGGTCATCTGCGCTGGTTCCGGTATCTCTTCGATAGTCACCGGATCCAAATGCCAATCGGAAAGCGCCCTTAGCCCTTGCGATCTCAACGGCATTTTCGATCCCCAGGGCCGACTCCACCAGGGGAATGATTGGTAGGTGAGAGCCAAGAAGCTTGTAGGTTTGCTCGACGTTCTGGCCATCCTCGGTCTTAGCCAACATCACACCTTTGAGACCAGGGGCTCTGCTGAGTGCAATCAAGTCATCTCGCCAAAACTCGGTGCTGGCATCGTTTACTCGGACCCAAGCGGAACCAGACTGCAGCCAATAGACCACAGCGTCTCTTGCGCGCTCTTTGTTTAGTGGGTCTACGGCATCCTCAATGTCAATGACGATCTGGTCTGCTCTTGATTCCCTGATGGCATCTAACTGCTCAGCCCTAAGGCTGTTCACCAGTAACCATGACCTGGAAATATCAGGCTGAATCGACATCTCTAGCTCCATTACTGAAAGGCGTATTTGAAACACTATTGCAAGAAATTGCTGTCCGCTCCGCATTGGCTGAAAGTTGAACTCGCAACCCGGCGAACTTGCCTATGACGAGAACTAAGCCAAGGAGCCGAAATGACCGACAACAACCCATACGCCAGCCAAGACCTAACCCCTGGAAACGAGAAGATCCTTGCAATCGCAAGTCACTTGCTCGCTATTCCTTTTGAGTTTCTCGCTCCCGTTATCGGTTACTTTGTCTTTCGAGGCAAGGGTCCATTCATCACTCACCACGTGCGGGAGTCACTGAACTTCGGCATCACAATGCTTTTGGTCATGGTGATTTTGGCCATCTCCATAATCGGATTGCTCATATGGTGGGTGCCGCCGATTTACTGGTTCATCATGCGCGTTATCGCTGCCATCAAGGCTGCTCAGGGTGAGTTCTACAAGTACCCGCTAACACTGCGCTTGGTTACCAAGTAAGAATTCATTAAATAGAGAACCCGCCAAGGATCACTTGGCGGGTTCTTTATTTACTTAGCCAACTATGGCTGGAATTATCGCTCCGGAGAATACCTGCCACGCGAGCAAGGTCTTAGCGACCAGGCTCAAAGTGATGTAGGTAGCCTCACCGAATAGGTAGTTCCTCCAAGGTCCAATCTTCTTGTACTGGAACGCCTGGTTGAAGGCAAAGGTGTTGAAGAAGATAAACAGTGCCACGATGATTCCATAAACAAATCCTGGAACCTCAGAAGCGCTAGTGGAGCCCGGCTGCAAGGTGTATAGCACGATGATCAGCCAAGGCACGATGCCGGTAATCGAACCCATGATGAATGGCAATCCCTTGCCATTTCCTGGTGTCTCATACTTCTCCTGCAGTGCTCCAAAGAAGATCATCGAGGCGTTCACCGCAAAGATTCCAACCAGCGCTGCAAAGTCAGAAACACCGGTTAGCTGGGCAATCAACCAAATCATGATTGAGGAAGACAGTGAGTACTCAACCCAGCGGAAGTAGTTGCGGTTCTTCTCAAGCCCTGCCTTATAGCGGGGGAAGAAAGTAGGTGAGGAAATCAAGAAGTGAAAGAATGCCGAGAGCGCTAAGAACGCAACGACGCCGGCACCAAGGTTGATCTCAAACAGCACAACGCGGTCGGTTGGTAGGTCAAACCCCGGAGGTCCCGTTGGGTAATCCAGAGTGGTTGGAAAAAGAATCTGGTTATCTAGCAGGGTCAAAACATAACCCAGACCAACAGCCTGAATCAGGTGCAGAAAACCTGCTACAACGTTGTAGCGGCGAAGTCCGGAGATTTGTTGGGACGTTGTTTTTTGTTTCTTAGCCATAGCGGCCCCCTTATTGAAGTTAGCTAAACACTATTCCCTCAGAGGTTATTTACCCATGCGTGGTGAAGTCCAAATATTGGGTAACTAGCCAGCCCGGATTACTTATTGCCGCGATTGCGGGCGAAGTAGCTCTTCACTTTCGCGGCGATTCGCTCTAGCCCTTGAAGGCCCTGCTTGTTTAGCTCTCTCGCCCACTCGATTTCAAGGGCAAGTATCGAAAGTCCAAAGAATATGAATAGCAGTCCTGGGCCCGGGGTAACCATCATGATCAGGCCAAGAATCAAAAGCACAAAACCGACCACCATGGTTAGCGCCCACCTGACCGGATGAGGCAACTTGGCAAGGAATGATTTGATCTTTTCCACGATCTTTACCTTCTGACTATTGCTTTAAATCTAATGCGACTAGATGTTTATTCGCTGTGACTGCTAAGACTCGCTAGCCAAGCTTTAGAGCGAGCACAACCTGTCCGCCACCGGCAGTTATCTGAGTGCTGAGGTTTAGCTCGGGAGCTAGTCTGCTAATTCGATCCAATAGCCACTCGGATGCTTGTTCGGCATCTTGCTGGTCTGGACAGCGAGCAATGATTTCTCGGCCACCTTTTTTGCGAAGTCTTTCAACAGTCTCAAAAATCGGCGACGGGTCGACCACCAAAAGCTCTTTTGGCCATGGCACTACCGGAGAGATTTTGCCCTTCATGGTGTTGCACTGACGATGCGCTAAGCGCTCCACAAAGTCAGCGCCTTTTTTGACTCGAATAGCGCCGTAGCTATCGACGCTCGGTCCCTGGTCATTGTTGACCGAAAGGTCCGGGTCCACCGGCTTATCGCAAAGCCAGCAAATCCAATTGTCCTGGTCCCCAACGGCATTTAGATCACTCATGACTAAAGACTAAGCCACCGCAGTTGGCCGCCGAGTCTCTTAGTCCTCGTCGCCCTCTTCGCCTTCTTCTCCCTCACCCGCAGGCACTGATGCCTGAGGGAGGGTTCCGGTAGCGCCGGCGGCGGCAGTTGAAAGGGCACCGAGCTTGAAGCTAGCTAGCACGCTGGTTGGCGTTGCCGCTCCACCATGCTGACCTGAGAAAGCGGCAGTGCCGTCCTTGCCACAGATCGCCGTGATTACGGCTGCTCCACCTGGGTGGGAGGAAACATAGGAGGTTAGGTCATAAACGTTTTTGTTGACAACAGACCAGCAGTCCGTTGCTGTGTTGTGCTTTGCAACCTCCGTGGCCGTTATGCCCTCAACTCCAGCCGTTGGCTCATTTGAAGATGTTGGCTCAGCGGTAGGAGTTTCGTAAGGTGCGATTCGGCTCGCCCAGGTTGCCTCAGCGCCCGAGTGCCCAACAAAGTAGGTCAGCGTCGATACCGAGATGATGCCGGCTAAAGCCAAGCCTGCTGCAGCCTGTAATTGCCACTTAGGCCTGTCCTTGCGCTGCAGAAAGTAGAAGGTGATTCCGAGAGCTAGCAGTCCGACCGATGCCGGAAAAAGAATTGTTCCAAGAGCCTCGTGGGTCTGTGGTTCGCCAACTCGCTCACCTAGTGACTCGCCAGATTCTTTGGCGATGTAGGTGAATACAGTCGAGAGTCCAAGTCCGATCAAGGTAAGTGGGAAAAAGCTTTTGCGCCACTTGGGAACAAAAATCAAAATTGCGAGCGCTAGTGCCGAAAGCGGTAGGAGAACGACTGCACCGTGAACGGCGAGTGGATGGACTGGTAATCCGCCGAAGGTGTCTAGCAGCGATGAGGTGTTCAATGATTGAGCCATAACTAAAAACCTACTCTCCAATTCTGGGAGTTGTCTGGACTAAGGCTGTGACAATCCGGCAGGGAATTCGATTTCCCTAAACCCTAGACTTGTGGCCAAACGAGTTAGGTGAAACATGTTTCCAAAAGACTTCCTCTGGGGTGTTGCAACCTCCAGCTACCAAATCGAAGGCGCTGCCTATGAGGATGGTAAGGGCAAGTCAATCTGGGACACCTTCTGCGAAGAGCCGGGTCGAGTAAATAACGGCGACCACGGACTAACCGCAAACGATCACTACCACCGCTATGCAGATGACGTGGCCCTTATGAAGTCACTTGGCGCGCAGGCCTACCGATTCTCAATCTCGTGGCCAAGACTTTTCCCAAACGGCGATGAGGTTCGCGAGGACCGCGGGTTTGCTTTTTACCACAAGCTCATTGACGAGCTAGAGCAGGCCGGCATTGAGCCGGTACTCACGCTTTATCACTGGGATCTTCCTCAGGCACTGCAGGACAAAGGCGGTTGGGCAAACCGCGATATCGTAAAAGCCTTTGAATACTATGCCCAAGAAGTGGCAAAGGAATTTGGTCACCGCGTAAAGCGCTTCTCACCCATCAACGAGCCCTGGGTGGTCTCCTGGCTTGGTTACGGAATGGGTGTGCACGCACCTGGTATTCAAGATGTTGGTCAGGCGATTGCCGCATCACACCACACCGTTATGGCTCACAACGCTGCGCTTAGGGCAATTAAGCGAGTGGTGCCAACCGCTCTGGTTGGGCCAGTTCTAAACCAAGCGATGCCTGATGTCGACGATGTTTTTGACCCTGAGCAGATTCACGCCGCCAAGGTCATGGATGTCCAGCAGAACCTATTCTGGATGGATGGCATTTTCCGCGGTGAGTACCCAGAACTTGCTTGGGAGATGTATGGAGATCACCTAAAGAAAGTGGTTCAGCCTGGAGATCTTGAGGTTGTTGAAAACGACTGGCTCGGCATCAACTACTACTTCAATGCGCGCATTGGACACCGAGTTTCAAAGGATCACTTCTCGCGCGCGAGGGTTATTGACCAGCTAATGGATTACGCGGTAGAGGCTCAGTCACAGGGACCTCTGACCGACATGGGTTGGCCGGTAACTCCATACGGAATTGGCGACCTACTGGTGCGCTGGACGCGCGAGTATGGCTCTCTGGTGCCGCAGATGTTTATCACTGAGAACGGCTGCGCCTATCAGACTGGACCGGATGCCAATGGAGTGGTTGATGACCAACAGCGCATCCAGTACCTAAACGATCACCTTTACAGCGTTCAAGATGCGATTAGTCGCGGGGCTGATGTTGGTGGATATTTCCAGTGGTCGCTAATGGACAACTTCGAGTGGGCAGAGGGCTACGACAAGCGCTTTGGGATTGTCTATGTCGACTTTGATACCCAAGTGCGAATCCCGAAGGAATCAGCCAAGTTCTATTCCCAGGTGATCAAAACCTCGGGTGCGAACCTGACCGTGCGCCAGAGCAAGGTCTCCTAAGAAACTAGCTCTCGGGGCAAAAGTGCGTCAAAGAGGTAAATGCTTCCTCGCGGTATTTGGATAGAAGTTCACGGCTCCGCGGACCCAAACCGTCACGCGCATGCCAACCTCAGGAGCGAATGGCCCGTTCGATCTAGCGCGAATCTTTTGACTTGGGGTCTGCACCTCAACAACTGCATCGTGACCGAAGAAGACTCGACCAATTACCTCGGAGTCACCATTTGGATTTGGCTGCAGGTAGAAGTTCTCGCTGCGGACCGCCACCACACCTTTTTGCCCATCCTCAATGTGGTTCAACGCGGTGAGCTTGCCCAGGGAGGTGTGAACCTTGCCATCCACCACCTCGCCATCAATCAAGACTGAGTCTCCCAAGAAGGTTGCGATCCCTAAGTCTGCTGGTGCGTTGTAGATCTCGGTTGGAGTTCCAACCTGAATGATCGTTCCAGATCTCATAATCGCAACCCGGTCAGCCAAAGAGAGTGCTTCTTCTTGGTCGTGGGTAACCAGGATTGCTGTTGCTCCCTCAGCCTTGAGAGCTGCTTTCACCTCGAGCCGCAACACCTCGCGCAATTCGGCGTCAAGTGCGCTGAATGGCTCATCAAGCAAAACAAGTGCCGGCTTATTTGCAAGTGCTCTGGCTAGGGCAACGCGCTGAGCCTGACCGCCAGAGAGTTGATCCGGTGTGCGATCTGCAAACTCTTCCATGCGAACAAGTTTCAAAAGCTCCAGGACCCTGGCCTGCTTCTCAGCTTTGCCCAAGCCCCTAAGTCCAAACTCAATGTTGCCTGACACCGTTAGGTGAGGAAAAAGTGCTGCGTCTTGAGGCACGATTCCGATGCCGCGACGTTCGGGCGCGGTCAAAGCCTCAGCGCTTGAGACCTTCTGACCACTCAGCCAAATCTCGCCGACAGTAGGAGCTTCAAAGCCTGCAATCAAGCGAAGCAAGGTTGATTTTCCAGCACCGCTGGAACCTAAGACCGCTATCAACTCTTTTTGCTCTACTGAAAGATTCACGTCGTGAAGAATCTCTTGTCCGCCAAAGCTAACGGAGAGGTTCTTGATCTGAAGCTGCGTCATTTGACATTCACCTCCGAGATCAATTTGCGGGCCTGGGCATTTAGCACCAGAGCTGGCACACCCGCAATGATAATCAACAGCAGCGCATAGGGCGCTGCCTGAGAGTAGGACAGGGTCTCGGTGGCAGCCCAAAGCTCGGTTGCCAAGGTGTCGACACCGTTTGGCCTCAGCAGCAGGGTTGCCGGTAGCTCTTTCAAAACCGCAAGCGAAGCCAGCGCGATGCCAGCCCAGATTCCAGCTCGAGACATCGGTAACACCAGCTTGAAGATCGCTCCGAGCTTTCCAAGACCAAGGGACCTAGCGACCTGCTCCTGAGCCTTTGAAACCTGAGCGATCGGAGTGGTGATAACCGAGAGTGCGTTTGGCAAAAACAAAATCAGATAGGCAAAGATCAATAGCCAAACTGTTTGATAAATAGCCGGAGTTAGGTTTGCCCCAAAGAAGACCAGCGATAGCGCAATCACCAAGGCAGGTAGTGCGTGGGAAGACCACACCGTGAGCTCGACACCTGATGCAAAACGGCTAGGGAATCTCACGTTCCAGATCGCTATCGCGGTGGCAAAGATTCCAATCACTAGTCCTGCGCTGACGGCCATTCCCAGTGATGCTCCAAGCGCGCCAATAATCTCTGACACGTCCCATGCCTCGCCGGAGAAAGTCCAAGAGACCAATGCCGCTACCGGGATCAAGCTAGATCCGATTGCAACAATCAAAAGCATTGTCCCAGCCAAGTACTTCCAACGGCCAAGTTGAATCTCTAGTTGCCTGGACTGCTTCTCGACCTGGGTGTAGCCGGTGCGATATCGCTTCTCGAAATACAGCACTATCAGTGTGAGCAGCACCAAAACCACAGCCAATGCTGCGGCTGCGGTCCGGTCAAAGGATCCGCGGTAAGCGTTATAGATGGCTCTGGTGAAAGTGTCGAAACGAAGAATTGACACCGCTCCAAATTCGCTCAGGGTGTAAAGCGCAACCAGCAACCCCGAAGCCATCGCGGCAGAACGCACCTGAGGCCAGGTAACTCGAAGCAAGACCTGGAAGCTAGTGAGCCCAAGCGATCTGGCGACCTCTTCTTGGTTCACGTTCGAGCGAATCAAGGCTGCCGAAACAGCTAGAAAGACATATGGTGCGCTAGCTAGCGACAGGGTGATCCAGGAGGCAAAAAATCCGTTGAAAGATGGAAAGACGGAGGTGTATGCCAGAGCCAAAACATAACTTGGGATTGCCAGCGGCAAGGTTCCTAGCACTGCGAAAAATGCTGCTCCGAACAAGTTAGTGCGGGTGGTTAGCCACGCTTGCAAAAAGCCAAGCAGCATTGCGGTGATGGTGACTGAAACCGTCAGCAACAAGGTGTTTGCCAAAAGCTCTAAGGTCCTTGCTCTCAGCAATTCTGCAAGTGCTTTTTCGAAACCGGCAAACAATCTAATGATCAGATAACCAAGCGGCAATAGGGCCGACAGGGCAGCAAAAACTCCCAACGCGGAAATTGCGAATGGAGGCTTTTGCACGTTTGCCTAGATCAACCCGGCTTGACGAATCAGCTCTAGGGTGCGCTCCAAAGAGTCGAGGTCACTGAGGTCAACCTTTGGAGAGGGGATATCGGCAAGTGGAGTCAAGTCATCTGCCGGCATCAAGCCTGCAATCAATGGGTACTCCCTAGCGGTCTCCGCAAAGTAGGTCTGGCCAGTTTTTGAAAGCAGGTACTCGACGAACTTTCTAGCCGCAGTGGAGTCGTTCACGATGCCAACGCCTGCCGCGTTGATTAGGTTGCCGACATCGTTTGTTTCAAACTGGGCAATCTTTGACTTCATATTCTCAACGCCCTGCTCTTGAGAAAGGGCATACCAGTAGTAGTGGTTGATCAAACCAAGATCGACTTGGCCGGCTTCAACCGCCTCCAGGATTGCGCCATTCTTCTCAAAGATGACTGCATTTTGCTTCATGCCGGTCAGCCACTCCAAAGTCTTGTCATCGCCTTCAACCACGCGCATAGCGGTGACAAAGGCCTGGAACGAGGCATTGCTAGGAGCAATTGCAACCCTGCCCTTCCAGATTGGATCTGCAAGGTCGAAGACAGACTTTGGTAGCTCGGTGACAGTGTTTGGGTTGTAGTTCATAACTCGAACTCGACCTGAGACGCCGACCCACATTCCATCAGCTGCCGAGTAGGCACTTGGCACCAGGTCATAAATCTCTTGGGGCAACTTGGTCAAAAGCCCCGCCTTAGATGCAGCTCCAAGCGCTCCGGCATCCTGGGCAAAAAAGACATTTGCCGGGGAGTTATCTCCCTCTTCTAAAAGCTGGGCTGCGAGCTCAGCACTGCTGGCATACCGAACCTCAACCTCAATGCCGGTTTCTTCCTCAAACTTCTCGATTAGCGGCTGCACCAATTCCTCGTCGCGACCGGCGTAGAGCACGATGGAATCCTGGTCAATTGCCTGAGGTTCAGCGGCGCAGCCGGTTAGAGCGATAAGGGAGGTTAGGGAGAGAGCAAATAGCTTGTTGAAGCGCAAAATGTTCCTATCAAAAATGAGTTTCGAAAGAACTCCTGTGAATAGGTTAGGTTTACCTAACTAGTTTGTCAAGGCTAGCCATTCCCGCTGGCAGAGCTAGTGGATTAGACTTTGGGTTGCTCGGTCTGATGATTCATGCCGCTTAGGAAAGATTTAGATTGATAGCGGTTCAAGACCTCGAAATTCAAATTGGTGCCAGGACTTTGATGTCCGGCGTGAATTTCCGCATCCAAAAGGGTGACAAGGTCGGCCTTGTAGGTCGCAACGGTGCCGGTAAAACCACCCTCACCAAGATTCTCTCCGGGGATGGCCAGCCAACTCTCGGAACAGTTTCCGTGCACGGTCAGATTGGTTACCTGCCCCAGGACCCAAGATCGGGAGATCCAAAGGAATTGGTACGAACCAGAATTCTCAATGCCCGTGGGCTTGGCGATATCTCAGCGCGCATGCTCAAGGCAACAATGGATATGGCAAGCACCGATCAAAAGATTCACGATGCGGCCATGAAGAAATATGCCCGAGCTGAAGAAGAGTTCAATGCCGCCGGTGGCTATGCCGCGGAAGCCGAGGCATCTTCGATTGCATCGAACCTCGGCATTAGCGAACAGACTTTGCACCAAGAACTTGGAACTCTCTCCGGTGGCCAGCGGCGAAGAATCGAACTTGCCCGAATCTTGTTCTCGAACGCGGAAACAATGTTGCTGGATGAGCCAACCAACCACCTTGATGCCGACCGTGTGGTTTGGCTTAGAAACTTTCTAAAGAACTACGCCGGTGGTTTGATTGTGATCAGTCACGATGTTGACCTGGTTGAAGAAACCGTAAACCGAGTCTTTTATCTAGATGCCAACCGCCAGGTAATCGACATCTACAACATGGGTTGGAAGAACTACCTAAAGCAGCGCGAGGCCGACGAGGAACGTCGCAAGCGTGAGCGCTCGGGAGCCGAGAAGAAGGCTGCCGTTTTGACTCTGCAGGCCGCCAAGTTTGGTGCCAAGGCAACCAAGGCCGCTGCTGCTCACCAAATGCAGCGCCGAGCAGAGAAGCTCCTCAGTGGACTCGATGCGGTTCGCGAACAAGACCGGGTTGCCAAGATCAAGTTCCCAGAACCGGCTCCCTGTGGCAAGACCCCGCTAATGGCATCGAATCTCTCCAAGAGCTATGGCTCGCTGGAGATCTTCACAGCGGTTGACCTAGCTATTGACCGCGGCAGCAAGGTAGTTGTCATCGGACTAAACGGTGCCGGCAAGACCACGCTGCTGCGCATGCTCGCCGGAGTGGATAAACCCGACACCGGACAGATTGAACCGGGCCATGGTCTAAAGATTGGCTACTTCGCTCAGGAGCACGAGACCCTGGATGTCACCAAAACCGTGCTGCAAAACATGCAGTCCTCGGCACCGCAACTAAATGACACCGACTGCCGCAAAGTCTTGGGTTCGTTCTTATTCTCTGGTGACGATGTCTCTAAGCCGGCAGGGGTGCTATCCGGTGGCGAGAAGACCAGGCTGGCATTGGCCGCACTGGTTGTGTCCAGCGCAAACGTTTTGCTACTTGATGAGCCAACCAACAACCTAGACCCGGCTAGCCGCGAGGAAATCCTGCGTGCGCTTGCCTCTTTCACAGGAGCAGTTGTTTTGGTTAGCCACGATGTTGGTGCGGTGGAAGCGCTAAACCCAGAGCGAGTTTTGATTCTGCCGGATGGCGTTGAGGACCACTGGAACCAGGGTTACGCGGATCTGATTTCGCTGAGCTAGCTCTCGAGAGCCTTCTTGATTCGCTGCAGTGAAACCGGATCTTTAGTTCCCAGAGTTTGAGCAAACAGGCTCACCCGCAATTCTTCGAGCAACCACCTTGCTCGCACCAAATTCGTTGCGGCGGAAGCTGGGAGCGGCAACTCTCCCCCGGCATTGGCGAACACCTGCATTGCTTGAACTAACTCAACCTGAGCAGCGCGATCCTTGAGCGGGTTCTCCTGCATCTTGGTAACCCGAATTGTGATGGCTTTGAGGTAAACCGGCAAGCGCTTTAGTCTTTCCAGCGGTGTAGCTGAAATGAAGTTCTTTGACAAGAGCTGGGCGATGTGTGCCTTCTCGTCGCTGAGTTCGTTTAGGAAGTCCATCGCACTTGCCGATGAAATGGCTTTATTGGCCGCTCGAGCAGCATCAGAAATCTCACTTGAAAGCGCAACAATCTCAAAGCAAAACTCCAAGACTTTTGCCTGGACGCTGTCTCGAATTACCTCGAATTCTTTGCGAGCAAAGATAAGCCCGTCAGCCCTGACCTTTTGGATTTCCTCAATAGCCAGCGCTGCGATTACATCATCGACAAATGCACCAATGCCTTGATATGGCAAGGAAGCGAGCGCAAGTTTCTCCTGCTGCTTGAGGTGAGACTCGATGTATTTGGCGGGGGTTGGTATTGCCATTCTGACCAGCTCAGCCACTGCCCTCGGGTGTCTTGCAAGCCGATCTACCTCGGTGGCCAGCACCTCGATGTCTAGCGACTTACCGTTTAGCACAAGCGCTGGGTAAGCCTTGATACTGCTATTGCCACTTACTGTTTCAACTAACTCGGTGAGCTGGTCGAAGTCCCAAGACTTCAACCCTTGACGCTCTAGATCTTTGTGTAGTCGAGTGGCAACCTGGGCGACAGCGCGCTGGCCCTCGGATTTGAACTTGCTTTGAAGTTCAACCAGGTCTGTCGAAGTTGCAACAGCCTTACCCTTTTGATCCACAACTCGGTAGGTCATCTTCAGGCCGTCTGAAAGCTTGCTTAGGTCAAAGTCCGATGCCAATACTTTGACGCCAGCCATAGTTTGAATTGTCTGGGCCATGGTTTCGGTCAGAGCGACTGTTGGGTGCAGTTCAACCAAGATCTTCTTAGCCCAATCTGCCGCCGGGACCACCGACTTACGAATGGATTT
>Ga0315905_10005694_pt1 | contig 12689 bp, 7 predicted proteins | sample LakEriMetagenome_5_FD_203522 | JGI IMG/M metagenome (GOLD analysis project Ga0315905, IMG submission 203522) | Freshwater fungal communities from buoy surface, Lake Erie, Ohio, United States - Buoy 4 MA121 | ecosystem: Environmental > Aquatic > Freshwater > Lake | place: USA: Lake Erie, Ohio... | reverse complement strand
TCCTATCCAGCGAATAGGCACTTCTTGACCGCGCCCCCGCAGAACTCCTGCAGCTTCCACCAGAAGATCGTGATCCCAATTCGGATGGAGGCTTCCCATACCAACGGCAACAGGTTTGATATCTCCGCAACCTGGGTCCGGAAACCCTTTAGGCAGGCAAGCATAAGGCAAGTACAGCGAGTCCTTGGCAAAGCGTGAAAGTATGTATCTCGAAAGCCATGAACTTGCGGTGATGATTGCAGACGCGCGCCGAATCAACCACCGATCCCGAATTTCCTTGTACCATCGACGAATCGAATTCTGTTCGACAAAGGTCGTCCAATCCTCCCAATCGAATACGAATTTTTGGCGTTGATGGATCGTCGAAAGCATCAGCGCTTTTTCTTTGGGATTGAGCATATGCACGAAGTCAGGTCGCTCTTGTCGAAGAATTCCCCCCAAACTCGAAACGATCTTCCTAGCACTTGGATCGTAAAAAAACCGATTGGACTCCTCGGCATGTTCAAACGCCCGGTTCGACGGGGTGTCTGGAATTGCCACTTGTGCATCCCATCCGAGTCTTCTTAGATGTACCGCTAGTTGGGAAGCACGTATACAACCAGTCGTACTAAGGTCACCGAAACTGATGAAAAGGATCTTCCTAGGAGCCATCATCTCTTGGTGTCGTTCGCAGAACGATGAAAAAAGGCGACTGCAAAAATTAAAAATGCCATACTCATAGGCCAGGAAAACCGGGCGAACGCATTGGGAGAAAACAAAACATGCCAACAAAAATAAGGCACGTAGACCACTGCGATAGCCGTCATACCGATCGAACCCGTGATTAGTAATTGGTTTGACAGATAGAACGTTCTAAAGATCACATAAACCCAAAAAATGAAGCCTGCCAAACCTCCAAACACCCATGCACCGAGCAATACCGAGTGGACTGGCAAGATATCCTGCGAGAGTTTTTTAGGTGCAGAAGCTCCATAAATCTCACGCATCTTCAAGAGATAGAGACGTCGCAAATGCCCGGGATTAGCCCAGGACCCATGCCCGAGAATCGGCTTTTCATAAATCGCGTCTAGAGCAATAACCGACTCGTTCCTAGCCAACAACAACACCTCTACAGGATTGTAAGGGTTCTTAGCCAAGTCGATCTGCATCTTTGCCGCCTTGCCCAACGCACCGCTTTGCGCGTAGGTCACATACAGCAAAAAAAGAGGAACCAGCAACAATGCACAAATCATCAGTCCAGAACGCATCGAATATCGCAAATCCCCTCGGGAATGCGTGAGCTGCAGCCACAAATACAGAAAAAACAAAGTGCTGATCAGAACCACAAGTCCATCGGATCTCCCGCCATACATGTTTGCTACAAGTCCATATACAATCCCGATCGGAAAAACCAACCACGGATGGGATCGATAGAATAAAAACGCAAAAAGTGCAAAGGCGGGATGCGCCCATCCTGAGACATAAAAATCCCAGATGTTCTCGGCATAACCTGAATTGTTATCGCCGAATCGATACAGCAGTCCAGCACTCAATACCCCTCCGGCACAGGCTCCCAGAAGAGTACCAAGGTGCTGCCTAGGGTTGCGACTATACAATCCGCAGAAAAACAGAAACGTCGTTATCGTAAGGAAAATACTTCCCAAGCCTCGAAGTGAGTTCTTCATCGTCGTCGAGTTGTACAGATCGCTCAAGCCTTGCGAAATAAACCAAAGCACCCCTAAACCGACGATCGCTAACACCTCCCGGTTGCGGAGCGCTTTGAGTATCTGCTTCATGTAGAACGGATACAAAGCCAAAACAAGCAACTCACCAAATCGAAATGTGCCCACCAAATTCACCGGAATCACCATGCTTGCAGCAATCAGGAACGGAATCAGATTGCGTCTGTCCAACAGTAGATGCCAACCGCTGGACGCATCGATGCGTTGTATTTGCACCAGTGATTTTGATTGTCCCGGTGCGAGAGACTCGGTAGCGAAAGTAGGTTGCATCAACGATTCCTTATCGATTTCATTACGCCCTTGACACCCCGAGCTCTCACTTTGTCCATGGCCCAGCGAATCGAATATTCGATGGCCAAACCCAAGCGAAAACGACCACCACGGTCCTGGGCAATCTGATCGTAGATGACTTTAGCTGATCTGTTTTTGAGGCTTTTTACCCAGAGCATGGATCGATATCGGTCATAAAATTCAGGCCGGTGATTTTCAACAAAATACCAACGAACCCATTCCCTCGGCAAATTGAGATCCCTTGCCTGGATCGTGATCGAACCCTCGTGTGCATTCATAACGACCAACCGCTTGTCAACGCAACGGACCATTGGATACCGAAGTGCGATCAGAAGGAATAGCAACTGATCAGGCCCCGCCCCGTGACTTGCATAATCAATCCCAAAGGGATTTGGGATCTGATCCATCAGAGCCTCAAGCATGTCCCTTCGCCGAAACAATGTGCTCAAGGGGGAAATCAATTGAATCTCGCTGGGGTTTAGAAAAATGGCTGCCTCGAGCAACTCCTCCCGCGAGATAATCGATTTTGACTGAAAGCTCGATGCCCCATAGTACCCCCCCTGCCCTTGCATCCTATGACCGGTCATCACAAACGCAGTTTTCGCGTCGAACAAACCGAGGGTATCGACAAGAAAATCCGGCTCAAGCCGATCGTCAGAAAAGAGAAGATGGCAGTATTCGCCTCTAGCTGCCTCGATCCCTAATCGCCAGTTCCTTACCGGTCCGACGTTCCGATCATTTCGCAGACACCTTATCCGTGAATCCCGCTTCGCGTAGTCCTGTACGACGGCCCAAGTCCCATCCGTACTGCAATTGTCGATTACCACAATTTCGTGACCTTCGACCGATTGAGCCAACGCAGATTCAATCGCAGGCTTGACCAACTCCTGTCGATTGTAAACCGGAATGACGGTACTGACTCTCACGGCTTAACCCCACATTGCTTCGTACACCCCCACCAAACAAAAGGTGCAACAAGTCCAAATAGGGATATCGATATGGCACTGGAAATAAGCACCCCCGCAATCCCAAAACCCCCGACGCCGCAAAGCCAAATGGCAAGAGGTATGTTCAGCAGTGACGCAATGATTGAGCAATAGATTTGCTCCTTGGTCCGACCCATCCCATTGAGTAAGCTGGCGTAGGCACTCCCCCAGATCACGACCCACGTATAAAGCACCATGGTCACGCGTACCATAGGCGAGATCGTGATGCTACGATCGATCAATGATTGGATCAACGGATTCATCCCGATCCCGATCACAATCGAAACGACACCAAAGGGTATCATCAAAGCTGTCACGATCCGCCAAAGTCGAAGCATCATCGCTTGATCCCGTTTGACCCATGCGGTTCCCGACAAAGCCCAAATCGGCCCAATGCATAAACTGAACCCAGTGGTCGCCAATGCAGAAAGCCGCAATACCACATCGTACTCAGCCACCATCACCGGCCCGAGCATCTGCAGAACGATCAGCCGATCCGTCATGAAAATCACCATGTAGGTAATCTCGATCAACAGAAACGATATTCCCACCTTCGCAACTTCCAGAAAGATAAACCAAGAAGCTTCCGACCATCGCGGAACCAAGCTCGGAAACCAACGGAACAAATAGCACGACTGAATCGCATATCCCAATGCAAAGAGGGCGAAATTCGCCCCCGCCAATTCCGGCAATGTTACTCCGCGCCCCAAACATTTAGCTAAGAATAAATAGAAATACAAACCGATCGAAGCTGCAAATCCAACCAACGCTGTCGCCGAATTCCAATGCTTGGCATACAAAATCGCATGAACCACGCCGGACAATTGCGTCAGAACAAAGGTCAAAAAACAAAAAAATACACTCCAAGCAATCGTACGATCAGTACCAGAACTCCGGAGCCAAAAAGCCAACGGTAAATCGATCAGGAAAAGAAAAATCACCAAAACGCATGCGATCAGCCCCCACAAAACCATTTGACCAAACAGTGTCGAAGACAAATACCGCCGCGCTAACCGATCATCTCCTACACCCAACGATTCAATCAACTTGTTGCGAAGCCCCTTGCCAATCCCCATTTCCAAAACCATCACCCATATCACCAACGACTGGAGCACCACCCAGACCCCATACTCGCCCTTACCCAAAGCTTTCATCAAAAGTGGCAGCATCGCAAACTGCAACACAAACGTGCTGAGTTTGAGCACCGTCGACAATCCAACGTTCCGTAAGAAAACATCCCGCAACATCGTCAATACCCAAAGCCCCCAATCCAAACCGCCACAGAATCAACTAGGCTTATACAAAGCTACGCCACGGTCGGTGGCAAATAAGCCATCGATTTCTCTAATTCAGCCAAGGGCTTGGGCTCCCAATACCAATGTAGGTCACCCTTTAGTTCGGTAAAGCAGTACCGAACAGTTTCGCCAGAACACACAGAATTTTCTCTGGGCTCATAAAACTTTCACAACTTCGCTAAGCAAGCAACTCGGTCAAAACATGGCCGTGAACGTCCGTCAAACGCCGGTCAATTCCGTTGTGTCGGACTGTAAGCTTTGTATGGTCGATTCCAAGAAGATGCAGAATGGTCGCATGGATGTCATAGACCTGCGTCGGATTCTCCCTATCCAAGGGCTTGTATCCGAACGCATCGCTCGGGCCGTAGCTTACCCCTCCTCGAATCCCGCCCCCGCACAACCAGTTCGTGAAGCAGTAAGGGTTATGGTCCCGTCCCCTACCCCCTTGGGAACTGGGCATCCGCCCGAATTCCGTTGTCCATAAAATCAGCGTATCCTCGAGCATCCCTCGTTGCTTGAGGTCCTGAATCAACGCCGCTGCTCCCTTGGCCATCCCCGTCGAGAGCGGTCCATGATCCCGCTGTATATCCTCGTGAGAGTCCCAATTTCGCCTCGGAAACCCATTGTCATTACCCGACCAAATCTGGATGAATCGAACTCCCCGTTCCAGCATCCTACGGGCCGCTAGACATTTGCGCGAAAAATGGACGGTCTCCTCCTGTGCATTGATTTCCTTATCAAACGCTCCAGGTATTTGATCCAGCCCGTATAGTTTGAGGATATGGTCAGGCTCCTGAGAAAAGTCCAGCGATTCAGGAGCAGCCAACTGCATCCTGGCTGCCAACTCATAGCTACGAATGCGCGATTCGAGCCGTGGGTCTCCCGATCGATCTTGCGCGTGGCGAGCGTTCAGTTCGGCCAGCAACACCTGTCCGGCGGCCTGACTTCCACCTGTAATGTAGGTGCCGGACTTGTGCGGACGCAGGTCTGCAATCGGATTTTCCGAGCCCGGATAAATGACCGTCCCACTGTGTTGGGCCGGCAAAAAAGCCGAATCCCAATTCTTTGTTCCGTTGCTTGCCAACCCGCGGTGATCTGGGAAAACTACGAATGTCGGCAGGTTATCGTTCAAGCTCCCGAGCCCGTAGCTAACCCATGCGCCCATGCCAGGGAATCCTGGCAACTGAAAACCGGTCGCATGCAACAAGGTCGCTTGGCTATGCACCCCGGTTTTTCCTACCACATTGTGAACAAACGCTAGCTCGTCTGCCACCTTCCCCAACTCGGACACTGGCTCGGAGAGCAACCTGCCACTCTCCCCGTATCGCTTGAAATCCCATACGGGCTTGAGCCACGGTCCTAGTCCGTTCTGGAACGCCTCGACAGGTTCACCAAAGTCACTTTCCTGCCCGTGTCGCTTGACCAACTCCTCTTTGAAATCGAACAGGTCCAGGTGGCTCGCCGCCCCTGCCATGAACAACTGCACGACCCGCTTGGCCTTGGGCTTGTGATGCAATGCGCTCAGACTCCCTCCGCTGCCAAGGCCGTTGCCTGTGGCCTGATCACCCAGGGTACTTGCCCCGGCCTTGTCGCGATCGAGCATCGCCCCGAGAACTAGCCCTCCGAACCCCTGCCCCAACGATTCGAGCCAATTCCTTCGAGAAATGTTTCGATCTTCCATCGATTTGGTTTGCATCTGATTACTTCCTGGATTCGTCGTACTTGGCTCAATCGCCGATAGATTTCTTGGCGATCAATCGACAAATGAAAATTCATTGAGATTGAAAACCAAACGACAAGCGTTGGCCAATCCATGTTCTGCAATGTAAGGCTCAAAGGCAGCCCGTTCCGACTCGGTCGGTTTTCTGCCAAAGGCCAAAAGAAACATCTCATCGATGGGCTTTCCTCTACCGGCATCTTGAATCTCAATCCGCTTGGCGAAATGCCGTGACATACTCACCATGAAACCGTTGTTGAGGAGAGCGAGGGCCTGGAGCGGGCTAAGCGACTCATTCCGCTTATCGACTCGCATCGATGGATCGGCGCAGTCCAAAGTCGCCATGAATGGCTGGGGCTGCGAACGTACCAAAAACCGATACACACTTCTGCGATGGGTTCTGACATCCTCGGGATCATGCAAATGGTATTCGTAATGCGGCGAGTGTTCGGGATGTTCAATGACAAAATCCTGGAAGCTCGGACCTCCCATCGTTAAATCCAACTTGCCGGCAACCTGCAATACCATGTCCCGAAGCGCTTCGGCCTCGAGTCGACGTCGATTCGACCGCCACAAAAAACGGTTATCGATATCGATCGACTCGGCTCCAAGTTCCCGGGCCCGATCGGTGACACTCGATACTTGCTGATAAGTGTGACTCGTCACAATCAGCCGATGGAGACCCTTGAGTGATTGCCCCTGATCGCGAAACTCAACTGCAAGCCAATCGAGCAACTCTCGATGGGTTGGCTCGGAGCCCATGCGTCCAAGATCGTTAGCCGTCTCGACGATCCCTCGACCGAAATGATATTGCCAAACCCGATTGACGATACTGCGCCAAGTCAGCGGATTGCGGTCGTCGGAAACCCAATGCGCTAAGGCCGCACGTCGATCCGACTCGCTGTGCCCTTGAGGCAACTCAAACCAACTTCTTAACTCGACAAAGCAATCCAGTGCGCCACTGCTGACCTCATCCTTGGGCTGAGTCACACTCCCTCGATCCAATACATAGATCGACCGCGGTTTACCTCCACTACCTCCTGTACCTGTAAATGCTCCACTCCCGCTATGCACCACCCCAGCATAGACCCATTGCTGCGGTGGTAATTCGGCTCTCGCCTGCTGGGCCTTGTTCAAGAGACCATCCAATTCCTCCCGCCGTTGCTTGGTGGATGGATCGAGTATCCCTTCGACCATCGCAGAACGCTGGGTCTGTAGACTCTTCAAATCGGTATCTGCCAACTTGGAACGGCCATAATAGTATCCATCGACGAGGTTCTTTCGTTGCCATCGCGGTCCGGCTTCAATCGAATCCAATGCCGTTACGGGTCGGCTCGACGCAACGTTTTTGCCTTCCTCGGAAAAAACCGAAAGTTCGCCCAATGCAAATATGTAATCGGTCGGCATCCTCTTAGCAAGCTTCGTTGCCGTCACCCGAACATACCGGCCCTTGGTTGTGGCACCCTCTGGAGCCTCACTTTGGAATCGCTGTGGAACAACGCCTGGATTAGGATAATCTCGATCCGTACGATCTACCCACAAGACCACACCATTTTGAAACTCCGGATCGTCGCTGACGTGGATCGAGAACCGAACGGGGAATCCAAAACCTGCACCAATCCCGTTGAATGTGTCATGACACGCAACCAACTCCAAACCAAGAATGCTCTGTGATTCGCCCAAGTCGACTTGCACCCACTTCGAAATACTCTCCTTGGTCTCGATTTGACTGTGGTATCCAAACTCAGGCTGCTCGTTGCCACTTAACGCCTTGGTCGCTTCGGCAATCCGATGATCCAACTCCGCAAGTGGCTTGCCCCCTCGCTCTTGGATCTGCTCCTCGATCTGGCGGATCTCTGAGGTGAACTTAGCGATCTGCTGATCCAATTCCATGCGTTTCACGGAGATCTCCGGATCGCGGTCGTAAGCCCGATCGGCCCGATCCAACGCAGCAAAAACGGCCTGCAAACGATAATAATCCCTCTGGGATATCGGGTCGAATTTGTGATTATGGCACTGCGCACAACTCACCGTCATGCTGTTGAAACTCCCCATCACCGTGGCAATCATGTCGTCGCGATCCAAATGCCGAGCCACCTTGCCATCGATCTTGGTTTCGGGAACTTCTGCATGCCCGATGAAATCCCAGGGCCCAGCGGCGATCATTCCAAGAGCTTCGATGCCATCGGATGTCCCTGGATATAGTACATCTCCTGCAATCTGCTCCTGAATAAACCTGCGATAAGGCTTGTCGCTATTGAACGCGTCGATGACGTAGTCTCTATAAGGCCAAGCGTTGGGTCGCATTTTGTCTTTGTCGTAACCGTGGGTCTCGCCAAAATGCACCACATCAAGCCAGTGCCTAGCCCAACGTTCTCCGTAACGAGGGGAATCCAACAACTCATCGACGACCCTTCGGTAAGCTTCATCATCAGTTCCAGGATCACCGATGAAAGCCGATAGCTGCTCGGGGGTTGGCAGGAGTCCGATCAAGTCCAAGTAGAGTCGTCGCAACAACGTATGCCGGTCTGCTCTCGGGGATTGCTCCAGTCCCTTTTCGATCAATCGAGCAGCGACAAATGCATCGATTGGGTTGGAAACTACGTATCGCTCCTGGCTCACCAAAGGGACCCCAGGGCGTTCCAAAGGCTTCAGGGACCACCAATCCGAATCCGGTACATGACGGTCCTCCAACTTTTTACCCCCAGGCCACTTGGCCCCGGTTTTGACCCAATCCCTTAACGCCTCGAGTTCCGCATCCGACAGCGGTTTTCCTCCTTTTGGCATCTGGGGTTGCGAACCGCTCACATAATCCAAAAGAACGCTCTTCTCAGGATGCAAGACGTCGATCGATGGACCGCTTTCCCCTCCCTGGAGAACTGCAGCCAAGGTTTCCAGCCCCAATCCGCCTTTGGGCTTGGCTCCCGAATGGCAACTGACACATCGGCGCTCGAACACCTCGGAAACCGCTCCAAAGGTATCCTCCTGCGAGTACCCTCGGCTAGCTAGCAGGGTAACCAAAACTGCCCAGTACATCGAAACACAGCGTTGGTAGGAGTTGCGCATAAGTTCTAGAGCCCGCATCAGTGCAGCGAATTTAACGACGGCACCCTCATGGGAGCCTCTGGCACCCGGGCCCTATCTCATTTTACTCGGTTTGCGCCCCCCAAGCGCAGCCCAAGCCTCTAGCCACTAGCTTTTCTTTCGCCCATAAACCCGTATCACCATCCCCAATCGACTCAGGTCGACCCCCTGCAACGCCAGACCAGTACCCAGGTGAACCAAGGGCAGAAGTGGCTTTGCGAAACCTGGACAGCGTTTCTCGAAGGTCGATTTAGGCAAACGCGACACCCACTCGATCTTTCCCACCTCAAATCCATGCTTTCTTAGCAAACTGGAAAGACTTTGAGGGCTGAAAAAATTCAAATGGGTGGGCGGACAGACAAAAGGATCTCGCTCCTGGAGCAAACGCCGGGTGATGCTTCCATAATTCGGCAGAGCGATGGCCAAAATGCCACCCGGCTCGAGCAAACGATGTGCCTTGTCGACCCATAAGTTTACGTCCAAAACGTGTTCGAGTATTTGGCTCATGAGAACCACCCCCAAAGAGGATGGTTCACAAATATACTCCTCGAACGAAGATGCCGTCGGATCCAATCCAGTCATCCGGTGGGCGATCTGACGCTCGATCTGCGCTAACTCCAAAGCTTGCACCTCAAAGCCCGCTCGCTGGGCCTCTCGCGAGAAGAATCCATACCCACAACCGACATCCAGAAAACGGTTGCTGGGCCTCTGCACCGCGGCCGACCGACTCAACAGCGATTGGATGGTCTTGACCAAACATTTCGCATCTACCGTAGAGTTCGGGAACATTCTCTCGCGTTCTTCCACCGACTCGAGCGTCGGCTTTTCCCGTGCGATCTCTGCGTCTCCATGCCCAAACGTCGCGTAATAGTCCATCAAAAACTCTAACGAAGGACGAGGGTTAACAAAGCAATAACCACAGCCCTGGCATAGATCCATGCGGTATTGATGATCTCCTACCTGTTTAGAACGCCAGGGTTTATAAGTCGACGAGCAAACAGGACATGCGGAGTAATAGGTTTGATCTTTGTCCGTAGCCATCGCGCATCTTCCCCCTAAAACCAAACGGGTTTGTCCATCTTTTGCCCTCGGCAAGTCCCTGAATCCTAATTGCTCGGCTGAAGAAGTTCAACCAATCACCATTACATGGAGAGACTCACGGAAGCCTATGGGTATTTCGTCGCCAAATCATAAGGTCTTGAGATAAACGATCAGATCCTGCGTCTCTTCCGAGGTTAAGGCCTGACCGTGGACCTTATCCGGTGAATGCTCGCCCTTGAGCACCTCCTCGAGCGTCGATGCCCGCCCGTCGTGCAACAATTGAACCTTGCGAAATACCCCCTGGAGACTCGGAGTGTTGTAACCTTGGTAAGCGTCGTTGGACGTTCCTAGCCCAAGATCATGGATCTGGTTATCGGTCCATGCCGTTCCGGAATGGCAATCCGAGCAAGCTCCTTTTGGGCCGAAGAAAATTTCTTTGCCTCGAGCGGCAGCCTGACCGATCGGTTCGCTTTCGATCCGATTGGGGTTCGGAGGTGATTGCATGGACGAGAGAAAAGCCGCAAGCGCTCGTGCGTCCTCCTCGGTCGGATCGGGGCCTACCATCGTCGTCTTGAGCGAATGCTCCATCGCGTCGATCAACCCCTTTTGCCAACCATGCCATGTCCATGGCCCGGATTGATCAAGGGCGTAAAGAGGCAAAACGGTCTTGAATGTAAAAGCGCTACCATCGTTGAATGTATCCATAGCCACTGCATTGGATCCTCCAAGATAATGGCAAGAGTGGCAACTGTACCATTGGTCCAAACTCCGTCTCGCATCAAAGAAAATCGCTTCGCCTCGTCGAGCCAACGAAGCGGTTTGGTTTCCGCCCAAGAAGATCCGTTGAGCGATTTTCCGCTCGATCAAATCGACCACCTGAACCGAGTTGTCCAAATAGTTCGCAACATAAGCCGTTCGATCATCCGGAGAAACCTTCAGCCCCATCGGACGACCACCCAGTTCGATCCGGTCAAACCGCTCACGGTCTTTGAGCAACTCCGGATCGACATGGTCGGTGCTGCCTCGGTCCAAAAAGGGGAGACCAGAGTTCCGGTAGATCAACAACTCGTGGGAACCCGAAGCGGTGACCAAAACCTTCTGCTCATCGTGGGTCAGCGCCAAACCATGTGGATCCGCAATCGCCTTGCCAGGCGGATCTAGAGAGAACGCTTCACGATGCGCATCGTCGGTAAAACCGATTCGCCCAAGTCGACTTGCCATGACCCAGCCGAGTCGAATATTTCGATCATTGATCGGGTTACGTCGGTAAACCATCCAAGGAAAATAGACTTGATCGGAAGTTCTTGATGTCTGCATGTGGCCTATGTTCAAACCGACGAAACGATCGATATGAAGCAGTTTGCCCTCTTGCAGGTCAACGATCGAAATACCGCGATCGCCACTGGTTCCCACCGCAAGTCGAGTCCCATCGTTGGAGATCGCTAGAGAACGAGGCCAACGTCCGACTGGGATTCTTCTTACTACACGGGAAGTTTGGAAATCGACGATAGCGACTGCATCGGCATCGGTTAGACAGACATACACCATGGCTCCATCTGCCGATAAGGCTAGCCCCGTGGGTTGAAACCCAAGCTGCAGTTCGCCAGCGTGTTGTAGCTTCTGTCCTTCGACACGCAACCAATGCAACTTGCCCGCGTAACTCGCGCTGACCAACAGGTGCTTTCCATCTGGATGAAGCACGATAGAACTTGGGTGTTGGCCGACGCTCACCTCATCCAATAAACTTCGATCGCTGAGGCTCACAAGCGAGACGGTGCTGGATGTTTGGTTGGCAGTTGCAATCCAACGCGCATCGTGGGCAATTACAAGATCCACCGGTGAACGATCTTGATCCGAATCCCCAGGGAGCGGTCGCTCAGCAGCCCGTGTCAGACCGAGACTTACCAGAAGGACAAATGCGGCAAGAAATACGAAGGAGTACCGAAGAACGGAAGGTAAGGTTGGCATGATCCGATTACCGAATCTTCCCGGGGCAAGCAACACCCTGGTCCGAAATTGCCGCTGATCACGCGAAGCGCTACTGAATCCTAGACGACACAGCTGGTTATCCGCGTGGGCCACAAAGCCCACACGGTTGCTTTAATTCGACCTGGGCTCGAAACCCCAGGCGATGACATGCCGAAGGACCAATTAGTATTCGCGACGTTCGCGAAGCTTCACACCCTTGCCGATTCGGTCTCGCAAGAAGTAGAGTTTCGCTCGGCGGACGACCGAGTGCCGTTGAACAACGATCTTTTCGATCTTCGGTGAATGCAAGGGAAACTTTCGCTCAACCCCCTCGCCTGCCACAATGCGGCGGACGACGAACATTTCACGAGAGCCCGAACCGCTCTTGGCGATCACTGTGCCGGTGAAAATCTGAATGCGCTCTTTAGCGCCTTCCTGAATCTTCGTGTGCACGTCCACGGTGTCTCCGATCTCGAAGGCATCCACTTTTTCCTTGAGATAAGGCTGTTCAACGGCTTGAAGGATTTGTTGGCTCATGATCGACGAACACTTCCAATGTACTTTGTCCTGAAATGAAACGGGGCAA